>Ga0102943_1000494_pt1 | contig 26396 bp, 26 predicted proteins | sample SalPonC_black_MG_FD_78174 | JGI IMG/M metagenome (GOLD analysis project Ga0102943, IMG submission 78174) | Salt pond soil microbial communities from South San Francisco under conditions of wetland restoration - Salt Pond MetaG... | ecosystem: Environmental > Aquatic > Marine > Intertidal zone >...
CCATTGATCCGGGTGTATTGAAAAACATGGATGATTTCATGCGGCAAAAAGGGGTGGACCCGGATGCCCTGCCGCTGTATTATTGAGACAGTGCACAGCAAATTTTCCGGATGCAGGACAAAATAAACTGTGTGCTGCACCAATACCTGATGAACCTGTTACATCAACCAGATATTATCGAAACCATGGAGAGTGTGCCATGCAGCAGACCATGAAAGCAATTGTCAAGGCAAAGCCGGAACCGGGGTTGTGGCTCCAGGATGTGCCGGTGCCGGAAATCAGGCACAACGAGGTGTTGATAAAAATTTTGCGCACCGCCATCTGCGGTACGGATGTCCATATTTACAACTGGGACACCTGGTCCCGAAAAACCATTCCCGTGCCCATGCATATCGGCCACGAGTTTGTGGGCACCATTGAAAAGGTGGGGTCCCATGTGGTTGATTTCAAAAAAGGCGACCTGGTGTCCGGGGAGGGCCATCTGGTGTGCGGACACTGCCGCAACTGTCTGGCCGGCCGCCGGCACCTGTGCATGGACACCAAAGGGGTGGGGGTCGACCGGCCCGGGGCGTTTGCCCAATACCTGGCCATTCCGGTCACCAATGTCTGGTACTGCGATGCTGCCATCCCCCTGGAAACCCTTGCCTGCTTTGATCCGTTGGGAAACGCCACCCACACCGCACTTTCCTTTGATGTGCTGGGCGAAGATGTCCTCATTACCGGGGCCGGTCCCATCGGATGCATGGCTGCAGCCATTGCCAGGCACAGCGGTGCCCGGTATGTGGTGGTGACTGATCTCAACCCCTTCCGCCTGGAGCTTGCCAGAGAAGCCGGGGCTACCCTGGCCCTGGATGTCACCCGCCAGTCGGTGGCAGATGCCCAGAAAGAACTGGGTATGAAAGAAGGCTTTGATGTGGCCATGGAAATGTCCGGCAGTCCGGCAGCCCTGAATACCATCCTGGAAAACATGTGCCATGGGGGAAAAATTGCCATGCTGGGGATCATGCCGGACAAGACCGCCATTGACTGGAACACGGTGGTCTTCAACATGCTGACCATCAAGGGCATTTACGGCAGGGAGATGTATGAGACCTGGTACAAAATGACCTCCATGATCCAGAGCGGTCTGGACATCACCCCCCTGATCACCCACAGGTTTCCGTACACACAGTTTGAACAGGGGTTTGCAGCCATGGGTTCCGGAGAATCAGGAAAAGTCATTCTGGACTGGACCCGCACGGACTGAATTGATTTTAACTGTTTGGAGAAATAAAAATGCGTACAGACAAACTGGATATCAGCCTGGAACAGGAGCTGTCATCCCTGAAGGCAGAGGGCAGGGCAAAATCACCCGAAAGGATCATTGAAGCATATATACCGCCCAAAGATGAAAAAGGACCCAGGTACCGGCTGGCCGACAGCAGCCTTGAATTCATGCGGTTCAATTCCAACGCCTATCTGTCTTTGTCCAACCATCCGGAACTGATCGAAACGGCCGATGCGGCCACCCGAAATTTCGGGGTGGGCCCCGGTGCTGTCCGGTTCATCGACGGCACCTTTGTTCACCATGTGCGCCTGGAAGAGCGCATTGCAGGTTTTGTCAACAAGCCCGGGGCAAAGATTTTCAATTCCGCCTATACCGCCAATTGCGGACTGGCCCTGTCCATTTCCAGCAAAAAGACCCATTGGATAGGGGATCAGCTGAACCACAACAGCATCATCCGGGCCATGCGCATCAGCAACGTGCCCAAAGCCAACAAGGGGATTTTTGCCCACAATGACATGGCAGATCTGAAACGCTGTCTGGATGCAGTGGCCCCGGACATGGAACGGGTGGTGGTGGTGTTTGACGGCATCTTCAGCATGCGGGGGGATTATGCCCCCATACACGAGATTGTCCGTATCTGCAAACGCTATGCAGACAGGTTCAAAGACGGCGTGATAACCGTGGTGGATGATTCCCACGGCATCGGCGCATTCGGGGATACCGGCCGGGGAACCCCGGAGTTCTGCAATGCCTGGCCGGATGTGGTGGTGGGGACATTTGGCAAAGCATTCGGTGTGAACGGCGGGTTTATCGCCGGCAGCCAGATCCTTGTGGAGGCGGTGCGCCAGAAAGCAGACACCTATATTTACACCAATCCCCTGAGTGTGGCTGACTGCGCCGCTGCTGTCAAAGCCATCGATATCTGCGACAGCAGCCAGGGAAAAAACCTTCTGGCCCACCTGAAAGAACAGACTGCCCGTTTCCGGCAGGGCCTTGACAGACTGGGCATGGAATCCATTCCAGGGCCGCACCCGGTGGTGCCCCTGATGGTCAGGGATACCGCCAGAACCCATGCATTGGTAAAATATCTGTATGACAACGGGGTGCTGGTGGTGGGACTGACATTCCCGGTGGTGCCCAAAGGAGATGAAACCATCCGGTTCCAGATCAATGCCTGCCATACACCCAATGATATCGACCAGGTCCTGGATCTTCTGGCTGGATTTGCCTGAAATTATTTGCTGTTCCGGTTTTTTTTCCAACTCCTTGAATTTGGACCAGAATCAATGTATGATAAAAAGATGGCCTGGCGTAAATTAAATGCCGGGCATGATCTAAATATTTTGACAAGGAGAAAAAGGAATGGAGCCTGATAAATTCCGAGAATCCAGACAGGAAATAAACCGTATGTGCAGAAACGTGCATGCCCTGATTGACAAAAAAGCACTGGAAGAATCCAAAGAAGGGTATGAAAAGTTGCATGAACGGCTGGACACCCTCAAACCCCAGGCAGAGGGAGAGATTCAGAAGCGGTCTGTCAAGAATCTCGGGCTCAAACTCAAGAATCTGTCAACACTGATCCGCAAATTGAAACCCAAGACCGGCACTTCCCGAAAAGCGGGAATATCCGGCATTGTCTGGGATGAAAAGCGGCTGGCCGAGCTTGCCACCCCTTTTCTGGAAAAAATGTCCCGTAATATGGGTACTGATGAGGGTGCTACCGTCCGTCTGGGCACTACAGGAAAAGGCATCCGTCCCAACTACCAGATCCAGTTCAGTGACAAAAGCATAACCGCTTTCAGCGGATCCAGCCACAAACCCAGCCAGAAGCCTGATGCCGGTAAAGCAAAAAATATTTCCCCCCCGTTCTCCAGGACAGTGATCCAGAATATTCTGGCAGACAAAAAAGCATAGCCTGTGAACATAATCCGATCCATGACCCGAAATGCCTGGGTCATGGGTTTGCATTACCCCCAAGCTGTTTGACCATTCTCAACCGGTTTCTGTTTCTGCCCGAACAGTCAAATTCCACACAATCCATGGTACAGGTCATCAGGTGGATGCCCATCCCGCCGGGCCTGATTTCTTCCAGGTTTCGGGATTTCAAATTGCCCGGGTCCCATTGGCGGCCGAAATCTTCAATGGTGATATACAGCTGTTCCGGCACAATTTCCAGATAAAGGTTGATTCTGCCATCGGGCTGGTTCCTGTACCCGTGTTTGATGATATTGGCGCATGCCTCGGTAACAGCCAGAATGATATGGTCCGCCTCCTGCCTGGACAGCCCGTTGATGGCTGCAATTTCTTTGATCATTCCCCGTGTCAGCTGCAGGTATTTTGGGCGGGAGGGCATGCTGAGAATAAGGTTTTCAGGGTTTGCGGGCATGGCATCTGTCATGAGCTGTCCTTTGTCTGGTCTGATCAAAAAATTTGGCCGAATCAGCAAATTTGTATGGTAAATGTATATGCACCCTGACCATGTTTGTCAATCGCGTCCCGGTACGCACAGTTGCGTTGTTCCATGGGGAATTATCGTTGACACCCCGGAACCGTTACGCTATTTATGCCCTATGATTCATGTTGAAAACCTTGTCAAAACCTATGGCAGCATTGTTGCCTGCAGCAATCTGAACTGCCGGTTTGAAGAAAAAAAGGTGACAGTGATCCTCGGGGGAAGCGGGTCCGGTAAAAGCACGCTGTTGCGCCAGGTTACCGGCCTTGAAAAACCGGACAGCGGATCGGTGTTCTTTGACGGCGTGGACCTGACGCGTGCCACCAGAAAAACGGTGTATGAGAAAAGAAAGAAAATGGGCATGCTCTTTCAGGGATCTGCGTTGTTCAATTATCTGGATATTTATGAAAACATTGCATTTCCCCTGCGGGAACACACCAGAATCGCAGACAGTGTCATTAAAAATATCGTTACCATGAAACTGGAAATGGTGGGCCTGCGGGGAACTGAACACCTGATGCCATCCCAGCTGTCCGGGGGAATGATGAAACGGGTGGGCCTGGCCCGGGCCATTGTCATGGACCCAAAGGTGATTTTTTATGATGAGCCCACATCCGGCCTTGATCCCATTTCCACCGGCGTTATCGGCAAACTGATCAAGGACCTGAACACCAAGCTGGGCGTCACTTCGGTGGTGGTGTCCCATGATATTGCATCCAGTTTCAACATCGCCGATAAAATCATTATTCTCTATTATGGAGACATCATTGCCCAGGGTACGGTGGAGCAGATTCAGAACAGTACGGATGAACGGGTGGTGCAGTTTATTACCGGGTCCCCAGAGGGCCCCATTGCGTTTACCCGCTCTGACACCAGCTATATAGATGCACTTTTGACCGATAATGACCAAAAAACATAGGAAACCGCTGTGAATTTGGATATTGCCGCTGCCATTGGCCGGAGTACCCTGTCCTGGATACAGATTACAGGCAGAAGCGGCGTGTTTCTGTTCATTGCATTGTTTCAGGCCTTTTGCCGGCCGTACCGGATATCCCGGCTCATCAAGGAAATTGAATTCATCGGATCAAAATCATTTTTGATCGTATTTGTCACTGCTTTGTTCACCGGTATGGTGCTGGGGCTCCAGGGCTACCATACCCTGACCCAGTTCGGGGCCCAGGCCCTTTTGGGATCTGCGGTGGCCCTTTCCATTATCCGGGAACTGGGACCTGTGCTGTGTGCCCTTATGGTGACCGGAAGGGCCGGGTCTGCCATAGCCGCACAAATCGGCATCATGAAAATAACCGACCAGTTCCCGGCCCTGGAAATGATGGCTATTTCGCCTGTCAAATACGTGATCAGCCCGAAAATTATTGCCGGCATCATTTCTTTGCCCCTGTTGACCGCATTCTTTGATCTGGTGGGAATTGTTGGCGGATACCTGGTGGGGGTGCAGCTGCTCGGGGTCAACCAGGGCGTGTATTTCAGCAAGATGATCTCAGCAGTCACGTTTGCCGATATATACGGCGGGTTGATAAAATCGCTGTGCTTTGGGCTGTTGATCTCCTGGATTTCCTGTTTCATGGGGTTCAGTGCCCGGGCTACAACCGAAGGGGTGAGCCGGGCCACGACCCAGACGGTGGTGGTGACATCCCTGTCCATCCTGGTGGTGGATTATATCTTGACATCTTTATTGCTATAGGATGTAATATTATTCATGTACGGCAGAAAAACGGAAATATCGGTGGGGTTGTTCATGGTCCTGGGATTGGTCTGTCTGGTGTATCTTTCTGTTAACCTGGGCGGGGTTTCTTTGTTCAAATCTGACACCTACACCATTGAAGCCGGTTTCAGGTCGGTGGAAGGCCTTGAACCGGGTGCATCTGTGGAAGTCGCAGGGGTGCCTGTGGGAAAGGTTGCGCAGATCCGCCTGGAAGAAAATGAAGCCCGGGTCTTTATGGAAATCAAAAACACCACCCAAATCTCCGATGATACCATTGCTTCGGTGAGGACCAAGGGCATTATCGGCGATAAATTCATCAAACTGGCACCCGGCTGGTCGGAACAATACCTGGCAGACAATGATGTGATAATGGATACCGAATCTGCCATCAGCATCGAGGAGTTGATCAACAAGTACCTGTTTGAACAATAACCGCCAACCAGACACAGAACCAGACACAGAAAAGGTATGGTCCATGGGATTTCACATAGAAAACACGGAAAAGAAAAATATTGCCATAATCAGGGTGGCAGGTGATGTGGACATGTTTACTTCCCCAAGCCTGCGGGATACCCTGAAACTGTATTTTAAAAATAAAAAAGTTGCCGCTGTTGTGGTTGACCTGGCCAAGGTATCTTTCATGGACAGTTCCGGCATAGCCACCCTGGTGGAAGGGCTGCAGTGGAGCAGAAAACAGGACCGGCCCTTTGTTCTGGCCGGACTGGGAGATACGGTGTACAACGCCCTTTCCCTGACCAAACTGGACAATGTGTTTACCATTCATGAAAATGCAGACAAGGCGTTTGCAGCTGTAACCCGAGAAAAGATGGAAGAGGACTGATATGCATCATGTGATCGTGCGATCTTTGGCAGTGACAATGACAATCGGTATGTTCTTTTTTGTGACGTCACATGCTGTGGCATCCCCGGCCCGGGATCAGCTCAAAGCCACCATTGACAGCATCATACAGATCCTGGAAGATGATACCCTCAAGTCAGATGACAATGCCGCCCTGCGAAGAAAAGCATTGAGAAAAGTGATTTACGCGCGGTTTGATTTTGAAAAAATGGCACAACTCAGCCTGGCCCGGCACTGGCGGGGCAAAACTGCTGCAGAGCGCCAGACCTTTGTCCGGTTGTTTTCCCGGCTTCTGGAAGATACTTATGTGGGCAAAATCGAGGCCTATAATGATGAAAAAGTGCGCTATGTCAAGGAACAGGTCCGAAATGACAAAGCCCAGATCAATACGGTCGTTGTGAGTGATACTATTGAGATACCCATCGATTACAGAATGTATGCTGTAGCGGACGGCCAGTGGCGGGTGTATGATTTGGTGGTGGAAGGGGTGAGTCTGGTGGCAAATTACCGGTCACAGTTTGCCCGGGTATTGGATTCCGATCCCTTTGAGGTGCTGATCAAACAACTGGAAGAAAAGATTTCTTCCAGCTCTTGACCGTCTGTGTTCCGTTCCTTTTTTTTGCCGATAAAAAAATTATCTTCACACAAACCCTTCCTGGTTATTCCAGAGCGTTATCGTTTCAATAACCCCCATGCCCTGACGGGCACATTAAAGTATGAAAGCGTTAGCCGGTGGTAACAACAGGGAAAATTTTGTTTACTGGAAGCGAATAATTGCGTACTAACAGCTAACAGCTAACAGCTTTCTAACCATTTTCTAATGGTTTGCTCATATTTTGTTAAACAAAACCTTATAAAAGATCTGTATCTTCACAGCAAGTTTAGTGAACAATCTTTTAATAATAAGGTTTTCCATGTCTTCTTCCAACCTGCTTCTGGTATTGCTGATGCTCACTGCCGGCGGATATTTTCTGGGCCGCAGGCGGGCCTTTGTCCTTGCCGGTACCAGCGGCCGAGGCCAGCAAACACTGCATTCCAGGCCCACCTATTACGGTGCCCTGGCAGCGCTCTGGTGTGCCCTGCCGGCCCTGACGGTTTTTTCTTTCTGGCGGTTCTTTGAATCCAGTGTGGTCACCCAGATGGTGATTGCCGGTCTCCCCCCTGATATACAGAACCTGCCGGCAGACCGGCTCAGTCTGATAATAAATGATATCCGCAACATCGTTTCGGCAAACATTGTTCCCCAAGAGATCAACCCGGCCATCCAGGCGGCAGCCGACCATTACACCCGGCTGACGGCCATTAGTCACGCCACCCTGGCCGTGCTGGTCACCACCATTGCCATTGCAGGGCTTTTGTGGGTGCAGAAAATTATTTCTCCTGGGCTGCGGGCCCGGAACCATGTGGAAACCGTGGTCAAATTCCTGCTCATTGCCTGTTCCACCATTGCCATATTCACCACCATCGGTATTGTATTGTCTGTTTTGTACGAAGCCATCCGGTTTTTCAAGATTGTTCCTTTGCATGAATTTGTGTTTGGTCTGGACTGGAGTCCCCAGATGGCCATCCGGGCGGACCAGGTGGGATCTTCCGGGGCTTTCGGTGCCATTCCGGTCTTCATGGGAACCCTGCTCATATCCGCCATTGCCATGTGTGTGGCGGTTCCCATCGGCCTGATGTCCGCCATTTACCTGTCTGAGTATGCCAACAAAAAATTTCGGGCCGTTGCCAAGCCCCTGATGGAGATTCTGGCCGGTATCCCCACGGTGGTATATGGATTTTTTGCCGCACTGGTGGTGGCCCCCCTGATTCGCAACGCCGGGATGTCCTTAGGGCTTGATGTGTCTTCGGAAAGTGCCCTGGCTGCCGGCCTGGTCATGGGAATCATGATTATTCCCTTTGTGTCTTCCCTGTCCGATGATGTGATCAATGCCGTCCCCCAGTCCCTGCGGGACGGTGCTCTGGGCCTGGGTTCCACCCACAGTGAAACCATCCGCCTGGTGGTTTTGCCCGCGGCACTGCCCGGTATAGTGGGCGGTGTGCTGCTGGCGGTCTCCCGGGCCATTGGCGAGACCATGATCGTGGTCATGGCAGCGGGCCTGGCTGCCAATTTGACAATGAACCCCCTGAATACCGTTACCACGGTGACGGTCCAGATTGTGACCCTTCTGGTGGGGGACCAGGAATTTGACAGCCCCAAGACCCTGGCAGCATTTGCCCTGGGCCTTATGCTGTTTCTCATTACCTTGATCCTGAATGTCATCGCCCTGGTGGTGGTGCGCAAATACAGGGAGCAATATGAATAAGTATTCCCGGAATGATGCCACAGGCAAAAATACCCTTGCCGGCAAAAACCATACCAGCACCAAAGCTGCGGCCGCCTCTACAATGGACATTGTCAATCAGGGGCTGTCCAGGCGCTATAATGCGGAAAAGCGGTTCCGGCTGTATGGCATAACCGCCATCATCCTTTCCATGGTGTTTTTGGCCATGCTGTTCATCAGCATCATCGGCAACGGATACACCGCTTTCCAGCAGACCTTTGTTAAACTGGATATTTTTCTGGATCCAGACACCATCGATGCCCAGTCCCTGAAGGATGCCAACTATCAGGGAATGGTGAAACAGTCCCTCAGGGATATGTTTCCCGAGGTGAAAACCAGGCGTGATAAGCGCCGGTTATATGCCATGATCAGTTCCGGTGCCGCTTTTCAGCTGCAGGATTTTGTCAGGAAAAACCAGCAGGAGATCGGCTCGGTGATCCAGCTCTGGGTGCCGGCGGATGATGATGTGGACATGCTCATAAAAGGCCATATTCCCCGGGATGTGCCTGAGATTGAACGCAGGATCAAGGATAACCAGCTTGCCTGGATTGACAGGCTCCAGGACCAGGGGCGTATCGAAAAACGGTTCAATACCACGTTTTTTACAGCAGGCGATTCCCGGGAACCGGAACTGGCAGGCATCCTCGGTGCGGTTTCCGGATCTTTTTACACCCTGATCGTGACCCTGATGCTGTCTTTTCCCGTTGGTGTGGCCACAGCGGTTTACCTGGAGGAATTTGCCCCCAAAAACCGGTGGACCGACATCATTGAAGTGAATATCAATAACCTGGCAGCGGTTCCGTCCATTGTATACGGCCTGCTGGGACTTGCGGTGTTTCTGAATTTTTTCGGACTGCCCAGATCGGTTCCCCTGGTGGGCGGGTTTGTGCTGACCCTGATGACCCTGCCCACCATCATTATCGCCAGCCGGGCCGCCTTGAAATCGGTCCCCCCTTCCATTCGGGAGGCGGCCCTGGGCGTGGGGGCCTCCAAAACCCAGATGGTGGTGCACCATGTGCTGCCACTGGCACTGCCCGGCATGCTCACCGGCACCATCATCGGCATGGCCCAGGCCCTTGGTGAGACAGCACCGCTGCTGATGATCGGCATGGTGGCGTTTATCGTGGACATCCCGGGCGGGTTTACCGATCCTTCCACTGTGCTGCCGGTACAGATTTTTTTGTGGGCGGACAGTCCGGAACGTGCTTTTCTGGAGCGGACTTCCGCCGCCATCATGGTGCTTTTGGCTTTTTTGGTGACCATGAATGCGGTGGCGGTTTTTCTGCGGAAAAAATTTGAACGAAGATGGTAGGTTTTTTTTTAAATGTTTTTTAACAAAAATGCGTAAGGAGAAAAAAAATGAAAAAAGTGTTGATTGCAAGTCTGGCCCTGATTTTCACCATGGGCCTTGGCAGCGGATGGGCAGCGTCAAGGGATTACATTTCCATTGTCGGGTCCTCCACCGTGTACCCGTTTGCAACGGTTGTTGCGGAAAATTTCGGGAAAACCACCGGGTTTAAAACCCCCACCATCGAATCCACCGGATCCGGCGGGGGCCACAAACTGTTTGGTGCCGGTGTGGGCGTGGAATATCCGGATATCACCAACTCTTCCCGGCGGATCAAAAAATCGGAGTTTGAAAAAGCCGTAGCCAACGGGGTTAAAGAGATCGTTGAAGTGAAAATCGGATATGACGGCATTGTGATTGCCAATTCCAAAAAAGCCCCGCTGTTCAAGCTGAGCCGTAAGGACATTTTTCTGGCCCTGGCCAAAGATGTCCCGTCCGGAAACGTGGCCGGCAAAACTGTTCCTAATCCCAACAAAACCTGGAAAGATGTAAACCCCGCACTGCCGGATGTAAAGATTGAAGTCCTGGGGCCGCCCCCCACCTCCGGTACCAGGGATGCATTCGTGGAACTGGCCATGGAAGGCGGTGCCAAAAAATTCGGGTGGATCAAAGATCTGAAGAAAAAAGACAAAAGCGCCTATAAAGCCCTCTGCCATACCATCCGGGAAGACGGCGCCTATATTGAAGCTGGTGAAAACGACAACCTGATCGTCCAGAAGCTGGATGCCAACAAGGATGCTTTGGGGATTTTCGGGTTTTCTTTTCTGGACCAGAATTCGGACAAACTCCAGGGTGCCCTCATCGACGGAATTGCCCCGGAATTTGATGCCATTGCAGACGGCAGCTATCCGGTATCACGGCCTTTGTTCTTCTATGTTAAAAAAGCCCATGTGGGCAGTATTCCCGGTATCAAGGAGTATCTGGCAGAGTTCACCAGTGAAAAAGCCTGGGGAGATGACGGGTATCTGACGGACAAGGGCCTGATTCCCATGCCGGCAGCGGAAAGAAAAAAATTCCGCCAGGCGGTTGAAAATTTGATCCCGCTTTCCGCATCTGACTTGTAACAGCCGACGGGTACATTTTTATTACACCAAAAGCCGGACAAGGGGTTCCGACCCTTTGGCCGGCTATTTTTTTTGCAGAAGCAGAAGAGGTTAGCTTTTTTCTGCGGTCATCAATAATCCCGGCCACGGATGATGGTGATGATCAGCCACAGTCCCAAAAGGGCGGAAATCAGGTACCCGGTCATGCCAAGGGCAGGATAGCCGAACAGCAGGGGTCCCACCCCGGTGGTGATGATCATGGAAGATCCCATGATCAGGGCCCCCAGGACAATGCCCAGGGTCAGGCGGTTGAAGCTGCTCTCCAGGGCTTTTTGCAGGGGGACCAGATTTTTGTGATCAAACCCGATGATAAGTTCGTCATGTGTTATTTTTTTCAAGATGGTCGACAGGGTGTCCGGCAGATGTTTCTGCAGGGTCCACATGGCCGCCAGATTGTTGCGCAGCCGCTGCCACAGATATCCCTTTGAATACTGCCGGGAGACCAGTCTGCGCACATGGGGTTCAGCCTCGGAGATCACATCCAGATTTGGATACAGCATCCGGGCTGTGCCCTCCACGGTAATCAGGGCTTTGACGACAATGGACATATCCGGCGGCAGACGTAGCTCATGGGATTTCAATACCTGGACAAGGTCCTCCAGCAGCTGCCCCATCTGTATATCCTTCAAGGGCAGAGACATATAGACATCCATAAGTTCCATTATGTCCTTTTCCAGCTGCTGAAAGTTCACATTTTTTTGTGCAGTTGCAATATTTTGCAGCACCTCGGTGGCTTTTTTGCTGTCTTTGTCCACGGTTGCCCGGATCAAAAACAGCAGGTCGTTTTTTTCATCCGGTGTGAGCCGGCCTACCATGCCCCAGTCCATGAGACAAAGCCGGTTGTCAGCGGTGATCACCATATTCCCAGGATGCGGGTCGGCATGATAAAACCCATGGTCCAGGATCTGGAGAACCGCGGATTTCAGGCCGGCGCCAGCCAGGTTTTTGCGGTCGGTTTCCGGCAGATCCATATCGGATGTGATTTTTCTCCCTTTGACAAAAGCTGTTACCAGCACCCGTGGGGTAGCATATTCGGTAAACACTTCGGGGATGTGTATATCAGATGCCGGTTCAATCTTGGATTTGGCAATCTGAATGTATCGGGCCTCCCTGGAAAAATCAATTTCCCGGAGCAGTGTCCGCCGGCAGGTCTCCACGATTGACGGCAGGTCATACAACTGCAGGGTATCAATATTATTGTGGGCTTGCCTGGCCAGGGTTTCCAGGATATCCAGGTCGGTTTCAACGGTTTTGACAATGCCGGGACGTCTGACCTTCACCGCCACCACCCTTTTTGCCCCGGGCAGAACCGCCTTGTGCACTTGGGAAAGAGAAGCCGCTGCCACAGGTTCCGGATCAAAAGACAGAAACAGGCTTTCCAGGGAGGTGTCAAATTCCTTTTCCAGCACCGCTTTGACATCCCCAAAAGCAATCGGGCCTACGGCATCCTGAAGCCTTGTCAATTCCCGGATCATGGGCAGCGGCAGAATATCCGGCCGCATGCTCAAGACCTGTCCGAATTTCACAAAGGTAGGTCCCAGTTCTTCTAAAGCAAGCCGGATGCGGTGAAACACATCCATGTCCGTATCGATTCGTGGCGAGACGCTGTGCACCAGTTTTTTTACCGGCAGATCCAGCCGCTGGAGCAGATCCCCGAAGCCATACTTTGCCAGAATAAAAGCGATGTCCTTTAACCGGGCCATGTTGGTGAAGGCCTTCAGCTCCATGAATCGGCCCTGCCTGTTTTTACGTATATGGTGATATGGTTTGTTGTCAAAAATTCAGCCTCGATTTTTTTATTGTGTTTGTTTATTTTTCCTTGATTTCATCTCATGACGGCTGATTTCTTCCACATTTTGCGCCTGCCACAATTTTTTTTGATTCTCAGATATCCTTTAATCCGGGTGTGAGCAACAGCATATCCAACATTAAAGGCGCTTGGTCATCCCGACTGATATAGTTCATACCACTTTTTACAAAACCATTCAACTTTCACTGCATATTTGCCATAAGCATGCCAGGATTTTGACCGTTTTTTGCAGCACTTTGTGCCAGGCTTTGTTCCTTAACAAAAGATGAACAACAATTTGACCTGAACAGGATTTATGATTTACAATGGTTCCAAAAAAGGAAAGGAGAATTCCCCGATGTTGTATTCAGGACATTTTTCATTTGATGAAACAGACACAGCAGATAATGAGCGGCATGGATATTTTACCTGTCTGGTGAGAGCCGCAACCCCGGAACTGGCCCTGCAAAAATTCAAGCAGCGGATTCAGACCATAAAAGAAGAGATCCAGGACCCGCTTTTTACTCATATCCAGGCAGTGTATGTGGAAGATATCGTGGAAATTGCTGAAAGCCCGGAAGATGCCGTGGTGACACGATTTCAGTCTTCTGACGGCCCGTTTCCCAAATCCCGTAGCTGTTCTTTGCCCACCTCCGATACAAAAGATATCAGGGCCTATCAGTGGATACCGGAATCAGAAGCGTTTGCCGACAAACAAGATGCCGGGCCGGAAGGGGAGTACAAAGAAGCGGTTCCTTTTATGCAGTTTCCCGGTTAGCAAGCCCAAAAACCCGGGAGGGGGATGCAGATGGGTGACACACCAGTTTTGAAAAGATGGTAACTATATGGAGGCTTTCTGGATATTAGCCCCGGATTCTGCGGCCCATCCGGCAATGGTTCTGCTGCCGTATCTTTTTCTGCCCATTGTGGGGTTTCCGGTCACGCCGTTTCTGGTGCTGCTGGGCCTGAGATTCGGGTCTGCCTGGGGGATTGTTTTCATGATGGCCATTGTGCCGATTCACCTTGTGGCTTCTTTCTGGTTTACCCGGGCGATAGCAAGCCCCTGGATCTGGAAACTGGCAAAAAAAACAGGGGTGACAATACCGGAACTGCCCGGACACCGCCAGCTGGGATTTGCGTTTTTGTTCATGGTAATTCCCGGTCTTAGTTACAGTATAAAAAACCTGCTGCTGCCGTTATCCGGTATCCGGTTTTTTCCGTACCTGATCTGTGGATGGCTGATCCAGGGCATTATGGGGGTGCCGTTTGTGATCATGGGGAAAGCCTTGATCCAATGGGATATGAAGCTGCTGGCGGTGGTGGGCATCATTGTCTTGGTGCTTTTCCTGTTTAAACACAAAATTCGTGACATGTACCGCGGTATCATGAAATTGTAGCCTGATGCCATGGGGGACTTGGGGGATTTGGGGGGACTACACCGGTTCCAGAAAACACCCGCCCCGGGATGTGTCCAGATGTTGGGGCCGATACCCGGGAACCGCTGCTGTACAGGCGATGGGTCTGCTCTGCTCACAAGCGTCCACAACCAGCTCCAGGCCGTTGTCCAATGGCATGAATGTCACCGTGACGGCACCTCCCGGCACCAGGGTGGGGCCGAATGACAGGGGACCCTTTTGATCCAGCCATTCGGGAAAAATACCGGAGCCCAGCATCAAGGTGTTGCCTTCTTCCCTGACGAACAGGCTGCGTATCATCATGACCCATTCTGCGGCAGCCCAGCCGTGCTGGCCATCTCCCATGCACCCGCCCCCGGTCAAGGGATTGATGGCTTCCGGCCACTGGCCTGTGGGGGATGCCAGGTCCGCCACAGCAGTGATCAAATCCCGGTACCGGGCATCCCGGCTGCGCAAAAAGGTCTGGGCCATGGCCAGGGTCAGGTAGATGTTGATGCCGGAATGGATCATGTCCTGGAAAAAGGCATTGCCATAGGAACAATGGGACATGAGATAGGACATGGTGTTCATGATTCTGGCATCGTTGGGCGGTGTGATCTGCAGGGGATAATCCGCCACCAGGGATCCGATGGCACCGGCATCCATCCGGCGATAGGGAGAGGCTGGAATGGCCTGGTGTTTTTTGTATCCCGGGGTTCGGGCAAGGGAGGCAAAAATAGCGGCTTCAAAATCCTGTGCCTCTGCCGCAAATATGTTCTGATCGGAATGGCTGCCCTGGTTTTCTGCCAGCCCGGCTGCGGCCCTGAGTCCGGCAACTCCCCAGAAATCGTCCCAATAATAATAGTCGTTGGGACCTAAGTGTTCGGCGCTGAACCCGGCCGGCAGCAGGCCGTCATGGGGTTTGCCGTCTTTTTTGCTGCGGCGTTTGTGCATGATCCACCGGGCCCCTTTCATCAGGGCGGTGAAAAGATGGCTTGAAGGGGGTTTGCCGGTGCATTGCATGAACCGGTGGGCAATCCACAAAACCTGGCCGTTGGAGTCCCACTCTCCTTCCTGGGAATGAAAATACCCGGTCAGGCTCTGGCGGTCCGGAAACCCGTGTATCAAGCGGTCGCATTTTCGGGCCAGCCCCAGGCCCAGCAGGGCATTTATCATCAAACAGGCATCCCGGAACCAGAACCGACGGTAGGTATAGGGACCGGGCACCACCTCATCCGCGCTTAACAGCAACAGGGTCCTGACCGCGGCATCATAGAGGAATTGGAAGCCTGCATCAGGTATGGACAGTGCCGCAGTTTGTGTAACAATCTGTGACGCAGGCCTACCCTTGCCGCCGGAGTCTGATGATGATGCAGTGGCCGTGTCCTGTTCCAGGGGCACCTGGACGTCAATATGGGTGGTTTCATGGGCCCTGACGGGAAAAAACGCGGCAGCCGTGGCCATGCCGATGGGACAGGCGGCCTGATTTTCCGACTGGGGCCGGTCCAGGTCCAGGGCCACATCCCCGTGATCATAGGTGGAAAACAACACCTTTTCAGGCGCGGTTGTAAAGCATACCTCATGGGAGTGGTTAATGGTAAATAGGCTGTCTTTATAACCGATATGGTCGATGAAATAAATGCCTTCCGGATTATAGGGCCGTATGGACACAATCAGCCACCCATTCTCTTTTTGGATACCGCCTCTGGCATGCATCTGCATCACCGGCCTTGCATGGCTGTCCCTTGTTACCAGGGTTGTACAGACCAGAGACAGCTTATTTTTAGACTGAATATCTTTTTCTGTGGCGGTGGTGACGGCAAGTTCATCTGCCAGATCCAGAGACTGGTCTGCATGGACCTGCCGGGACGGCACCAGCAGGTTTCCTGTTTCAGACAGGAGCCACACATCGATGGACCAGGCATCGAAAAAAGGGGTCACAAGGCCCCGGGGATCGATGATGGGGTAGGCTGCGATGTCTGGATGGCCGACGGCGGTCCAGTTTCTGTGGGTGACATTGATGTGGGAAAAGGAAAATCCCCTGGGGATAAAAGACGCATCCCTGGGAAAGAATTGTTTGACCACCCAGTAGGGCCACACCCAGTCCAGGTTGTACTGGATGGCCCGGGTGTTGACCAGGCCCCGGGCATGGAAGATGAGTCCGGCCCGGAGCAGTTCAATGGGTTCCTGTACTTCAGAGGGTTTGCTGAACTGGCGCAGCCGGGCCATAAGGGTGACAGGGTCCATGAACCCGTAAAACCCGGTAATCCGCCTGATCAGAAACCGCCATGGCAGCCATTTTTTGAAAAGCATAAGCACCTTTGGTTTCGCTAAATAAATTCGCTAGACAAAGGGGTTGGCAATATGCCGCTGTATGTTTTTGTCGATGGTTTTCTCAAAGGGCCTGCCGTAATAGTCATACAACCGAGTTTCCGTCTCCAGATTCACCGGTTTTTGCGGATCGAATTCAGGACCGTTCTTGATGGCCCCGGTTGTCAGGTCCATATCAAAAGTGGATTCCCCCCAGTTGATGGATTTGACCCAGTCCAAAGACAGCAGCACCTTTTTGCCCCCGGGAAGCCAGTTGCGGGTATCCACCACCACATACCGAAGGGCCCAGGTCTCGTCATCCAAAATAAAATCCTCCACATGGCCGATGTCCCCGTCGGATGCCTTGATAAAGTATCCTTTGACCTCCTTGAAAGAGCGAAGGTGATTTTCCTGTGACGGGTCTGTTTCATATGCATCCAAGTCATCATCCCCGGCAGAAGGGGACATGTCAGGTGTCATTGCTCCAACAGCAGCAGGATAGGCTGCCGGGCCCCACAGCCCGGCGCCGGCCCAGTAATAGGGATACCCATAATATTGAAACATTTTTTTTTCGTGTTCCCGGGATACCGGTTCATCTGCTGAGGGTGCCGGGCAGTTTTCCAGTGCTTCTTTGGATACGGTGAGAAAAAGACTGCGGGTGTTCCAGTCCGGCTGGTCAATCATGATGGGAGACACCAGCACCATTTTTCCTATCAGCCAGTTTCCGGTATTGGCAATGATGTGGCGCACGGTCCAAAACTGGTCATCAAACAAAACATCTTCACAGGTTCCAAAATGCTGGTTATCAGCATGCAGTTTATACCCGATTATTTCATGTACACTTCTGAGCATGGGGCACTCCTTTCTTTTTTAAAAATATAGGGTTAGGTGATGGTTCTGGCAATGGTCTGGGCTTTTTGACTGATCAGGTCCCATTCGGTTTGAATCGCCAGCAAAAACGTTTCCCACGGCTCCGTTTCTGATTCTTTGTTTTCCATATCACTGTTTTCCTGTGATATGGCATTTGCATAGAGATCTGACAGTGTTTGTGCACACACTTTTCGGCTGAAATCCTGTGCTGTCTGCAAGGCGCATTGTTGCCATGCTGCTGTTTTTTCCGGATGTGACACCGCATCACAAAGGGCTTGGGAGAACGCTTTTTCGTCTGCATCGCCATTCAGTAACACACCGTTTCGGTTGTGTCGTACCACTTCTCTGGCACCCGGGGCATCCAGGGCGATCACTGGTGTGCCTGCTGCCATGGCCTCGGTGAGCACCATGCCCTGGGTTTCGGACTTGGAGGAAAACACAAACATATCCATGGCCTGGTAGGCATCGGCCAGGTCATTTCCCGTGAGATTGCCGGTGAGAACCAGCCGGTCCAACAGGTTGTGCGCCGCAAAAATGTCTTGTATTTGTGCTTTTTCCGGTCCTTCTCCGGCCACACAGAACCAGGTGTCTGAAAGGCTCTTCATGGACCGGGCGACACTTTTTGCCAGAAACACCAGGTTTTTTTCCGGGGCCAGTCTGCCCACATGGCCTATGACAAAGACATTTTCAGGGATCTGCCGCGTTTTTTTAAAAGCATGGCCGTCTGCTGAACCAAAAAACGCGGTATCCACCCCTGTGGGGATTTCCATAACCGGGGTGGTGACCCCCCGATCCTGGATCAGATCGGCAATGCTTTTGCTGGGTGCCACCACCTGGTCGCATAAATTGGCGTACATCGTGGACAGGTTCCGGGCAAACCGCTTGAAATTTTTATTGTCTCCGGTGACATAATGGGTGTATTCCTCATACAGGGTATGGTGGGTGAAAAACAGGGGAAGCCTGCGGCGCCGGGCCGCCCGGAAGGCAGCATCTCCAAGCAGATAGGGATGGTGGCTGTGGATGATATCAGCCTTGAAATCATCCAGTTTTTCATTGATATAAAATGGTACGGGAATGCGCATGGAAAAATCACTGCCGTTGAAATTCTGGAAGGCAGGGACCCGCAAAATCATATCATTTTCTGTATCATCTATGCCGGCTTCCGGAAAAGTCGGGGCAACAATGAGGACCCGGTGTCCTGCTTTTTGCAGATCCTGTGCAAAATTATGCACCGATCGCGCCACCCCGCCCACATGGGGCAGGTATGTATTGGTGAACATACAGATATGCATCAGGTTCTTTCATACCTGCCCATGAGTTCGGCATGTAAGAGCACATGGCCGGCCATGGCGTTTTCCACCGCTGCCTTGGTGCTTTTTTCAGGCAGATCCAGGTGCGTGTCCAGGGCAAACAGTTTGAAAAAATACCGGTGTTCCCTGTCCGGGGGGCAGGGGCCGAAATACCCGGTTTCACCGTTGGTGCCGATGCCGGCATTTCCAAGGGGCTCGGTGGCTTCATCAATGGTGTGGGTATCCGGCGGAATATTGAATACCACCCAGTGGTCCCACATCCCGTCTTCACGCAGGTTTTTGGGGACATCCGGATCATCCATGATCAGCACCAGGCTTTTGGCTTCATGTGGCACACCGGTGATCTCCAGGGGCGGGTTGACATTGTCGCCGTCACAGGTGTAGATGGATGGAATTTTTTCTCCCTGGCCGAATGCGGAACTGGTAAGTTTCATAATGACCTCCAAAACTGTAGAATCTAGAATGATAAAATAGTGATGCCTACACTTACCGCTGTGTCTCTTTCAACGCCAATTGTATGCATATCTTTTTGCCGGGTCAATGGGTGAATTCACCCATTTTTGGGTAACACCCATGCCCTGCGGGGCAGAATAAACCATAAAAAAACTGGTCAACGGGCCGTTCTTTCTTACAGTATGGATATTTTCGGTAACAGTATGGAACTGTCCGGCATGGATGCCGCCCCCGGAGGTGCCTTCCTGCCGGCCTGAGATCCTTGGGGGGTCTGACAGTCCTGCAGGAAGGCACCTCCGGGGGCTCCCGCCGTGCAATGGGGACCTAGACGGTGCTGCAATGCTCTCTTATGGCAAATCAGCCGGGGTGACCACTGTGGAATGGGGGTTCCGACCCTTTCCATGAGATAGGCTTGAATTTCACATCCATTTGTGTCTTGACAGAAAACCAGAGGCGCTATAATTGTTATACCATTATTGGTGTGCGATGCGGTATGAGCGATATTCCACACCACTTTACAGGAGGGGATTGGGTGTCAGGGATATGAAAGACAGAATATTATGAACAAAGCGTATGCCTCCCCCTTTGCTGTGAATCACCAATATTATCCCACTGATCTGTTTTCCAGCAAGCTTTTGCAGTTACAGAAAACCGATCCCAAAGGGTATCAGCGCATCAGAAAAACCATAGACCGGTTGCTGGTTGATCCATCCGGGGCTGACGGCAAAATGAAAGGGGTATACCATGGCCGGCTCAAAAAATATGTGGGCCGGCGGGATTACCGCATCATTTATTACTGGTGTGCCAGGTGTCTCAAAGAAAACCGGCGCCTGCACTGCGGACCTATCCCCAACAACAGCGTGATCTTTTTTGATATCTATCACAAAAAAGACAAAAAAAAGATCAAGCACCAAGTTCAGGAACCGAATTGCCAGTGAACTCGGCAGACCTTGGGTATTATCCCGGAGAATAAAAGGAGCGCAAGGTGTCCACCCCGTCTTTTACCGCCTTGGCAGAAGCATCCAGGGCGTTTTTTTCCGCATCTGTCAATGTAAGTTCCAGAATTTTTTCCACCCCGTTTTTCCCCAGAAGGGCCGGGACCCCCAGAAATATGTCCTGGTATCCGTATTCGCCCCGCAGATAGGCAGACACCGGCACCACCCTTTTTTCATCCTTTATAATGGCTTCCACCATCTTGGCTGCAGAGGCACCGGGTGCAAAAAAAGCGGATCCCTGTTTGAGCAGGGAAACGATTTCCCCCCCGCCGGTGCGGGTACGGTCGATCAGTTTTTCCAGTTCATCCGGTGGGATCAGTTCGGTGACAGGAATGCCGTTCACCCGGGTATACCGGGGCAGGGGCACCATGGTGTCTCCATGGCCGCCCAGCACCATGGCCATGACATCCCCGGGCCAGATATGGAGTTTTTCCGCGATAAAATACCGGAATCTGGTGGAGTCCAGCACACCGGCCATGCCCATGACCCGTTTGAGGGCAAATCCGGTTTCCTGGAGCGTGGCCATGGCAATGACATCAAGCGGGTTGGAGACCACCACCACAACGGCATTGGGGGCGTATTCGGCAATGGCCTGAGAGGCTTTTTTGGCAATGTCCACATTGATTTTCATCAGATCCATGCGGTCCATGCCCGGTTTTCTGGGAATACCCGCGGTGAGGACCACCACGTCCGAGTCGGCAATTTCCTTGTAATCACTGGTACCCGAGATATGCACATTGTAGTTCCGCATGGGTGCGGCGTGCAGGTAATCCATGGCTTTTGCCTGGGGAAGGCCTTCCACCACATCCACCATGACAATGTCTGCCAGGTTTTTTTCCGCAATATAGTAGACTGCTGTGGCGCCCACGTTCCCGGCACCGATAATGGATACTTTAGGCATGGGAATCCTCCTTGATGACGTCTTGTATTGTCCTGGCACCTGTTTTCAAGGTCTGTATCTGTTCTGCATCCAGGCTGGGCTCCAGCACTTTTGCAACGCCGCTGCTGTTTATCACACACGGCAGTGACAGGGCCGCATCTGTGATGCCGAACTGGCCGGTCAGTATTTGGGAAACAGACATGATCCGGCCGGTGTTGCGGCAGATGGCTTCGGCCAGGTCGGCCGCCACAGCCGAAGGTCCGTAATAGGCACTGGCCCGGCCGGCCAGGTCTACAATCAAGGCCCCGGCCTGCCGGGTCTGGTCAAACAGGCCTGCAATGGTTTCATCTCCCAAAAAATTTTCTATGGGCACCCCGGACACGCAGCAGTAATTCTGCAGGATGATCATGTCATCGGTATGTCTGCCGATAACCTGGGCCGCCACATTTTCCATGGAGACCTTCAGTTCCCTTGCAATGAAAAACCGCAGCCTTGTAGCATCCAGAATACCGCCAAGGCCCATGATCTGGGCAGGGGGCAAGGCAGAATGCCGTACAAACAAGGTGGTGAGCAGGTCCACCGGTTCTGAGACAATAATGACCTTTGTGTCGGCACGGGTGATTTTTTGTGCATACCTGGTGATGATATCCCTGTTTTGCTGGAAAAGGGCATCCCGGTTCATGCCGGAGGTGCGTACTGCCCCGGCTGTAATAATGACAACCTCTGCGTCAAGCACCGCATCCGGTTCGTCTGTGCCGGAAATAGCGGTGCGGTATCCCCGGATGGGGGCCGCTTCCATCATGTCCAGGGCCTTGCCTTGCGCCAGTCCCTCCTGGATATCAAAAAGGGTGACATGGTCCACCCCTTTTTCCGCCAGAAAAAAAGCGGTGTTGGCCCCGACATTGCCGCTGCCGATGATTCCGATCATAAAAACCTCCTTTTCGTATAAGGCCGTCAGATTATTTTATCACGAAGAACACGAAGAAGCCCTTTCTTCTTGTTCTTCGTGACCTTCGTGGTTTTAAAAAACGCAAATCAATGTAAGGCCATCCGACATTAGCCATAATTAATGATATAAAGATGTAAGATTGAATTTACCCTGGTGTTTTGGTTATATCATAAATTTTTATGCAAAATAAGTGCCTTTACTGTAGGTCAACCTGGCCGGTGTTGTCAAATCCAAAAGAAAAATCCTGGATACTTGCTATAAGGAGTTTGGGCTTTGGACCGTTTGCTGTAGCTCTCTGTCGTCGGCCCCGCCCCTGGTGGTGTCCTGTGCCCGGCCCGAGATCCTGCGGGGGCCTGGTCTCATGTGAATAATGAAATCCAGCGATCCATTCTCTGACTGGAAGCATCCCGGCTTATTTCACCAGGCCCCCTCCGGTCCTGACGGTCCGTTCACAGGACACCACCAGGGGTTCCCCCATAGCCTGCACGCTGAATATTTATAGCAAATATCCAGAAAAAAATTTTCAGTACACTGCCTGCAGCATCAATCCTGGATCTTTCCGCTTTCATTTTTTGTTGTGCCCGCCAGGGCATGGGTGTTATTGTGATATAAATAAACGCAAAGGAACAGGAGAAAATCCATGGAACGACTGTTGATTACTGGTGCTTCCGGTTTTGTGGGAACGCACCTGTCCCGGTATTTTCTGTCAAAGGGCGTGCATGTGACCGGTCTGGGCACTTCCAGCAACCATCCGTTTACCGAAGAATTTGACAATTTTGTGTGGATATCCGCCGATACCACCAAAAAAGGGGACTGGCAAGACCAGGTACCCATGGCAGATGCCATTGTCAACCTGGCCGGGCAAAGCATTTTTAAACGCTGGACAGACAAATACAAGCAGGCCATTTATGATTCCCGGATACACACCACCCGGAATCTTGTGGCGGCCATGGCGGAAAACAAGCCGGTCACGCTTTTGAGTACCTCGGCAGTGGGTATCTATGGTGATGGCAAAGAAACACTGCTCACAGAAGATGCCCCGCCGGGATCAGACTTTCTGGCCAGGGTGTGCATCGAATGGGAAGCGCAGGCCCGCAAGGCAAAAAGCACCGGGGCAACGGTGCATATCATGCGGTTTGGCGTGGTTTTGGGGGATGGCGGAGCGTTGTCGGTCATGTCCCCGGCATTCAAATGGTTTGCCGGAGGTCCCCTGGGCGGTGGCCGGCACTGGTTTCCCTGGATTCATATTCAGGATCTGGTCCGGGCTGCGGACTTTTTGATAGAAAATGCAGCTGTCTCCGGCACCTATAATCTGGTGGGACCTGAACCGGTCCGGCAGCGTGATTTTGCCAAATCCCTGGGCCGTGCACTGCACCGGCCGGCTGTGGTGCCTGCCCCCGGATTTATGGTGAAGCTGGTCATGGGCGAGCTGGGGGCTTCTTTGCTCAACAGCCAGAAAGCATATCCCAAGGGGTTGGAAGATCTGGGATTTTCCTTTGAACATAAATCGGTTGAAGCCGCTTTGAAAGCCATTTTCGGCGCACCAGCCGACAAATGAAAAATTACTTGCCACAACCTTGAAATCTGGTATACAAACTGGCCGTAACCTGCTATTTTAAGGTCTGTACATTGTCATATACATATTATTGGCTGAAAAAAACATACCAAACAGGAGGAAAAATACCCATGAATTTTGGATCCATTGATGAGATACTGACCTTTGCCATTGGCAAGGAAAACGAGGCGGTGGCATTTTACAACGACCTGGCTGCTGAAGCCACCAGGCCTTCCCTCAAGGGCATTTTTGAAAATTTTGCCAAAGAAGAAGAAAAACACGCCGCCCTTTTGTCTGATATTTCCGGGAACAAGGAAAAAATAGAATCCTATGAATTCAAGAAAATCCCTGATCTGAAAATCAGCGACTACATGGTGGAAAAGGAGTATGAACAGGGCATGCCCATGCCCGAAATTCTCAAGATCGCCATGAAAAGAGAAGAAAAAGCGGTGAAACTCTACCAGACCCTGGCAGACCAGACCGATAATGCAGACGGTAAAAAGGTGTTCACAATGCTGGTTCAAGAGGAATCCAAGCACAAACTGGGTCTGGAATCCATGTATGATGATTACCTGGCTGACCAGGACAATTAGGGACACCCGGTCGCCATGGATGTAAGCTGCCTTTTCAGACCCTCTTCCATGGCGGTGATCGGGGTGTCCACCGCCCATGACAGCCACCCGGCCAATGTGATTTACAACAAAAATCACCTGCGGTATCCGGTGCAGACCTTTGCGGTCAACCCCAAAGGCGGGCGCCTCAACCGGGAATTGCTGTACCGGTCTGTGGCAGACATTGAAATGCCCGTGGACCTGGCCGTGATTGCGGTGCGCTCCCGGTTTGTCCCGGATGTGGTGGCCCAGTGCATTGCAAAAGGCATCAAAGGGGCGGTAATCATTTCCGGCGGGTTTGCGGAATCCGGCAACAAAGACCTCCAGGATCAGGTGGCGGATATGGCGGCCGGCGCGGATTTTCCCTTTGTGGGCCCCAACTGCCTGGGCATTTATGCGCCTGATGCCGTGGATACCTTTTTTCTGCCGGGAGAGCGCATTATCCATCCCAAAAAAGGCAACATCGGGTTTGTGTCCCAGAGCGGCGGGGTCCTGGTGGATCAGATGGTGAAATTTGCCGGTGAAGGCATCGGGGTGTCTGCTGCGGTGAGCATTGGCAACAAAGCCTGTCTCAGGGAAACCCATTTGATCGACTGGTTTGAACAAGACCTGGGCACCCGGGTCATCGCCTTTTACATAGAAGGATTTGACTGCCGGGAGGGCAGGGAATTCATCCAAAGGGCCCAGGCCTGTTCCAAGCCCATAGTGGTGCTCAAGGCAGGCAAAACCACAACAGGCATTGCCGCCGCCTCCAGCCACACCGCATCCATGGCCGGAGATTACCGGGTGTTTTCCCAGGTCATGCAGCAGCATTGTGTGGCAGAGGCGGACACCGAGTATGAACTCACCTCGTTCTGTGAGGCATTGAGCTGCTATCCCAAGGGCATCTTCGGCAATGTGGGCATTGTGTCTGTTTCCGGCGGGCACGGTGTGGTGGCGGCAGATGCCTGCGGCCACCACGGCCTGCACATCCCGAAGATTGCCGCAGCCACGGCCGATACCATCCTTGCACGACTGTCCCCGGAAATCCAGCAGATCGTTGCGTTGGATAATCCCGTGGATTTGACAGGGTCGTGTGTGGATGCCGACATCCTTACATCCGTCCGCCACCTGTCCCGGGACCAGAATATCGACTGCATCCTGGCCCTGCTGCTGCCCTATTCTCCGGGGATTTCCGCCGACATCGGGGCCAAACTGAGCCAGGTGGCCAGAAACGAGGGCAAACCCCTGATTGCCTATGTGCCCAAAGAGGACAAGTACAAGATTATCACCGAGGGATTTGAACTCAACCGGATCCCCGTAGCCTCATCGGTGGAAGGGGCTGTGCTCATGGCCAAGGCTTTGAAGAGGTGCAGACCATGGTGAACCAGCGCATGCAGCAGATCATTGCCGATGCACAACCCATGGGATGGGTCCTGGAGCCGTTTGCCAAAGAACTGCTGGCCCATAGTGAACTCACCATTCCCACAGGAATTTTGACCGATTCCCTGGATACGGCCCGCACATTTCTGGCTGGTGCCGCACACCCCGTGGTGATTAAGGCTGTATCCGCCGACATTGTGCACAAAACCGAGATGCAGGCGGTGGTTACCGGCATACAGGACCCAGAAGTCCTGGCCTCCCATATGCAGCGCCTGCTGGCCCTGAAAGGGTGTGATCAGGTGCTGGTGGAGGAGATGGTGTCCGGCATCGAGATCCTGGTGGGGGCCAAAAACGATTCCCAGTTCGGACCGGTGGTGGTGCTGGGACCAGGTGGCACCGGGGTGGAACTCTACAATGACACCGCCATCCGACTGGCTCCGGTGACCCCGGCTGATGTCTGTTCCATGGTGGATACGTTGGGGGCAAAACCGGTTTTTGAAGGGTTTCGGGGCCGACCCGGGGTGAACATCGAAGCCCTCACCCAAATGGTGGTGACCTTTTCCCACCTGCTCATGGAGCTGGAGCCCTGGTTTGAATCCATTGACCTGAACCCGGTGATCTGCACCCTGGACCAATGTGTGGTGGCGGATGCCCGCATTATGCTGTTAAAAAAATAAAAAGGCTGACATGACCAATACTGCTGATTCCCGAAACCGGAACCTGCGGCTGGTGTCCTGGAATGTCAACGGATTCCGGGCTGTGCTCAAAAAAGATTTCTTTGCATCGGTGCGCACGCTGGACCCGGATATTCTGCTGCTCCAGGAAACCAAACTCCAGGAGGA
>Ga0102943_1000496_pt1 | contig 26366 bp, 21 predicted proteins | sample SalPonC_black_MG_FD_78174 | JGI IMG/M metagenome (GOLD analysis project Ga0102943, IMG submission 78174) | Salt pond soil microbial communities from South San Francisco under conditions of wetland restoration - Salt Pond MetaG... | ecosystem: Environmental > Aquatic > Marine > Intertidal zone >...
ATCATTCCCAATTTATTCATTTCTTTTACCACTTTTTCTCCAAAATTACTTAAGCCATTATGTTCAGGCCCATCAGGGTCTGTTGACGAATCGCATATATCATTGTTTCTGGTATGGCATAAAGTAATGTAACGGGCACCTAAATCATAAAATTCCTTAACCATATTTAATTCATTTCCAATAGGATATCCGTTTTCTAAACCAATATATACAGCCCTTTTACCTGATTTCTTGATGCGATAAACATCTTCAGCTTTATAAGCTATTTCTGCCATCTCAGGGTATTCAGCAATTTGCTTATGTAAGGCATCAAATATTTTCAGGGCTCTTTTTTTAGCCTGCAGATTTCCTTCAGCATTTCGCTCTCTTTGTCCTAAAAAAACAGCCATAAAAACAGCATCTAATCGTCCGGCTTCCATTCTTGGAAAATCAACTCGAGATCTTGTTTCTTCATAATTGTTCCACTCTCCGATATCAAAATCCGGATCTAAAAAATTTAAAGGGGTGTCGGTATGTGTATCGATAGACACAATATCATCATGTATTTTTTCAGCTTGTTCTTCTAAACTTTTTTGTTTACATGATGAGAAAACAATTAATAAACTAATAAATAATACATTGAATACTTTTAATTTCATGGTATGATATGCTTTTGAGTATAAATATTAACAATTTAATTAGATTAATTCTTTATTGAATGGTTTAATCTATAAGTGACTAATATGATTTTACAAATAGATTTATATAAAAATATATACACTTATAGAACTAAATATATTTTTTAAATGCTTTAAAACATTATTGTGTATGCTAAAAATCATTTTAAGCATACAGCTTATTAAGTAATATTGTACCTACAAACTTACTTAATTGTATAAATAAACTTAAATTAAAAAATTATGGCTATATCAACAGTAAAATTAGAAGCTCATGTAAAAGAAGGGTTTAAAACAGATATTAAATGTTCACATGACTTTGTTATTGATCAACCAAAACAGGGTGGCGGACAGGATTTAGGCCCTAACCCTTTAGAAATTTTTCTATCTTCATTACCAGCATGTATTTGTGCGATAGGAAAAATCATTTCTAATCAAAAAAGGTTAAATGTTCGGGCAATAAACGTAAAAGTTGAAGGTGATATTGATAAAGATTTTTTGATGGGAAAAACCGAAGAAGGAAGAGCCGGATTTACAGAAATTAGAAGTTATATTGATATTGATGCAGATATGACAAAAGAAGAAAAAGAAGCATTTATTAAAGAAATCGAAAAACGATGCCCTATTGCTGATAATATGACATACCAGAGCAATCTTAAAGCAATTTTAGTTTAGGAATAAATTTAACCAAAAAGAGGCTGTTTTGTATAAAGCAGCCTCTTTTTTTATGATAAAGAAAATTTTATTCTTCGGTATCTTTCAGGTATTTCTCTAACCATTGATCCTGTTCCCACAATAAATGCAGTACTGATTCGCGGGCTGCATACCCATGACTTTCTTTAGGTAGTAATACTAACCTTACAGTTGCTCCTAATCCTTTCAATGCATTAAAATATCTTTCACTTTGCATGGTATAAGTTCCAGAATTATTATCGGCAGCTCCATGAATAAGCAACAGCGGCGTTTTCATTTTATCAGCGTGCATAAAAGGCGACATTTCATAATATATCTCCGGAGCTTCCCAATAGGAGCGCTCTTCGCTTTGGAAACCAAAGGGTGTAAGTGTTCTGTTATAAGCTCCGCTTCGTGCAATACCTGCTGCAAAAAGATTTGAATGTGATAATAAATTTGCTGTCATAAATGCACCATAAGAATGTCCTCCCACAGCAACTTTATCACGATCAATGTATCCCATTTCATCCACAGCATCAATAGCGGCTTTGCCATTAGCAACCAATTGTTCAATAAAAGTATCGTTTGGTTCTTTGTCTCCTTCACCCACAATCGGGAATGCTGCATCATCTAACACGACATAACCCCTTGTTACCCAAAAAACAGGCGAGCCATAATAGGGATATATAAACTCGTGAGGAGATGATGTTACCTGCCCTGCAGTATTTCTATCTTTGTATTCGCGTGGATAAGCCCACATAATCATTGGGTATTTTTTTCCTTCCTCGTAATCGGTAGGCAGGTATAATGTTCCTGATAATTCCAACCCATCATCACGTTCATATTTTATTAACTCCTTATGAACATTCTGTATACTTTCGAAAGGGTTTTTAAAATCTGTAATTTGTGTTAATTCACCAGAATTTATATCTCTGAAATAATAATTTGGATATTGATTTTTCGACTCAATTCTGGTAAGTAATATTCCTTCTTTAGCATCTTTTATATCGATAATGCTTTCCAATGTTTCTTTCCCGTCGGCACGCCATAAGCGATTAGTATTTTTTGCTTGGTAATTATATTGATCAATAAACGGACGTATACCTTCATCACAATATCCTCTACCAATTAAATACAAATTATCTTCTTCCATTTCCAGAACATTTCTTCCATATTCATTTTTTGAGGTAACAAAATTTCCCGGATCGTTATATCTGTTCTGATAATTCCTATCAAAAATAATTTGTGGATTACTATTATTTTCCGAAGGATTGAAAAGATAGGTTTTAGTATTTCTTGTATTCCACCAATAATCATACGCAATAGCTAAATTGTCTGTACCCCAGGTAATTCCAGAAAAACGATTGATTGTTTTTAATAAACTTTTTTTCTCACCGGTAAAGGGAGCATTTAACTCAAAAACTTCATCTCTGTATTCTGCCTCGTTAGCAGGATCGCCACCATCGAGGGCTTCAGCCCAGTATAAAGTAGCTGGTTTGTCATTTCTCCAGTTCAGATCTCGCATACCTTCTCTTTCAGCCATAAAACCTTTAGGCAATTCTTCAATAAGTGGTACTTCCAATATCTTTTTTATTTTCTTCCCCGATTTATCATAAATAATTGTTGTGGAGGGAAAACGATAATAAGGAACGATATAAGAAAAAGGTTTTTCAATAGTTGTTACCAGAATATAATCCCCATCGGGAGAAAAACTTAGATTACGATACATCGCTTTTTCTTTCCACGGATTAGTATTTCCTTTTAAATCAACCATTACAAGTTTTGATAAAACAAGCTGTTCGAAATTAAATTCATCATTTTTATTTTCTAGTAAGTCCTGATACGTTCGGTTTTGGGCTTTTTGTCCTTCATTTACCGAAACTGTTGGTCCTGTGGGGATTACATTTTCCTGATCAATTAATGGTTTTCGATCATCAGGTAAAACTTTAACAAGCAATGATTCATTGTCCTGAAACCACTCAAATGGTCTACCCAGGTTTGCATTCAGATTATCCTTTGTTAGTTTTTTTGCACTGGATTTTTTTATATCCAACACCCATAATTCAACTCCATTTTTGGTAGTATTTGTAAATGCCATAATAGACTGGTCGGGAGACCATGAAAAATTTGACAGACGGGCTTTCTCTGGCAAACCATCAACAGGGTTCGTTTTATTTTTTTTCAGGTTTAATACTTCTATATGGGTATAATACCTGGCTCTGCTCGAAATATTTGTAATGGGGTTAATACGTAATCCTCCAAGACGTAACTCTTTTTCAGATAGCTCTTCTATGCTTTTAAATTGATTACGATACATTAAAATAGCATAGGTACCATCAGCATTCATATAAAATGTTGGGGGTAAATCTACATCTGCAAGTTCTAAAATTTCTTCAGGAGGCTCTTGATATTCAATATCCAATTGAGCTTTAACTCCTAATATGGATAAAGAAAGAAGTAGAAACAAAAATAATTTTTTCATAGTACTTTAATTTTTAGTTATATGTTTTAGATTATTAAACCTTTCAGAGGTTTAAAGTATTCAATTTTTATTTTGTATACAAATAACTTGACAAATTGATTCGCAGCAATTATATTTATTAAAATATGCTTCTTATCCTTTGTTGAACTAAAACCTGTAGTTATGTCACACGAAAAAACAATTCACGATGGAAAAAAGAAAAAGAATCCACTAAAAAGATTAAAAGAACGGCGCGCAGAGCGTAAAGCCCGACGCACTGAAAGAAAACAAGAGATTTTAATTGAATCAAAACACAAAAGAAAACCCAGAAAGAAGAAAGTTTTTACTGAATAAAAACATCATCTCCCAAAAAATCGTTTTTGGGAGATTTTTTTGATATTTAACTACAAATTATACCTTTGCATTCCTTTAAAAAAGGATGTTTTAATCATGTATTTAACCATTGAGCCAAAGCCTACAGAATATTTACATAAACGAACTGTTTTGCCTCAAACATCATACTGGGCAAAAGTAAAGGAGAAGCAGGGATATAAGCCCATAGCTTTTACTTTTACACCGGACCATGAATTTACAAAAAAATATTATTCTCAGGATGATATATTAGTAATTATCCGTAAAATAGGAAATAAAGGTTCAATAGCTTATGTACCTTACGGGCCAGATATTGTTCTTCCTGAAGAAAAACAGGGAAGTCTTTTAGAAGAGTTATCTGAATCGTTACGTCCATATCTTCCTCACGATTGTATTTTTATTCGGTATGATCTGGTATGGGCATCACCCTGGCAGAATGATGAAGATTGTTACACCGATTCCGGGGTATGGTTAGGACCTCCTGACACCAGGCTTCAGGAACTTCGTATAAATTTTGATACTCAAAATTGGAATTTACGTAAAGCACCATCGGATGTTCTTCCATCCAACACGATTTTTCTTGATCTAACAAAAGACAAGGAAAAGTTACTTCATAGCATGAAATCTAAAACACGGTATAATATTCGATTATCCCATCGTAAAGGAGTTCATGTTCATGATGTTTCAACCGGCAATTTAAGTGTTTGGCATAAACTTTATCAGGAAACAGCAAGAAGAAACGGTATTGCTTATAGAGATATTAATCATTTTAAAACAATTTTGGAAACACGTGCAACTGATACAGCCTCTCCTGCTGACGTGCACATGTTATTAGCCGAAAAAGATGGTGATGCGCTGGCGGCTCTACTTTTGGTAATATCCGGTGGTCGTGCAACCTATCTTTATGGAGCATCATCGGCCAAAAAAAGAAACCTGATGGGTACCTACGCCCTGCAATGGGAAGCTATTTGTAAAGCCCAAAATCAGGGGTGTAATGAATACGATTTTTTTGGCATATCGCCTGCTCCCGACAAATCTCATCCTATGTATGGATTGTATCGATTTAAAAAGGGTTTTGGAGGATCTGAATATCACCGACAGGGATGTTGGGATTACCCCTTTGATAGAGATGCATATGAAGTATATCGATCGGTGGAAATTTCCAGTAACGGGTATTATGTTTAACCCGGAATTTTATCAGAAGAAAAGCCAACTAATGATTTAGCCTTATATTAATAACAAAAAAAGCTCTGCAAATTTGCAGAGCCTGATAAAGTTAAAATTAGTAATTCAAACTATTTTAGTTTTACATTTACTGCATTTAATCCTTTTTTACCTTCTTGGAGTTCAAAAGTTACTTCGTCGTCTTCATTGATTTTGTCGATTAAACCGGATACATGAACAAAGTATTCTTTGTCTGACTCCGCATCTTTAATAAACCCATAGCCCTTTGATTCATTAAAGAATTTTACTGTACCTTCTTTCATAAAAAACAAATATAAATTATTAAATATAGATCAAAGGTATGGATAAAAATTTAATTTTATCCAAAAGATCATAAATATCTTAACACTTTTTCCAATTAAAAATCACTTTGACTAGTCCTAAATAAAAAAAGGGGCTTTTGAAAATCAGCCCCTTCTCTCCTTTTATTAATGATTTTTTATAAATTAAAATGGATTCCGAACATATAAAGTCCGCCTACCTGATCAGCAAAGCCAAACTCATTAACCTCATTGTTGGTTATATTTCTTGCACTAACATAGATAGAGCTGTTATTCATAAACTGGTAAGATAACTTTACATTTAAAATTCCTTTTTCGCCAATAATATCTTCACCATTTTCCCCATAAGGAGATTCATACCTGTTATACACCTGTTCCCCCATATAATACAAGTTAGCATATAAAAACCAATTTTCGGTAAAATTGTAATTCATCGAAAGACCACCATAAAAAGTTGGTGTCCATTTATGTTCTACATCGGTTAAGTTTGCAGGATCATTTTCATCAGACATATAATCCTTTAAATTTGTTTTTTGATAGGTACCGAAAGTTTTTAAAAGAATCTTTTTTGTGGGCATATAATTAATGCTAAACGAAGCTCCCATTTGTTTTGATACTACATCAATATTTTCATAAGTTCTTCGCTCATGTTGTACTGGTATTAATACATCTCCAGTACCCATTAAATTACCTAAATTTATATATTCTGTGTCTAAGCTTGTTGGAAGCAGTGCATCAAAATCTCTGGTTTGTGTATAAAACAATTCGATATCTGTTTGCAGATTATTCGATATTTTCCAGCGATGCCCAAACTCAACCATATCCATGGTTAAAAGTTTTAAATTCTCATTTCCAATATAATATTGATAATAAAGAGGTTGATTAGGATCTAAAGCACCTAAACTTATTAAGGTATTTAACATAGGATCGTTTGCTGATTGTGCTGTAGCTAAAGGATTTTGAAAATCAGCATATACATTTCCGATAAAAGCACTTCGGTTTGCTCTTGAATAAACAGCTCTTACCAGGTGTTTATCACTTAATTTATAAGAACCTACAAATTGATAAGATAAATATAAATCGTCTGGTTTATCATACTTATCAAGTCTTAAAGCAGCAATAATCCTTAAGTTATCTATTTGCGTGTAGTCTGCTCTTATACTACCTCCAAAAACAGACAATGATTTTTTCCCGTTTAATAAACCTTCGCGAGTAGGATCTTCTTCTTTTGCTTTATTCACATAATATGAATCGTCATAGGTTGCTACCTGGTAATTGATTCCCGGACGTATACCCAGAAAATCATCAATAGTATAAAGGTATTCAATATTTGCATTGATGGTACTCATATCATAATGAATAACGGGTTTGTTCATGCCTACACTTAAATCCTGTTCACCCCCCATATAAGATACCTGAGCATGAAAACCATAAGCATCGGCAGATAAATCTGCATAACTGGTATTTGAATACCGGTTGGCAAATGGAGTAGCTAAATTTTCAAAAAAGATAGTTTGTGCGGTTGATTCCTGAATCCCTGTATTTAGCTGTAATTTAGCTTTGCTATTAATATCATACATTAAAAATGCATTAGCCCCTTTTTGGTCTATTGCCAGTTCAGGAGTTGGTAAAGTGCCCCGGTTTCCCGATGCATATGGATATCCAAACACACTCATAATTTCATCTTTATCCACATAATCTCCTGATGCGTATGAATAATAATCTTGTTGATAGCGGTCGCGTACTTCATAATTCCCTGAAATACGATATCTAAAATCATCTCCTATACCACCATCGAATCCAACCTCGGCTATTAATGTATTGTAATTAGCATGTCGCATATCTATTTCAGCATTAAATTCTTTATCTTCAGGATTTTTGGTAATAATATTTATAACCCCTGAAACCGCATTAGGTCCGTATAATGCACTTGAAGGACCACGAATAATGTCAATACGTTCAATATCAGTCAATCCAATGGGCAATGATTCCCAGAATGTTCCTCCATTAATATAATTGTATACAATTCGGTTATCAATCATTACAAGAGTCATAGAATTTTCTGCAAAATGGCTAAAGTTCCCGGGAGGAACATTGTCATTTCCTCTAATGTGAACATCATAAACACCATTTGTTTTTTCTCTTACAATTAAACCGGGAGACAGTCGTAAAGCTTCGGGGATGCTATTTGCACCAGAATTCATAATCTCTTCTTGGGTTATCACTGTAGTAGAAAGCGGTGAATCAAAAACACTCTCTGCCTTTTTAGAAGCTGTTGAAACTTCCATGTTTAATATCATTTCCAATAACTCATCTGCTGAAACACCCACGATATCAGCCAGCATTAAAAGATCTTCAAAGGGCAGATTCAGTAAATCATCATAAGACATTTGCAAAACTTCTTCTTTTGTCATGGATGAATAATCTTTTGATTCCTGACTGAGAACATTATTTGTAGTAAAAAGGATAACTGATAGAAATAAGATAATATATTTTAATTTCATTTTTTTATATTTTTTTAGATTTAACAAGATGTTATTTTTTTATTCCAAGAGATAATAAATCAGAACCGACTTTTACATTATGCTCTCTCAAATTCTCTTCACAAATTTCAAATAGTTGCTTTCCTCCTTGCACCACATAATTAATGCCTGCACCCTTGGAAATTGACCCTGGTTTATCGGTAATAATAACAGTACTTGTCGCAGAAAATCTTCCTTTTATATCATCAATGTAACTGCTTTTTTGTTCGGTAATAAAAATAATATGTGACTTTGAAATTTGTCCTGGTTCAGTAGCTTTTTTTACTACTATAGGCTGGAATCCAACTTTCTTTTTTTGACTTATTATCTGTAATTCATCAATAATAGGTGAATTACCCACTATGGTGATAATAAAATCTCCCTGCCTGTCACCTTCAGGCCATTCCAGATACTTAGTGAAATTGTACATAAATAAAGCTTTAAATTTTTCGTTTTGTGCTGTTGCATTTATCTGAACTAAAAATAGCAACAAACCAAAAAATAAGATTTTTTTCATAATAGATTTTTTAAACGGTTAATAATATTATTCGAGCAATAATTTTATTCAAAATTGAAGATAATATTTTTTTTTCACATTTCCTGATTCTTTTTCAGCTTTATAGTTATTTAATCTATCACAAAAGCACATATGTAGTTCATTTTAAATTCACTTATCATGTTTAAAATATGTTTAATCAAATAAAAGAAAATATTTTTTTTAGAAATAAGTTACCTTTGTAGCTATTAATTAAAGATATGCCAACAAATAAACTGAAAGAAAAGCTCTATAATTGGTTGCCTACAACAAAAAAGGAAGTAACAGCTAAAGGCTGGGATCAGCTTGATGTAATTATATTCAGTGGCGACGCTTATATAGATCATCCATCGTTTGGCCCGGCAGTAATAGGCCGTTTATTAGAATCGTTTGGACTAAAAGTAGCTATCATACCACAACCTAACTGGCAGGATGATTTAAGAGATTTTAGAAAGTTAGGAAAGCCTCGATTATTTTTTGCAGTAACTGCCGGATGTATGGATTCAATGGTAAACCATTACACAGCAAACAAAAGGCTTAGATCAAATGATGCATATACTCCGGGAGGAAAAGCCGGATTCAGGCCAGATTATGCCACGATAGTTTATTCCAATATTTTAAAAAAACTGTATCCGGATGTACCTGTTGTACTTGGAGGCGTTGAAGCTTCGCTTAGAAGATTAACTCATTACGATTACTGGTCGGATAAATTAATGCCTGGAATTTTAATCAAAAGCAAGGCCGATCTACTTATTTACGGAATGGGCGAAAAACCCTTAAAGGAGTTAATTGAACTACTCTTAAAAAATGTTCCCATTCAATCCATAAAAAACATTAATCAAACGGCTTTTCTTTCTTCTGAAATTAAATATTCAGGTAATTCAGCCTGGGAAGATTTACAGCTTTTTAGTCATCAGGAATGTATTTCGGATAAGGTTAAATATGCAAAAAATTTTAAGATAATTGAGCAGGAATCAAATACCTATCAAAGCAATAAACGATTAATTCAAAAATCTGATAATGAGAATATTATAGTAAACCCACCGTTTGAGATTCTTTCAGAGGATGAGATGGATAGTATTTATGACTTACCCTTTACCAGGCTGCCCCATCCGAAATATGCCAAAAAAGAACCTATCCCTGCTTATGAAATGATTCGGCATTCTGTCACCTTACATCGTGGTTGTTTTGGTGCATGTTCTTTTTGTACTATATCAGCACACCAGGGAAAATTTATCAGTAGCAGGTCTGAAAAATCTATTCTTAAAGAGGTTGATAGCATAACTAAAATGACTGATTTTAAGGGTTATATTTCCGATTTAGGGGGGCCTTCGGCCAACATGTATAAAATGCAGGGAATTGATATAGAACAATGTAAACAATGTAAAAGAGCTTCCTGTTTATTTCCTGCTATCTGTAACAATTTGAATACTAATCCTAAGCCATTAACAACCATTTACCAAAAAGCACACAATCATCCTGATGTAAAAAAAGCATTTGTAGGAAGTGGTATTCGCTACGATTTATTTATGCATAAATTAAACGAGCCGGATTATAAAAAATATGCAGAGGAATTAATTAAAAATCATGTTTCCGGCAGATTGAAAGTTGCCCCTGAACATACCGCTAATGAAGTGCTTTATGTCATGCGAAAACCTGATTTTTCCATGTTTTATGCATTTAAAAAGGAGTTTGACCATATTAATAAAAAGTATAGCCTTAATCAACAATTAATCCCCTATTTTATTTCCAGTCACCCGGGATGTTCTAATATACATATGGCCGAATTAGCCATTGAAACAAAAAAGTTAAACTTTAAACCGGAACAAGTACAGGACTTTACTCCCACTCCTATGACATTGGCTACCGTTATGTATTATTCAGGGATAAATCCTTATACCATGCAAAAAATCCCTGTAGCAAGAACTAAGCAAGAGAAACTGTCACAACGAAAGTTCTTTTTTTGGTATAAAAACGAATACAGGACAGAAATTATGGCTGAATTACAAATAAATAAACGACAGGATTTAATTGATAAACTTTTTGGCAAAGTATTATCAAAAAACCAGCGTAAATCTAAAAAGCGAAGAAAAAAGTAAGTTACAAATAGTCCTGTTCAACCAACAAATTTATATTATTCGCAAGTGAGTTAAACACTTTTTTATGCCTCATAGTCTTAAAATAAACAGCATAAAAATAAAATAAGAAAAAGGAATGCAATAAAAAGTTACATTCCTTTTAATTGATATGTTATACTATTTTTGTTTAAAAATAACTACTCCCATCCCAGCAATGAGTACATAGTTTATCTTTAGACAACCCAATATTTTCCACCAAATCATCCAACTTTTGGAATTTAAGCGAGGTAAATCCCATATTTTTTCTCATTTGTTCTACCATTGCTTCATATTTCTCATTTTTGTTATCAGAATATTCGCGCATATCGGTGTTTTCTTTCTTTTCGAGTTGCTTTACAGCTCTGTGTGTTGCTAAATCGAGATTAGAACGTGAGCGGCTGAAATTAAGAAATTCACAGGGAAAAGTCAGTGGAGGACATGCAATTCGCACATGCACTTCATCAATACCTGCATGGTATAAGTCTTTTACATTATCTTTTAGCTGTGTACCACGGACGATTGAATCGTCTAAAAATACGCCTTTTTTACCTTTGGTTAATGCTTTATTGGGAATCAGCTTCATTTTAGCCACAAGATCTCTTGTATTTTGGCTTTGGGGCATAAAACTACGTGGCCAGGTGGGAGTATATTTAGAATAGGGTCTTTTTAACGGAATCTTTTGTTCGTTGCTATATCCCATGGCATGTCCTACTCCGGAATCGGGTATTCCAGCTGTAAAATCAACATTCAGATTTTGATCTTTTTTGGCCAACGATGCACCACATTTATAACGAACTTCATCTACATTAATATTTTCATAAAATGATGGAGGATAGCCATAATAAACCCATAGAAAAGAACAAATTTGCATTTTGTTTTCCGGCTTTTTGAGCTGGGTATGTCCTTCAGCAGATATTTCAACTATCTCTCCCGGACCTATAAACTTATCTGTTTCATAACCCAGGTTAGGAAATGCACAAGTTTCGAAACTGGCAGCATAACCATTCCCATTTTTACCAATAATAATTGGGGTTCGTCCCAGTTTATCGCGTGCTGCAATAATGCTGTTTTCTGTTAAAATCAACATCGAGCACGAACCTTTAACCTTATCGTAAACATTTTGAATTCCTGAAACAAAATCATCACCATCGGCAATTAACATCGTAATAACCTCGGTAGGATTTATTGTTCCCTGGCTATTTTCAGTGAATGTACGATAGTTTTTCATATACTCTTTTTCCAACTCATCGATATTAACAATTTTACCGACTGTTGCTACTGCAAACTGACCCAGATGTGAGGTAACAACAATAGGTTGGGCTTCAGTATCACTTATCACTCCTATACCCATTTTTCCATTGAATTTGGATAAATTGCTTTCAAATTTATTACGGAAATACCCGTCTTCAAGACTATGAATCGAACGCTGAAAACCTTTTTCGGGAGAATAAAAAGTCATTCCGGCACGCTTAGTCCCTAAATGCGAATGATAATCTGTTCCGTAAAATACATCAGTTACACAATCTTTTTTTGAAATACAGCCAAAGAAACCACTCATTTTAATTTAAAATTTTATTGTTAATAAATCTGTAAGAGCCAAAAGTATTTGTTTTTAAGGGAGGATAAAAATTTAGTTAATAATTCCGGCTGATTTGTTGATATTTTATTTTACTACAGGTTTCTGATTGCATATCAATAAATGAGTCGATGACCCGGAGCCATCGACTCAATAAAAAATATCAGCTATTGTTTTCAGTCTGACTATTTGCTTAATTGACTTTTAATTAATTCAACAAATGTTAAAATATCCTTTTCTTTAGTATCAAAAGAGCACATCCATCGGACTTCGTTATTCGCTTCATCCCAATCGTAAAAAAAGTATTCTTGCTTTAAATCATCAATAATTTCTTTGGGCACCTTTGCAAAGACACCATTAGCTTCAACATTTTGTGTTAATTGAATTTGAGGGATTTCCAACACTTTACGCTCTAATAATTTAGCCATGTTATTGGCATGTTCGGCATTTTTATACCACAACTCATCGGTAAGGTAACGTTCAAATTGAGCTGAAATAAATCGCATTTTCGAAGCCAGTTGCATTCCCTGTTTACGAATATATTTAAAATTTTCTCCCAGCTTTTGGTCAAAAAAGAGAATCGCTTCTCCATACATCATACCGTTTTTAGTTCCTCCAAATGAAAGAATATCTACTCCGGCATTTTTTGTAAAGGTTTTAAATGACTGGTTTAAGCTTACGGCAGCATTAGCAATACGGGCACCATCCATATGCAGGTACATATTGTTTTGATGAGCAAAATCTGCTAACACCTTAACCTCTTCGGCTGTATATACAGTGCCTAATTCTGTAGCCTGTGTAATTGAGATAACTTTGGGCTGTGAGTGATGCTCAAAATCAAATCCTTTCATGTGTTTACGGATTAAGTCAACCGTTAGTTTCCCGTCAGTAGTTTCTACAGGCAAAAGTTTAAAGCCGTTAAATTTCTCGGGGGCACCACATTCATCTTCGTTGATATGGGCTGTTTCGGCACAAATTACCGAATTCCATGAGCGGGTAGCTGCATTTAATCCCAGCACATTGGCCGCTGTGCCAATAAAAACAAAATAGATATCGATATCATTACCAAAATGGGCGTAAAATTTTTCCTTTGCTTGTTGTGTATATGGATCATCTCCATAAGCAATAGTGTGACCTTTGTTAGCTTCAAAAATAGCATCCATAATATCGGGATGTACTCCCGAATTATTATCACTGGCAAAACCTCGTTTGATTTTAGTCATATAATTAAATGGTATTAATTTAAGCAAAAAAGAATGTCATACTGAGCTTGTCGAAGTATGACATTCTTCTTCAAAAATTTAAAATTTCTCATCATATTTAGTCCATAGGAAATCTCCCAGTTTCCAGGCTTCATCAACTACCTTATCAGCCTGCTCATTTGAATACCGGTTCAAATAATTAATTACTTTTTCAGGATTATTTTTTTTATAAAGATCCAGTGCTTTTTCTTCAATTTTCTGCTGATTATCGAACAGTTCTTTTTGCATAGGGTTCCATACAGCATCTACATCGTGGCGCATATCGCCCCAACGTTGAGCTGCCAGTGTTCCCATCCGGTTAAATGCCCACCATGCTGATTCCCGGGTAAATCCATTAACTCTTCCGGGAATTTTATAAGATTTCGGTAAATCGGTTACACTGCAATATACCGGAACATAAATTGAAGTAGCAACATTATCCTGTGCTAACCACACTACTCCGCCAATTTCATCGGGTAACCAATCGCGACACTGAATAATAGTAGCATACATAGTATACCAACGAGCTATCGTACGTTCTCCCAGAAAGCGGATATCTCCGGTTTCTTCATTAACACTGTACCATCCACCGCTTACATTAGAAATTTCGAGTTGATCGTAAGGCATAAAAGGATTTGCAAGTGGAGAAATAATGGTTTTTCCCTCTTCGTTGGTAGCTTCAATATTTCGGGTCATATCATATGGTGTGCCTTCGTAATAGTCTTTAAATACCATCACAAGGTCATCTAATGTAACCTTTTTATCCGGTTTAACGGAAAAAGGATAATCCTGAGCATTAGGATCTAAATTTAATGATGGGGCCAACAGGTCAAAAATTCTCCACTCCCTGCGACGAGAACCTATAGCGTTTCTACTTTCAGGAGCGTAAGCATAACAAAATTTGAATGTTTCATCTTCGTTCCACCATCCGTTTTCTTTGGCTACCTCGAAAATATTTTCAGAAGCCATAAAATAATCAGCGTTTGATAAATCAATTTCTTTAATGGTGCTGGCATTAGCATTAGCAGCAATATGGTCATCAGGTACTCGTTGAGCAACCCAAACAGCGCCTGTTTTACCTTTTCCGGAGCCTACAATTTCAAAATGCCATACCTCTTTTGGATCGGCAATAGTCAGCGCTTCGCCGTAATCATTCCATCCATATTTTTTGGTTAGCTCATCGGCCATTTTAATGGCTTGTCGTGCAGTAGTACATCTTTCAACCATTAGCTGGCACAGACGCTGACAATCAATCAAGCCTTCATTCGACTGTAATTCTTCTCTGCCACCAAATGTTGATTCACCAATCCCCAGTTGTTTTTCATTCATACATGGATATGCAGAATTAATATATTGATACGTATGTTCTACTTGCGGGATTTCTCCAATTTTTTCGTGTTTATATGCAGGCATAGCTTTGGAGTCATCAGCACTTCGTTTATACATGGGAACCATATCTCCGGATTTATGGTCTTTAGCAGGCTGTATATCCATCCAGGAACGGGTTCTGTGACTATCGTCGGTATGAGATGTGATGACAGAACCATCAGCAGATGCAGCCTTACCAACAGTTATAGATGTACATCCTTCTGGATATCCTCCTTTCCAGTCGCTTTTATCCTGGCTATAAGAAAAATTAATCAAAAATAATGATAGGAATACTGTTAAGATTTTGCCTAAATTGTTCATATTTTTTATTTTTTAATGTTTTAGCTGACCAATTTAATAAAAATCTTATAGAAATAAATTCTCTAAGATTCAATTATTTCTATTTAATCGAAATTTAATTCATGTAATTAATACAAAAAGTTATAAATTGGTATTTGAAGATTTTGGAACAAGCATTAATTTTGTATATTTGATTTTAATCATTTAAGGACTATGGATAAGATAACAATCAAAAAATTGTATATTAAGCATTGCATTGATTTTCTTGAAGAAAATATAAAGACATGCAAAGATCGAATACAGGAGATCATTCAAACCGCTAATGACTATGAAGGTGATCATGACATGTTTGACCCTTTTAAGGAAGATATGATGAAGAAAAAAGATCTTCAGGTAAAACAAATGGAAAAATTTTTAGAAGATTTAAAACTGGTAAAAAAGGTTGATCCGAATAAAATATGCAATAAAGTCGAGTTTGGTGCTGTTATTACAACTGATAAACAAAAAATGTTTGTTTCTGCTGCATTGGGTAAAATTTCTGTAAAAGGAGAAGATATTTATGCAATTTCCACACAGGTTCCTGTTTTTAAAGCCATGAAAGATCTTCAAACCGGTGATTCGTTCAATATAAACAATAACTCTTTTACCATAAAAGATATTTTTTAGGCACATTTTTTAATAGTGAAAGAAAGATATTTTATACAACTAAGTTATAAAGGCACCAACTATCACGGTTGGCAGATTCAACCCAATGCAACCACGGTTCAAGAGTTGTTAACCAAAGCTTTTTCAACCATCTTACAAGAAGATATTGAAATTACCGGTGCCGGGAGAACTGACAGTGGCGTACATGCCAGCTTTTTTGTTGCTCATTTTGAAAGTGAAAAGCAGGGATTGGATAAAGATTTAAATCTTATATTCAAATTAAATAATTTTTTACCCCGTGATATTGCTATTTTCAGGATTGTAAAAGTAAATAATAAGGCACACGCCCGATTCGATGCAACAGAAAGAACTTACAGATATTTTATTCATCAACGAAAAGATGTATTTATTAATAATATTTCCTGGTATTTACCTGTTGATCTTAACGTTGAGTTAATGAACAAAGCTTCCCGGTTATTATTAACCTATGATGATTTTACCAGTTTTAGTAAAATCAATACCGATGTAAAAACAAATATTTGTAAAGTTACTGAAGCAAGGTGGTCAAAAGATGATTACCGATTAATATTCACCATCAAAGCTGATCGTTTTTTACGCAACATGGTTCGCGCTATTGTAGGCACATTAGTAGATGTAGGTAAAGAAAAAATCACCCTGGATAATTTTAAACAAATTATTGAAAATAAAAACAGATCCGATGCCGGAGCATCAGTTCCTGCCCATGGACTTTTTTTAGAAGATATCAGTTATCCGCTAGAGGTATACGATGAATGAGCTTATATAACAAACTGAAAATAATTGGGATATCAAAACAACATTAAATTAGTTATTAAAAATTTACCCCATTTTTAAAATTAATTAGTATCTTAGAAACTCTTTATTAAAGCTATATTTGCATTCATAAATACATTTATAATTGTTATGAAATTTAAATTTACAATTGCAAAAAAATTAATTCTCGGATTTGGTATTGTTACTTTAGCAATATTGGCTAACATTTATTTAATCAATTCTACATTAAGACAGAGCATACGAACCAACGAAAAAATTGCGAATGTCTATACTCCTTCTGCAGAAAGAATCCGGGAATTATCCAATTTAATGATCTCTTCAAAAATGTTAATTAAAAACTGGGTTTATATCGATAAAAAACAAGACACCCCGGATAAATTAAGATTAAAAGAGTTACATCAAAAAACATTACCTGAATTACATCAGAAAATAGAGAAACTTTCCGGACAATGGGAAGAAGATGAACAAGAAATGTATAATAATATATATACTACAATACAGGACACTCTTTTTCCTTTACATCAAAAGGTAATGAATAGTCTTTCTACTTTTGAAAGTTATGATGATGCTTTTGTTTTGATGTTTGAAATTTATCCAATGGTAGAAGAAGGTGGCGAAATTATTACTACAAGCGATTCGATTATTGAAAATCTTAATCAATTATCCAAGCAGTTAGACCAGAAAGTAATTGAAGCCAGGAATGAAATGGCTCAATCATTTAACCGTCTTGAAAACTTTATTTTTATTGCCGGAATAATTTTAGTAATCATAGCTGTTGCAATTGCTTTATATCTTTCCAGGGTTATTATCACCCCTATCCGAAAGATTAAAGAAATTTTAGTAGAGATGGGCAAGGGTATTATGCCAAGAAAACAAATAAAAGAAACCAATGATGAAATAGGCGATATGGCAGGGGCATTAAATAATTTGATTAGAGGATTAAAAGAGACTACCGAATTTGCCCTTGAAATCGGGAAACATAATTTTGACAGTCCTTATGTACCCTTAAGTGACGAAGATGACCTTGGCAATGCATTATTGGATATGCGTACCAACCTGAAACATGCTACCGAGGAAGAGAAAAAACGTAAGAAAGAAGATGAACAAAGAAACTGGGCATCGCAGGGGATCGCTAAATTTAGTGAAATATTACGCCAAAACAACGATGATTTAACCAAATTATCTTATGACGTAATTAGTAACCTGGTAAAATATTGCGATGCTAACCAGGGAGGATTATTTATATTTAATGATGATGATCCTGATAATACCTATATTGAAATGACTGCGGCTTATGCCTATAACAGGAAAAAGTTTTTGGAAAAACGTATTGAAACAGGTGTTGGACTGATTGGACGAGCTGTTCAGGAAAGTGAAACCATTTATATGACTGATATCCCTGATGATTATATTTCCATTACTTCAGGCTTAGGAAATGAAAATCCGGGCAGTTTACTTATTGTACCACTTAAACTTAATGAAGAAGTATATGGAGCTATAGAAATGGCTTCATTCAAACCATTTGAAAAATACCAGATCGAATTTGTTGAGAAAATTGGTGAAAATATTGCTTCCACATTTTCATCGGCAAAAATTAATATCCGCACTGCCGAATTATTGGAAAAAACCCAACAACAGGCCGAAGAAATGAAAGCTCAAGAAGAAGAAATGCGTCAAAATATGGAAGAATTGCAGGCTACGCAGGAAGAATCGGCAAGAAGAGAAGCTGAACTTGAGGAAAAAGTAAAAGAATACGAAGAATTTAAGAAGCAACAGGAAAAAGCAATTAAGAAACTGGGAGGTAATCTTTCCGGTAATTTAATTTCTGCTATTGACGATGACGATGACGATGATGATGATAGCTAAATAGTAATAAATCACCTATTGATAAACAAAAGAGCTAATTTCTTTTAGCTCTTTTGTTTATCAATTGTATCAATTAAATGGTTTAAACTAACTCCAATATCATGGTCATCTGTAATTTTATTATCACACGGCATATCAATACCAATAGGTGAAAGCGTTAATATAAGGTCGATACCTTCTTCCATTAAAAGATTATATAAGTTATCTTCATTAAAGTTCAAATTACGATACCATTCGCTTGTTTTAATTTTTCCTGCCAGTTGATAACTCCTGTTACTAACATTGTATAGTAGGTAATACAAAGCTTGCTGAACACCATTTTTAGAGATGGTTAAACCATCATCTGTTGGAATAAGCACTTTTAAGTCAAAACCTTTTTCGGGCATATTATTATTGAATTTGCTTAACTGCTTTTTTTAATTTTTTTAATGCAAGCTCTACTGTTTGTCTCGGGCAAGCCACATTCATACGCATAAAACCTCCTCCTCCTGTTCCAAATATTCTGCCATCATTAAATCCTAAGCCTGCATCATGTATCATAAAATCTTTTAAATCTTTATTTTTAAGATTTAAATCAGAACAATCGAGCCACATCAGGTAAGTTCCTTCGGGACGTATAACTTTTATTTCCGGGATGTACTCAGTAATAAATTCTTCAACATAACCCATGTTTTTTGAAAGATATTCAAGTAGTTCATCAAGCCATTCATCTCCATGATTATAAGCTGCTTCAGAAGCTACGGTACCAAAGATATTACCCATCCCTATATGGATGGTGTCTAAAATCTGGTCAAATTTTTCTTTCAGTATTTTGTTGGATGATATTACTGATGAAGTAGCCAGTCCGGCCATGTTAAAGGTTTTGGATGGAGCAATAAAAGTGACTGTTTGGTTGGCAATTTGCGGCGAAACAGAAGCCATGGGGATATATTTAGCGGGCTTAAATACTAAATCACCATGAATCTCATCGGCCATAATTAAAACATTATTTTCCACACACAAGTCGCCTATTTTTTTTAATTCCTCCTGGGTCCAAACCGCTCCACCCGGATTATGCGGGTTAGATAATAATATCATCTTTGCATCTTGAAGTTTACTCTTCAAATCCTCAAAATCAATATGGTGTCGTCCATTTTTTAGAATTAAAGGATTTTCTACAAGCGTACGCTTATTGTTGGATACCGCAGAAAAGAAAGGATGATAAACCGGCGGTTGTACTAAAATCTTATCACCTGGTTGTGTGTAAGCCATAATGGCCATATTAACAGCAGGTACAATTCCGGGGCTAAATGAAATCCACTCTTTGTCAATTTTCCAATGATGACGCCGTTTTACCCAGTTGATGATAGACTGAAAATATGAATCAGGCCGGTAACTATATCCCAAAATCGGATGTTCTAAACGCTTTTTCAGGGCATGGATAATAAAAACAGGAGTTTCAAAATCCATATCGGCAACCCACATAGGAATAACATCTTGATTGCCAAACACCTTTTCTCGTAAATCAAATTTTACCGATGCGGTATTATCTCTGTCAATTATTTTATCAAAATTATATTGCATAATATTTTTTAGTAAATGAATAGCCGTACATAATATAATTTTAAGCACGGCTATCCTAACATAATTTTGTTATAAATTATTTTTCGGCATATCCTACCGATTGACTATAAATAACGTGTTTATTGCCTTTTAGTTGCAATAATTCAGCAGCTTTTTCTTTATCTATCATTGCACGAAATACAGATATCAATCCTTCCGAAGCACAATAGAGGTAAACATTTTGTCCGATAAACCCACAATGAGTGGCTGCGGTCATTGTTTTGATATCATCAGAGCTATCGCCCAGTTTATCAAAATCTGAAACATAAATTAAATTAACGGCAGCATCTTTCACAAAATCCTGCATTCCCGATATTTCGCGTTTATCTTTATTGGAAATTAGCAGCAAAGCATGCTCTTCGGGCTGATATTTAAAAACACCATCCCATGACGCGATATACACTTCAATATCCTGACGGTTTCTTGAAGTAGGAATGGTATGTTTTCCCGATTCGGGACGATTAATACCATAAGCAACCCACAACAATTCAGATAACTGTTGTTCAGTTAATGCTTTGTCAACAAAATTACGGGCCGAATGCCTCTCATTAATAGCCTGCATTAGAGGAATCCCTCCTGTCTTATCAGGTTCGGGAAGTTTTATCACTTCCTGAGCATTTAATACATTGGTTAAAGCAATAAAAATAACGAAAACAAAAAATTTAATTTGATTCATAAGCTATTTATTTTTTAAGGTTTATATTTTTCCATAAACTTTTTAGTGTTGATAATAAATCGTGTATGTGTACCCTCTCCTATTTTACCTTCTTCGTCATTAGCCACTACATGAAAAACTAATTTTTTATCATCAACTTCTTGAAGCGTTGCCGTACATTCAACTTTCATACCTATGGGAGTAGGTTTTAAATGACGTATATTTACTTCAAATCCAACGGTATTAAATCCTTCGGGTAAATGTGTATGAACCGTTTTTAGTGCTGTATTTTCCATTAAAGCAATCATTGCCGGTGTAGCATATACCTCAACCAGTCCCGAACCATATTTAGCTGCAGTATCTTCGTAAACAACAACCTGTGAAGCTGTATAGGACATTCCCGGTTTTAAATCAATTTTCATATTATTTGATTTTAATTTTTACATTGGATTTATTTCAATTTTTCAGCCATTGCATCAGCAATAGTTGTACACCTTTTAAATTCCTCATTTCCGGGAATTCCTTTGGTATCTATAGGGTCTGCAACCAACTCCCATTGAATTTTCTCATAAAACTTATGCAATGATTTAACGCCTCCGCCATTCCAACTATAAGAGCCAAATATGCCCAGCAGATGATTTTTCACTTTCATGTGCTCAAGGGCTCTGGTTAGTTGTTCCATCGTGGGTAACATTCCTGAATTATAGGCACAACTTCCCAAAATCACCCCTTTATATCGCCAAATTTCGTTAATTAAGAAAGATAAATGGGTTTTTGAAGCATCATATACCCGGATTTTTTTAATTCCTTTCTCGGCTAATTTCCGTGCAATAAAATCGGCTAATTTAGCCGTGTTCCCATACATTGAGCCATAGATAATCACTACTCCTTTTTCCGATTCGTAGTTACTCCACTTATCGTATAAAGAAAGTACTTTGTTAACATCCGAACGCCAGACAGGCCCATGAGTAGCACAAATATATTTTATCTCAACACCCTCCAGTTTTTTAAACGCTTTTTGAACCATATTGCTATATTGACCGACAATATTAGAAAAATATCGACGCATCTCTTCTTCGTAGTAATCCTCAAATTCAATCTCATCATCAAAAATTCCTCCGTCCAGGGTACCAAAGCTTCCGAAAGCATCACCTGAAAAAAGCATGTTTTCAGTTTCATCATAGGTCATCATGGTTTCAGGCCAATGAACCCACGGGGTCATCACAAATTTCAGCTTATGATGGCCTAAATCAATCTGGTCACCATCTTCTATCTGTAACCATTTATCCTGATATCCATAATATGATTCAACAATTTTAAATGTTTTTAAATTTCCTACCAGTTTAATATCAGGATAGCGTTCAACAATAGCTTTCATTGCTCCTGAATGGTCAGGTTCCATATGATTAATAATTAAGTAATCGATAGAACGATCTTTACCAATACGTTCTTCAATTTTTTCCAGATAATCGTCAGCAGAACCCTGCTCCAGGGTATCTACCAATGCAATTTTATCATCAACAATAAGATATGAATTATAAGATACTCCATAGGGTAATGGCCACATATTCTCAAAAAGATTCGTTCGGCGGTCATTTGCTCCTATCCAATAAACTTTGTCGGTAACTTTTACTGTATTATACATAATTATTATTTTTATTCGTTTAAAACCGGATATAAAATTATAACAAAAATAAGTGATTAAAAAATGATAAAAAACAGTTTATTAGTCTGTAATTTCAGCTTCTAATGGAAATTTCAGGTTTTCAGTTTTTAATAAGGTAGCTTTTACCGAGCCGATTAAAATTTTTGCTTCTACCAGCACAGGAATACGGTTTAAATCATCGGTAACCCATACAAATAAATCTTCACCGCCTTTAAAGATGGTTCCTTCAACAAGGAGAGCAGAAAATTTAATTGTTTTAAATTTTTGCTTATTGTGTAATTTTATTTCTTCGCGCCCCAAAAAACGTATATATAAATCAAATATCTCATTATCAATTATCATACGAACCGGAATGGTGTCGTTAATCTGGTATTGGTCAAAATCAATATTTCGGATATAATATACTCCTGAAATAACATCGTAAACGTTTTGGAGCATTTGTAAAGTGTCTTCTTCGTAAGGTTTGTCGGAGTTTTCGGTTTGTGTATAAATTAAACTATCAGCATAATCAAAAGTAAAACGGTTATGGACACTATACCCGCCTTCATATGTATTTCGGTCGAAATAGAGGGGAGCCAGGTTATCGGTTCTTGCATAAGATTGAAAATAATCCCGCACTTTAAAAAGCCAGTCATAAGAAGGAATACTGGTTCCATAGCTGTTAAAAAAATACACATCCTGCCCGTTATGGGTTGTCTTATCAACTTTAAATTCCACATACCCGGCATTCAGCCATATAAAACCCCAGTTATAAGCGGCAGAATAGGCAATTCTTTCGCCTGATTGAAAAACCGGATATTGCTTTACAAGATTTTGAGCACGACAACCTATGGATAGAATAAATAATATAACGAAAATTGATATCTTTTGTATCACAAGTTGCCTGTTTGATTTTAGTAACCCCAAAAAGAATGTCCTGAATGATATGGGTTGGGATTATAAAAGGGTGAAAAGCTATTATACATTGGATTCATTCCTTCTGAGTAGCGATACTGAAAATTAATGTGTAAATTATCAGTAACCCTGTATCCGACCCCTAATGAAACAGATTTATAATCGGAATTATAAATGTTTGACTGATGATTGCTAAACAATGGGTTTTGATTTTCAAAATAGGTAGCATCACCGTATATACTTAATTGGTCATTAAATTGATAAAATGCCTGACTGTTTATCCCGTAGTTGGAAGTGTTGGCGTTAAATGAAGAGCCTGCAGCAGGGAAAAAATTATTTTCCATTCCATTGAAATTATTTTGCATAATAACGCCATGAACAGAAACAAATAATTTATCATTAACCCGGTAGTTTATTGATGGAGCTATGTATGATGATGCCATGGACATATTATTTGCAAAGCTTCCAAATCCTGTACCTAAAGTAACCGAATAAGAAAATTTATCTGTTGGCATTTTCATCAAAGAATGATGTTCTTTTTTATTTGGTTGATTTTGTGCTAAAACAGATGAATCTATCGGTTGATAATATTTAGGCATAAAAGGTCTTAACTGTGCTTTAAGCATTGTCACCATACCAATAAGGGTTATTATAAGGAGAGCTTTACGCATAATTTAAGCTGTTATTAATTTGTTTAACGAATGATTGACCGATTTTGTTTTATTACAAAAATAATAATTTTATTTATTTACTTCCAGTGTTTCCATCCGGGTTACTTTTAATATATCTTTTTCTTTCTTTAATTTACGAATAAGCATATCCAGATGTTTAGTACTTTCCACAAAAAGTTTAATCTGTCCCTCGAACATCCCGTCATTAGAGTCAATACTTATTGAGCGCATCCGTATATTCATATCTTTTGATATTACGTTTGAAATTTTATTAACAATCCCCACATCATCAATCCCTGAAACTTTAATAATGGTTTGAAAAGATTTTTTGGCAGATGATTTATTCCACTGGGCTTTTATCACCCGATAATTATATTTTTCGAGCAATTGTCGCGCATTAGGGCAATTGGTCCGGTGAATTTTTATTCCTTCACTTACCGTTACAAAACCGAAAATGGGGTCACCAAAAATCGGGTTACAACATTTAGCCAGTTTATAATCTACATTTTCAATTTTATCATCAATAACAAGGTAGTCACCCTGGGGTTCAGAAGATTTTTCGTCTTGAAAAATTTGTTTTTCTTCATCTGTTTCTGAAGTTTTATCATCTTGCTCCTGTTGATAGATTTTTGCAATAACCGTTTTTATATCGACAATATCAATCTTTTCGGTAGCAATAAGGTAATACAGGTCAACCGGAACTTTCAGCTTATAATATTTCAATAACTTATCAATTAATTGGTCTTCAAATTTTATTTTCCAATTTTTCAACCTTCTTTTTAATAGTTCTTTTCCGGCTTCGGCCTCCTTAAAAAGTTCTTCGCGAAGTGTAGACTTAATTTTTGTTTTAGCCTTTGAGGTAACCACAAAATTTAACCAGTCATTTTTAGGTTTTTGGGCTTTGGAAGTAATAATCTCCACCTGATCACCATTGTTAAGCTCCTGCTTAATCGTTACATTTTTATGGTTAATTTTTGCTCCTACACACTGATTGCCAATATCTGAGTGAATATCGTAGGCGAAATCCAACACTGTTGAACCGGCTTTTAATGTTTTAAGATCCCCATTGGGGGTAAAAACAAATACTTCTTTGTTGTATAAATCCAGTTTAATATCATTAATTACATCGGCTGTATCAAGGTTAGGACTGTCAAGTGCTTCTCTTATTTTTTGCATCCATCCGTCAATTCCCCGTTCCGATTTAACACCTTTATATTTCCAGTGAGCTGCGTACCCTTTTTCAGCTACTTCATCCATTCTTCGGGTACGTATCTGAACTTCGACCCATTTTTTATCCGGGCCAACTACCGTAGTATGGAGTGATTCATAATCATTTGATTTGGGAACACTAATCCAGTCACGGAGTCGTTTAGGGTTCGGCTGGTAAAAATCGGTAACAATAGAGTAAACTCTCCAGCAATCGGCCTTTTCTTTCGATGGTTTGGAATCAAGAATAATGCGAATGGCAAAAATATCATAAACTTCTTCGAATTCCACCCCTTGTTTTTTCATTTTTTGCCAGATTGAATATACTGATTTGGGCCGTCCTTTAATTTCAAAATGAAAACCTTGCTCATCCAGCTCTTTTTCTATAGGGGCAATAAATTTTTTTATAAACCGGTTTCGTTTGGCTGTTGTATTTTTTAATTTTTTAATGATTTCTTTGTAGCGCTCTTTTTCGGTGTATTTCATGGCCAGATTTTCCAATTCCGATTTAATATTATATAATCCCAGGCGATGAGCTAATGGAGCATACAAAGAAAATGTTTCCATTGATATTTGTACCTGGTAATCTTCAGGCATATAGTTTAATCCACGCATATGTTCTAATAAAATGGCCAGTTTTATTAAAATAACCCGTACATCATCGACCATGGTTAAAAGGAGCTTGCGAAAATTTTCTGACTGGTTGGAATTAGCTTTAGCATCAATTTCGGAAAGTTTAATCAATCCGTCAACGATTAATTTAATTTTTTTATCAAACTGCTTCTCTACTTCTATGAGTGTGATTTTATTATCTATCACGGCATAATACAAAAGAGAAGCAATTACAGAGCGTGCTCCCAGGCCTATTTGTTCGACTATAATAATAGCAATGTTGAGCAATTCAATAATAAACGGCTCTCCGGAAGGTAACCGTTTTTGTTCGTGTACTTCTAAAGCTATGTCAAATGCTTTACGGGTGAGTTCAAGTTCTTTCTTTTGTGAGAATAATTCAGATGTTTTAAG
>Ga0102943_1000499_pt1 | contig 26259 bp, 21 predicted proteins | sample SalPonC_black_MG_FD_78174 | JGI IMG/M metagenome (GOLD analysis project Ga0102943, IMG submission 78174) | Salt pond soil microbial communities from South San Francisco under conditions of wetland restoration - Salt Pond MetaG... | ecosystem: Environmental > Aquatic > Marine > Intertidal zone >...
CACCTCAGAGGTGCCGGTGACCAATATTTATGCCGGTGACATGCTGGCAGAACCGGACCTGCCGTACAAATATACCGCCTATACCCCCTGTTTCAGATCCGAGGCCGGTTCTTACGGCCGGGACACCAAAGGGCTGATCCGGCAGCACCAGTTCAACAAGGTGGAAATGGTGAAAATCACAACGCCTGAATCCTCTTTTGCAGAACTGGAATCCCTTCTGGCCAATGCAGAAACCATTCTCCAGCGCCTGGAGCTGCCCTATCAGGTGCTCACCCTGTGCACCGGAGACTTGGGGTTCTCCGCCACCAAAACCTATGACATCGAGGTATGGATGCCGGGACAGGACAAATTTCGGGAGATTTCTTCGTGCAGCAACTGCCTGGATTTTCAGGCACGGCGGGCCGGCATCCGCTTTAAACGCAAAGATGCGAAAAAACCCGAGTTCTGCCATACGTTGAATGGATCAGGCCTTGCCGTGGGGAGGACCTTTGCCGCCATCCTTGAAAACTATCAGCAGCCGGACGGTACGGTCACTATACCGGAAGCCCTGGTACCGTATATGGGAGGTCAAAAAACAATCACCAATGAAACCTGAACTGTTTCCAGCGCATATCCGGCCCCATCTTGTGCCCCGGCCCAAAGGTGATCTGTATTATAAATGCCTGGGCTGCGAAGCCGAATATTCAGTGGAAAAGTTGTTGTATGTCTGCCCGGCATGTGATGCCGTCCTGATGCTCCATAACCGGAACCAGAAAGATCTTTACAAAATTGACGGGACCACCTGGCAGCAGATATTCGACTACCGCAGAATGCTGAAGATACCCGCCTTGAAAGGTATTTACCGGTACCATGAATTCATCGGCCCGGTGATGCCCCTGGAATCCATTGTGTATCTGGGAGAAGGCCACACCCCTGTGGTGGAAGCATCCGGATTTCTTACAGAAAAGGTGGGGCTGCATTTTTATTTTAAAAACGACGGCCAGAATCCCAGTGCCTCGTTCAAGGACCGGGGTATGGCTTCCGCCCTTTCCAGCATCAAATTTCTCCTTGACCAGGGGCTTGTCTCAGATGTCATTGCGGTGTGTGCATCCACCGGGGACACCTCTGCGGCAGCTGCATTGTATGCTTCTTACCTGAGGCCTTTGATCAAATCGGCCGTGCTGCTGCCCCACAAAAAAGTCACGGTCCAGCAGCTGTCCCAACCCCTGGGCAGCGGGGCCAGGGTATTTGAAATCCCGGGGGTGTTCGATGACTGCATGAAGATAGTGGAACATCTGTCCACCCGATATTCCGTCGTGCTGCTCAATTCCAAAAACGCCTGGCGCATTCTGGGACAGGAATCCTATTCCTATGAGATTGCCCAGGATTTTGACTGGGATATGTCCCGCAAGGTGGTGGTGGTTCCCATCGGCAATGCCGGTAACATCTCAGCCATCATGAACGGGTTCCTGAAATTTTTCAGGGCCGGCATCATCAACCAGCTGCCCAAAATCATCGGGGTGCAGTCAGAACATGCAGACCCGGTGTACCAATACTATCTGGAACCGGATGAAACAAAACGGGTATTTACCCCTGTGAACACAAAACCCAGTGTGGCCCAGGCGGCCATGATAGGCAATCCCGTGTCCATGCCCCGGGTGGTTGCCATTGCAGGAGACTACAACCGGGAATCCGGGCATGAGAATGTTTTTTTTGTCCAGGTAACCGAGCAGGCCATCATGGACTGGCAGCTCACCGCCAACCAGAATGGGCATATTGCCTGTACCCAGGGGGGAGAATGTCTGGCCGGACTTGTAAAGGCCCGGGCCATGGGCCTGGTTGCTTCAGATGAAACCGCTGTGTTGAATGCAACCGCCCATGCCATAAAATTTTCTGAATTCCAGGACCTGTATTTTAAAAATAAAATCCCTGACGCCTATCATATCGCCCCGGACCCGGAACGTATGAATTTGCCGGAACTGATCAGCCCGGATAACCCGGATCTTGTGCCCTCCCAGGAAAACCGGCTGGGAACATCAGATTTTGCACAATTTATCGCGGACATATCCGGGAAAATAGCACATAAAATGCACTTATCATCTGCTGACTGATGGATTTTCATGGCTTTAAAAATGCTATAATCACAGCCTGTTCGCTTACAATTTTGGTATGCTGTCCAGGCAGCCCGGCTGCAGGCGCGGTAAAAACCTCCCTGAAGAATTATTCCATAATCACCCATGGAAACCAGTCTGTCCTGTGTGAGCCCTACACCGTCAAAAAAGATGACTGGCTCTATAAAATTTTCCGGCAGAAAGGGGAAATTTCTGAACAGGATTTCCCCCTGTTTATCGCAATTTTTAAAAAAATAAACCCAGGGATCAGCAATATCGATACCATATCACCGGGAACCCAGATTCTCATCCCTTTGAAAATCGTAACCAAGCAGGCGTATACAGCTGATGATACAGGCATGGTGGCAGTGCCGGTAGTGGAATTTTCCCATCTGCCGGCTGGTTTTGATGTGACACCATATGTCAGTGAACATATTATCCAGCCCGGTGACACGGTTTCTGGTCTTCTGGACAGCACATTTTTACAAAAAGGCGGGGGTGTCACCCGGGAGGGCCGTCTGCTGTTTTACCGCCTGAACCCGGACATCAAAAATATCCATATGGTGCATCCGGGTACACGGGTGATGGTTCCTGACCCGGCCATTCTGTCCCAGTCCTGGTTATCTTCGTATCTTGCCCATGGCAATCTGTCGGCCCCAAAAAAAACGCCGACTGAAGATGATTCGGTAAAAACCGTGGGGATGTCCCGGCCTGCCGCAGTTCGTAAACCTGAAAATCCGGTGCCAAATGTTTCCCCTTACCAGATCCTGCAGCTGAAACGGTATGCATCCCTGATAAACGGCACCCTGGTCCACCAGGGAAAAATCTATTTTCCAGCCAAGAATGATGACCGTATGGTGCGACTTGATCTTTCCCGGACACCGCTGGTCGAAGCCACGGAAACCCAAGAAAAAATTCTGCTCATCCCTGAAAACCGTTCAGACAGGGTGATGAGTAAAAAAATGATCCAGACCATCAAATCCCATTGGAAGCATGTAAAAACAGAACAGATCAAGGCGGCCATGCAAAAGGCCCGCCAGGATACACAAAAAACGGCTGCTTTGGATCTCATTCGGGACAATATGGCACAGATACTGTCGGAGACCCCTTTTGAATACACGCCTGATGAAAAAATACCGTTTGTTATGAACAATGTTCCCTTGTCAGCTGTCTTCGGACGAATAAAACGGCCTGACCGTTCAGACCTGCTGATCAACTTCGCCACCATTTACGGCAACGGCTTGGCCCGTATCGAAAACATGGGATTTGATATTTTGTCTTTTTCACCGAACCAGGCCTGGAAGCATCAGGTCCGGCTGCTGCTCTCTGCTTTGGGCTATACCATCTGGGAAAATCCCTCCTTCAGCCACCTGAAACAGGTGGAAACTTTGGAGGGCGTGTATGCGGAATTGTTGCCGGACCGCGTTTTTGTTTCACTGTATCCTCTGTCTTCCGGCGCCGGCATGTTTATGAAAAAAGAACAGATCCGGTATGTTCACCTGAAATAACAGACAGTTGAAAGTATACCTGTACAAGGATGTATTATGAAATACCATCTGATTTGGATAGTTTTACTTGGTTTTCTGGTTTCTGCCTGTACCAGCACCACCGGCAAATCCCAAAAAGAATCCGGTCTGGCTGAGGCTGTTCAGATTCAAGGAGAGACGCTTTTGCTCCAAGGGGACTATACGGCTGCCTTATCCAAACTGCTGGAGGCGCGCAAAATGACCCCTAAAAATCCCTATCTGCTCAACAGCCTGGGGCTGGCCTATATGGGAAAAAAAAGGGATGATCTGGCTGTATCTGCTTTTCAACATGCACTGGATTTGAAACCGGATTACTCCAAAGCCCTCAACAATCTCGGTACTGCCTTTCTGCGCCAGAAAAAATGGGATCAGGCCATCTTGGCCTTTGAAACGGTATTGGACGATCTTTTGTATCCAACACCCCATTATCCCCTTTCCAACCTGGGGTGGGCCTATCTGGGCAAACAGGATTACAGCCGGGCGGAATCCTATTTTTCCCAAGCCCTGGATGTGATGCCTGGATTTGTCACCGCCTCCCATGGACTGGCCCAGGTATATCTGAATTCCCGGCAGGTGGAAAAGGCCGTTACATTTCTCACAAACGCCCTTCGCAAGCTTCCGGACAGTGCCCTTCTCCACGCAGACCTGGCCCGGGCTTATGAAGCACGGGGCCAGACCGCTCAGGCCAGGAATTCCTGGCTAAAGGTACGCCAGTATGCACGGGAAAACTCAGCGCTGGCCGAAACTGCCAGAAAAAGGCTGACAGATATGGATTAATTATCCGCCTGGGTAATATTGCGTTTTTGTTCCAGCTGGACAATGGAAGGGGTCAGGAAAATGAGCAGCTCATTTCTGTTGTCCTGTTGCTGGGTGGTGCCGAAAAGCATGTCCCCGAGAACCGGAATGCCTGTCAGAAACGGCAGGCCATCCACATCCCGGTTTGTTGTGGTCTTCACAATCCCGCCAATGACCACGGTATCGTTGTTGTTCACCAAAAGTTCGGTTTCCGTTTCATTGGTGGCCAGTGTCGGTGCACCTGAGGCAGTAATGCTGGATATGTCATTCTTGGTCAAAAACACCTTCATGGAAATCCGCTTGTCCGGGGTCACATGGGGGGTCACCTCCAGCAGCAGGTCAATATCTTTGAATTTCACTGAAGATCCGCCGGCATCATCCCGCTCCAGATACGCAAATTCCACACCCTGTTTGATTTTGGCTTTTTTGTTGTCCAGGGTTAGTATGCGCGGGGATGAAACAATTTTGACATCCCCCTGGGCTTCTGATGCAGCCAGCTTGGCACTCAAGGCCATGCTGGAGGAGTCGAGCAGTCTGAAAAAAGAAAAATCCCCGCTCATTCCACTGCCTGACGGATTATTCACCGACACGGATGTATCGTTGACAAACCCCGAAGTGACAGCCGCATCATTGGAGAGGTTCCACCCCACCCCGATGCTTCGGGAAAAGTCCTTTGTTACCTCCACCACTCTGGCTTCGATCATGATCTGGGGGGTTACCGTATCCAGGCGGAAAATCATCTCCTGGATCTGGTCGACCTTTTCTCTGGTATCGGTGACAATGATCATGTTTGTGCGCTGATCCACGGAAATATGGCCCCTGTCCGGGGTCAGCAAAGAAGCGATATGGGGCTGGATATCTGCCTGGGCATCGGAATAATTGATGGGAATATACTGGGTGACCAGCGGTTCCAGGCTTTTTTTCTGGGCCAGGGCTTTTTTTCTGGCAGAAATGGCATCCTGCAGATCCTGTTCTTCCTGTTTGATCGTCTGAACCGTGGCAATGCGCACCACATCCCCTTCCATCTTTTTGCCCAGGCCGTTCATCTTGAGAACCAGGTCCAGCACCTGGTCCCAGGGAATGGGCTTTTCCAGGGTCATGGTCACCTTTCCCTGCACATCCTTGTCCACAGCAAAATTCAGCCCACTGACACTTCTGAGTATACGAAAAACATTTTTGATGTCTGTATCATAAAAATCCAGCTTGATCTTTTCTCCGGTATATACAGGTTCTTTCCCGAAGACCGCTGTATACTCATCTGAAACAGCTTTGCTTGCTGCCGGTGAGGCGGTAACAATGGGTGTCATTGAAATTTTTGGACCCGAATCAGCTGACGGTCTTTCTTTTACATTCCGGGCCGGCGTTATCTCTTTCCCTGCCTTTTCAAACCGGGGCGACGCAACACTGGCAGGATCAAACCGCAGAGAAATACGGTTTCCGTTCTGGGAAACCCGGAACGGCACTTTTTCCCGGATCATGATGTCAATATCTGCATCCGTGCTGTTGTCTGCACCGGGTTTGGGCAGTATTTTTTCAACAGCCCCCATAAAATATTGTGTCAGCAGCGGCCGCTGGTGGTGGTCGGGTATCCGGGTATTGTACAAATGCAGTTTCAGTCTGTTTTGATCCTGCCAGATGGTTTCATACTTTACCGGATGGCTGGTTTCCACCTGGATATCTGCATGACCGGTCTCGGCTGTATGGAATGTGATGTCGGTCATGACAGCAGGTGTATGCAAAGCAGTTGGTGTTGATGCTATATTCTCATTCACTCCGGCAATGTCTGCGGGTGGTTGCTGTTTTTCAGAAACAACCGGTTTTTCAACCGGATCCGGAAGTGTTTCCACCACATGCCGGTCCGGGAACAGGGTCACATGCAACTGGTTTTCCAGCTCTGTAACCGCATAGGGAATGTCCCGGTTCAGCAGGATTTCCACTTTGGCTGTTGTCTGTTTCTGATCGGCATACGCCACCCTTATCGATTCTACGGGGTCAGACACAACCGACGGCGAGGTGAAATTCGGCGCAATCCCGGTATCCGGCAGATAGATGGCCACACCAAAAGGGAAATCCTGTTTGATGGCGGTATATTCCAGTTTTTCTTTGCCTGTGATACGAATGCCGATCTGATCATCTAAAGTTTGCAGGGCCACGGCATGAATCATCCGCTTGCCCGGGGCATGAGACAAGCTGCTTTGGGAATCTTTCTGGGTTCCGGCATCCACTGGTCCGTGATTTTCAGTTTTCAGGGAATTACATCCGCCCGCAATTGCGGCAGCCAGTATCACAGCACCGGCCAGAACCCGAAAATTCATTTTGTAAAACTGAAAAAAAACCATATCATTCCCCGCTGTCATTTTTTTGCATGTTAATTTCCCGGATACGTTCCGTCTGATTGCCTTTGTAATCTGTTACCATTTCTTTGACCACAACCGTATCAAAAGTGATATCAACGACCTGCCCACCGTTTTTTCCCATATAGGTGCCGATATCCACTTCATATCCTTTTCCGGTTGCTTCCTCAACCATGGCAATCTTGCGGTCATCCATGATCACCACTGCAACCAGTTTGATCTGACTGAGTTCCATTTTTTCCAGGGGTGTTAAAATCCGCTGCGGTTTCTCCGGCTTTTCGATTTCCGGGGCAGGGATCTCCTTTTTCTCCTGAATCAACGGCTGAAACGGGTCCAACATGCTTTTGGCAACGTATGCTTCTGTATCAGGGGGCATCAAAACACTGTCATGCATATCCTCATTCTCCAGTTTCACCGACACTTCCGGGACCGGTCCCAATACATTTTTGGCAGCATCACCATTGTGAACTTTGGCATCAGCTTTACCAGGCAGGTTTACAACGCCCGGTACAGAATCCGTTTCCGGGGTGGCCCCATTTTGTGCAGGCAGCGGATTTTTTGCTCCCCCCCTGTTTTCAGCTTCTGTTGATTGCTGGGCATCCTTTTGGGGGATGGTCTTTGATACAACTGCGGAAGATCTGTTTTGCGGTTCTTTTACCGGTGGCTTTGGCTTTTCACACGCTGCCACCCATACCCCGAGCATCACGCAGACAACCAGAATCCATCTGTTTTCCAGCTTTTTCATATGTAATTACGTCAGCCTCTTTTGCCTTTTTTCTTTTTTTTGTCCGCTTTCGCCCCCTGTCCAGCATCTTCCAGGAACATATATGTCACCGCATTGCACCCCATAGCGATGATGCCCGGGGCTGTTTTGGCCCTGCGCATGGAGATGTCTTTTATGTTGACAATGCGGTTCAACCGGGACACCTGATAAAAGAAATCCGCAATCTGCAGGTAGTTGCCCTCAACCTTCATGGACAAAGGTATTTCTTTATAGAACTCTTTGTTGACGGAAGAATTTGGCTGAAACAGCAGAAAAGTCAGCCCTGCGTTGCTACCTGCCACTGACACCTCCTTCAAAAGAGACGGCAGTTCTTTTTTATCAGGCAAAGCCCTTGTGGCAAGGTAGAACTCTTCCTCCACCTCCGCCATTTTGGTTTCCCATTTTTTGAGATCTTTGGCCTGCCGCTTCACCTTCTGCAATTTTTTGGACTGGGTTTCAAATGTTTTTGTCACCTGCTGCAGTTTTTTATGTTCCGGCATAAAAATGAAATAATAATATCCCCCCCCGACCAAAACAAAGGTAACAAGGCAGATGAGCAGCCGCTGCACCCGGCTCAGTTTTCCCACACGCTCAAAAAGTGCTGATATCTTTTTTGAAAATTTTTCTTTTCCGGTTATTTTCTTTTCTTCGGCCATTATTTACCCTTTGCTGTGGTGTCCGGTGCCACCGTTTTCTTCAGACATTTCAATTCAAACGCCTTCAAGCTGGTACCTTCATCAAATTTTTTTATTCTGGCCTGTTTCAGATCCACTTCCTTGAAAAGTGCTGATTCTTCAAGGCGTTTCATGAAATTTGCAATGGTGGGATTGTCAAAGGCAATGCCGGTCATTGTCACGGATGTTTCATCAGCATCAAGGGTTTCCATCCACATCTGCTCCGGTACAAGGCGTGTCTGAAGATCTTCCAGAAGCACCAGCTGCTCATCTCTTTTCTGCTTCAAAGAGGCAACTATCTGTAATTTGTCTTCAAGGATTTTGAGCCGCTTTTGAATTTTGGAAACCCTGTCGGCCCTTTCCTTGTATACAGCGATCTGGGCATTAACACGCTCCGTTTCCAGGCGTTTTTCTTCAATGGTATTTTTTATGTCCAGTGTATACCAGGTCAGCCCCGCCACAAGCAGCAGTATGGACAGAAAAAAAATGGACACCTGTTGGCGAATGTTTTCTCTTTTTCTGGCCAGCCTGAACGGCAGTAAGTTTATGCGTATCATTTGTCATCCACCCGCCGCAGGGCTAGCCCCAATGCAATGGGCGCAAATGGTCCGACCCGGGATGTAACTGCGGCGGAAAACTTTTTTTCATCCAGGTGCAATCCCTCAAAAGGGGCAATTATATCCACCTTTGCCGACAGTTCAGAACCAAGGTTGTCAGCAAATCCCCTGATGCAGGCGCCACCACCGCTCAAAACAACTCTGGTGACCCGGGTATCATTGGTATTTGACTGAAAGGTATTCACCACCTCGCAAATTTCTGAACACCAGATGTTTGCAATATCATCAAAAATCGTTGCCATTGCTTCGGGATCCGGTGCATTTTCCTCCGGGTCCTGTAAAATTTTTTCCGCTTCCCGGCCATCTGTTTCAAACCGGGTGCATATCTGTTCTATAATCTGGTGGGTGCCGGAATCATTATCCCGCATCATCATGGAGACACTTCCCTTGAGGATATTGAGTGATGTTTTGGAAGCCCCGACATCCAGCAACAGGGTAATAGCTTCCGGGTCCTGTTTGGGAACTGTTTCATAAATGTTTTGCAGGGCAAAGGTATCCACATCGATAATTTTGGCATTCAGCCCTGCACTGGCTGTCAAATCCATGTATTCCGCCACAAGATCTTTTTTTACGGCAACCAGCAGCACATTCATCTGATCAGGAGAAAAATGGCTTTCCCCCAGGATCTGGTAGTCGATGTTGACATCTTCGATATCATAGGGAATATATTGTTCCGCCTCTGCCACAATGCTTTCCTGGAGATCCTTTTCCGGCATTTTCACAGTATTGATGGTTTTTATGACCACAGAATGCCCGCCGGTTGAAATGGCCACATTTTTTTCCCGGATTTTCTGGGATCGGAACAGGGAACGAATGGTTTTGGCCACTGCTTCCATGTCCATGATCCGTCCTTCCACAATGGCACCGGGTGTCAGGGGAACCATGCCAAATTTTTTCAAAATTTTTTTATTTTTGGATATCTGAAGCTCAGCTGCCTTAATGGAAGAAGACCCGATATCTAGCCCCACAAGATGACCTTTTTTACTAAATACCATAGGCAACTGTCCTTATATCTTCAGATTGCATTGCCGACTGCAGTGCTGCAGCAGCTTGGTGTGCATTTTGTGTTGATAACCTGCGCCAACATTACTATAATCTGATACGATCTACTTGGAAAGTCAAGTATTATCATGTATTTATTATGTGAATAAACAAAAAATACCGGTTTGTCAAACCCAAAAAACTAATTTTTATGAAATTTATTACTTAAAAATAGGATGATTGTGAAAAAAAACTGTCAAACCCAATCCCGCGCCCAAGGCAACAGGCCCTTTGTTTTGGTCAAGGCGTTTACTTTCTCCAGCCTTATTGTCATGCTGGTTGCCACCATTATCATTGCTGCTTTGAACGCCCATTGGGTCCGCAACCTTCTTTTGGAAAAAAGCAAAGAATATAACTCATTGCTTGTGGAAAATCTGAATCATCAGATATTTTTGCGATTTGTTGCACCGGTCGCCTTTAAATATGGAGAGATCAAGTTACGGGAATCGGAACAGCACAGACTTTTAGATGCGGTAATCACCTCCACGCTGCACAGTTTCCATGTGGAAATGGTCAATATTTACGGCACCGACAACATTATCGGGTACAGCTTTGATGAGAGCCGGGTCGGCGAAGAAAATGCCGGCGGTGTTCTGTATGAAAAAGCGATGCAAAAACAGACCACATCAAAATTAATTCAGACCGGCAGTTTTATTGAACTGTTTTTCTGGTTTCCCCAGGAAACCAAAATCGTTACCTTTGCACCCTTGGTACAGGAAATGCAGCTTTCCCGGTCTGATGAAAAATCAGTTATAGGCGTCATAGAAATTGTCAGGGATATCTCCCATGATTACCAGCAGGTATTCAAACTTCAGGGACTTATTGTAACTTCCTGTGCTGCAGTGATGGCGATGTTGTTTCTGGTTTTGCGGTTTGTTGTCAAGCATGGGGAAAGGATCATCGAACAACGGGCGGAAGAACGCCTCCGCCTGGAAGAGAAGCTGCGTCAGGCAGAGCATCTGTCTGCCATTGGTGAGATGACTGCAGGGGTTTCCCATGAGATCAGAAATCCTCTGGGTATCATCAAAAGTTCTGCCCAGTTGATGAAAAAGAAAATGGCCAAACTGGATGCCCGCTCCAATATACCGGATATCATAATAGAAGAATCCCGGAGACTGAACAATATTATCACCGATTTTCTGGATTTTGCCAAACCCAAACATCCGAATCTGCGCCCCTGCAGCATTACCAGCGTGGTTGAAAAAAATCTGTCATTTCTCGAACCCCAGATCCAGGAACAGAAAATTGCCATAAACAAAGCATATCACCATAATCTGCCGGATATGCAGGCAGATCCTGACATGCTGTATCAGGCCTTTTTAAATATTCTGCTCAACAGTTTTCAGGCTGTGGGCAAAAACGGCACGGTCACCATTACCACCTGGTTTGATACACAGCATGTGTATATTTCCTTTTCTGACAATGGAAGCGGCATTGATGACAATGTGCAAAAAAAATTGTGGACCCCTTTTTTCACCACCAAAGATACCGGGACCGGGCTTGGGCTGGGCATTGTAAAAAACATCATCGAAGCCCATCACGGCAGCATCAGCATATCCAGTGCACAACCATCCGGGGCTGTTGTTGACATTGTCCTGCCGATTTAGGATATATACACCATGGAAACCATATTGATTGTTGATGATGAAAAACACTTTCGGGTTGTTTTAAGTGAAGTACTCCAGGAGGAGGGATATGCCTCTTTCACTGCCGCCAGCGGCATGGAGGCTCTGGACCTGCTGAAATCCCAGGTCGTTGATCTGGTACTGACAGATGTAAAAATGCCGGGAATGACCGGCATTGATCTTTTGGAAAAAATCAAGGAGATCACCCCTGATCTGCCGGTCATTGTCATGACCGCTTTCGGCACTGTGGAAAAAGCAGTGGAGGCCATGCACAAAGGCGCCTATACCTTTATTGTAAAGCCCTTTGAAAACGAAACCCTGATTGCCCATATTGCCAAATCCATATCCATGTACCGGATTATCCAGGAAAACACCCGCCTCAGGGATGCCCTCCAGACCCGGTATCATTTCGGCAATATCATCGGCAAAAGCAAGCCCATGCAAAAACTCTATGAAATCATCCGAAAAGTGGCCCCCACCAACGCCTCTGTCCTCATAGAAGGAGAAAGCGGTACCGGCAAGGAACTGGTGGCCAGATCCATCCACTACAACAGCCCCCGAAAGGACAATCCCCTGGTTGCGGTCAATTGTGCCGCCTTTGCAGAATCCCTGCTGGAAAGCGAATTGTTCGGCCATGAAAAAGGGGCCTTCACCGGTGCGGCCGCCATGAAAAAGGGCCGGTTTGAACTGGCGGACAAAGGAACCTTGTTTCTGGATGAAATCGGAGAACTGCCCATGCCGCTGCAGGTGAAACTGCTGCGGGTGCTGCAGGAAAAAACCATTGAACGGGTCGGGGGAACCACCCCCATTCCTGTTGACTTTCGACTTATTGCAGCCACCAATAAAGTCCTTGAAGATGAAATAGCCCAAAAAAAATTCAGAGAGGATCTGTATTACCGCCTGAATGTTGTAAAGGCGGTGATACCCCCTTTGCGGGAACGCCAGGAGGATATCCCCTTGCTGATAAACCATTTTATCGAAAAATTCACCAAAGAATCAGGGGCTGTCAGCCAGGTCACAGACATCAGCAGGGACGCGGCACAGATCCTGTGCGACCACCCCTGGAACGGCAATGTCAGAGAGCTGGAAAATGTCATCGAGCGGTCCGTGATTCTTGCCTCCAACGGGCACATTACCCCTGCTGACCTGCCCCCCCAGATCCGGAACACACCGGGCTCCACCCTTGACCTGGAGGGAATCCCGGAAGGGGTTGGCCTGGCTGAAACCCTGGCAGCGGTCGAAAAACGCATGATCCAGCGGGCCATGAACATATCCGGAAATGTGCAGACAAAAGCGGCGCAGATCCTTGGTATCGGCAAAAGCGGCCTGAACCAGAAATTAAAAAAATACAACCTTGACAAGGAACTGCATACCGGAGAATAACCCAATCATGGATGGCTGAGTACCGGTATGTTTATTTTTTTGTTCATCATCATAAACGTAACAAAAAGGATATCATTTCAAAATGTTATGCTTTTTGTTACCCATATGGACACCAAAATAGTTTAAAATCATGAACATCTGAGAGGGATAAGACAAAAAATGAGGGCTGGCCCCTTCACCTGATTTTTTTTATATATTTAAAAACATATATTTATTCGTTACTTACAAAATAATTATACAAAAAGAATAGATAATACCTTTTTTGGCAAAACACTTGCATTTAGCTATATCAAAAAGTTAACCACGGGTTAATTTTTTCATCTTTTTTTCCTTTTCTAAAAAAGGCTGCCCTGACGGCAGCCTTTTTTAGTTGAAGAACGTACCTTCTTTGTCACAATCTATTTTTCTTTTGTCACCATTGCCTGGGCCAAACCGGCATACATGGACTGCTGGTTTTCCGTAACCAGCTTTTCATACATCTTCCGGCTGGCATCTGTCTGCTGCTCAGATGCGTATATCCGGGCCAGAATAAACCGGGATTCATCCTTGAGCAGATCCGAATTTCCGGTTTCAATCTGTTGAAAATAGGTTTTGGCCCTGTCCGGATTATTTTTTGCCAGCCACACATGCCCCAGAGACGACAGCAGAAAATTGCGCATGGCAGCCTGGTTTCCAACACGTTTCAGCGCTTTTTCATACAGTGTACCGGCCCTGTCATATTCCTGTGCCGCCATACATATGCCGGCATATAGAATCTGGCCCACTCTGCCGGCATCGGTGTTGGCATATCTGTTCAACACGGTCTCAAAACTTTCCTTTACCTCCTGATAGGCTTTTTTGGGGTCATCTGCCAGGCGGTTATACCGGGAAGAAGCTTGGGCAACCAGATGGGAGGCCTGGTTTTCAGACCGCTGGAAGCTGAGCATGATACCGCCGAACACCACTGCTACCACCACCACTGCTCCCAGAATCAGGAGCAGTTGTTTTTTGTAAATCCCGGCATAGGCCAGGGCCTTGAAAAGGGTTTTCTGTAAAGGATCCAGTTGTTCCAGTTCTTTTCTGCGTTCATTTGAAATGCCTCTGTTGGCCATTGGTTCACCTGTAATTGTATAAAATTAATATGCGCGTTACCAGACAAGGGTTTTGTATATCCATCCTTTTTCACCATCTGCATGCGCAATACGTATCCAGTTTCCCTGGCGCTTGATAACCTTGAAGGGAACCCCTCTTTCAACGGTAAAGACAACTTTGCTGTCAGTGGTGGGCCGGGACCGGACATTACACTTGGATTTGCTGGTAATCACCCCTTCCATGTCTGCCAGAAGTGAGGAATGAATCCAGGCCATATCCCCTTCAAAATCCTGAATTTTTACCCATTTCCCTTTTTTTTCCTTGACCAGAAACGGGTGGTATTTCTCCACCTGCCAGAGGACCTCATAGTTGGTACCGGGGCCGGACCGCATATTGGCAATACTGACCTTGACGGCCACCCGGTCCGCAGCTTCGGCACTGCCAGCCAGCAGACAAAAAAGGACAAGCGCCACCAACAGTATGCTGGACCTTTTTATGAATCGTTTTGCTTTCATCTACACCCTCCATTTTTCCATCATCCGCGTAATACCATTCCTGCCTGGTATACCAGAAAAGACAGGGTCCATGCAACCGCGGTCGTGTAAATTATGTTAAAACAGGCCCACTTAAAAGATGTTTCCCTGTAAATGACAGCCACTGTGGCAAAACACGGAACATACAGCAGAACAAACACCATCATGGACAACGCAGACAAGGGCGTCATTCCCGACTGCTTCAATGCCCGGGACAGGGCCTGGCCCTCATTGTCCCCTACGCCGTAAAGCACCCCCATGGTGCTCACCACCACCTCTTTGGCCACAAAACCGGTAACCAGGGCGACACTGGCCTGCCACCCAATGCCGATGGGGGCAAACACCGGTTCGAGTATATGGCCTATTCTGCCGATATAGGATCTGGATACCCGTTCCTGCTCTTTTCGGGTCTCAATTTTTTGTAATTCAGCTGCAAGCCTTTGCTGCAAAAGGGGTTCCTGGACCGGGTCCACCTTTTTCATCTCCTGGCTGAAACGGGTTTTGACATCCTGCTGCAACGCCTGGTAATCTGTTGTATATGCGATATCTTTGGGAAAACTGGACAGCGCCCAAATCACGATGGAACCCACCAGAATCACCCCCCCCATTTTGCGCAGAAACATCTTGCTTCTGTCCCACATATGGATAAGCAGGCTTTTGAGCATGGGCATGCGGTAAGGGGGCAGTTCCATGACAAACGGGGCATCTTCCCCTTTAAAAAAAAGGGTCCGCAATATCCGTCCGGAAACAATGGCAATGATAATCCCTGCAGCATAGAGCGCAAAAATGACGGTGCCGGCCCTGTGGGCGAAAAAACTGCCGGCCAGTACAATATACACCGGCAGCCGGGCGGAACAGGACATAAACGGGGTCATGAGAATAGTGAGAATCCGGTCCTTCTGATGTTCCAGGGTTCTTGCAGCCATGATGGCAGGCACATTGCACCCAAACCCCATGAGCATGGGAATAAAGGATTTGCCATGGAGCCCTGCGGTATGCATGACCCGGTCCATGAGAAAGGCGGCCCTGGCCATGTAACCGGTATCCTCGAACAGGGCGATGCAGAAAAACAGAATCAGGATATTGGGAAGAAATACAATCACCGATCCGATGCCGGCTACGATGCCGTCCAAAAGCATTGATTTGAAGAGGGATGCCGGCAGAAGATGGTCCAGCCATGTGGTCAAAAAGCCCACTGCCCATTCGATCCAGGCCATGGGATAGGCCCCCAGCGTAAAGGTGGTCTGGAACATGGCCCAGATGAAAAAAATGAATACCGGTATACCCAAAAACCGGTCGGTCAACACCAGATCAATGCTCCGGGATATGTCGATGCGCTTTTTGGCTGCATTGGTGACGGTTTCCTTGAGTATACCGGCTATCACCCCGTACCGGTCTTCGGTAAGCACAATTTCAAAATCGTCCTGAAACAGATCAAACACCCGTTTGCGACAGTTTTGGGCCGCATCTATGATCTTTTGTCCCTCTTCGGGCAGTCGTTCCAGGATTTTTTGTTTTTCAATGGCATCATCTTCCAGCAATTTGATGGCATGCCACCGGGCCAGGGTATCCTGTTCCATTCCCTGTGCCTTGGAAATCAGGGTTTTGACCTGGCTGATGCATGCCTCCGTCTCATTGCCATACCGGATAACCCGGGATTTTTTTCCTTTTTCAAAGGCCAGGCTTTCGGCAATGGCCGCTTCAATCACCTGATCGGTACCCTTGTTTTTATTGCCCACGGTAAATACCACCGGCAGGTCCAGCAGGGTGGATAATTTTTTTTCATTGATGCGGATCCCCCTGGCCCGGGCCATATCCGCCATATTCAACACAAAGAGTACCGGACACCCGAGTTCCATGATCTGCAGGGCCAAAAAAAGGCTTCTTTCCAGATTGGATGCATCAATGATGCTGATCACGATATCAGGGTTTCCCTGGAGAATAAAATCCCGGCTGGTAATCTCTTCAATGGAAAACGGGGTAAGGCTGTAGGTGCCGGGAAGATCCACCACCCGCAAAGCATATTGTCCGTACTTGAGAAACCCCTCTTTTTTTTCAATGGTGACCCCGGGCCAGTTCCCCACCTTCTGGCGGGCACCGGTCAGGTTGTTGAAAATGGTGGTTTTGCCGCAATTGGGATTTCCCGCCAGGGCAATGGTCAGTTCCTGTTTCATGTTCGGCTGTTCCGGGTGGTTACGTTTTCAACCAGAATATGGGCGGCTTCCTCCACCCGCAAAGAGACATGATAGCCTTTGACCACCAGCTCGATGGGGTCTTTGAGGGGGGCATATTTTTCTACATACACCCGGGTTCCCCGGTTGATGCCCATCTCCAGCAGGCGCCGGCGCAAAGCGTTTTCACCGGAAACCCGCGCAATGGTGGCTTCTTGTCCGGCTTTCATGTCACACAACAATACCCGGACGGTTTCCGGTTCAAAAGAGAGCGCTGCTGTCCCGTCCTTGAGTGAATCCGGTGCGGTGCCGACAGGTTCCACCCAGATTTTCCGGGCCATACCGCTGCCGAGGACCAGGCGGGTATCGCCTGCTGCAATCACCACCTGTCCGCCGAATCCATTGGATACCACTTCAATTTCATCATTGGTTTTCAATCCCATGGAAGAGATGCGCAGCTGCATTTTTTTGCCGGCCTCCAGCTGTTTGACCTTGAGCCGTTCTCCCTGCCTGGCTTTGTGCAGGGGCACCAGTTTTTGTCTTTTGGCCATGCAGGCAGCGCACAGGCCATAAATCTCCATGCGGTGCTGAAGCATATGAAACCCATAGGCCCGGGCAATTTTGTTTTGCTGTTTTTCCAGAATTTCATCTTTGAATTCCAGAATGGTGCCACATTTGGTGCAGATCATGTGGTCATGGTGAACACCGATATGCCGGTGTTCATACAGGGTTTCTCCCTGATCGAATTCCACTTTGGCGGCAAATCCGAACCGGCACAGATGCTCCATGGAAGAAACCACAAAGTCTTCATCCAGAGATTTTGCCTCTTTTTCCAGCTGCTGCAGTATGTCTGCGCCGGTCACATGGTGATCCAGCTGCAAAAACGCTTCAAGCACCTGAAACCGCTCATCAAACCGGTCCAGTCCCTGTTCCTGAAACAACCGGATGAACTGTTTTTTTTCCTGCTCGTGGGTATTGATCATGGTTTTTTTTATCCTGTAAAAATAACACACTAAGATATGATAGCTGCCCTTGTCTGTCAAGGCGGGATTCGCTCTCTGGATATTTGCTATAAGCAACCCAGATTTTTGGTCGTTCTATCCAGCACGCTTTCCCGGGCCCCGCCCCTGTTGGTGTCCTGTGCCCGGCCCGAGATCTGCGGGGGCCTGTCTGCATAAAACCAATGAAGTGCAGCCACCCGCCCTTTGTTTGGGATCATCCCGGCAAATTTTGCCAGGCCCCCTCCGGATCTGACGGTCCGTTCACAGGACACCAACAGGGGCTCCCCATAGCGGGTACGCTGCTATGGCAAAGATCCAGTCGCTCTGGATCACGGTAAATTCGCTGTCCGACATTGACACAGATTCCCGAAACCTTTATATACAAAAATCCTTTAAACCGGAAAGGAACCATATGATCCCATGGATACCCCTGACTTTGCCCGATATCTGAACACCCCTCTGCCCATTGGCAGCAAGACCATTTTTGGCCGGTTGGTTCTGGCCCCCATGGCCGGCCTGGGCCATATCGCCTTTCGGCAATTGGTGGCGGAATTCGGCGGGTTCGGGCTGTTGTTCACCGGCATGTGTTCCGCCAGGGCGGTCCCCCATGAAAACCCGGTGATCTCCCCTGTCTTTCGCTGGCGCAGACAGGAGTTGCCCTATACTGTCTGCCAGATTTTTGGCGCGGCCCCGGACACCATGGCAAAAGCAGCCCGCCGCATCGAGCAGGAGGGCTTTTTCGGGGTGGATCTGAATTTCGGGTGTTCTGTTGCCGCCATCTGCAAAAAAGGATGCGGGGCAGCCCTGTTGAAAACCCCGGACAAGGCTGCTGAAATTGTGTCAGCGGTCCGGAAGGCCGTCTCTTTCCCGGTATTTGTAAAATTCCGCACCGGATGGTCTGATGATGCAGCATTTGCCGCAGACATGGCAAACCGCTTTGAAGCAGCCGGTGCTGATGCCCTTGTTTTCCATCCCCGGGTGGCACCTGACCGGCGCACCCGGCCACCAAATTGGGATATCATCACCCAAGTGACGAACGCTGTCACCATTCCGGTCTTTGGCAACGGCAACCTGTTTGCAGTTCAGGACGGCATGCAGATGACGGCACAAACCGGCTGCCAGGGCCTTGCATTGGGCCGCATGGCTGTGGTCCGCCCCTGGATTTTTGCCCAGTGGACCTTGGTCAGACATTTTGATAACACCATATACCTTGCCGCTGCCCAGCGTCTGGTATCATTGCTGAAACAACACTATGACATGCCCTTCAATCTGAAGCTGTTCAAAAAGTTCGCTCCCTATTTCTGTGCCAATTTCACCTTTTCCCATTTTTTATGGAAACAGCTGAACCAGGCCGTGACAATGGAAGCACTTGAAGATACCCTCTACAGGCTGTTTGATCCCTGCCCCCAAGTCCTGTCTTCCCCCAACCGCAACCTGCTTTTATAGCCGGCATCTGAATACCCCCCATGCCCTGGCGGGCACAACGAAAAATCAGAAATTTTAGCTGTTAGCGTTTAGCTGTTAGCTGTTAGCTGATGACTGAGTATTGGCGGCTCCAGGCTTTCGTATAAACCAACACGCCTTGGCGGGCACAACAAAATATGAAAGCGTTAGCCGATGGTAACAGCAGGCAAAATTTTGTTTGCTGGAAGCGCATAATTGCATACTAATAGCTAGCGGCTAACAGCTTATAGCTAAAAGCTTTCAAATAAACAGTTCTGGCGAAACACCGGCCACCGGTTTTTTGGTTTTACGAAAGCGGTTACAGGCCCAGTATGGTAAGTCCCTCTTCCAGTTCAAAATAGGGTTTGATTTCATACTGGTATCCCGGCACCCCGAAATAGATGGCCAGGCTTTCACCGATGGCCTGAAGCCCTTCTGCCAGGCGGTTGTTTTCCAGTTCATAATATGTGATGGAATGCATGCCCGAGCGCTTACTGGCTGAAATATACGGGCCTTTTTTGGTGATAAAATCCGGCAGTGCCGGGGCCTTGAGATACCGGTTGGCAATCTCCCGGGTGCTTTCAGGGGGATAGGTAACATTGGAAATGATAATCATAATCTGCCTCCATGTATTATTTGTTACTGACAAAAAAATCTTCAATAATGTTCTTGTGCTTGAGCTGCTTGCCATAGGCAGCCGCTTCTGCCTTGTCCGCGAACTCAGATACCTGAACCAGATACCAGGTTTTGCCGCCGCCAACGGTTTTTTTTATGCGGGCATCAACATTCTGCTGCCGGAGAAACTTGAGATACTTATCTGCATGGGATTCCTTCAAATAAGCCGCCACCTGAATGGTAAATGATCCGGGAATCTTTTTTTCGATTATCACCTCAATCTCATCCACGGATTTGGGTGCCCGCAGATGGGCGATGGTGTTGTACATAAAAACCACCATCCACAGGGACATCCCACCCAGGATGCCGGCTTTCAGATAGAACCGCCACCGGTATTTCACCTGAATACGGGACAAAACACGGCCGGAATACCGGATCACTACACCAAGACAAAAAATCACCCCGGTCCGGATATGCTGTATCAGACCCCGGATACCTGTATAAAGATGCAGCCACAGATCTTGCAGTTTTTCAGGGTCAATGGGAAAACCAGGCCGCTGCTGTCTTTTCTGGACCGGAAATGCAGCAGGTTCGTTCAGTTCCGGTTCCGGTTCTTCCAAAAGAAACTGGATATCCTGTCCATACATTTTTTGTAATGACGGTTCAGCCAGTGCCCGGTCGTACACCTGTTCTGCTGTGAAATCCCGCCGCCCCAGGTCCAGAAAGATTTTGGTGAGCAGCGGCATCACCAATGGGCTGGCATGATGAATATCAGCCAGACGGGTCAGCAGATCCTGTTCCCGGTCAGTGATGGCATCATCTGTGCAAAGGCGTTTGAGCCACAGGAGAGCCAGGGCTTCATCCCAGGGGTTGGTGGTGAGATACCCGAGAACCGCCTGCCTGAAAACAGTATTTTCCCTGTTGCATGTCAATGAAAACCGCGCCAGAGCACCAGTCAACCGTGTTTTTATTTTCCCTGCGAACACAGGGGACAACAGAAACGAATCATAGATGCGCACGGCCTGAAGGTATTTTTTCCCGGCTTTGTTGAAAATTGCGGCCCGTTCCCACATCTGGGCATCCCGAATCAAACTTTGGATACGTTTTTTTCCCAGAAAATGCAGCAAAAAACCGATTATGACATAACATATTGTCACCACACCCAGTGAAAAAGGAACAGGCCCCATACCCGGAAAAATCTGTCTGATACCGGGCATCACATAAAAACACAACGGCACCGCCACTAGAACGGTCAGCCAGAGCCGGACAAAAATATTTCGCAAAACTTGTATCACGGCGCCTCCTGACCACAGACAGTTTGACCGTTTGTCAAGGCAATAGTGACAACTGAATCGGCGTCATGGGGCTTGGTCCGGCAACCGGTAACAGGATCCACCTGTTCGAACCGGATATCTTCAGGGATGGGAAAATTTCTTTCCGGCTCGCCTGCCAGGGCCTGGGCCATGAAATCCGCCCATATGGGGGCAGCGCCCCTGCCCCCGGTTATGCCGATGCCTTTGGCATCTTTCATGGGCTGTTTTCTGTCATATCCCGTCCATACAGACGTACACAGGGTGGGGGTGAAACCGGTGAACCAGGCATCATTATAATTATCCGTGGTACCGGTTTTCCCGGCACAGGCACGGCGGAACCCCTGTTCTCTGACATTTCTGCCCGATCCTGTTTCCACCACCGCCTGCATCATATCCACAACCTGGTAAGAGATTCCCGGATCCAGCACCTGCTGGTCCTGGACTATCCGTTCAAACAGTATCCGTCCAAAGGCATCCTCCACGCGCCAGAAGAAAAACGGTTCATGATGCCTGCCCATGTTGGCAAACACCGAAAATGCTTCCGCCATTTCCATGGGGGTTACGCCGGCAGTACCCAGTGCAATGGAAAAGACATCTTCCATAGGACTTTTTATGCCGCATTTTCGGGCAGTTTCCCTCACCGGCCCGGGACCCGTTATCTGCACAAGCTGGGCGGCTATGGTGTTCACCGAATGGGTCAGGGCTGCTTTCAGAACCATATCTCCCCTGAACCTGCGCCCGAAGTTCCGGGGCCGCCAGTCAGGGGCACCAACGACAGGGATGGTCACCTGCCGGTCTGTCATGACGGTCCCGGGATGCAGGCCTGCCGAGGCAAAGGCGGCATAATATGCAAAGGGTTTGAATCCGCTGCCAGGCTGGCGCCGGGCACGGGTGGCCCTGTTAAATTCACTGTGGACATAATCACGCCCGCCCACCATGGCGCGCACTGCACCGGTTGCTGTTTCAACAGCCACCAGGGCTCCCTGGGGGCGGGGAGATGTTCCCGTGGGCAGGGCCATCATGGTGTCCAGATTGTCAAGCCCTTGTTTGACTGCGGTTTCGGCCAGCTCCTGAAGGCGGGAATCAAGGGTTGCATACACCCGGATCCCCCCATGGTACACCACATTTTCTCCATAGATGCTGACCAGCTCTTTGACAAGGGTATCCAGAAAATAGGTGCCGCTTCTGGCAGCAGTTTTTTCTCTGTGCAGCAAAGGTGTTGCCGCAGCTGCCTGTGCCGCCCGGTTTTCTGAAATAAAACCGGCCGCAGCCATCCGCTGCAACACCAGCTGTTGCCTTTGCATGGCCCTGTCATAATGGACAAACGGATTATAGGCAGAGGGAGACTTGGGCAATCCTGCCAGCAGGGCTGCTTCCGGCAGGGTCAAGGCCTGGGCGGATTTTCCAAAAAAGGTGTTGGCCGCCTTTTCTATCCCCTGGGCACCTGCCCCAAAATAGATCTGGTTGATATAGGCTTCCAGGATTTCCTCTTTGGAATAGGCGGCCTCAATCTGGAGCGCCACCAGCAATTCCTTGAATTTTCTGGCATAAGACTGTTCAAATGAAAAAAACAGATTCTTGGCCAGCTGCTGGGTGATGGTGGATGCCCCTTCCACTCTGCCCGGCTTGAACAGCGTAACATACAATGCTTTGAAAGTGCGCAGTTTGTTAATGCCGTGGTGCTGAAAAAACAGGTGATCCTCGGTGGCCAGAATGGCATTGATGAAATCAGCAGACACCCGGGAAAGGGGGACACTTTCCCGTTCCCCCAGCCGCATGAGCATCTGGCCGGAAGATGCATACACAATGCTCTGGGGGGTTTCAATAATCCGGCTGACATCCCCTGGCAGCCTGGGCAGATCCGGCACCGTATAAAAGACCAGGCACATGACACCGATAATGCCCGCGCAGACAGCGGCCATGCCGGTATAAAAAACACACCGGATCAGAAAAAAAATGGTTTGCATCAGCCTCATGGGTGTTCTCCCTTGAGAACCAGCCCCAGCTGCCATACCGCCCATTCCCGTGCCCTGACAAACAACACCCTGGGCCGGCCCTGGTGAAGGAATTCAAACCCCAGCTGGATAAACCCGTCTTTGGCTTCATTCCAGATACCGACACGTACAATGGTGCCCTCCTGATCCAGCAGCAGGTCCGTATCCGGCAAAAGGTCGGGTATCATTTCCTGCGGCAGTTTGAAAATTGCTGTGAAAAACTGTTTCGCCGGATATATCCGGCCGGCAAACCCGTCAAACATCTCCAACCTGCCCGGCTCCAGGTATTTTTTATCTGCAATGGCAGCAAGGGTGTTTTCTTTGAGATCAATATGCTGCACCACCCTGTTTTCCGCATTGACAAAATATATCTTCATGCCGTTTTTCAGGCCCTCACAGAAGACCCGGTCCGTGACATCCGCATTGAGCAGCCAAATCAACCGGGCCGGTTCCAGTATCTGCCGGGCATGGGTTAAAGGCAGTGAACGATAAAGGCGCTTGAACTGGTTTTTTTCCAGAATCACCCATTCTCCGGGTATCAGGCGGGCGGAAAGATCGGAAAAGGATGTCGTTTTCTGGGCAAACTGGCGGGTATCGCTTTTGCGGTCAATGATGTTGTTCAAAGACTGGTGGGCATTGACAGTATCCCGTCCCAATTCCCAGATGGCGCCTTTTTCAGGCCTGGTTTCATTGGTGGATAACAGATAGTTTCCCAGCAGCTTTTCACACCAGTCGTATCGGAATTCTGAAAAAAAAAGAACAGCGGAAAAAACCAAAAGCCCCAGATTCAAAAAAGAAGCCGCGCGTTTGATCCATTCCTGAAACGTAACAGGTTCATGCCATCCGGGAATCATGCTGTCACTAAGCCTTGCCGGCCGTTTTCATGGCATCCATGTATACCCGGTAAAAATTTTTGTGATCCTGCAATGCGGCAGCCAGAACAGCCGGCAGGTGTGCCGTGCTGTCAGGACCGGCAACATAATTGACGCTGGCATGCAGGGCCGCCATGGGATCACCTGTCTTGAACTGCTGTCCCAGCAGGACAAGACAGCTCATCCGGCGTATGGACATGTCCAGGGCGTTCATGTGCGAAAGGATACTGGTGGCACCACGGTCAAACCCCTGCTCCAGTATAATCAGTGGATACACATGGTATGCGATTTTTTTTGCGGCGGCTGCCTGGTCTGCAGCCGTATCCTTTGTAAATCCGAGCTGCCGGACAGCGGCATGGGCCGCTTTTTGAAAAGGGCCTTCTGCGACCAGGACCAGGGCACGTTCCCGGCCTTCAGGAGAAAAACCTGACCCAGATGACACCAGGGTTTCAGGCCCATTTTTTTCTGGGGTTTTTGCCGGGGATATATGATTTTTTTCCTTGCATTTCGGACAGGTAAACACCGCATCCCTGTCTTTGGGCAATTTGTCATCCGGAATATTGAACTGGGATTTGCAATGACTGCATCGGATATTCATCTGTATTATTCCCCTTTGTAACCCCGGTCAATTTCAAGGGAATCGATTCTGGATGTGGCCTCTCCCCTGGCACTCTTGATGCTGTCCAGGCCCCGGCCCACCAGATCTTTTCTGGAGGCATAGGCCATGGCAACCGTTTCATCGATTTTCCCCTGCTTGTAAAGGGAAAGGATGAATTCATCAAAGGAAACCATTCCCTGGGCCTTGCCTGCCATGATAATGTCGTTGAATGTTTTGCCTTCGGATTCCCCGTTGAGAATGGAATCCCGCACCCGCAGATTGGTGCCCATAATTTCAAAGGCCGCCACCCGCCCGCCCTTTGCTCCCGGTAAAAGCCGCTGGGCCACGATCCACCGGATCGTGTCTGCCAGCCGAATGCGGATCTGTTTTTCTTCCTGGGTGGAAAACATCCCCAGAATCCGGTTGATGGTCTGGCCGGCATCCACTGTATGGAGAGTGGACAACACCAGATGACCTGTTTCCGCAGCAGACAGCCCGATTTCCACGGTTTCCCGGTCCCGCATCTCCCCCACCAGGATGATTTTGGGCGCCTGGCGCAGGGCAGCCCGGAGACCCGAGGCAAAGCTTTCAAAATCCATTCCCAGCTCCCGCTGGTTAAACGTGGATAATTTCTGGGAATGCTGATACTCAATGGGGTCTTCCAGTGTGATCACATGCACGGATTTGGTGTCATTGATCTGATCCAGCAGGGCCGCCAGGGAGGTGGTCTTCCCCGAACCTGTGGCGCCGGTGACAAAAATAATCCCGTTCTTCTCCTCCGCCATTTTGAAAAACGGGTCAGGGAGGTCCAGATCAGTAATGGTGGGAATGGCGGTTTCCAGTTTCCGCAGGACAATGGCATATTTGCCGGACCGGGAAAAAATATTCACCCGGAACCTTGCCTGGGTGCCAAGCTGGTAGGAAAGATCACAAGACCCTTCCTGCAGAAGGGTTTCGATAAGCTTTCGGTCATTGTTGATCAGGTTCAGGGCAATGGTCTCGGTCTGAAAGGGTGTCAACTCCTGAAAATCAGGGGTGATGTTCACCGGCACCAGCTGGCCGTCACTTTCCACCTGAAGGGGTTTGCCCGGGGTAAAATTCAAATCTGACACACTGGTATGGGATGTCAGCATCCGGGATAAAATATGGTCAACCTGCTGCTTTTTCATACCTTTTCCTTATGACATCCGAATCAGGCTTCGGTAAAATCCGAAGGCATTTTCTTGAGAAAGGGCCTGAAAATTCCTTTGTTGTTTGCTTTGCTGTATGCCTCATCCGGGCTGATCCAGCCTTTTTTGTAAAGCCCCATGATGGCATCATCCAGCAGTTGCATCCCGTATTGCTTGCCTGTCTGTATCATGGACGGTATCTGGTGGGTCTTTGCCTCTCTGATCAGATTTCTCACCGCCGGGGTAGCCACCAGAATTTCCAGTGCCGCACACCGGCCTTTCTGATCAATCCGTTTGAACAACACCTGGGCCACTACAGCCCGAATGCCGTCGGACAGGGTGGAGCGGATCTGGGCCTGTTCCGTGGAAGGAAACACCTCGATGATACGGTCAACGGTTTTGGCGGCACTGGATGTATGCAGGGTACCGAAAACCAGATGCCCTGTGGATGCCGCTTCAATGGCCAGAGAGATGGTTTCCAGATCCCGCAGTTCCCCCACCAGAATGATATCCGGATCCTCCCGCAGCGCCCCGCGCAGGGCTGCAGAAAAGGTCTCGGTGTGAAGCCCTACCTCCCGGTGGTTCACAATGCATTTATTGCTTTTGTGAAC
>Ga0102943_1000501_pt1 | contig 26231 bp, 30 predicted proteins | sample SalPonC_black_MG_FD_78174 | JGI IMG/M metagenome (GOLD analysis project Ga0102943, IMG submission 78174) | Salt pond soil microbial communities from South San Francisco under conditions of wetland restoration - Salt Pond MetaG... | ecosystem: Environmental > Aquatic > Marine > Intertidal zone >...
CAGGAAGCTCTTCACCGAGCGCACCCTCATCCGTGATGTTGAATACCTGTACCTGAGGGATGGCGTTCCGCTCTGTGTAGATGGACATAACTATTCCATCTCCTGTAGGCGTGGGACCTCCGAGCGCGCCATCAACCTTGACTTCAAGATGTTGTGGCGACTTTATGTAGTAAAATTTGAGTTCTGGCACCTTGTGAGTCCGGTTGGTTTTCAGAGACTTGGCGCAGTAAGGACGTCTTCTTGTAGCTGAGCACTTCCCGCTTCGCAACAACGCGAGGCTAGCCTACGCAAGTTAAGGCATCATGATTTTTCGACCGCACTGCGTGTATTCAAAATGTGCCAACACTGTGCCAGTACTGTGCCAATGTGACAAGCGGGCGTGGCGAAACTGGTAAACGCACGAGACTTAAAATCTTGCGCCTTCAATGGCTTACGGGTTCGAGTCCCGTCGTCCGCACCACAGCCAGACAGACTTAAAATCCCCAGGCCGGAAGGCCGTGCCGGTTCGAGTCCGGCCGCGGGCACCAGCCCGGCCGACGGGTTGGTCGCAGCAGACCGGGCGTCCCCATTGCAACTCGGCGCGACCCGCGGCACTGTGGGGCAAAACAAGACATGAGGCCGGGCAGGTGTCACTCAAACTGGAACTCTGGGCCTTCGCGGCTCTCTCTGGGCTGTTGCTGATCTATTTTCTGTCCCCGGGCGGGCAGGCCGAGCGCGAGCGGCTCGGCGAGGCCGCCGAGATCATGGCGCCGAAGCTGATCGGGGAGCCGGAGTAGGCGCTTCGAAGCTGGCGCGGAATGCCTTTGCGCCCCTCCGCTCGGCGAACGGCCCTTCCGAGGCGCGGGCCGGCGCCGATCAAGGCGCATTTTTCGACGATCGGGCGTGAGGAAACTCACCGGTCGGGTTGGGGCTTGCGGCACGAGACCCTACATGCGGCGGGCCCGAGGCATGTCCCGGGGTTTTGGAGAGCCAGCCGCGCATGGGCATGTGAGAAAAGATCGCGACCGCCCCGCCCGGCCAGGGAAAACGATGCTGAACAAGTGGTCCCTCCGGCGCGCGAAGACGCAGTTCAAGCGCCTGCTCGTGCGCATCCGGCGGACCGTGCCGCCGGGGCTGAGGCTCGTTCTCGGGCTTCTGCTCATGGTGGGCGGGGTCTTTGCCATCTTGCCGGTGCTCGGGCTCTGGATGATCCCGCTCGGTCTCGCCGTCGCGGCGCTCGACGTGAAGCTGTTGCGCGACTGGATGCGCGGGCGCAAAAGACTCGGGCGCCGGAGGCGCTAGCTCCGCACGCCCGCGAACCGGGACTGCCACTCTTCGCGCTGTTCGTCGGTGATCTTGGCGAAGAGCACCTCGGGCACCTCGAAGGCGTGGCCGGCGTGAAGGACGGTGAGTGCATGCGCCTCGTCGTCCGGCCAGCTCCGGTCGTCGGTCTTCATCGCCGCGAACATCGTCTCGGCGGCGTCGGGGACGAAGGGCGCGGAAAGGACCGCGTAGACGCGGATCAGGTTGAGTGACAGACGGATGATGGCCGCGGCGCGGTCGGGGTCGTCCTTGTGGACCGCCCAGGGCGCGGCGGACTGAAGGTATTCGTTGCCGATGACCCAGATCGCGCGAAGCTCTGCCGCGGCCTTGCGGATCTCCATCGCGTCCATGAAGTGCTCGTAGCGCCGGATGCGCGTGCCGAGATCGGCGATGAGCGCGCCTTCGGTGTCGCCGTAGTGGCCGCCCTCGGGGACGACCTCGCCCCATTTCGAGCGGCAGAACTTGGTGACGCGGCTGGCGAAATTGCCCAGCACGTCGGCGAGGTCCTTGTTCACGTTCGTCTGAAAGTTCTCCCAGGTGAATTCGCTGTCGGAGTTCTCGGGCGCGTGGCTTAGGAGCCACCAGCGCCAGTAGTCGGCCGGCAGGATGGACAGCGCCTGGTCCATGAAGACGCCGCGGCCCTGGCTCGTCGAGAACTGGCCGCCGTCGTAGTTGAGGTAGTTGAACGACTTGATGTAGTCGACGAGCTTCCACGGCTCACCCGATCCGATGATCGTGGCGGGGAAGGACAGGGTGTGGAAGGGGACGTTGTCCTTGCCCATGAACTGCACATATCGAACATCCTCGGCGCCCTTGTCGGTCCGCCACCAGCGTTCCCATGCACGATCCGGATATCCGTGCTCCTCGGCCCATTCGGCGCCGCAGGCGATGTACTCGATGGGCGCGTCGAACCAGACGTAGAAGACCTTGCCCTCCATGCCGGGCCAGTCCTCGGTGCCGCGGCGGACGGGCACGCCCCAGTCGAGGTCGCGGGTGATGCCCCGGTCCTGCAACCCGTCGCCGTCGAAGAGCCACTTCTTCGCGATGGAGGTGGTCAGGATCGGCCAGTCGGTCTTGCTGTCGATCCAGGCGGCCAGCTGGTCGCGCAGAGCGGACTGACGGAGAAAGAGGTGCTTGGTCTCCCGGACCTCGAGGTCGGTGGAGCCCGAGATCGCCGAGCGCGCGTCGATCAGGTCGGTCGGGTCGAGCTGCTTGGTGCAGTTCTCGCACTGGTCGCCGCGGGCCTTCTCGTAGCCGCAGTTCGGGCAGGTGCCCTCGATGTATCGGTCGGGCAGGAAGCGGCCGTCGGCCTTCGAATAGACCTGCTTCTCCGAAACCTCCTCGATCAGGCCGTTCTCGGCGAGCTTGCCAGCGAAGTGCTGGGTCAGGGCGTGGTTCTGCGGCGAGGAGGAGCGGCCGAACTTGTCGAAGGACAGCCGGAAGCCGTCGGAGAGATCCTTCTGCACCTCGTGCATCTCGGCGCAATAATCCGCAACCGGCTTGCCGGCCTTGGCGGCGGCGAGTTCGGCCGGTGTGCCATGCTCGTCCGTCGCACAGAGGAACAGCACTTCGTGCCCGCGCGCGCGCATGAACCGCGCGTAGAGGTCGGCGGGAAGCTGCGAGCCCACGAGGTTGCCCAGATGCTTGATCCCGTTGATGTAGGGGATCGCCGAGGTGATGAGGATGCGTGCCATTGCGATAAGCCCTTGGTCCGGAGGCTCGTCTAGCGCAAGGCCGCGCAAGCGTCACCCCCGGAAACGCGTGCGCGGGTCTGGTGTGCGGGACCGTGCGGGTGCAGAGTGCGGCGCAACGACTTTCGGAGGTGCGACCGCCATGATGCGGATCCTGAAGGGCCTGCTCCTGCTCGCCGTGCTCCTTGTCTTCGGGGCGGCAGCGCTTTTCATCGTCATTCTCGATGACGAGCCGCGTGTTGCTGCGGTCGGGGCGCCTGCGCCCGAAGACGTGGCGCGAACGCAGCGCTTCGTGCGCCAGGTGCGTGATGCGGTCTCGGAGCGTGCGAGCGATCCGGCGGACCGAGTCGTGATGATCTCCGAAGAGCAGGCCAACAGCGTCGCGAAGGTCGTCGGGCGGCTGGTGCGCGGTCTCAGGGGCGAGGTCAGGGTCGAGGACCGGCGGGTCTTCGTGACGGCCTCGATGCCGGTGCCGTGGCCCGGCGGCGCGCGGTGGCTCAACGCTTCCGCCGTGGCGCCCGAGTTCACCGATGCGCCGATGCTCGAGCGACTGGAGGTGGGTGGGATGAATCTGCCTCCGGCGCCGGTCATCGAGGTAGGGCGGATCGGAGCGAACCTGATCCTCGGCAACAGCGCCGGCGACATTCTCCTGGACAGCGCGTCGGGCCTGGTGGTGGAGGGCGAGGAGATGCGCATCGCGCTTCGGCTCGACGAGACCGGCAAGTCGGATTTCGCGCAGGGCGTCTTCGGGGCGCTGCGCGGAACGGAGATGCCCGCGGTGGAACGCATCGACGCCTACTACTTCGACCTGCGCGAGGCGATGGAGGCGGGCCGGCTTCCGCCCGAGGGCAGCTATCTGCCCTACCTGCGCCACAGCCTCGAACGCGTGCTCGCGGAGAGCACGGACGAAACGCTGGCCAACGAATACACCGCCGCGATCTTCGCGCTCACGATGGTCTGCGGGGCGAATGGGTTCGAGCTTGTCGTGGGGCCGTTCGCCGGGGCTCCGGACGCTGGTGAGGGCTGGGAAGTCGATTGTGACAAGGTGCTCTTTTCCGGGCGCGACGACACTCGGCGGCATTTCACGACCGCGGCGGCGATACAGGCGGCGAGCAACCGCGGCTTTTCGGTCGCGGTGGGCGAACTGAAGGAGCTGATCGATTCGGTCCCGACCAGCCGCAAGGGCTTCGATTTCACCGACATCACGGCCAACAACTCGGGCATCCGCCTATCGAACCGGGTGATGGAGGGGACGCGCGAGGATCTGCGCCGGACGCTTGGCCTGATCGAAAGCGAGAGCGACGTGCTTGCGGATCTGTCGCAGGTGCCGCCGCTGATGCGGCGTACCGAGTTCGAGGAACGCTTCGGGTCGATCGCGAGCCCCCGATATACCGCGATGCTGACGCGGATCGAGGAACTGATCGATGAGGTGACGATCCACAGGCCGCGGAAATAGGCAAGGGCCGCGCGACGCGGCGCGGCCCTTGCCGTTTCCTGTCCGGCGATCAGCCGCCGTGGATCATGTCGTCGGGGATGTCGGCGCCGGCGTTTTCCTCGAACCAGCGGGCCGCGCCCGGGTGCCACATGAGAACCTCGTTCTTGTCCCAGTTCTCGGGGACGGTGGAGCGCGCCGCGCGGTGGATGTTCACCATCCGATCATTGTCCGACATCACGACGTCGGTCACGGCGTAGACGAAGCTCTCCGGCAGGTCGCAGTTGGCGATCGCGAAGTTCCACATCGACACCGACCGCGCCGGCTCTTGCAGCGTGGTGTAGGTGTCGGCCGAGATCTCGAACTGCGAGACCGGGAAGTTCTCGAGGATCGTCTGCTGCTCTTCCTCGGTGAACTCGATGATGTTCACGTCGGTCTGCACCTCGAGTTGGCTCACCGCAGGGACCGGGACGCCGGCGGCGAACGCGATGACGTCGAGCAATCCGTCCTGAAGCTGACCGCCGAGGTCGGTCCAGCCGCCGTTGCGCCGCTCGAAGTCGACGCCGAGCGTCTCCATCATGCGCGGGAAATAGGTGTCCGACGTCGAACCCGCCGGGCCGAAGCCGATGCGCGCCCCGTCGGGAATGTCGTCGATGGACTCGATGCCGGACGATTCCAGCGCGGTGACCGAGAACGGCGTCTGGTACATCGGGAACATGGCGCAGGACATGTCCATCTCTAGGCCGGGGGCGATCGGATTGGTCCCCTCCAGCGATTCACGCGCCGGGCCCATGGTGGTCATGCCGAAGGCCGCGTCGCCCGTGTGGACGAGCGCCATGTTCTGCATCGGCCCGCCGGTCACCTCGCCGCCACCCGAAAGGCCGAGTTCCTCCGCGACGAGGTTGGCCCAGCCCGACCCGTAGGCGAAGTAGGTGCCGCCCTGCGAGGCTGTCCCGACGGTGAAGCTTTCGGGCCAGCCGGTGCGGTCGTACTCCTGTGCGAGGCCGGGGCCGGCTGCGAGGCCCGCCGCGACGGCGGCGGTGAATGTCATGCGCTTCATGTTTTGTTTTCCTCCTGTTGTCCCCGTGAATGGCTTTCGAGCGTCGGGGATCGATAGGATTTCTAGACCACGGTGCTTTCGTTGCAAGGTTTTTGCGCTAACACGCCAGCTTGCGCGGCGGGCACGGGCGTGTGAGACGGACGGATGGACCTGTGGATCGTCCTCTCGGTTGCGGCGGCGGCGGCGCAGACGCTGCGCTTCATGGTGCAGAAGCAACTGAGGACGACCGGACTGTCGACGGCCGGGGCGACCTATGCGCGGTTCGTCTATTCCGCGCCTCTGGTTCTGGTCCTGATCCTCGCCTATGCCGGGACGACGGGTCAGGCCCCGCCAGCGACCGGCGCGCGGTTCTGGGTCTTCGCGCTCGGCGGCGCGGTCATGCAGGTCGTCGCGACGATGTGCGTTGTGGCCCTGTTCGCCCACCGGAATTTCGCGGTCGGCATCACCTTCAAGAAGACCGAGGTCATCCTGACCGCCGTCGCGGGCCTCGTCATCCTGGGCGATGTCGTCAGTCCCCTCGGCTGGGCGGCCCTTGGCGTCGGTCTCGCCGGCGTCCTGCTTCTGAGCGACACGCCGGGCGCCGTCGGCGGGCGGTCGCGTTTCCTCAACCGGGCGGCGGGGCTGGGGCTTCTCTCCGGCGTCTGCTTCGCCCTTTCGGCGGTGGGCTATCGCGGTGCGACGCTGGCGCTCGCGACCGACGATCTGGTGCTCCGGGCGGGCTGGACGCTCGCCATGGTCACCGCGAGCCAGGCCGTCGGCATGACGCTCTGGCTCCTCTGGCGCGAAGCGGGGCAGGTCGGCGCCGTCCTGCGGTCGTGGCGCACCGCCGGGGCGGTCGGGCTCTTTTCGATGATCGGCAGCTTCTGCTGGTTCGCGGCCTTCTCGCTGCAGTCCGCCGCCTATGTCTTCGCGGTGGGCCAGATCGAGCTGATCTTCTCGCTTGCCGTGTCGGTCTTCGTCTTTCGCGAGATCGTCACGCGGCGGGAACTCTGGGGCATGGGGCTTCTGACCGTCTCGATCCTCGTGATCGCGGTCACGGGCTGAGCGGGTCGGCTCCGAGGCGGAGGAAGAGCGACGCCTCGTCGTCGTTGCGGAAGAACGGCACGCTGTCGGGCGGACCGAGATCGGGCAACCGGGCGGCGACTTCGGCGAGAACGACCTTGGTGATGAACGGCAGGTCGAAGCGCCGCACCTCGTCGAGCGGGATCCACTGGAGAAGGGACAATTCGTCGGAGGCCTGCGAGAAATCGTCGGGATCGCCGCCGAGACGCGCGGCATCGGCGAGGAAGAATCGTGCGTCGAACCTCCGCGGCCGGCCGGGCGGCGTGATCGCGCGAAAGATGAACGAGAGGCCCGCGGCGGAAGGCCGGTGGCCGGTGGCGGCGAAGCCGGCCCAGCCCGTGGGTGCGTCCGGCCAGATCCCGGAGGCGCCGAGGATCAGCCCGGTTTCCTCCCAGAGTTCCCGGATCGCCGTGGCGGCGAGCGCTCGTGCGCCGGGCGAGGGGGCATCTTCCTCGATACGCGCGGCGCAGAGACCGGCGAGCCCGGCGACGAGCGGAATGGCGGCATCGCTCCGGTCGACCGCACCGCCGGGAAAGACGAACTTGCTCGGCATGAAGGCGGCGGCCGCGCCGCGCTGGCCCATGAGAACGCGCGGCCTGTCGCGCGCGTCGCGCACGAGGATCACCGTCGCCGCGTCCCGTATCCCGGTAGTCGCCATGCGGGTCAGCCTATCAGGCCGGCTCCCCGAAGCCATGCATCCGTTTCGCCCACTGCAAACCGACGATCACGCCCTTGAGGCGCGGCAGCAGGTAGAGCGACAGGGCGGTGCAGCCCACCGTGAACACCGTTGCGAGGATCATCGGGTCGGGGCGGAAGGTGGTGAAGGCCCACAGGAGAGCCGGGGCCATGAGGTGTCCGACGATCAGGATGGTCAGATAGGCCGGCCCGTCGTCGGCGCGGTGGTGATGAAGTTCCTCGCCGCAGACCGGGCAGGTCTTCCGAACCGTCAGATAGCCCTTCATCAGCGGGCCGGACCCGCAGCTCGGGCAGCGACGGCGCCAGCCGCGCATGAGCGCGGGGCGCACCTCCCGTTCGTCGGACTGCTCCGCGGCCGCGCGTTCAGTGGTGCCGTCATACATCGTTCTGCTTCCCGTTTGGCGCTTGCGCGCCCGCTACACCTATAGACGTGGGCCCTGAACGGAAGACGGCCGAATGTCCTTGCGGCGCCATGTCGCAAAAACCTGTGCCACGTGGCGACGGAAACGCCGTGCCCGCCCGTTTGATGATCAGAACGCGGACGAGAGGCGTCCGCGCGGGCCAGGGGCCCGGCGGAGAGGAGACGGACAGGATGACCGGAAAGACCTACATCGGCGGGGCTGCACTCGCCATTGCACTGACGGCGACATTCGCCTTGGCCGAGACCCGCGGCATGGGCGACGGGATGCGGGGCGAAGGCATGGGTCCGCGGATGGATTTCGCGACGATGGACGCGGATGGCGACGGGTCCATCACGGCCGAGGATCTCGAGGCGCTCCGCGACCGGCGTTTCACCATGCTCGACGCCGATGGCGACGGCCAGGTGTCGCGGCAGGAATTCATGGATCGCGCCGCCGCGCAGGCGGGCGAGCGGGCGGGCACGATGTTCGACCGGATGGACGCGGACGGCGACGGGACGCTGGGCCGCGACGCGATCGAGGCCCGGCGAGGTCCGGGGCCGGACGCGAATCGTCTGATCGCCCGGTTCGACAGCGATGGCGATGGCGCGGTGTCACCGGCGGAGTTCGACTCGGCCCGGGCATCGTGGCGCGACCGGATGGAGCGCCGGGGCGACCATGGCGGCATGCGCCACGGAGGCGGCTGGCGCCACACCGACTGAACGCGCGATGGCCCGGCGCGGCGGCGCGCGTGCCGGGCGGATGGACGGGCCGGGCCGGACGGGTTAGGCCAACGCGGGATGCAGATGCCCTTCGACGCCGGCGAGATGTCCGACGACGCCCTGCTCGTGGCCTATGGCCGGGGCGATGGGCGTGCGGCGCGCGTGCTGACCGACCGGCTGCTTCCGCCGGTCTGGCGGATCGCGCGGCGCATTCTGGGTGACGACGCGGAGGCCGAGGACGTGGCGCAGGACGCGATGCTGAGACTCTGGCGGATCGCGCCGGACTGGCGGCCGGGCGAGGCCAAGGTGATGACATGGCTCTACCGCGTGACCGTGAACCTCTGCACGGATCGGCTCAGGAGATCGGGACGCGGCGTCGCGCTCGACGCGGTGGCAGAGCCCGAGGACGATGCGCCCGCGGCCTCCGATCGGATGGTCGAGGCGGACCGGGCGGCGGCGCTCGAGGCCGCGCTTCTGGACCTGCCCGAGCGGCAGCGGCAGGCGGTCGTCCTCCGTCACCTCGAGGGGCTGACGAATCCGGAGATCGCCGAGATCATGGAGATCGGCGTGGAAGCGGTGGAAAGCCTGACGGCGCGGGGCAAGCGCGGACTGGCGGCGCTGCTTGCCGGGCGAAAGGAAGAATTGGGGTACGGCGATGACTGACGACCGGAGGGACGACGGGCTGGAGGCGATGTTCGCCGCGGCGCGGTCGCGCGACGACCGCCCGCCGGGGGCGCTCGTTGCGCGGGTTCTGGAAGATGCCGGGGCGGCGCAGCCCCGGCGACACCGGGCGGCGGAACTCCTGCGGGCGCTGGGTGGGTGGCCATCGGCCGCGGGGCTTGCCGCGGCATCGCTGGCAGGCCTCGCGATCGGGTTCATCGCGCCGGAGGCGGTGCTTGTCTTCGATGCGGCGGGGGTCGAAAGCGGCTATGATCTGACCGACCTTCTGCCGGGCTACGGTGCGCCCGTGGCCTTCGACGGGTGAGCGCATGACCGGAACCCATCCCCCGCCCGAGCGCCGCGCGCCCCGCTGGATGACCGCTCTTCTCGTCGTCTCGCTCGCGCTCAACCTGTTGATTGCGGGCGCGTTCCTCGGCGCGGCCCTTCGCCACGACCGTGGATGGGATCATGGTCGGCCGTCCGGCGAGATTTCCCGCGATCTGGGCCGGACGCCCTTCGTCGTGGCGCTCGACCCCGAAGACCGCCGTGCGATCGGCCGGCGGCTGATGCGCGACGCGGGGCCGCTTCGGGAGAACCGGGCCGAGCTTCGGGAGCGGTTCGACCGGCTTCTCGCCGCGCTGCGCGCCGAGACCTTCGAGCGCGCAACCGTCGAGGCGCTGCTCGCCGAGCAGCGCGCGGCCGGAGCGCGGCGGCTGGAGATCGGAGAGCGGGCAATCCTTGACCGGCTGGACGAGATGTCGACCGACGCCCGGCGCGCCTATGCCGACCGGCTTGACCGGTCCCTGCGCCGGCGCCCGTGACGCTCACGCTGCCGGGCGGCTCAGCGTCACCTGATTGCGGCCCTCCGCCTTCGAGGCGCGCAGCGCGCGGTCCGCGCGGTCGACGAGATCGGCAGACCCCTCGGCGCCGGGCGCATTCGCGACGGCGACGCCGATGCTTATCGTCGCGGTCACGCGGGTCCGGCCGTCGCGCAGTGTGACCGGGGACCCTTGAGTGACCCGGCGCAGGCGGTCGGCCGCAAGCTCGGCGGTGTCCTCGTCGGTGTCCGGCATCGTGATCAGGAACTCCTCGCCGCCGATCCGCGCCACCATGTCGACGGCGCGCAGATTGTCGCGAAGCCGGTGCGCGATTTCGACCAGAACCGTGTCGCCCGCCGCGTGGCCCCAGGTGTCGTTGATCGACTTGAAGCGGTCGAGATCGGCGACCATGACGGCGAAGGGTCGCGCCGATGCCGCGGCCCGTTCCGCCACGCGGCCGAGATGGGACAGCGCGTACCGACGGTTGTAGAGGCCCGTCAGCGGATCGGTCACGGCCAGCCGAAGCCCGTCCTCGACCGAGGCGCGGAGGCGGTCGGCGTCGGCCTTCCGCCGGAGCTGTGTCCGGATCCGGATCGCGAGTTCGGCCGGCAGAAAGCCCTCGGCCACGATGTCGCTTGCACCGAGATCGAGCGCCATCGCCGCGCTGTCGCCGTCGCCGCGCCTGTGGAGCACGAGGAAAGCCGCGTAGCGCGTGGCGGCGCGGCTCCTCAGCTCGCAAAGGAGCCTCAGCCCTTCACCCGGACGGGCGAGATCCGCCTCGATCAGGAAGAGGTCGGGAGCGGGCGTCGAGACCGCCGCCGCCAGCGCGCCCTTCGGGTCGAGAACCTCCACAGGGCTCCGAACGAGGCCGCGGAGGCCGTCTTTCCATCCTTCTGCCGTCGCTGGATCGCGCCCCACGAAGGCCAGCCGGGCCGCGGGCGCGTAAGCGTCTGGAGCTTCGGAAAACCCCAGTTCCGCCACCGTCACGCGGCGCCGGTCGACCGCGTCCTGCGTCTCCTTCGCCCGCATGATGCTGCGCACCCGGGCCATCAGCGTGACCTCGTCCACCGGCTTGGCGAGGAATTCGTCCGCTCCGGCGTCGAGCGCCGCCAGACGGCTCGCCCCGTCGCCGTTCCGGGTGAGGAGAATGAGGGGGATCCGCGCGAGGACCGCGTCCGCCTTCATTCGGCGGCAGAGTGCGGCCCCGGTCATGTCCGCGAGCGCCTCGTCGGCAATGACGAGATCGGGCGCGTCGCGCCGCGCCGCCTCGATCACGTCCTCGCCCGTCGCCGCGTCGGTCACGGCGTACTGCCCCTCGGCAAGCCGGGCCCTGAGCAGGATCCGGTTCGAAGACGCGGCGTCCGCGATCAGGATGCGACCGGGCATGGAAGACCTCTCGAATTTGCGGCGAATTGGCCGCGGTTCGTTGAGGCTTCGCCCATTTCGGTTAAGAAGCCCTTTAGGGGCCTGTCACGTGGAGGAAAGATGCAGCGGGAATCCGCCGATACCGTCGCGATACGGGCGCTTGGCTGGCTCGCCGGGAACGACGACCTGCTGCCGGTCTTCCTGGGCTCCACGGGCGCCAGCCTCGACGATCTTCGCACCGCGGCCGGGGATCCCGGGTTCCTCGGGTCGATCCTCGAGTTCCTGATGATGGACGACGCATGGGTCGTCGCCTTCTGCGAGGCCGAAGGTCTGCCCTACGAGGCGCCGATGCAGGCGCGTCGGGCGCTTCCTGGCGGCGATCAGGTGAACTGGACCTAGCGGCGCCCGGCGAAGAACGTCTTCAGAAGCGCCGCCGAGGCCTCCGCGCCGATCGCGTCGTAGACCTCGGGCACGTGGTGCGATTGCGGATGCGCGAAGACACGGGGGCCGTGCGCCACGCCGCCCGACTTCGGATCGGCCGCCCCGTAGTAGAGCCGCGCGATCCGGGCCTGGGCGATCGCCGAGGCGCACATCGGACAGGGTTCGAGCGTCACGTAGAGATCGCAGCCCGCCAGGCGCTCTGACCCGAGCGCCCGGGCCGCCGCGCGAATCGCCAGAAGCTCGGCATGGGCGGTGGGGTCGGCCAGTTCCCTGGTGCGATTCCCGGCCGACGCGACCACGGCGCCGTCCGGCCCGACGACGACGGCGCCCACCGGCACCTCGCCCCGGTCGCGGGCCGCGCGGGCCTCGGCCAGCGCGGTGTCCATATGGCTGCGGAACGTCATGCCCTCTCATGACGCGCCGGGCTCCGCCGCTCAAGACGCTTTCGCCCGGACGCGCGCCGCGCTAGAGCGGGGCCATGTCCGACACCACCCCGCCCGGCGAGCGGATCGCCAAGGTCATCGCGCGCTCCGGCCGCGCCTCCCGGCGCGAGGCCGAGCGACTGATCGAGGCCGGCCGCGTGGCGGTCAACGGAAAGACGATCCCCTCGCCCGCACTGAACGTGACGGGCAAGGACCGCATCACCGTCGACGGCGCCGAATTGCAGGAGGCGGAGCCGCCGCGGCTGTGGCTCTACCACAAGCCTGCGGGCCTCGTGACGACGGAGAAGGACGAGAAGGGGCGGCCCACCGTCTTCGGGGCGCTGCCGCCGGACATGCCGCGCGTCCTGTCCGTCGGACGGCTCGATCTCACGTCCGAGGGTCTTCTGCTTCTCACGAACGATGGCGAGATCAAGCGGCGGCTCGAATTGCCGTCGACCGGCTGGACCCGGAAGTATCGCGCGCGGGTTCATGGAGAGCCCGAGGACGAGACGCTGGAGCCTCTGCGCCGGGGGATCGAGGTCGAGGGCGTGAGATACCAGCCGATGACGGTCACGCTCGACCGCCAGCAGGGGTCGAACGCCTGGCTGACCGTGAGCCTGAAGGAAGGCAAGACGCGCGAAGTGCGGCGGGCGATGGAGGCCGTCGGGCTGACCGTGACTCGCCTGATCCGAGTAAGCTACGGACCCTTCCGGCTGGGCGAACTCAAGCCCGGCGAAGTCGAGGAGGTGCGCCCGCGGGTGCTGCGCGACCAGCTCGGGCTGACCGATGCGCCGGGGCCGAAGGTGGAGCGACGGCGTAGGCCGCGGCGTTAGGCGCCTGAGCGGACCGGCCAAACCGACAAATGCGGCAGTGCGGCTATAGCGCCCGCGCCCCCGACCGCTTATGTTGCGGACAAACGGAGGAATTCGTCCCCATGCAACGGCTCGCCCTCGCCGTCATCTTCGCGACTGTCGCCGTGGCTGCCATCGGGCTCGCCGCGGCGGTGGCGCGCGCGACCTGGCGGAATGTCGATGGCGCCATGCGCGACGAGGGACGCGGGGGCGAACTCATGCAGAAACTGGCGTTTTTCCTTCTGATCGCGCTGATCCTTTACGTCTCGACTCTCGGAGGGGCCTGATGGCGAAGCGCTACGGCGGCAAGTTCAGCCCCGGCGGCGACAATCCCGCCGGCGTGCCCAAGACGGGCCGGCCGCATGAAGGGCTGCGGCGCACACGCGCGGGGATGCGGGTGAATTTCCTCTTCCTCGCCCCCGCTCCACTCGTGATCGTGGCGTTCTTCCGCGAACCGGTGGGGCTTGCCTTCAACCTTGTCGCCTTCGGGATCCTGATGCTCGCGGCCTGGCTGACACGCGAAGGGCTGGTCGCCCAGGAAGCCTATGAGGCCCGCACCGTGGCGCGCCGGCCTGCCTTCCCGAGAAAGCTGTTCGGGAGCGCTCTGACCGGTTTGGGACTTTTCGTGGCGGGATTCGGGGCGGAGCAGGGTCTTCTCAATTCCGCGATCTTCGGAGTGCTCGGCACCGCGCTCCACGCGTTCTCGTTCGGGCCGGACCCGATGAGAAACAAGGGCATCGAGGGCGTTGACAGCTTCCAGACGGACCGCGTGGCGCGCGCCGTGGACGAGGCCGAAAAGCACCTCGCGGACATGAAGGAGGCGGTGCTCCGGGCCAACGACCGCGCGCTCGAGCGCCGGGTGGACCAGTTCCAGGCGACGGCGCGCGCGATGTTCCGGACCGTCGAGCAGGACCCGCGGGACCTGACGTCGGCACGGCGGTATCTCGGCGTCTACCTGCTGGGGGCGCGCGACGCGACGGTGAAATTCGCCGATCTCTACGCCCGGAGCCGGGACCCCAAGGCGCGCGCGGATTACGAGGCGCTCCTGAACGATCTTGAAAAGGAATTTGCGGCACGGACCGAAAAGCTCCTCCTCGACGACCGGACCGACCTCGACATCGAGATCGAGGTCCTGCGGGAGAGGCTGGAACGCGAAGGCGTGCACGCGCGATAGTGATTTTGAACGAGAGGGAGACGGCTTGATGTCGGAGATGGTGAGAAACGAGGCGGCGAAGGCGCTCGATATGGTCGAAGAGTTGAACAGGGCGACGCTGCCGGTGCCTGTGGAGGACGTCGTCCCCTATGAACGCGCCGATCCGAACCGCGCCGAGGAGATCGAGCGGCGCATGGCGGAACTCGATCTCTCGAACACCGGCTCCATCGTCGCCTTCGGCTCGTCGGCTCAGACCGAGCTTCAGCAGATCAGCCAGTTCATGCTTCAGGACGTCCGCAACAAGGACGTGGGTCCGGCGGGCGATTCGCTCCGCCAGATCGTGTCCACGATCCGCGGCTTCTCGATTACAGAACTCGACGTGCGCCGCAAGCGGACCTGGTGGGAGTGGCTCTCGGGCAAGGCCGCGCCGATGGCGCAGTTCGTGGCGCGGTTCGAGGACGTGCAGGGTCAGATCGACAGGATCACCGAGAACCTGCTCACCCACGAGCACAAGCTGATGAAGGACATCAAGTCCCTCGACGTTCTCTATGAAAAGACGCTGGATTTCTACGATGAGCTCGCGCTTTACATCGCGGCGGGAGAGCGCAAGATCGAACTGCTCGACAGGGAGGAAATCCCCGCCAAGCAGGCCGAGGTCGATGCGGCGCCCGAGGAGCAGGGCGTGATGAAGGCGCAGGAGCTGCGCGATCTGCGCGCGGCGCGCGACGATCTGGAACGGCGGGTGCACGATCTAAAGCTGACCCGGCAGGTCACGATGCAGTCGCTCCCGTCGATCCGGCTGGTGCAGGAGAACGACAAGTCCCTGGTCACGAAGATCAACTCGACGCTCGTCAACACCGTGCCGCTCTGGGAGACGCAGCTCGCCCAGGCGGTGACGATCCAGCGCTCGGCCGAGGCGGCGGGCGCCGTGCGCGAGGCGAACGACCTGACGAACGAGCTTCTGACGGCGAACGCGAAGAACCTGCGCGAGGCCAACAAGACGATCCGGACCGAGATGGAGCGCGGCGTCTTCGACATCGAGGCGGTGAAGGCCGCGAATGCCGAGTTGATCGGTACGATCGAGGAGAGCCTGCAGATCGCCGACGAGGGCAAGGCGCGGCGCGCCGAGGCCGAAGAGGACCTGATCAAGCTCGAACACGAACTCAAGGACGCGCTTTCGGCGGCGCGTGCGCGTGGGGGCAAGACGGCAAGCAACGCGGGAACCAGCGTTCCCCAAGCCTGAGAACCGATGTGAAGAAACGCCCTGGAGTCATTGCGGCAGCGCTCTTCGCGACGCTCGCCGGCTGCGACGATGCGCTGCTGATGCCGCCGGATCCGCCGCCCGCGCCGGAAGTCACGGCGGCCGCGCCACGGCCCGCCGACCCCGTGCCCTCGGAGGCGAGCCGGGATCTCGAGCGGTTCTACGCGCGGGTGGAGGCCAATCTCCGGGCCCAGGGCCTCCTGCGCACCGATGGCGGTGGCTCCGACGCGCCGTTCACCAGCGACGATCTCGCCCGCAACTTCGAGCGCATCGCGCTGTTCGAGGAGTTCGCGAATGTCGGGGGACGGCTCGTCGCGCAGCAGACCGAAAGTCGTCTTCACCGCTGGGAAGAACCCGTGAAGATCCAGCTCGAGTTCGGCGACCGCGTGCCGGAGGCCAAGCGGAACCGCGATCGTGTCTCGGTCGCGACTTTCGCGGCGCGGATCTCGCGGGCGTCCGGCGCGCCTGTGAGGATGGTCCGCGCGGGTGGCAACTTTCACGTCTTCATCGTGAACGAGGACGACCGTCGCACGCTGGGCCCCCGGCTGCGCGAGATCATCCCAGGGATCACCGGCGCGGCACTCGATACCGTGATCGACCTGCCGCGGTCGAGCTATTGTCTCGCCCTGGCCTGGGACCCCGACGACAGCGGCGGATACGAACGGGCGGTGGCGATCATCCGTGCCGAGCATCCCGACCTCCTGCGGTTGTCGTGCATCCACGAGGAGATCGCGCAGGGCATGGGGCTGTCGAACGACAGCCCGCGCGCGCGCCCCTCGGTCTTCAACGACGACGAGGAGTTCGCGCTTCTGACCCGGCATGACGAACTCTTGTTGAAGATCCTCTACGACACGCGTCTCCGCGGCGGAATGACCCCTGCCGAGGCGATGCCCATCGTGCGCGAAATCGCGGTGGAGGTGATGGGCGGGGACAGCTGATGGCGGCCGCACACGGCATGGGCACGTGACGTCGGCGCTTCTCGCGGCGGTTCCGCTCGGCGTGGTTCTGGTGGCCATGGTCGCGCTGCGCCGCTCGGCCGCCGTTGCCGGGGCGCTGGGGCTGGCGGTGGCCGCCGTCCTCGCGGTGACGACCTTCGATCTCGGCGTCGCGACGGACGGGCGGCCTCGTGCGGCCGCGGCGGGCACGTTCGCGGAGGCTGCGCATTCAACGGCGGTGATCCTCTGGATCATCCTGCCGGCGCTCATGCTGTTCGAGTTCCAGAAGCGGACCGGTGCGATCGACCGGATCCGGGACATGCTGGGAGGCCTGACCGACGACCGGCGGCTTCAGGCCATCCTCATCGCATGGTTCTTCGGCCTCTTCATCGAGGGCGCCGCGGGCTTCGGCACACCGGTCGCGCTCGGTGCGCCGCTTCTCGTGGGTCTCGGCTACGATCCCGTCCGCGCGGTCGTGCTGGCGCTTCTGGGCCATGCGGCGGGCGTCTCCTTCGGCGCGGTGGGCACGCCGACGCTCGCGCAGGTGACGGTATCGGAGCTCGATCCGACGGCGCTTGCCGGCCGCGTCGCGCTTCTCCACGCCATCCTCGCGCCGGGGCTGCTCCTGCTCACGGTCCGCCTCGCGGGTGACGGGCCCCTCAGCCGGAGCGACGTGGCCTGGACCGCGCTCGCGGCGCTCTGTTTCCTCGTCCCCTCGGTCGCGATCGCCGCGCTTGTCGGGCCGGAGGTGCCGAGTCTCGGCGGTGCGCTGATCGGCGTCGTGGCCTTCATCGCGATCCTCAGGCGGCGCGAGGCGGCCGGCCGGCTCGACGCGCGGGGGCTGTTGCCGGACCTTGCGCCCTATCTCGCCATCCTCGCGCTGGTTCTCGTCACGCGCCTCGTGCCGCCGCTCGCCGAGGCGCTCCGCGCGCGCGCCCTCGACTGGACGCTCTTCGACACGTTTTCGGGGAGCTTCGAGCCGCTCTATCATCCGGGGACCCTGCTGTTCGCCGGCCTCGGTCTCGCGGCGCTGCTGACCGGCAGGGCGGGACGGCTGGGCGGGGCCCTCGCGGCGGCGCTCCGCCGTCTCCTGCCGGTCGCGGTGGCGCTGCTCCTGATGCTGACGCTCTCGCGTCTCATGGTGCATTCAGGGATGATCGACACGCTTGCCGACGCGGCGGCGCTGACCGGCGCCGCCTGGCCCGCCGTAGCGCCCGCGGTCGGCGTCCTCGGTACGTTCATCACCGGATCGGCCACGGCCTCGAACATCCTCTTCACCGAGTTCCAGCTTTCGGCCGCCTCCGCCCTGTCGCTGCCGCCGCTCGCGATGACGGCGGCGCAGGGCATGGGCTCGGCCATCGGCAACGTCGTCGCGCCGCACAACATCATCGCGGGCTGCGCGACCGTCGGCCTCGTGGGCCGCGAAGGCGACATCCTGAGAAAGACGGCGCTGCCGGGCCTTGTCTATACGGCGGGCGGCGGGCTGCTCGTCCTCGGCTTCGTCTCGCTCTGAGGCGATCCGGTATGGCGCGCGCCGCCTGGTGCGCTAGACTGCCGCGCATCCTGGTTGGAACGCATTACCCGAGGACGGACATGGGCATTCTGGATTTCCTGAGCGGCGAATTCATCGACGTCATCCACTGGACCGACGACACACGCGACACGATGGTCTCGCGGTTCGAGCGCGAGGGCCACGCGATCAAGTACGGCGCGAAGCTGACGGTGCGCGAAGGGCAGGCGGCGGCCTTCGTCCACGAGGGGCAGTTGGCGGACGTCTTCACCCCCGGGCTCTACATGCTCGAAACCAACAACATGCCGGTCCTGACGACGCTGCAGCACTGGGACCACGGCTTCCGGTCGCCCTTCAAGTCCGAGATCTACTTCGTCAACACGACGCGGTTCACCAATCTCAAGTGGGGCACCAAGAACCCGATCATCGTCCGCGATCCAGAGTTCGGCCCGACCCGCATCCGCGCCTTCGGCACCTATGCGGTGCGTGTGAGTGATCCGGGGCTCTTCCTCATCGAGATCGTGGGCACCGACGGCGAGTTCACCAAGGACGAGATCACCTTCCAGATCCGCAACATCATCGTGCAGGAGTTTTCGCGCGTGATCGCGCAGTCGGGGATCCCGGTGCTCGACATGGCGGCGAATACCTCCGATCTGGGCGCGCTGGTGGCGGAGAAGATCTCCGCCACGGTCGCGGCCTACGGTCTGTCGATCCCGGAATTCTACATCGAGAACATCAGCGTACCGCCCGCCGTCGAGGCGGCGCTCGACAAGCGCACGTCGATGGGGCTGGTGGGCGATCTCGGCAAGTACACCCAGTTCTCCGCGGCCGAGGCAATGACCCAGCCCGGTGGCGAGGCGGGCGGCGCGATGGCCGCGGGGGTCGGCGCGGGCATGGGCATGGCGATGGGGGCGCAGATGGCGCGGCAGGGTCCGTGGGGCGCGCAAGCCGCGTCCGGCGCCATGCCTCCGCCGCCGCCGGCGGAGCACGTGTGGCACATCGCCGAGGGCGGGAAGACGAAAGGCCCGTTCTCGAAGGCCGCGATGGGACGGATGGCGGCCGACGGCGCGCTCGCGCGCGACAGCTGGGTGTGGACAGCCGGACAAGACGGCTGGATGCGGGCCGAGGACGTGACCGAACTCGCGCAGCTCTTCACGGTCTTGCCGCCGCCGCCGCCGGGGGCGTGAGGCGGTTTTTCCGTTGCCCCCGACGCGGCGCCGTCACTCCAGCCGGGCGGGAAAGCCCTCGGCCCTGAGGTCGGTTCCGAGCGCATCCTCGAGCAGCTTGACGATCTGCGTCGACTGCGCCTCGCCCCCGTAGGCGGCCCGGCCGGTCTCGAAGATCTCGCGGACACGTCCCGCGAGGTCGAGCGGCACGCCGAACTCCTCTCCGAACCCCGCCGCGAACCCGAGGTCCTTCAACGCGAGGTCCATGGTGAACGCCACGTCGTAACTGCCGTTCAGGATCAGCTGGCCTTCCGTCTCGTGCACGAAGGAACTGCCCGAGGACGCCGCGATGGCGGCCCAGGCCTGACCGAGGTCGAGCCCGCCGCGCTTGGCCAGCATCAACGCCTCGCCGCACCCGACGAGATGGATGAAGGCGAGCATGTTGGTGATGACCTTGATCACCGACGCCTGCCCGAGCGCTCCGATGTGGAAGATCCGCCCGCCCATCGCCTCGAGCGCGGGACGGTGCGCCTCGAAGAGCTCGGCGTCGCCGCCCGCGAGCACGGTGATCTCACCGGTCCGGGCGAGGTGCACGCCCCCGGTCACCGGGCATTCCAGCGTGCGCACGCCGTACTCCGCCGCCACATCGGCCAGCCGCAGGATATCGTCGCGGCCGAGCGTCGACATCTCGATCCAAGTCGCGCCGGACCGCATTTCCGGCAGCACCTCGCGCAAGATCGCCTCGCTGATCGCCGGCGAGGGCAGGCAGGTGACGAGCGCGTCGGCCTCTCGGACGGCTTCGGTCGGCGTCGCGGCCCAGTCCGCCCCTGCCGAGACATGGCGGTCTGCGAGCGCCCGGTCGCGGTCGTGGACGCAGACCTCGAGGTCCGCGGCGAGAAGATTCGCGGCGAGGTGCCCGCCGAGGTTTCCCAGCCCGATGAAGGCGTATTTCATGCGACCTCAGATCTTGACCGATTCCATGACGTCGGGCGTCTTCACGTCGACGCCCGGCAGTCCGCGCACGAGCGCGTCGGCCGACTGCTCGAGAAGCGGAAACGTCTTGTAATGACAGGGAATGACGGTCCTGAAGTTGAAGTAGGTGTTCGCCGCCCAGGCCGCGCGCTCCATGTCCATCGTGAAATGCCCGCCCGCGCAGAGGATGCCGATGTCGGGATTGTGCAACTCTCCCATCCACGCCATGTCGGCCATGATGTCGGTATCGCCCGTGACGTAGATCGTGTGATCCTCGCCGGCGATCATGAAGCCCGCTTCCTTGCCGGCGTAGCGCGGGCCGTCCGGCGTGCCGATCGACGAGGAATGGACGGCGTTGACCATCGTCACCTTCACCTCGCCGAGCGACACCGTCCCGCCCTTGTTGAAACCGATGACCTCGATGCCCTCGGTCTCTCCCCACCAGCTCACCAGATCGAAGATCCCGACCACGGGTATGCCAAGCTCCTTTGCGAGCGGCACGGCTTCTGCCGCGTGATCGCCGTGCCCGTGGGTGACGAGGATGTGCGTCGCGCCCCGGATCGCCTCGTCGCGTCGTTCCTCGGGAAACACTGGGTTTCCGTTGGTCCAGGGGTCGATCAGGAGAACCTGATCGGCTATCTCGATGCGGAAGCTCGCATGTCCGAGCCAGGTGATTTTCATGAGGTCCTCCCTGGTTGCGGGTCCGACATAAACTCCGGACGAGGATGAGTCACGTGGAATGGACACGCTACATCGACGCGTATTGCGAACGGACCGATCCATCCTACTGGTCGGAGCCCGTCAACGCCGCCACCAACGCCGCCTTCCTGATCGCCGCCTTCGTCATGTGGCGGCGCACGAAGGGCCTCGATCTGCTTTTCGCGCCCGGCCTGATCGCGGTTCTGGCGCTGATCGGGATCGGCTCCTACCTGTTCCACACCTATGCGCAGGTCTGGTCTGCGCTCGCCGATACGACGCCGATTCTCCTGTTCATCCTGCTCTACGTGTTCGTCGCGACGCGCCGGTTCCTCTACATGCCGACCTGGATCGCGTTGGGCGTCACCGTGCTGTTTGTGCCCTACGGGGCTGCCGTGGGGGCGCTCTTCGCGACGATGCCGTTCTTCGAGGTCTCGTCCTTCTACTGGCCGGTTCCGGTCCTGATCCTCGTCTACGCCGCGCTCCTCGTCTTCCGGAAACCGGTGACGGCGCGGGGCCTCGCGATCGGGGCCGTCGTGCTGATTGTCAGTCTCGTCTTCCGTTCGATCGACGAGACAGTCTGCGAGACCGTTCCGCTGGGCACGCACTTCATGTGGCACATCCTGAACGCGATCATGCTGGGCTGGATGATCGAGGTCTACCGCCGCCACGAGCTGGGCGCCGATCAGGGCGGACTTGCGGCGCGTCGGGCAGGGGTTTAAACGCGCTCCCTGACCGGTAAGGAGAGCGCCCATGTCGATCGACATCGAGACCGCGCGCCGCGTGGCCAAGCTCGCGCGCATCAGGGTCGAGGAGGATGACCTTCCCGCGCTCGCGGGCGAGTTCAACACGATCCTCGGCTTCATCGAGCAGCTGAACGAGGTGGATGTCGAGGGCGTCGAGCCGATGACCTCGGTCACGCCCATGCGGCTGAAGCGCCGCGAGGACGTCGTGACGGACGGCAACATGCAGGACAGGATCCTGTCGAACGCCCCCGACGCGCGGGAAGGGTTCTTCGCGGTGCCGAAGGTGGTCGAATGAGCGAGCTTTCGAAGCTGACGATCGCCGAGGCGCGGGACCGTCTGCGAAACGGTGACGTGACCGCGGTCGACCTCACCGAGGCCTGCCTGTCGGAGATCGACGGCGCGGGCGCGCTCAACGCCTTCGTCCACAAGACGCCCGAGATCGCGCTGGAGCGCGCGAGGACCGCCGACGACCGGATCGCGGCGGGCGACGCGCCCGCGATGTGCGGCATTCCCGTGGGTATCAAGGACCTCTTCTGTACCGAGGGCGTGGCCAGCCAGGCGGCGTCCCACATCCTGAACGGCTTCCGGCCCGAGTACGAATCGACCGTGACCCGGCAACTGGCCGGCGCGGGCGCAGTGATGCTCGGCAAGCTCAACATGGACGAGTTCGCCATGGGCTCGTCGAACGAGACCTCGACCTATGGCGACGTGGTGAACCCCTGGAAGGTGGACGGCCGGAACCTGACGCCCGGCGGCTCCTCGGGCGGGTCGGCCTCGGCCGTGGCCGCCGACCTCTGCCTCGCCGCGACAGGCACCGACACCGGCGGCTCGATCCGCCAGCCTGCGGCCTTCGTGGGTATCACCGGGCTCAAGCCCACCTACGGGCGCTGCTCGCGCTGGGGCATCATCGCTTTCGCCTCATCGCTGGATCAGGCCGGGCCGATGACGAAATCCGTGCGTGACGCGGCGATCATGCTGCAGGCGATGGCGGGGCACGACCCGAAGGATTCGACCTCGGCCGACCTCCCCGTGCCCGACTTCGAGGCGATGCTGACCGGCGACATCAGGGGCAAGACGATCGGGATCCCCAGGGAATACCGGATGGACGGGATGCCCGACGAGATCGAAGTGCTCTGGGCGAAGGGCGCCGACATGCTGCGCGACGCCGGCGCGAAGGTCGTCGACATCTCGCTGCCGCACACGAAATACGCGCTGCCCGCCTACTACGTCATCGCCCCCGCCGAAGCGTCATCGAACCTCGCCCGCTACGACGGCGTCCGCTACGGCCACCGCGCGAAGCTCAGCCAGGGCGACGGCGTGACGGAGATGTACGAGAAGACCCGCGCCGAGGGCTTCGGGGCCGAGGTAAAGCGGCGGATCATGGTCGGCACCTACGTGCTGTCGGCCGGTTTCTACGACGCCTACTACAACCGGGCCCGCAAGGTGCGCGCGCTCATCAAGCGCGATTTCGACGCGGCGTTCGATCAGGGCGTCGACGCGATCCTCACGCCCGCGACCCCGTCCGCCGCCTTCGGGCTCGGCGAGATGGCCGAGGCCGATCCGGTGGAGATGTATCTCAACGACGTGTTCACGGTCACCGTCAACCTGGCTGGTCTTCCCGGCATCGCCGTTCCTGCCGGCATGGACAGGCAGGGCCTGCCGCTCGGGCTTCAACTCATCGGGCGGCCCTGGGAGGAGGGCGATCTTCTCAACACGGCCCTCGCGCTCGAGACCGCGGCTGGCTTTGTGGCGAAGCCCGACAAATGGTGGTAGCATTTCGAACCGCAACGAAGACGAGCAGGCATGTCATGACGCGGCTGGTAGTTTCAATTGCAGCACTCGCACTCGCGGCCTGTGCGCCGCAGGTGCCTGATTCCGCTGCCGGAGTGGGGTTCGGCGACTATCAGGGTTACGCCTCATCCCGGATCGAGCGTGACAGCGTCCTGACGGGGCAGGTGCCGCTCATCCCTGGCGACCGGGTCATCGCGCAGGAGACGATCGGGAACACCGACGGCCGCATCGCCGCGGCGCCGGCCGCCGGCGAGCCTCTGAGCGCGCTTGCAAACAATCCGGGGATTTCCGACGAGCAGAGCTTCGAGGCGGTAAGCGCGCGGGAGAGCATCGAGAGCGACGCCGAGCGCCTTGCGCGGCTGCGCCAGGAATACGAGGTCATCGCACCCGAGCCGCTGCCGTCGCGTCCGGGCGGCGCGGGGCCGAACATCGTGGCCTTCGCGCTCAATACCACGAACACGGTCGGACAGCCGGTCTACCGTCGGTCGGGCTTCAACGCCGAAAACCGCTTCCAGCGTGCCTGCGCGCGATATGCGACCGCCGACGAGGCGCAGCGCGAGTTCCTGTCGCGCGGTGGCCCCGAGACCGACCGCATGGGCGTCGACCCCGACGGGGACGGCTTCGCCTGCTTCTGGGACCCGCGGCCGTTCCGCGCGGCGCGGGGCGGCTGACCCGCTTGCAGATCGCCGATCACCCGTCGCCGAACTGCGGAGAGCGCCGGGGCGGTCGCCGGCCCTCGCTCGTCGTGCTCCACTACACCGCGATGCCGTCCGCGCGGGCGTCGCTGGACCGTCTCTGCGATCCTGAGGCCGAAGTGTCCGCCCATTACCTGATCGACGAGAGCGGCTCAGTGCTTCGGCTCGTCGACGAGAGCTTGCGCGCCTGGCACGCGGGAGCCGGAGACTGGGGCGGGACGGGCGACGTCAACTCCCGCTCCATCGGGATCGAGCTTCAGAACGACGGCACCTCGCCGTTCCCCGAGACGCAGATGGCGGCGCTCGAATGGGTGCTCGGCGGGATACTCGAGCGCTGGGACATACCGCCCGAAGGCGTCATCGCGCATTCCGACATGGCGCCCGACCGAAAGACCGATCCGGGGCCGCGCTTCGACTGGCGGCGGCTGGCCCGGACGGGGGTCTCGGTCTGGCCGGAGGCCGCCGATCCCGGCGACTTCCGCGCCGATGCGCGCGCCTTCGGCTATGCCGACGCGCCCGTGGAGGTCATCGCGGCGGCGTTCCGCCTCCGCTTCCGGCCTTGGGCCAAGGGTCCGGTGGACGATATCGACCGTGCGCTGATGGCGGGCCTTGTGGCGCGATGGAGCGTTGACCGGGTGCAGCGGACCGCCTAGATCGTTGGTGCGCGGATGGCCGGATGGCCGCGGCCTTCGGGCCGAGGAAAGTCCGGACTCCATGAAGCGACGGTGCCGGGTAACGCCCGGGCGGGGAAACCCGACGGAAAGCGCCACAGAAAACAGACCGCCCGTCGAACCCGAGGTTCGCCAAAGGGTCTTCGACGGGTAAGGGTGAAACGGTGGGGCAAGAGCCCACCGCGGACCTGGCGACAGGGACGGCACGGCAAGCCCCACCGGGAGCAATGCCGAATAGGGGCCTCGCGCCGGCTGATCCCTCCGGGGATATCGCGGCAGGGACGCTTCAGCCCGAGAGGCCCGGGTTGGCAGCTTGAGCCCGCCGGCAACGGCGGGTCCAGAGGAATGGTCATCCATCCCTGCAAGGGGAGGACAGAATCCGGCTTACAGGCCGTCCGCGCAAATCTCCTCCGACTGCCGACCGGGGGCCCGGTCGCGCCCGTCGGTGCGTCGCATTCCGCCCGGCCATATTCCTGTTATGATGACGCGCGAGTATTTCACGTCACTTTGGGAGATTGGACATGAGTTTCGTACGCACATTGGCCACGCTGGCCGCCGGCTTCGCCGTGGCCAAGGGCTATGACAAGTACAAGGGACTGGGCGGCATGGCCGGTGTCCGGAAGGAAATGCAGGAGAACGAAGCGGTCCAGAGCGCCACCGATCAGGTCGGCGCGATGCTGTCGAAGGTTGGCGTGCCGGGTGGTGGCGACGGCATCCGCAAGATGATGGACCAGTGGCTCGGCACCACCGAGCAGGCGGGAGAGGCGGCGGCGGCCGGCTTTGGCGGGCTTCTCGCGGCGATCACCGGAGCGGCCGCGGGCGGAGCCGAGCAGGCGGGCGAGATGATGGACGCCGTCACCGGCAAGACCGGCGCGACCGCCGCCATGGAAGACAACGCCCGGCTGATGATCCGCGCGATGATCCAGGCGGCCAAGGCCGATGGCGAGATCGACGAGGGCGAGCGGGCGCGCATCCTGGAAAAGCTCGGCGACATCGGACCGGAGGAACGCGCCTTCGTCGAGGCCGAGATGGTGAAGCCGGTGGATATCGAGGCGCTGGCCTCCGATACCGGCGACCGGATGAAAGCGCAGGTCTACGCGATGTCGCTCATGGCGATCCGTGTCGACAAGGCGTCCGAAGCCGCCTATCTCGACGGGCTCGCCAATGCGCTGGGACTGTCCGACGAGGCGCGGAACGCAATCCACGGGGCAATGGGCCTCGCCTGAGCGAACCCGCTTGACTTGCGGTGCGGCGCCGGTAAAAGGCGGGCTTCGAGGAATTTCAGGGCGCGCCCATCGGGGCGCCCCTAGAGGAGATGACCCATGGCGAAGCCGACGACCATCAAGATCCGTCTGAACTCGACCGCGGACACGGGCCACTTCTACGTGACCAAGAAGAACGCCCGCACGATGACCGAGAAGATGACCGTGCGGAAGTACGATCCGGTCGCGCGAAAGCATGTCGAGTACAAGGAAGGCAAGATCAAGTAATCCTGCCCTTCGGGCTGTGAACGGCCCTCCCCAGGGGAGGCCGTTTTTGCGTAGGCCTGCTGCGGAAGTCCTTTCCTTTCCCGGGGCCGCCCTATCTGCGCATCATGGGCACCGGTTCGATCACTCTCAGATCTGCCACAAGCCGCGATGTCGCGGCGGTCGACGCGCTGCTGTCGCGAAGCTATCCCAGACTGCTCAAGACGGATTACCCGCCGTCGACCATCG
>Ga0102943_1000502_pt1 | contig 26226 bp, 25 predicted proteins | sample SalPonC_black_MG_FD_78174 | JGI IMG/M metagenome (GOLD analysis project Ga0102943, IMG submission 78174) | Salt pond soil microbial communities from South San Francisco under conditions of wetland restoration - Salt Pond MetaG... | ecosystem: Environmental > Aquatic > Marine > Intertidal zone >...
ACAACCTCGGCAGCAGCATCGGTTGAACTTGCATATGTAATCGCTACATTTGCACCGGCTTTAGCTAACGTAAGGGCAATTGATTTTCCAATTCCACGGCTGCCACCTGTAACCAGACAATTTTTTTCTTTAAGATTGATCATTTTATTCTATTGATATCCTTCAATATTTACTTCTTTCAGTGTTCGTTTGACCAACCCTTGCAAGACATTGCCGGGGCCAACCTCAACAAACGAATTTACTTCATCTTTTTCCATGTTGAGCAAGGTTTGCGTCCATCGTACAGGATTCACAAGCTGCTGGAGAACATTATCTTTTAATTCACCGATATCTCTTGTGGATTCGGCCGTAAAATTACTAAATACTTTGTAACGAGGGCGAAAAAATGAGGTGTTTTCCAGTTTTTCCCTCAATGCATCAAAAGCTGATTTCATCAGCGGAGAATGAAACGCACCGCTGACAGGCAAAATTTTTGCTAGCCGGCAGCCCTTCTCTTTGGCAATATCTACAGCTTTGTGAACAGCATCAACATCCCCGGAAATTACAAGTTGGCCCGGACAATTGTAATTGGCCGGTACTACCGGTTTTCCTATCTCATCGGATGCTTCTTCACAAATTGCATCTACAGTTTGGTCATCCATCCCGATAATTGCAGCCATCGTTCCCGGATTTTCATCGCCGGCTTCCTGCATCTTCTGTCCTCTCAGGGCTACCAGTTCAAGGGCTGATTCAAATTCGAGTGCTCCGGCCGCTGTCAGTGCCGTAAATTCACCAAGGCTATGGCCAGCCATCACATCAGGATCCAGATCAAGAGTTGTATATAGAGCGTAGGAGTGAAGAAAGATGGCCGGTTGCGTGTACTTCGTCTGAGTTAGTTCATCAGACGGTCCTTCAAACATAATTTCGCTTAAAGAATAACCCAACAGTTCATCGGCTTCATTAATTATGGACCGAAATTTAGAATTTGACTCATAATGCTCGAGTCCCATTCCAACTTTTTGCGATCCCTGGCCGGGAAATAATATAGCCGTTCGCATTACTTTCTCCATTTCAGGTAAATAGCTCCCCAGGTTAATCCGCCGCCGAATGCTGAAAGAATAATATTATCCCCATCATTGAGCTGATCTTTCCAATCATACAAACAAAGAGGAATCGTAGCTGCAGTGGTATTTCCATATTTACCGATATTTACCATCACCTTCTCTTCGGAAAGTCCCATTCTTCGAGCCGTTGCACTAATAATTCTTTGATTGGCTTGATGTGGAACAAGCCACGCAACATCATCGGCACTTAAATTGTTTCTTTCCATGATTTCAAGAGAAACATCTGCCATTCCTTCAGTGGCTTTCTTGAAAACTGCACGTCCATCCTGACGAATGTAGTGCATTCTATTTTTTACCGTCTCTTCGCTTGCGGGATTTAAACTTCCACCTGCGGGTTGATATAGCAAGCACTCTTCATCGCCATCAGTGTGCTGTACAAAATCGATAATTCCATCACCATCGGTTTCTTCTAAAACTACGGCACCGGCAGCATCACCAAAGAGTATACAAGTAGTGCGATCTGTAAAATCTACTATGGCACTCATCTTATCAGCACCAATAACCAAAACTTTTTTTGCACGGCCCGATTCAATCATCATACTTCCGTTCGAGAGTGCAAAAAGAAATCCTGAACACGCGGCGGAAAGATCAAATCCATAAGCATTTTCCGCACCTATACGTTTTTGAACAAGTGCAGCTGTTGCAGGAAACATATAATCCGGGGTAACGGTTGCAACTATTATGGCATCAATGTCTTTAGCATCGACTCCGGCATCCTCAAGAGCTTCCAAAGCCGCTTTTTCTGCCATATAGGATGTGCCTTTATCCGGATCCTTTAAAATACGCCGTTCCGAAATTCCCGTTCTCGAGCGTATCCATTCATCGTTTGTCTCAACGTACCCTTCAAGTTCTTTATTAGTCAAAACATAATTGGGCAAAAAATGACCAACCCCGCTAATCTTGGCTCGCTTTACAGACATTCAATCAGTTTTTTCGTTTAGAGATACTATAATTTTTTGGTTTATCTGTTGCTTCACGCAATGCACGGCGTTAAATATCATATTTTTGATAGCCACTGCCGAACTGCCGCCATGTCCCACAAGACTCATTCCATTTACACCAAGAAAAGGGATGCCGCCCACATATTCATAATTAAAAGCACTAAGTGATTTTGAAAGGATTCCAAATACCCTTTTTTGCATTTCGGGATCGACCCCATCTTCTGCCATTGTTTTTTTGAGCAAATGTTGTAGAATTTCTGGAATTGATTCACCGAACTTCAGCAAGACATTGCCACAAAATCCATCTACAAGATAGATATCTGTTTTCCCGTACAAAATATCTTTCCCTTCAATATTCCCTGAGAAATAACTCAATGTTGAAAGTAAATTATATACTTCTTTATGGAGTTCCAATCCCTTTTCAGGTTCTTCACCCACATTCATAAGGCCGACTGTAGGATTTTTGATTTCTAAAATTTCCTTCGCCAGTATTCTGCTCATCTTGGCAAACTGGAGATACATCTCTGGTTTCAGTTCAAGATTAGCTCCTGCGTCGGTGAGAAGACTCACACCTTTTAATGTGGGATAAGTAGCGGCGATTGTAGGTCGTATCACTCCTTCAAGTTTCCCCAGCATAAAAGTAGATGCAGCAAGCAGTGCACCGGTATTACCGGCACTTACAAAAGCTTCGCATTCCCCTTTTTTGTGAGCCGTGAGTCCAACGGCAATGGATGATGATTGTTTAGATTTGACGGCAGCAGCAGGCGATTCATTCATTGAGATTATCTCGGGAGCATGCAGAATATGAATTCTATCGGAATCGTACTCAACTTCCTGTAATTCCGACTGAATCATCTCTTTAGGCCCCACTAAGAGAATCTTTATTTCCGAATTTTCCTGTAATGCCTGAACTGCTCCTTGTACCGGTACTTTTGGAAAGTGGTCCCCTCCTACCGCATCAACAGCAATCACCATGTGGTTACCTTTAGATTAATTTGATGTATTAATCACCTGTCTGCCGCGATAGTATCCACACTCCATGCACACATGATGCCGCCGATGTAAAGCGCCACAGTTCGTGCATTCTGTGAGTTGAACCTCCGACAATCCATGGTGAGAACGCCTCTTATTTTTTCGAGACTTTGACGTTTTTCGTTTTGGATGTGCCATTTATATTCCGTTTTAAGTGTTCTTCAGTTTCTTCAATTCTGCCCATCTGGGGTCTATCATTTCATCCTCATCAGGTTCCGGTCCATAATGCTTTGTTTCAAAATCTTCCGGGTTTCCTTCAGAGTCTAAATAATCTGGATGTATTTTTCTGACCGGTATCTCCAGCATAATCGTATCACGCACCTCTTTTTCAATATCCAACACTAAATCTTCAGGTGGTATCTGCCGAACAGCGCCTTTTTCTGATTCTGTATCCTCAACGTTATCCGGCTCAAAAAGAACGTGATAGGAACCATTCAAATGTCTTACAAATGGTTTTAATGACCGATCACAAATTAATTCTGTATCCACATCAACAGTAAAATTAACTTCTATAAAATGATTCGTTCTAAGGAAGTTGACATGAACATTACCCTTTTTAAGAGTAATTTCATCTTCTAATTCAAGATCGCCCTCAGATAAAGAAACATCACGTTCACTTTTACCGTCGGGTATCTCCTGTAATTCAAATGTTAATTTTGACGTTTCCACAATAGCTTTGAAAGATAGACAGAACTCTTTTTTTATGCAATTTAATTAAACAACCCAAATAACCTCTGCTCAATCAGCTCAAGCACTTTCCCTAAATCATCCTGGTTATTTACAAAATCAAGATTGTCTGTATCGATAATCAACTTATCCTGGTTATAACGGTCAATCCAATCCTCATAAAGCCGATTTAACCGTTCCAGGTACTCAATTCGAATCGTATTTTCGTAATCCCTGCCCCGCTGCTGGATCTGTCGGACAAGTGTGGGAACTTCTGCACGCAAATAGATTAACAGGTCAGGGGCTTCAAGATAATGAGCCATTTCATCAAAAAGAGCGCAGTAATTTTTATAATCGCGATCACTCATTAAGCCCATTTCGTGCAGGTTTTTCGCAAAAATCTCCACATCTTCGTAAATAGTCCTGTCTTGAATAAGACTTTGTTCCAGCTCCATTAGTTTTTTTTGATGTTGAAAACGGCTCGACAGGAAATAGATCTGAAGGTTGAAACTCCAACGCCTCATATCCTCATAAAAATCAGAAAGATATGGATTATCATCTACAGATTCATAGTATGTTTTCCATCCAAAATTTTTTCCTAAAAGTTCAGTCAGGGACGATTTCCCCGCGCCAATGTTACCTGCAATCGCTATATATTTTTTTCCTTTTCGATCTGGCATACTACACATCTTTACCTAATAACTTGTACATCGCTTTTTTATAACCTTCCACGCCCGGTTGGTTGAATGGGTTTACATCCAGCATGTATACATACACAGCTGTGAAAAGCTCATAAAAATAGATCAATTTCCCCAACTGTTGAGCGTTCAACTCTTCAATAAAAATTTTCAAAACCGGAACCCCTCCTTCAGTATGAGCCTCAACAGTTCCGTCGAGCGCACTTTTGTTAATCTGGTGAAATGATCTCCCGGAAAGGTAGCCAAGTTGATCGATATCTTCTCCCTCTGTTTCCTGAACTTTAAAATCAGAAATGGGTTTTTTAACGACCAAAATCGTCTCTAATAGATTTCTCCGGCCTTCCTGGATAATTTGGCCAATACTGTGCAGATCGGTGGAATAACCAGCCATCGCCGGGAACATTCCTTTCCCTTCTTTCCCTTCGCTTTCGCCAAGAAGCTGTTGGATCCATGCTGTAAAGCCAAGCAGTTCCGGCTCAAAAGATGTAAGTACATCCAGCACATGTCCCTTATTTAGCAGTGCGTATCGAAGAGCGGCATACTCAAGGATTGTTTCCTGATCATCCAAATGACCTTCATACTCCGAAACAGCTCCGTAATAAAGCGTTTGAATGTCGATACCGGCCACAGCAATTGGAAGTAAACCAACCGGAGTTAGTACAGAGAATCTTCCGCCTACATCATCCGGGATAATATATTTCTGATAACCTTCCTCAACCACAATTTTGTTCATCACTCCACCCTCTTTGCCGGTTGTTGCAATGATCCTGTCGGCGGCATCTTCATAAACCTCATGCATCCAGGCTCGAATCGTTCTGAACGCTAATGCTGTTTCGAGAGTAGAACCTGATTTTGATATTCCATTCATATAAACACTTTTCAGTTCGCCATCCTCTTTTGGGGTTTGAAGATACTCCATCAACTGTTTCAGGTATTTGCCGCTCATGTGATGGCCGGCGTACAAAATCTCGGGACCATTATTCTTGAAGTAGGGATTCAATGCCTTAATGACTGCCATCGCACCCGTGTACGATCCACCAATACCACATACAATAAAGATATCCGCATCTTCTCGGATTCGTTCTGCATGGCTGGTTAATTCTTCAAGTTCGGCGTCATTTGGCTCCTTCAAAATTCGCTGCCACCCCAGCCATTCACTACCCGCGCCGGTTTGATTTTTTACTTGTTGGTATGTTTTCTCGGCCAATTCAAAGGCCTCTGCATACTCATCATCCGATATAAATGAGCGTGCACTTTTTACATCTGTTGTAATCATATCGTAACTATACTATTATCTCAAAATTTTTGCGAGTGCAACCAAATCACTGTTGATCGCCTTTATCTTTCCAAAAGTATCCTTAAGCGGGGTGAATGTCACATTGTTATTTATGATTCCCACCATGACGTCACTTTTTCCCTGATCAATTGCCTGAACGGCCTCAAATCCCAACCGAGTTGCAAGCACCCGGTCTCGTGCAGTTGGATTACCTCCTCTTTGAACGTGCCCGAGAATGGCAACTTTCATATCGTATTGCTCAAAATCTTTTTTGAGTGCCTCTGAAATTTTTACAGCTCCTCCAGTTTGATCACCTTCAGCAATTACCACAAGTGAACTTCGCTTACGCGCTTTTAAAACCTTATTCAAAGATTCCCTGATTTCCGATAAGCTTGTCAAATATTCAGGTAAAACTATCATCTCGGCGCCACTTGCAATTCCGGTTTCAAGTGCAATAAATCCGGCATCTCTCCCCATCACTTCTATAAAGAATAATCGTTCATGAGCATCTGCCGTATCCCGGATCTTATCGATCGCTTCCATGGCTGTATTCAGTGCGGTATCATAACCAATGGTTTCATCCGTTCCAATCAGATCATTATCAATTGTAGCGGGTATACCAATTGTGTTAATTCCTTGTTCTTCCGACAGAAGAGTGGCGCCGCGAAATGTCCCGTCACCACCAATCACAATGAGAGCTTCAACCCCCTCTTTCCTGAGTTGATCGCCGGCTCTCTTCCTTCCTTCTTCAGTACGAAATTCATCAGACCGCGCAGACTTGAGAATGGTACCACCCCGCTGGATGATCCCTGAAACATCAGTGTGCTGGAGATTAACAAAAGAACCGTCAATCAATCCTTTATATCCGTGGCGAACAGCCGTAACTTCAAGGCCGAAATGTTTTGAACCACGAATGATTGCACGAACGGCAGCGTTCATTCCAGGGGCGTCCCCGCCACTTGTTAGCGTGGCAATTTTTTTCAAAAGCTGATTCCTTTTTTGCGAAAGTTAGATTATTTATTAGCTAAACTAAACAGCCCTAAAACTTTGCGCAAATAATTAATGAGCATAATTTGTATTTTCAACGATTGAAGTTTTAACCTGACGTAATTGAATGACGCAAGAGGTATTAAACCATACCGGTGATACTAACATAAAGAAAAGTTCGCTGAAAGAGATTACCGAACCCGTTCAGGAGCACCTGAGTGTTTTTCGTGAATTCTTTAAAGATGAGATCAGCAGTAACGTATTTCTACTGGATCAAATTATACGTTACCTGCTCCGACAGAAAGGGAAAGAGATACGGCCAACACTTGTTTTTATGACTGCACGAATGTTCGGTTCTATTGACAAGAGAAGTTTTGTAGCCGCTACCATGATTGAACTCCTGCATACGGCTACACTTATTCATGATGATGTTGTAGATGAAGCCGATAAACGCCGTGGATTTTTAAGTATCAATAAAATCTGGCGAAATAAAGCGGGCATTCTTTTAGGGGATTTTCTGCTCTCAAAAGGATTGCTAATTGCACTCGATCACAAAGAATACCAGTTACTCCATGTACTCTCTGATGCAGTTCGAGACATGAGCGAAGGAGAACTCCGGCAGTTAAAAACGTCCAACCTGTTCAATATGACGGAGGAGCGATATTTCCAGATTATTTCTGAAAAAACAGCCAGTCTTATTTCTGCTTGCTGTCAATGTGGAGCCATTGCCGCTTCGGACGATGAGAACATTATTGAGGGGATGAAAGAAGCCGGAATGAAAATTGGAATTGCCTTCCAGATTAAAGATGATCTTTTTGATTACGGGCTCGCAGACGTTGGCAAACCCACCCGGAACGATATCCAGGAGAGAAAAGTGACACTGCCGTTTATATATGCTCTCGACAACGCTTCAAAATTCGAGCAGTTAAATGCTCGCAGAATTATGAAAAAGCGAAATAAAACGCAGAAAGATATCGACAAGATTGTTCAGTTTGTGCACAAGCACAACGGCCTGGAACTTGCTGAGACTAAGATGATCAACTATGCTGATGAGGCCCTTCAAATACTACAAACCCTTCCTATCCAACGTGGATATGATGACTTTAAAGCACTCGTCGAGTTTATCATCACAAGGAAAAAATAGCCGTTCACATGGTGCATATTTTTTTGTCTGATGTCCATTTGGGAATCCATGATGAGGAGCAAACCCGTAAGTTGGAAAATGAACTGATCAGGCTTGTGGACTATTGCCAATCCAACAGTATTCAAATCCATATCCTGGGCGACTTTTTCGATTACTGGATGGAGTTTCCGGATTACATACCCAGTTTGGGACAATCAGTTTTAGACCGGTTTGAAAGCTACAATGAGGCAATGGGTTACAACACAACGTTCATCACCGGTAATCACGATTTTTGGACAGTTTCACAACTTGAAAAACTCGGTTTTAATGTTGAGCACGAATATGTACACCTTCAAATGGACCAAAATAATCTTTTTCTCTGCCACGGCGACGGACTTACTGAAGATCAGTTTAAGCTAAAACGTCCGCTTCTTCACAGGTTCATTCGGCATCCAAAATTTGTTACCTTCTATAAGTTTCTATTCCCGGGTAAAAACGGGCTTCAACTGATGAAAAAATTCTCGAATTTTACCAGGGATGAAAATTACATCAATACCGAACGGCTTAATTACTGGGCAGAGTTTATGTTCGAAAATTTTAATTTCGATTTAATTGTGTCGGGACATGATCATGTTCCGAGAATGGAAACTTTTCCCGAAGGAACCTATATAAATACCGGTTCTTTTCATCATCACAGAACCGTTTTAAAATATACCAAAGGGGCCTTTGAACTCGTTAGATGGAACGACGGCCAAAAAGAATTTCAACCATTTGAATATCAGTCTAAAGCAGACCTGAATGGACAATAATAACAACATCGATATGGACCGATACTTCAACGACCGGGAGTATCGGAAGAAGATCTCAGCTCAAAGAAATAAGAAAAAATCTTTTAGAGACCTGCTCTCGAAGAAAGTTGTAAAGATTGGCTTAATTACTTTTTCGGTTCTTTTTATTGCACTTTGTGGATATGTGTACTACCTGTTCCAGGGACTTCCATCCATCCAGGAACTCGAAAATCCCAAAACTGCAATCGCTTCTGAAGTTCGCAGCCGTGATGGCGTAGTTCTGGACCGATATTTTGTTGAAAACAGAACCTATGTTTCAATCGAAAATATCTCTCCTCACGCTATAGATGCGCTCATCGCCACTGAAGACCACCGGTTTTTCAATCACTGGGGCGTTGATTTTCAAAGTTTAATGAGGCTTCCCTACTACTGGATTCAGCAGCGATTTGAGGGCGGTTCAACAATTAGTCAGCAGCTTGCACGAAATCTATATCGGAAAATTGGTTTTGAAGTGACCGTAACGCGAAAACTGCGTGAGATGATTACCGCAGTACAGATTGAAAGCAACTATACCAAGCGTGAAATTATTGAGATGTACCTGAATACGGTTGAATTCAGCAATAGTGCATTTGGAATTGAATCGGCCGCACAAACCCATTATGGCAAACCGGCAAGTGATTTAACACTCTCTGAATCGGCCAACCTGATCGGTCAACTCCAAGCTGTGTATGCTTACAATCCAAGACTATTTCCCGAGAGAGCAAAAACACGGAGAAATATCGTGCTCGGCCAGATGCAAAAGCATGGATTCCTGACTGAGGAGATATATAGAAATTTGAGCGAAGAACCTATAGCACTGAATTATCAACCTCCGTCAAAAGCCGGCCGAGAGAGTCGATATTTTGGAGAATATGTGCGCCTTCAAGTAGAAGGCTGGGCTGAAGAAAATGGGTACGACCTATACTCGGATGGTTTGGTTATTTACACTACCATTGATTCGCGACTTCAAAAACACGCAGAAGCGGCTGTGCAGGAGAAGCTGGTTGAGTTCCAGGAAACATTCGAGAATGAGTGGACCTCCTATAATGGTGATTACATGGACGAGCTTTGGGATAAATACCCAAACTTCTTGAGAAGTTTTATCCGCGAAACCGACCGTTATAAAAATGCTTTTTCCAAGTTAGAAACCGACCAGGAATCTGTGGTATTTAATCACCTGATGGCAGACTCTGTCTTCGTAGATTCAGTGAAACGTGTTCGAACAAAATTACAGGCAAGTTTTACAGCCATCAAACCTGATAACGGTCACATTCTTACATGGGTCGGCGGTGCCGATTTTGGTACTCAGCAGTACGATCATGTCCATCAATCCAAACGTCAAGCGGGCTCAACATTCAAACCTTTTGTATATGCCGTTGCGATTGACAATGGTTATATGCCCTATCACAAATTTTCAAAGTATCCCAGCAGTTTTATTCAGCCAAATGGCCAAACTTGGGATCCGAAAGATCCGACTGTTCCCTCGGGACCACAAATGGTTCCTTTGAGAGAAGCACTTGCACGGAGTTTAAATAATGTTACAATTCGCCTTTTGCCAGAAATTGCCGGCGCACCCGGAACAAACAGAACCCGGGAGCTGGAACCTGCCGCCCGAATGATTCGCGATATGGCAAGCAATCTTGGTATCAATGTTAGTGATTTTCCAGCGTACCCTTCCATTGCACTTGGAACGGCAGAGGTTTCTCTTCTTGAACTCGTAAGTGCTTATACAACCTTTGTAAATAAAGGTGTTCACATTGAACCCATTGCCATTACCCGTATTGAAGATAAAGAGGGAAATGTGTTGGTAGAATATTACCCGGAATATAGCCAGGAAGCCATTAGCCCTGAAACAGCTTATATGATGATCGACATGATGCGCGGGGTGATTCGCGGAGGAGAAGATTACCACGGTACAGGTGTACGATTGAGAAACGTTTACAACGTCCGACAGGATGTAGCCGGTAAAACCGGGACAACCCAAAACAGTGCGGATAACTGGTTTGTAGCCATGATGCCACATATTGTTATGGGATCCTGGGTTGGCGGAGAGGATCGCAGGATTCGCTTCCCTACCGATAATTCTTATAGTATTGGTCAGGGTGCCAGAACGGCGTTACCGATTGTGGGCCAGTTTATCAATAATGTTACGGAAGATCCCGAAGCCCCATGGAGCTACGATGCATTTGAACCTCCACCGGGTTTTGTGATGCCGGAAGACCCTGCAAATACGGATCAAAACCGTGAGCGTGAACGTATTGGGTGGTAATTATTCATCTGACCAAGATCGCTTTATTGAAGAGGATTAACGATGAGGTATCTCACAACTGGTTAAAACATAACTCTCCGTAATACTTTTTGACAGATCAACGGGCTCATTAACATATGCTTGTAAGACCTTGGGAAATTGTGCGTAGCCGCCATTCCTCGTGTGGAAATTGTTGTGAGCTGAGTCGATACAGATCGTTGGCCCCTCTCCAATTTTATAAGCAGGGTCGGTGAGATTACTTGCAAAGGTCGTATCAACAGCTTGATGAGCAAAAAATTGTAGACACAAGAGGATCGATTGACAATAAAAGAGAAAGTAGAAGGATAAATTTATTGTTGGATTTTTTTGTGTATCGCCCCTGCTACAATACTAATGTTATTCTACTTTCAAACTTTCTTTAGATTGTTGGTTCATAACATCAATACCTTCATTCAATTTATGAACAGATACACCACCTGTTGACGGCCATTTTTCAAGTTCAGCAAATCCATCACCATCGGTAAATACTCGCCCCGTACCACTGGGTATGAATATCCCAATACCCTGATCATCAATCACAATAATCCCGCCAAATGCATCGCTGATTCCATTATCATCAATCGTACCTGAAAGGAAATTGACGGATACCACGGTGTCTTGCTCTACAATATCCAGTTGCCTACCAAACACTGAAAAGTTTTTCCCCTCTCCAATGATATGAGAGCTATCTCCAAGAAATGGATTTGAACCCAGTACAATTCTATCAAAATCAACCGTTAGGTTTTTGTTGTCTTGATTGCTGAACCTAAACAATGTATCTCTAAATCTTCCACCGGGCTGGATGCCGTCCCGCGGAACATTTGTACTCTCCAGTATTGTGGGTTGCATCATTACTGTAGCCTGGCCAATGGCCGAGCTTGCTGATAACAAACGCGCTTCCACGTTTGGCGGATTTTTACCCCTGTAGATGGGAAAACCCAAATCGTTTTCAAGCACATTCAGGAGATCCTCGCCCAATAGATCAATGATCGGTAAGCTGATACCATCCTCGAATTCAACATTTACACTACTGCCCGATTTACAGGAGAACAAAAATATGGGCAGGACAACTATGCCGATTAAAAGAACTATGGTGGATCTATATCTGTGCATTTAAGAAGAGAAAAAAGTGAATGATTGAATAAGTTGTATTTTATACGCCAATTATATTCTGAACAATAAACGAAATTTAATGATTTAAATTTCCAAACAACTTCTTATTGTTTATAATTCTGCTCGAAACCGGTGTGAATATCGACCGCAAAAAGCTCAATTGTAAAAAGTCCACCATTTCATGAAAATCAAAAACTTCCTTTTTCTTTTCTCAGGATTTTTATTCACCTGTAATATTGTATGTGCTGTAGATGTACAAACAGATCAAAGTTCAGAGTTTGACGACTCACATGTTCTATGGTACGAACAACCGGCTGAGGAGTGGATTGAAGCTTTACCCATTGGAAATGGCCGTTTCGGGGCAATGATATTTGGCAATCCAACTAATGAACGAATACAACTTAATGAAGACAGCCTTTGGCCGGCCGATGATAACTGGGGACTCGCCGACGGAGGTCCGGAAGATCTTGAAAAAGTTCGTCAACTGTTATTAGATGGGAACAATGTAGAGGCAGATTCCCTGTTTGTAGATAAATTTCTCAACAAGAATATCGTACGATCCCATCAAACTATGGGTGATCTCTTTATCGATTTTGAAATTGATAGCAGCAGTAATTATCGACGATGGCTCAATTTGGAAACCGCAGTTGTCGAATCTGAATTTACGGTTGATGGAAATTCAGTCAATCAACGTGCGATTGCTTCTCACCCACATGATGGAATTTTTATTGAATATTCCACCGACTCCGATGATGGACTTTCAGCAACGATCTCTATGAATCGGCCGGATGATCACGGTCATCAAACCGCTACTACAATTGTAGAAAATGAGACATTGGTGATGCAGGGAGAGGTCACACAACATGGTGGTGAGTTTAAAGGTGAAGAAAGGCCAATTACCCACGGAGTAAAATTTGATACCCGGCTGAAAGTCCATCATACCGGAGGGGAAGTAATGTATCATGAGGACTCAATAGAGTTGGACAACGTACAACATTTGACGATATACCTTGTCTCAAATACAGATTTTTATTCTGATGATTTTCAACAAGAAAGCAGGTCTCATCTGAATGAAGTTTCAGAAATTTCATTTGATGAATTGTTGGAAGCTCATATTGAAGGTTATCAGGAGCTTTATAACCGGGTGGATCTCTCAATCGACCATGAGCAGAAAACCCAACCGACGGATGTGCGGCTGCAACAAGTTGTTAATGGAGCGGATGATATTGGCCTGGAAGAGATGCTGTTTAATTATGGACGTTATCTTTTAATCAGTTCATCACGAAAAGGAACCAACCCCGCAAACTTACAGGGTATTTGGAATCGGCATATCCAGGCCCCATGGAATGCGGACTATCACCTGAATATCAATCTTCAGATGAATTATTGGCCGGCAAATGTTACCAATTTAAATGAACTGAATATGCCTTTATTCGACTTCCTGGACAGGCTTATTGAGAATGGAAAACAAACAGCACGCGTAAACTATGGGGCCAGCGGTTCCTTTTTGCCTCACGCAACGGATCTTTGGGCACCGGTATGGCTTCGATCTACTACAGCATATTGGGGGGCTTCGTTTGGTGCAGGTGGCTGGATGATGCAACACTACTGGCAACACTACCTGTTTACACAAGATGAGACTTTTTTACGTGAACGTGCATTCCCTGCGATGCAAGAAGTTGCCAAATTTTACAGCGACTGGCTGATTGAAGACCCGAGAGATGGCAAACTAATATCAGCTCCCTCCTCTTCACCAGAAAACAGGTTTATCCATGAAAATGGAGAACCCGTAGCACTTACACTTGGAAGTGCAAAAGATCAACAAGTCATTCATGAAGTATTCAGGAACTACTTGCAAGCTGCAGAAATTCTTAATATCGAAAGTGAATGGACCCATAAAATCAGCGAACAAATTGAGCAGTTGAGGTCCGGTATTCAGGTTGGGAGTAACGGGAGAATTTTGGAGTGGGATCGCGAATATGAAGAGTTTGAACCCGGTCACCGGCATATGTCTCACCTTTATGCATTTCATCCAGGAAATCAGATCACTTATCAAAAAACACCCGAAATGGTGGAGGCCGCAAAACAAACCATGCAGTACCGAATGGAACATGGCGGTGGCCACACCGGCTGGAGCAGGGCTTGGCTGATCAATCTTCAGGCTCGATTTTTAGATGGAAATCTCGCTCACAACAATATCATATTGCTGCTTCAGAAATCAATGGCCCCGAACATGTTCGATCTTCACCCCCCTTTCCAGATCGATGGAAACTTTGGACTAACAGCCGGTTTCGCTGAAATGTTATTGCAATCTCATGAAGAAAATTTGATCAGAATTCTTCCGGCATTACCCGATGCCTGGTTATCAGGTTCAATTTCAGGACTCAAAGCCCGCGGTAACATTACCGTTGATATAGGTTGGAAAGATGGAAAGGCAATAAATGTGGTTCTTAGCTCACCCGTAGAACAAACAGTAGATGTAATTGTGAATGATAAAAAAATACAGGCTCACCTTTTCCCCGGCGAGAACCTGCAATTGTTGAAGTAGGTTATTTTTAAATGAAATATATTATTGATCATGCAAAAAAGACTTTATTTTAGAATCAGTCTAGATAGATTTTAATAACTCATTTTTTTAAAAAACAGTTCTACTTTGCCCTTAAGAACTGCTATATTCCTGCCGCTGCTACGTTGACATTCCAACTGTCTGGCGGTAATTTAGCATCTGTAAGAAATTAGCATCTATGTTTGAGCAATATTTACCAATTTTTGTACTCCTCGGCGTAGCATTTGTGTTGGCGCTCGCCTTTATGGCACTCTCCCGATTTCTTGGCCCCTATCGCCCCAACACCGTAAAATTAAAACCTTACGAGAGTGGAATGGATCCGGTTGGCCAGGCGAAAGACCGGTACTCAATCGCTTTCTATTTGGTAGCCATGGAGTTCATCGTTTTTGATCTTGAAGTTGTATTTCTATATCCCTGGGCTGTTCGCTTTTTAGATATGGGTACAGGAACGTTTGTGGCTATGACAGTATTTATTGTAATACTGTTTATCGGTCTTATATATACTCTAAAGAAGGGTACTTTAGACTGGGATATGAAAAATTTTAAATATGAGGCTTTGAAGAAGTAATATGGGAATAGAAAGCGCACTTGGTAAAGGTTACTTAACAACAAGGATGGATACGCTCGTAAACTGGGCACGATCCAACGCTGCATGGCCTATGCCTATGGGATTGGCTTGTTGTGCTATCGAAATGATGGCATTTGCAGGTCCACGATATGATGCGGCTCGTTTCGGTTCGGAAGTTATGCGGTTTTCTCCGCGACAGGCCGACGTGATGATTGTTGCCGGTTGGTGCACCTATAAAATGTCACACGCTATACGAAGGATCTGGGATCAGATGCCCGACCCAAAATGGTGTATCGCCATGGGTGCTTGTGCTTCTACAGGTGGTATGCATCGATGTTATGGTGTTGTTCAGGGTTGTGACAATTTCCTCCCTGTTGATGCTTATATCTCCGGCTGTCCGCCGCGACCCGATGCCGTTCTCCACGCACTGATGAAAATACAGGACAAAATTAAAACTGAGCATTCGATAATGCTTGACACCTGATCTATCTATGAGCTTAGAATTATCAGAACACCTTCAAAAAACAGTTGACCATTTATCTGAAAACTTTTCTGATAAATTGGTTCATGTTTACCAATCATCCGGTGATACATTTATCGTTGTAGATGCTGATTCCATACTGGAAATCAGCAAATATCTTAAAGAAGAGCTACACTATATCTTCTTGAGTGATGTATTTGGGATTGATCGCTATACCTCAGATGAAAGGTTCGAGGTTGTCTATAACTTACTCTCTTTAAAGCATCGGCAGCGTGTGTTTGTAAAAATTCGATGTGAGGAGGAAAATCCCGAAGTGCACTCCGTTGTACCCATTTGGAAGGCTGCGAATTGGTTTGAAAGAGAAGTATATGATATGTTTGGGGTCTATTTCAGAAATCACCCCGATTTAAGAAGAATTTACATGCCGGAAGATTTTGAATATTTCCCACTGAGAAAAGAGTTTCCGCTTTTAGGGATACCCGGTTCAATTGAACTACCGAGTACAACGCCTGATACCGATTAAGCAGTACACTTATGAAATTAAAAGACATTCAAAGCAAGGTAAAACCCACTTTTTTTAAGGAGCACCAGAGGAAACTCTATCAAAGCCTTGAAGATAAACATACTACCATTGAGGAGATGGATGATGGTGATCCGCTTACCACGAAGATGGTTCTAAACATGGGCCCTCAGCACCCGGCTACGCACGGTGTTCTTCGATTGGTTCTACAACTTGACGGGGAAACCATTGAAAAAACGAAAGTAGACATCGGGTACCTGCATCGTGGTGTTGAAAAAATTGCAGAGAACAAAACTTACCAGGAGTTCATGCCTTACACCGATCGCATGGATTACCTCTCTCCCTACAGCAATAATGTGGCACTCTGTACCGCTGTTGAGAAAATTGCTAACGTAGAAGTACCGGAGCGCGCTCATTATATACGAATGATCGGTTGTGAGCTCGCACGAATATCATCTCACCTGCTCTGGCTTGGAACCATGGTGATGGATGCCGGAGCGGTCTCGTTTTTTATCTGGACGTTTAAAGAGCGTGAAAAAATTTATGATATCATGGACCGGATTGGTGGTCACCGTTTTACCATTTCTCATGCCCGAATTGGCGGCGTGGCAAATGATCTGACGGATGAAGCAACCGGTGCTATAAAAGAGTTTGTTGAAACCTTTCCAAAAGAGCTGAAAGATTATCATAAGCTATTGGACAGAAACAGAATTTTTATCGAAAGAAATGAGGCTGTTGGTGTCCTTAAAACGGAAGATGCAATTGAAATTGGGGCAACAGGCCCAGTTTTAAGAGCTTGTGGTTATCCGGTTGATATAAGAAAATTTTCCCCGTATGCACGATATTCTGAAGTAGATTTTGATATCCCAACGCGACTTGAAGGCGACAACCTCGCACGATATTTTGTTCGAATGGAGGAGATGCATGAAAGTATTCGAATTGTTGAACAGTGTCTCGAAAAACTTCCGAAAGGACCTATTCGAATGGACGACGCTAAAAAATCATACCCTTCAAAAGATGAAGTTTACTACTCCATGGAAGGTATGATTCACGATTTTATGATGACTGACACCGGTATATGTCCACCTGATGGTGCGGAAAGCTACCATGCTGTTGAATCTCCAAAAGGAGAACTCGGTTACTACATCCAGAGCGATGGAACCGGTCATCCATGGAGGCTCAAAATCAACGCACCTTCTTACACCAACCTGCAAGTTCTCGAAAACATACTGGACGGAGAAATGGTGGCAGACACTGTTGTGATTATTGGTGGAATGGACCCGGTACTTGGAGAAGCTGACAAATAAGGATTATGGCATACGAATTTACGAAAGAAGACCTCGAAGAAATAGAAAAACTCAAAACAAAGTACCCGGAAGTAACTCCGGTCACTTTGCCCGCCTTGTGGATTGCTCAGAACCGTTTTGGTCATGTTAATTCGGAAGTTCAAAAATTGGTTGCAAAAACACTTGATCTGCCCGAGGCACATGTTCACGGTGTTGCTACTTTTTACACTCAATACTACAAAGAGGAAAAAGGGAAACACGTCTTAGACGTTTGCACATGCCTGAGTTGCCAGCTTTGCGGGGGATATGATATTCTGAATTACCTCGAGGATAAACTCGGGATCAAAAAAGGTGAAACAACCGATGACGGAATGTTTACCCTGAATGAAGTAGAATGTTTGGGTGCCTGCGGATATGCTCCGATGTTACAGGTTACAAATGATAAGTATGTAAATCACCTTACAGAAGAAAAAGTAGACAAACTTATTGAATCTTTGAAAAACGGTGAACAACCGGAGTATGAGAAAATCGGAATGCCACGGCGAAATAATATTAAATAGACTATGAGCAAACCCGACTGGAAAAATTTTGAACCCGTCCTGATTCCCGATATCCCTGATTTGGATCAGATTAAGAATTATGAAAAAAACGGCGGATATTCGGCATTGAAATCGGTTTTCACTGATAACGACAAGTGGCCGGATTCCAAAAGTGTGATCAACGAAGTTAAGGAAGCCAATATCCGCGGACGTGGCGGTGCCGGTTTTAACGCAGGGTTGAAATGGTCGTTCATGCCCCCTGCCGACGGAGGCCCACGTTATCTCGCTTGTAATGGAGATGAATCTGAACCGGGCACGTTTAAAGACCGCAAGATTTTTGAGTACAATCCACACATTTTTATTGAGGGTGCCTTGATTGCCGCTTATGCGATGGAGATTACCACAATCTACGTGTATATCCGTGGCGAATATAAATCCTACATCGACATGATGGAGGAAGCAATCCAGGATGCCTACGATGCAGGATATATCGGCAAAGACATTTTAGGGTCCGGTCGTGATATTGAATTTTATGTCCATTCCGGTGCAGGTGCTTATATCTGTGGTGAAGAGACATCCATGCTCGAATCCCTTGAAGGAAAACGCGGTTATCCACGAGTGAAGCCTCCCTTCCCTGCTCAAAAAGGACTTTGGGGACGGCCAACCACCATCAACAATATTGAAACATTGGCTCATGTACCAGCAGTTATAAATCGAGGTGCTGAGTGGTTCAAAGGCGTTGGTGCAAAAAATCATCCCGGTCCCGTACTCTATGGAATTTCCGGTCACGTAAACCGACCCGGTGTGTATGAGTTACCTTCAGGTGTTCCTGTTCTTGACTTGATTCATAATGTTGCCCAGGGAATTAAAGGAGGCAAAGAACTCAAAGCTGTTATTCCCGGTGGCTCATCCACTCCCGTATTACGAGCAGATCAACTTGATGGAATTACAATGGACAGCGATTCCCTTCGAACTGTTGGTACCATGATGGGAACAGCTGGAATGGTTGTGATGGATGAAGACACTGATATGGTGGATGTGCTGTGGCGAATTGCACACTTTTATCATCATGAATCTTGTGGACAATGTACTCCATGCCGTGAAGGTACAGGCTGGCTTGAAAAAATATTATTGAAGATTAAAAATGGCGAAGGCGAAGTGAAAGATCTCGATCTTTTACTGGACCTTACCACACAGATGGAAGGACGGACAATCTGTGCTCTTGCTGATGCAGCTGCATGGCCGGTTCGTCATACTATCAATCGGTTCCGGGATGAATTCGAAGCCCGGTGTAAAAAAAGTGTACATGCTTTAGCGTAATCAAATTTATGTATGATTGAGAAATCAGCAATTATCAATCAAAAATCAACAATCCAATAACGTAACGATGCCCGAAATAGTCATTGACGGACAGACATACGAATTTGAAGGAGAGCACAAGCTACTCCAGTTTATTCAGGATCTCGGGAAAGAGGTACCATTTTTCTGTTATCACCCTTCAATGTCCATCCCTGCAAACTGCCGCCAGTGTATGGTGAAGGTAGGACAATATGTGAAGGACAAGGAGACCGGAGAATATGAGTTGGACGAAAACGGTGAAAAACAGATCCGTTGGTTTCCAAAGCTTCAGACTTCCTGTAATCTCACAATGTCTGATGATATGGTGGTTCATACACAGGAAACCGATGATTTAGTTAAACGGGCTCAAAAAGATAATCTCGAATTTATCCTGATTAATCATCCACTTGATTGCCCGATTTGTGATCAGGCCGGTGAGTGTCCGCTTCAAATTCAAACGTACAAGTATGGTCCTGAAGGAAGCCGGTTTGAAGTGAAAAAAGTTCACAAGCCGAAACGAGTTGAGCTTGGCCCCAGGGTTACTCTTGATGCTGAACGTTGTATCAACTGTACCCGATGTACGCGATTTACCCAGGAGATCAGTAAAACCCATCAATTGACGATCATTTCGCGGGGCGATAAGAATTATCCGACCACAGCACCGGGAGAAACCTTTGATGATCCTTATTCAATGAATACCGTGGATATCTGTCCGGTGGGTGCACTAACATCATCTGATTTTAGGTTTAAAGCGAGAGTTTGGGAAATGAACCAGACTCCAAGTATCGATATTACGAATGGGAAAGGATCGAATATTGACTTGTGGACGCGTGACAATCTCATACTGAGAATTACACCGCGCCATAATGAAGATGTCAACGATCATTGGATTCCTGATGAAGCTCGGGATGCTTATAAATTGTTCAATGAGAACAGAATTTCACGGCCGATACAGAAATTAGATGGTGAACAGATTCTTTCATCCTGGAATAACGCGATCGCTACATTTAATGAACAAGTAGCTGACACGGAGAATGACAAGATTTTGATTATCGGCAGTCCTCATGCATCCGTTGAAGAGAATTATGTATTTAGCAAGTATGCAAACCTTCTGGGAATTGATCAGCCCGTATTTACGCCTAACATGGAAGAAGGAAAAGGCGATGGCTTTTTGATCACGGATGATCTTGCTCCCAATACAACAGGTTGTAAACTGTTGAATTTTAAAGAGAAGAAAGCTTCAACCATCAAAAAATCAGTTGAAAATGCTGAATTGGTTATCGTGTTAAATGATCATTTATTGGATCGAAATGTTTTGTCACAAGAAGATTTTGACGATAAATTTGTAATCGTTTTTGCAACGAACCACTCTGATACAACAAAAGCAGCTGATCTTGTTGTACCCATTACAACAGCTGCCGAACATGCAGCAAGCTATGTAAATATCGACGGTCGAATTCAACGAACGTTTCCTGCCAAGGAGACCAAATATTCCAACCGGCGGCTTGACCTCGAGATGTCAGAAGGTCGCTTAGATCGTTATGGAACTAACTTCGATAATTGGCGAACCGAAGAGAATAAAGTGGATTGTTTACCACTTTGGAGATTTATGGCAGAAGTTTCTGATCAAAGCGGAGTGGATGTTGTATATAATTCCGGCCGGGAAATCATAGAAGAAATTGCCGGTTTAAATGAAGCTTTTTCTGGTGTAAGTTATCCTGATATGGATGATAACAATGGAATTCAGCTTTCAATTGAAGGCACGAAAAAAACGAAAGCGTAATAATATTTTTTAACGAAAAGTCATTCTGAGACTGACTCAGAACCTCTGTACTCAAAATTGGAACTGAGATCCTGAATTCCGTTCAGGATGACACAATTGAAATAATTCAAAACCTTTTAGGGGATGGCAGAAGTTACTTTATCATCTTTCATAGTACTGGGTGTGGCACTTTTCATGCTCTTGAACTCTGCAGCTATAGCTGTATACGCAGAACGGAGAGTTGCAGCTTTTATACAAAATCGTATGGGGCCAAACAGGGTTGGGCCAGCCGGTTTATTGCAACCAATTGCAGATGTTTTAAAACTTCTTTTAAAGGAAGATGTAACACCTACCGAAGGAAACAAGGTTATACACGCAGTTGCCCCGATGATTCCGGTGATAACTGCTCTTATGACGGTAGCTGTTATCCCATTTGGCGAAGGGTTGTACGCTACAAATATTAACGCAAGTGTATTATATCTGTTAGCAGTTGCTTCACTTGGTGTTTATGGTGTAACTCTGGCAGGATGGGCATCCAACAGTAAATATTCTCTCCTTGGAGGGCTCAGAGCTGCTGCCCAGATGATTAGCTATGAACTTCCCCTGGGTATGGCAGTGGCTTCAGTTGTAATCTTTGTTGGTTCTCTTCGAGTCGTTGATATTGCAGCTTACCAGGAGACCTGGTGGTTTTTCTTTCTGAACCCACTGGGTGCAATTATTTTCATAATTGCTGCATTTGCGGAAAGTAACCGTACACCTTTCGATCTGGTCGAGGCTGAACAGGAGCTTGTGGGAGGATTCCATACGGAGTACAGTTCTATGAAATTCGGGATGTTTTTCCTCGCTGAATATATGCATGTGGTCATCAACTCTATGCTGATGACGACCTTCTTCTTCGGAGCCTACCACCTGCCTTTTGCCGGTTACTGGCTTCCCGAGCTTTCTCCTCTGGTAAAAGGTATTTTGGATGTGTCCGTGTTTACCATCAAAACTGGGTTCTTCATGTTCCTTTTCATTTGGGTACGGTGGACTATTCCACGCTTCAAATACAACCAGGTTATGAAACTTGGCTGGTCGAGATTGCTTCCGCTTAGTATCCTGAACTTTATCGTGATTGCGGCAATTCTCTTCTTTATTGTTAACTAACAGGGGACAACACTCCCATTTATAAATCAGGTTCATCGCATTCTTGAGCCTGCATATGAGGCGCATCAAAATAGGTGACTTCCCCTTCCGTTTTGATTCTGCAGACCTCTCAAAACTACAGAGTACCCAAGTGTTAGTGTAACTATTCTTCAAATACCTAATACTAATGCCGACTGCTCTAAAACCTCGGTGGTGGGATATAGGATAGCTCAATGTACAGATATGAAAGTACGATGGATCTCAAGGCGATCAATTCACTGTCTCTGGGGTTTTGTTAAGCACTTTCGGGATCATAAGATTATTGATAAGGAATCAGGCAGCGATAATATTGGATCAAGATTAACCTTTTTCCAGTATGGGGTATAGTTCCTCAAGCTTATGTATTAGATAATCAGGTTTTTCCTTCATCAGAATTTCTACAGATTGCGTGCCGGAATAAATGGAAATAACTTTCCCACATTTTGCATTTCTTCCCTCGCGTATATCTGAAACTGTATCCCCAATTTTTATAATTTTTTCAGGATCTTTTACACCGGTTTTATCCATAATTTTATGGATCATAAAGGGTGCCGGACGCCCTTCAGGTACTTCATCGCTGGTTACGCTACAGTCGATAAATCCATCTTTATCCCACCCCATACGATCAATAAGTATATCAGCGGTTTTCCTGTGATATCCCGTATCGAGTCCAATTTTTACTGATCTATTCTTAAGCCAGCCAAATAGCTCCGATGTTCCTTCGATCTCTTTTAAATCAGGATCTGTTTTATATGATTGATCTACAATTTGAAGAAAATTATCATGAACTCTATTTATGATCTCATCATCAAAGTCGCTATCCTTCATAGAGATAAGCTTCTTTATCCCAGCGTATTTATTAATTCCGCCAATCTGATTCATTACAGTTTGCAGGTCATATTCATAACCCGCCCTCTTCAGTGCAGTCTGTACTGATTTATATACGGTTTTTCCATCGTTAACGGTAGTACCCGCCATATCGAAAACAATAAGTTCTGTATCCATTATGATATTATTTGTTGAATGTTATGTTTTGAAAAGCCAGGGCCTGTAGATATTCCTTTTCCACCAATCCCCGTAATTACGTGTTCACGTTCAAGTATCTCTTCGTTATAGATCTCCTTTCCGGGATTTATAATGTAATGGCCATTCCATGTTTGCGAAATTTTTAAGTTCTTAAAAGAAAACATCTTTTGTAAATATGAAAGAATTAGATTATTTATTTTTGAAGAGTTTTCATAGTAAATTGAATAATCGAGAGAATAATATTGATGCGAATCACCGATAATCAGAGAACCATTATCAGTTTGCTTAATCAGCAGATGGACACCAAACTTTTGATAGATATCACCTCTTACCGATTGCAAAAACTTTTGCAGAGATTGAGCTTTCTTGAATAACGGGTACAGGTGTATTGAGAGACCTGAAAGAATATTTGCGGGAATCCTGGAGAACGGTTCGCTTCTGAGTATTTGAAGTTTACAAATTTTGAGACCTGACTGCAGGAAGTGTTGGTGATACAGCATTTGAAAATCGATACCAGAACAGGGCAAAACACGATTTGCTTCATAGTTGTTTCCCTCTAGCGTAGTTACATGCAGATATTCTCCCCTTTTCTTCACCGAAATCACACGCAAGTTGTATAAAATTTTGAGATTTATTTTCTAACCGATTTGCTTGTGAAATATATGAATAAACTTTTTGGGATCGATACTCATATCAACTGGAAATTAAAGACCAGATTTTGCAGAGGATATTTTAATACTTGGATTGGCTTCAGATATCTCATCTTGATCCATAAGTGAAATACCCGATACTAACCTACTTATCTCACACAATATATCACACTCTTGTTCTTCATTGGCCACAAGGTAACTACCCTCTTTCCTCAGTGTAATACCTCCTGGAATATCTTTTTGCAACATGCGATATATATCGTTGGAATTATTTGCAAATTTTACCAAGAACCAGATGTAGCAATAGAACCAGTTGCAACCATCCCAAAATTTTGGAGGGTTGCTTTATTAGGTTTTTGCATCTTTTTCCAATATTAATACATTTATCTTCATTTTAGCTGCATAGTATGCATGGAAACTACCCAGGATGCCTCCTCCATTTATGATGCAATCATACACGTTTTGCTAGGTATCAACATTCATTAATTTATCCCTGCAAGTTTAAGCTTATTTGTGAAATAATAAGTTGAATAGATACAGAACAGAAACATAATGATTGCAGTGAACCAAGATAGATTTATAAAGAACGATCCCCACGATATATCCGGGCTGACATAGTTTTTAACGATCAGCACAACTATTGCCCCCAGGTATCCAATCGAATCCATAATATACATCAAAAAACCTACGTTCCCGCGTATCTTAAAAGCTGCTATCCATCTGTCCAGAAGCATGGTATGATAGGTTATGTAAGGCAGGTACATTGAGAATCCCATCAAAATCATCCACAAAACCGGTCCAATGATTTCATAGCGATAGAGCAGAAGTGAAGCCATCATCAATACAGCACAAACCGGGAGTAATACAAGGTTTATCTGTAAAGCTTTTACATTACTCTTTATTGCAAAAAGACTACCTGCAATTATCAGAATAATCCCGGCAATTGCCGCTTCTGTAGTGGTAAAAATGGATGGGATCTGCAGATAGCCGAGTGTGTCCCAAATATCAACTGCAAAATTATCCCGAACATCTCTGAACATGGTTAGAGCTAAATATAGGATTACGGTTGCAGACAAACCGGGAAAATATAACCGAATAAAGTTTCTTCGGCTCTGCTTATTCATCTTCGGCGTGCCGTACGTGCTTTTTGATCTGCAATAGATGGTTCTGGAATTATGGAAAACATCCATACTCCCAAAATCAAAAAAGGGAAAAATATTACTCCTGTAACAACCGGCATCCAGAACTCGGATATTCCAAATTCAATCAATAAACGTCCTATTGTTTTAACTGAACCGCTTGATACAATAAAACTAACGCTTAAGCCAGCCGCCAAGAGCTCTGTTAACTTCCTTCCCTCCAGGTAACTGAATACAATGCCCCAGATCAATCCAAGTGGAAGTCCATTAAAAAATAAAAATATTGCATTATAGGGAGCTGGAGTAAGTGAAAACAGAAGCAGCGCTATCCAACTTATCGATACGAGCCCCAAAATCAAGTACACTCTTTTGGATTTATCAAGTTCAGAGATAAACCGTATGCCGATTAGTTTGGATGATGCGTATCCAATAAGCTGAAACGTGACTAGTAAAATTTTATAATCAACTCCAAAATAAGTCAGCCCTTCGAATAAACCTGCTGTAAATGGTTTACGAAACGCATACATGCTAAAGTATGTGATAAAAGCCCCAATTGATGCGTAAAAAATGAATTTTGATCTATTCATCTGGACAAACAGCTACACGTATGGGACGGTTTTCTTCAGCATATTCAAATGCCAGGTCCACATCTTTGAGTGGAAACTTCTTTTCTATGAGCCCTTCAAAAGGATATAGATTATAACAGGAGTTCAGAAAATCTACTGCATTTTGTAAATCATCAGGTATATAGTTGTGAATACCCGTTATTGTGTTCAGATTGCGAATTAATTGTTCCCCTTTTAACTGTATATCGGGTTTAGTATAGGTTCCACAGTCTTCCCCCAATATCAAGCATTTGAAGTGACTTCTGCATCGCTTCCTGTCTGCCACTCATTATAACCTTGCCTACTGTACAGATATTTGGGTAACCAAAACCATTAATGCTGAACCCTTCGATTCTTTATTGCATTTGGTTTTTGGTAAGTTTGACTATTGTTAATCGGATATCTCTTAGAGATTTGAAAAGCTGAATTTTTCCCGCTCCCAATCTTGCACTAACGGAATAGGTAGGGAGAGCACCATCCAGCAGAAGTCCCGGAATCATTCCCCATTTGATAAGCTGACGTTCAATGA
>Ga0102943_1000504_pt1 | contig 26170 bp, 24 predicted proteins | sample SalPonC_black_MG_FD_78174 | JGI IMG/M metagenome (GOLD analysis project Ga0102943, IMG submission 78174) | Salt pond soil microbial communities from South San Francisco under conditions of wetland restoration - Salt Pond MetaG... | ecosystem: Environmental > Aquatic > Marine > Intertidal zone >...
CGCAAGGAGACCTGCGCCGAGGTCGCCGCCGGGCTCGGCCTCGGCGAGATGCTCCGCCTCGGCCGCTCCGAGACCATGGCCGGCGGCCGGCGCAAGACCGCCATTCTCGGCGACGCGATGGAGGCGGTGATCGCCGCCATCCACCTCGATTCCGGGCCCGAGGCCGCGCGCGCCGCGATCCTCGCCGCCTGGGGCGACCGGCCGGCCGAGGCCGAGACGACGGCGCCCGACGCCAAGACCGCGCTGCAGGAATGGGCGCAGGCCCGCGGCCTCGCCCCGCCGACCTATCCCGAGATCGACCGCGAGGGCCCGGATCACGCCCCCGTCTTCACCGTCGCCGCCCGCCTCGGCCGCCGCGCCGAGGCGACCGCCTCCGCCCCCTCGAAACGCGCCGCCCAGCAGGCCGCGGCGGCCGAACTCCTCGCCCGCCTCGAACGCGACGCCGGAGAGGCCGGCTGAGCCCGCGCATGACCCACGGACCCGCAGGAACGATGCCCGAACACTCTCTCGGACGGCGCCCATGAGCGCCGAGAACGAAACCGCGACCGGCTACGGTCCCGAAGGCTCGCGCTTCGGCTTCGTCGCCCTCATCGGCGAGCCCAACGCCGGCAAGTCGACCCTGCTCAACCGCATGGTCGGCGCCAAGGTCTCCATCGTCACCCACAAGGTGCAGACCACCCGCGCCCGCATCCGCGGCGTCGCCCTGGAGGGCGCCGCCCAGATCGTCTTCGTCGACACGCCAGGCCTGTTCCGCCCCCGCCGCCGGCTCGACCGCGCCATGGTCGCCGCCGCCTGGACCGGGGCGGAGGACGCCGACGTCGTGGTGCTGCTGGTCGAGGCGCATCGCGGCATCACCGAGGGGGTGGAGGAGATCCTCGCCGCCCTCGACGCCCGCGCGGAAGGACGCACGGTCGCCCTCGCCATCAACAAGGTGGACAGGGTGTCGCCGCCGGCGCTCCTCGCGCTCTCGAAGGAGCTCAACGATCGCAGGGAGTTCGCGGCCACCTTCATGATCTCCGCCAGCAAGGGCTCGGGCTGCGACGACCTCCGCCGCTGGCTGGCCGACCGCATGCCGGAGGGACCCTGGCTCTATCCGGAGGACCAGATCGCCGACCTGCCGCTGCGCCTCCTCGCCGCCGAGACCACGCGGGAGAAGCTGATGCTCCGCCTGCACGAGGAGCTGCCCTACCAGCTCACCGTGGAGACCGAGGGCTGGGAGGAGCGCAAGGACGGCTCGGTCCGGATCGACCAGGTGATCTACGTCGCGCGCGACGGCCACAAGGGCATCGTTCTCGGCCGTCGCGGCGAGACCGCGAAGGCGATCGGCGCCGCGGCCCGGGCCGAACTTTCGGAGTTCCTCGGGCGCAAGGTGCATCTCTTCCTCGAGGTCCGCGCCCGCCCGAAATGGCAGGACGAGCGGGAGCGCTACGAGAGCATGGGCCTAGACTTCGACGAGGGCGCGTGACGGCGCGGCTGACGGCCGGCCTCTGGGTCGAGGCCTATCTCCACCGCCTCGCGATCGAGGCGATTCCGGCCTACGTGGTCGCGCGCGGCGACGCCACGGCGGGCGCGGTGCTGGTCAAGCTGGCCACCCTCGACGGGCGCGCGCGCCTTTTCGCGAGGCGCACGGGGCTCGAGGGGCGTGTCTGGATGGAGACGGCGGAGGGGCCGGAGGCCGAGGTCGACGCCTCGATAGCGCGGCAGCGCGGTTTCGACCCCGATCTGTGGGTGATCGAGGTCGAGGATCGCGCCGGCCGCACGCTGCTCGACACGCCGGGCCTCGAGTGAGCCCGGGGCGCGTCGACTCCGCTCAGCTCTCGCCGCCGAATTGCGCGAGATAGGCCGAGACGTCCTCCGAGCCGGAGCGCAGCTTGTAGCTCATCTTCGAACGGGCGGAGCCCCCGAGATAATCGGACAGGAACCCGCGCGGATCGGTGATGTAGTCGGCGAGCGACGCCTGATCCCAGACCAGACCCTTCTCGCCCGCCTCGACCAGGCTGTCTCCATAACGGTAGTCTTCGACCGAGCCGGCCTGACGCCCGACGATGCCGTAGAGGTTGGGGCCGACCTTGCCGCCTCGGACGATCGTCTCTCCGCCGCCTTCGATCATGTGGCAGGACTTGCACTTGGCGAAGGTCTTCTCGCCGGCGGCGGCGTCGGCCGCATGGGCTGCCGGTGCGGCGGCGAGCAGGCCGAGGGCGGCGAGGGCGGCTGAGGTCTTCATGAAGCGTCTCTCCCGGGTTTTCGGTGTTCGCGCACCGTTCCTTGTCCGGCGACGACGGACGCGGCGCCGGGCGGTATCGTCGCGCGCGGTTCGCGCGACGCCCCGCATGTTTACCCTACGAGATATTCCGCATGCGTCCAGAGCCGGCCGGCGCCGCCTCAGGCGACGGCGCGGCTCAGGGCGCACTGGCTCCAGAGCGCGTGCAGCGACGCGACGAGATGCTCCACGTCCTCCGCCGAATGGAGCGGCGAAGGGGTGAAGCGCAGCCGCTCGGTGCCCTTGGGCACGGTCGGGTAGTTGATGGGCTGCACGTAGATCCCGTAGTCGTCGAGAAGGATGTCCGAGAGCATCTTGCACTTCACCGGGTCCTTCACCATCACCGGCACGATGTGGCTCGGGTTCGGCAGATGCGGGATGCCGAGCTGGTCGAGCCGGGCGCGGAGATGGGCGACGCGCTCGCGCTGGACGCGGCGTTCCGCGTCGCTCTCCTTCAGGTGACGGATCGAGGCGCAGGCGCCCGCCGCGACCGCCGGCGGCAGCGCGGTGGTGAAGATGAAGCCCGAGGAGAAGCTGCGCACCCAGTCGCAGAGCGCCTCGGAGGCCGCGATGTAGCCCCCCATCACGCCGAAGGCCTTGCCGAGCGTGCCCTCGATCACGGTCAGGCGGTCCATCAGGCCCTCGCGCTCGGCGACGCCGCCGCCGCGCGGACCGTAGAGGCCGACGGCGTGCACCTCGTCGAGATAGGTCAGCGCCCCGAATTCGTCGGCGACGTCGCAGATCTCCCGGATCGGCGCGATGTCGCCGTCCATCGAATAGACGCTCTCGAAGGCCACCACCTTGGGCGTCGCCGGATCGAGACTGGCGAGCTTGCGGCGCAGATCCTCGACGTCGTTGTGACGCCAGATCATCTTGGCGGCGCGGGAGTGGCGCATGCCTTCGATCATCGACGCGTGGTTCAGCGAGTCCGAGAGGATGACGCAGTCCGGCAGGCGCGCGCCGAGGGTGCCGAGCGCGGCCCAGTTGGAGACGTAGCCGGAGGTGAAGACCAGCGCGCCGTCCTTGGCGTGGAGGTCCGCGAGCTCGCGCTCCAGGGCCACGTGATGGACGTTGGTTCCGGAAATGTTCCGCGTGCCGCCGGCCCCGGCGCCGCAGGTTTCGACGGCCTCGACCATCGCCCGGCGCACGTCGGGATGCTGGCCCATGCCGAGATAGTCGTTGGAGCACCAGACCGTCACCGGATGCTCGCCGTCCGCGGTGCGGCGGGTGGCCTGCGGGAAGCGGCCGACATGGCGCTCGAGGTTGGCGAAGACGCGGTAGTTGCCTTCGTCCCTCAGGGCGTCGAGTTCCGCCTTGAAGAAGCCTTCGTAGTCCATCGTCGCGTCTCCTCCGACGTCTCTCGCTTTCAGTCCACCCGGCGCGGGCCGGGCCAGGCCGGGTCCGCGCGTCTTTCCGGCCGCGCGAGGGCGGCCCGCTTGTCCTCCGGCAGCGCCCAGCGCCAGAGCGCCGCGTCCCGCACCGGAAGCACCATGGTCAGATGCTCGACCAGCGCGAGGGCCGCGAGGGTCGATATAAGGACGAAACCCGCCTCGGCGCCGCTCTGACCGGGCGCGACGTATGCACGCTGGGCGAGGAACATCGTCGCGAAGCCGAGCGCCGCGACCGTCACCGGGTGCAGCGCGTTGGCGGGGCCGCGGGCGAAGAAGCTCTTGAGATGGCTCACCGCCGGCGGCAGGAATTCCTCGGTCAGGTTCGGCACGCCGAGAAAGACGTTCAGTTTCGCCGAGATGCGGGCGAAGAACAGCACCGCGAAGGTGTAGAGGCCGAAGCGGTTCTCGCCGTCCCAGCTCAGCGCCAGCAGGATCAGCATCGCCGCGGCGAGGCCGAGTTCGTGATGCGCCAGCGCCCGCCATGCGGCGACGAAACGCGGCCAGCCCGTCAGCTCCGGCGGGCACGGCGCCTTGGAGGGGCCGAGCACGAGGCCGGAGAGGAAGGCGAGCTCGAACCAGCCCCAGATCAGGATCGCGCAGGAGAACGCCTCGAACGCGCCCCAGGGGCTGACATCGCCCGCCGCGCGCCAGAGGCCGGCGACGGCCGCCGCCGCGACGGGCGCGGTCAGCACCGTGGCCAAGGCGGGCCAGCGGCCGGGACGGGTCGCCATCCACAGGATCGCGCCGGTGGAGAACCACCAGACGAAGATCCCGAAGAGGATCGCGCCCCCCGTCCCGGTCATGCTCATCGCGCGGCCCTCACCAAACCGGCTGCAGGCGGACGCTGTCGGGGACCTCCACCGACTTCACGGGCCGCAGATAGAGCCGCGCGAAGATGCCCCCGGCCCGGGCGTAGAGCCCGGCGAGGCGCACCCGGCCGAGGACCCCGCCGCGCCTGCGGGCGTCGTCCATGGCGACGTTGACGTCCGAGAGGGCGCGGCAGCCGTTCCAGAAGGTCTCGTCCAGGTTCAGCTCCAGCGGGAACACCTGGCGCGAGATCTCCGAGGTGAGCGCGATCACCTTGCGGTCGTACTCGTCGATGTCGACGCCGAGCGCGTCGTGGAAGGCCGGGCGGGCGTGATCGCGCACCCACATGGTCGCGAAGATCGCGATCAGGAAGAAGCGGATGTAGAGCTTGTTGCCGCCGCTGAGCGTGTCCGGGTTGGCCCGCATCAACAGGGCGAAGGCCTCGCCGTGGCTGAACTCGTCGTTGCACCACTGCCGGAACCACTTGAAGATCGGGTGGAAGCGATGCTCGGGGTGCTTCTCGAGGTGACGGAAGATGGTGATGTAGCGGGCGTAGCCGATCTTCTCGGACAGATAGGTGGCGTAGTAGATGAACTTCGGCTTGAAGTAGGTGTACTTCTTGGTCTTGGTCAGGAAGCCGAGGTTGACGCCGATGCCGGCCTCCTTCAGCGCGTCGTTGATGAAGCCGGCGTGCCGGGCCTCGTCACGGCTCATGTAGGAGAACAGCTCGCAGATGTCCGGGTTCTTGCCGCGGCGCTTCATCTCCTTGTAGAGCACGCAGCCCGAGAACTCGGCGGTCAGCGAGGACACCAGGAAGTCGACCAGCTCCTTCTTCAGCTCGGGGTCGAGCTTGTCGAAGTCGATCTCGTCCCACTCCTCGGTCTTCTTGAAGTGGCGCTTGTTCGGGTCGGCCTTCATCTGGGCGATCAGGTCGTCCCAGTCCTCGCGCACCGCCTCGACGCTGAGCTTGTCCAGCTCGTCGAAGTCGGTGGTGTAGAACCGCGGCGCGAGGAGCGTCGTCTCCTGCGCCATGCGCGTGGTCTCGTTCTGCCCCGCCATCGGGTCGTCGCCCTGGATCTCGCGGGCGAGGGCGGCGTTTTCGGTGCGACGCTCGGCGTCGACGTTCGATTGCACGTTCACAGCCGGGCCTCCTCGGAGAACGAGAACTCGCAGAGTTCCATGAATTCGAGATCGCCGGTCAGGCGCGTCCACTGACGTCCGAGCCAGGTGGCGCGGGTGATGGTGGCGACGCGGCTCTCGCGGACGACCTCGCCGTAGGCGGCCTCTATCGGCTCGCCGTGGACCAGGACCTCGTCTCCCGGCTCGACCGTGGAGCCGTCCTCGAAGCGGAGATGGGCGTGGAGCGCCTCGAAGGTGTGGCTGACCTCCACCGTGCAGGGGTGGTCCTCCCGTCGTCTGGCGAAGAATGGCATCGGCATCTCCCTTGCCGCATTGGTCTCAGTCGAAAAGCCGGGCGAAGGCTTGGGTGTTGTCACGGCCGAAGCCGTGCAGTTCCGCCCGCCAGCCGGTGGCGGGGTCGATCAGGCTCAGCTTGCCGTCGTCCCAGCGGACGAGGCGGACGGGCGCGTCCTCCGGCAGGCCGGCGAGCATGCGCTGGCGGGCGTAGGCCCGCTCGACGCCGGCGATGAAGCCGCCCTCGGCCTCCGAGAGCTCGGCCACGACCGCGCCGGTCTCGGCGTTGCGCACGGTGACGCGGGCGAGCCCCTCGGCCTCGATGCGGATCGGGACCTCGGTGTGCACCGCGCGGTCGGCGGGCGGCGACGCGGCGGGCTCCATGCCGGTGTAGCGGGCCCAGGCGACCAGCACCACCGAGAGGATCACCAGCGACCCGATGGCGCGGAGGATGACCCTGGGGATCGTCTCCACCTGATCGGAGCGCGTGTTGACGATCCGCCGGCGCGCTCCGGGCGAAGGGCGGCCCCCCGAGGGGCCGTGCGCGTCCTGGATCGAGCTCATCCCGGTCCTCCTTCTCTCATTCCGCCGCGAGGGCGGCGGGCTGCGGCGCGGTCCCGGGCGTCCGGTGCGCCTCGTCCTCCGCTTCGCGGCGCGCGAGGTCGGCGCGGAGCGCGTCGGCGAGGATCGTCGCGACGCGGCCGGCCTCCGGCACGCAGCGGAGCATCGGCTCGGGCTTCGACAGCCTCCAGGGCCGGGCGTGCGGCCACAGCACGGCCCAGGAGATCTTGTCCTCGCCGGAGAGGGCGAGCGGGATGTCGCCCGTGCCCGAGGGATGCTGGCGCAGATCCGCCGAGGCGATCCAGCGGTAGGGCAGGTTCAGCGTAACGGTCAACGCGACGCCGATGCGCATCGCCACGCGCCGGGTCGTGACGGTGTAGACGGTGTTCGTCGCCGTCACCCAGGCGAGGATCGAGAGCACCCCGACCGCCGCCGCGCAGAGGCCGACGAACCACACGGAGACGGCCAGGATCTCCGTCGTCGTGGCGCCGTCCGCCGCCATCGCCCCGCCCCGCCAGACGGCGAGGAGGGCGAACCAGGCGATCACCCAGCGCACGCGCAGCCAGCGCCGCGCGAGCGCGCGCCAGTCCGGGCGGCCCTGCCAGAGGATGCGCTCGCCCTCGGGCGGACGCTCCGGCAGGCCGCGGACCGGCTCTATCTGAAGATCGTCATGGGCCATCAGAGCTGCGGCTCCTCGCGCGACTTGGAGGCGTAGAGCAGGCCGCCGCAGTAGTAGGCGCTGATCTTGTCCTCCTCCAGCAGGGTCACCTGCTCGGGGTTGGCGGTGGTCGGCACGCCCTCGAAGTTGTGGGCGTGGAGCGACCGGATCGTGACGGTGGGCTTCCACCAGTTCACGTAGCAGAGCGTGAACGGCGCGAGGCGGGTGGAGCCGTCCTCGAGCTCGATCTCGATGTAGCGGATCATGCTCTCGGAGCGGTCGACCCAGAGGTCCTTGACCGTGCCGACCTGCCGGTCGTCGCCGGAGATCACCGCGCGCCCGCGGATGTCCTTGGAGCCGCCGGCGACGACCCAGTTCTCGTCGACGCGCATCGGCACGATCTTGGCGTCGCCGTGATAGGTGAGGTCGGGCTTGTCGGCCCGCTCGCACCAGGCGGCGGGGCCGACGCCGTCCTTCATCGGGTCGCCCGTCGGCACCAGCGGGAAACTGTCGTCGTGGCCGGTGCGCTCGGCCGCCACGGGGCGCGTGTCGCCCTGGTTCGGGCCGGGCACGGTCAGTTCGCCGCCGCCGTGGGGGAGCCGGAAGGTCTTGGGATCGGGCAGCGGGATCGTCGCGGCGGGCAGTTCCTCGCCGGTGCGCTCGGAGACGAGGGGGAAGCCCTCGCGCATGTTCTCGCGCTGGATCCAGAAGATCAGACCGAAGAAGAAGATCCAGAACAGGTACAGCGTCAGCTGCGCCACGTCGAAGTAGCCGGTGATCGTGCTGGTGATGTCCATGGCGGACTCCCTTCCTCTCAGGTGGGGAATTCGGCGAGGCCGAAGCGCGCGCTTCGGTCCTCCGAACCTTGTTGGGCCCTGGGTCCGCGCCGGACGAGCGGGCCGATGACGACGAGGGTGGCGAAGAGCAGCGCGATCTCGAGGTGGTAGACCACCGAGTATCCGATCGCGTCGGACGTCAGCGCGGGGCCGAGGGCGCCCGACGTGGCGAGCCCCCCGACCGCGTCGCGGATGATGCCGCCGGCGAGGACGCCGAGGCCGGTGGCGGTGGCCGTCGCCGCGCCCCAGGCGCCGAGCGCGAGGCCGGAGCCGGCGCGCGACAGCGCCATGGCGGCGGTGAGGCCGCAGACCGAGAAGAGCCCGGCGCCGAAACCGACGGCGAAGGCGCCGAGGCGGAACGCCGTCGCGCTCTGCAGCGGATCGGCGAAGATCACGAGGCTGAAGGCGAAGGCGCCGGCGACGGCGGCGTAGGCGGCGAGGAGGCAGGGATCCGTGCCGCGGCCGAGCCAGCGCGCCGCCATCGCGAAGCCGAGGAGCGCGCCGAGCGACCAGATCCCGGTGAGCGCGGTGGTCGCGCCGACCGAAAGGCCGAGGACCTCGCCGCCATAGGGCTCGAGCAGGATGTCCTGCATCGCGAAACCGGCGGTGCCGAGCGCGATCGCCGCGAGCAGGCGCCCGGCGCGGCCGCCGGCCATCAGGTCGCGCCACGCCTCCGAGAACGGCGGGATCGGCTCGGCCCGCTCCGCCTTCGACTGCGGCTTCACGACCTCCTGCTTCCAGAGGGCGATCATGTTGAGCACCAGCGTCAGCGCGGCGGCGCCCTGGATCACCTGGATCAGCTTGATCTGGGAGAAGTCGCGCAGCAGCCAGCCGAACACGAAGGCCGAGACGCCCATGCCGACCAGCAGCATGACGTAGAGCAGCGCGACGACGCGCGGGCGCGTCTCCTCCGGCGCGAGGTCGGTCGCGAGGGCGAGCCCCGCGGTCTGGGTCATGTGCAGGCCGATGCCGGTCATCACGAAGGCCAGCATGGCGCCGGCGTAGGCCGCCCACATCGGTCCTATGGTATCACCCGAGAGCAGCAGCAGGGAGAACGGCATGATCGCGAGGCCGCCGAACTGCCAGAGCGTGCCGAACCAGAGATAGGGCGCGCGCTTCCAGCCGATCGCCGAGCGGTGATGGTCCGAGCGGTGGCCGATCAGCGTGCGGAACGGCGCCGCCAGCACCGGCAGCGCCGCGAGGGCGGCGACGATCCAGGCGGAGATCCCGAGCTCGACGATCATCACGCGGTTCAGCGTGCCCATCAGCAGCACCGTCGCCATGCCGACGGAGACCTGGAAGAGCGCGAGGCGCATCAGCCGGCCGAGCGGCAGCTCGGGCGAGGCCGCGTCGGCGAAGGGCACGAAGCCCTTGCCCACGGTGGAGAAGAACTGCGCCTTGACGGAGGGCTCGGAGCTCGGGGTCTCGGTCATGCCATGTCCCGGGTCATGCGGGGTCGGAGGGGGGGCGCGCCTCGAGCGCCTCGGAGATGTAGAAGCCGCTCGCGACGCGCTCGTGGCTGCGCACGCTCCAGCCGGCGAGCGCGGGCTGCGCCTCGGCCCGACGCGCGAGCGTGGCGGCCGCGACCGGCTGAATCGCCGGCGAGCGGTCGGAGCGGGGAAAGAGCTTGCCCGCGGCCCACATCGCCGAGAGCGCGGGCGTCGCCGGCGCGACGGTGAAGGCGACGGAGCCCCGGACGCGCGGGGCGAGCCGGGCCAGCGCCGAGGCGATGTCGTCGGGGCGGTAGTGGATCAGGCTGTCCATCGCGACCACGTGGTCGAAGGCGCCGAGGGCGGGGTCGGTCATGTCGCCGGTGCGCCAGTCGATCCGCGCCGCGACGGCGGGATCGACGGCGCCCGCCGCACGGTCGCGCGCGATGCCGACGAGGGTGGGCGAGATGTCGATGGCGACGACCTCCGCTCCGCGCCGCGCCGCCTCCACCGCGAGCTGGCCGACGCCGCAGCCCGCGTCGAGCAGGCGCAGCCCGGTCAGGTCCTCGGGCAGCATCCCCAAAAGGACGCCGCGCATCCGGTCGCGTCCCGCGCGCACGGTCGCCCGGATGCGGCTGACCGGGGCGTCCGAGGTCAGCTTCGCCCAGGTCTGGGCCGCGGTCCGGTCGAAGTATTCCTCGAGACGGACGCGGGTGCGGTCGTAGGTGGCGTTCACGTCGCGCGCCTCTCTCAATCGAAGCCGAGGAGTTCGAAGATCTCGCGATCCTCGAGGGGGGCGGGGGCCATCGACTCCGTGCCGTTCCACAGCGTCTCGGCGAGGCGGACGTATTCCTTCCGGACCTGCACGACGTCCTCGGCGTCGTCCATCTGGAACAGCGTCTTCTTCTTGAGGCGCGAGCGGCGGATCGCGTCGACGTCGGCCAGATGCGCGAGGCGCTTGAAGCCGACGACGTCGCAGTAGCGGTCGACCTCGTCGGTGTCCTTGGAGCGGTTGGCGACGCAGCCGGCGAGGCGGACGTCGTAGTTCTTCGACTTGGCCTGCACCGCGGCGATGATGCGGTTCATGGCGTAGATCGAGTCGAAGTCGTTGGCGGTGACGATCAGCGCCCGGTCGGCGTGCTGGAGCGGGGCCGCGAAGCCGCCGCAGACGACGTCGCCGAGGACGTCGAAGATCACGACGTCGGTCTCCTGCAGGAGGTGATGCTCCTTCAGGAGCTTCACGGTCTGGCCGACCACGTAGCCGCCGCAGCCGGTGCCGGCCGGCGGGCCGCCCGCCTCGACGCAGAGCACGCCGTTGTAGCCTTCGTAGACGAAGTCCTCGGGGCGCAGCTCCTCGGGGTGGAAGTCGACGTCCTTGAGGGTGTCGATCACCGTCGGGACCAGCTTGCCGGTCAGCGTGAAGGTGCTGTCGTGCTTCGGATCGCAGCCGATCTGCAGGACGCGCTTGCCGAGCTTGGTGAAGGCGACCGAGAGGTTGGAGGAGGTGGTGGACTTGCCGATCCCGCCCTTGCCGTAGACCGCGAAGACCTTGGCCCCCTCGATCTTGTCGGTCGGGTCCATGCGGACCTGGACGGAGCCGTCGCCGTCCTCGCCCTTGAGGACGGGCGGCGCGGATCTGGTGTCGAGCGGGCTCATTGGCGCGTCTCCCTACTGAGCGGCGATGGATGCGGCGGGCTGGACGGGTTCGTCCTCGAAGACGCCTTCGAGGCGGTCCTCCAGCTCCTCCGCGCCCCGGCGAAGGGCTTCGAGGGTGGCGTCGTCGGGCTGCCAGTAGGCGCGCTCGTGCGCCTCCAGCAGACGGTTGGCGAGGCGGGCGGAGGCCTGCGGGTTCAGCTCCGCGAGGCGGCGGCGCATCTCCTCGTCGAGCACGTAGGTCTCGGAGAGGCGCTGATAGACCCAGGGATCGACCTGGCCGGTGGTGGCCGACCAGCCGAGGGCGTTGGTGACGTGGGCCTCGATCTCCCGCACGCCCTCGCGGCCGTGGCGGAGGAGGCCCTCGTACCACTTGGGGTTCAGGGTGCGGGTGCGCGTCTCGAGGGCGACCTGCTCCTTGAGGGTGCGGACCTTGCCGTCGCCGCGGGTGGAGTCGCCGATGTAGACCGCCGCCTCCTCGCCCTTGGCGCGGCGAACGGCGCGGGAGACGCCGCCGAGCGTGTCGAAGTAGTGGTCGATGGTGGTGACGCCGAGCTCCACGCTCTCGAGGTTCTGATAGGCGACGTCGACGTCGCGCAGCATGGTCTGGAGCAGCGCCGCCTGCGGCGCGGGCTTGCCGTCGCGCCCGTAGGCGAAGGACTTGCGGGCCTCGTAGGCGTCGGCGAGCTCGTCCTCCGCGCCCCACTGGCCGGAGCCGATCAGCGCGTTGACGTTGGCGCCGTAGGCGCCGTCGGCGTTGGAGAAGACGCGGAGGGCGGCGGTCTCGAGGTCCGTGCCGCGCTCCTCCGCGTAGGCGAGGGCGTGGGCGCGGACGAAGTTGTCCTCCGGCCCCTCGCCCTCGGCGTCGGCGGCGAGCCAGGCGGCCTCGGCCAGCATCCGGGTCTGGATGGGCAGCAGGTCGCGGAAGATGCCGGAGAGGGTGACCACCACGTCGATGCGCGGGCGCCCGAGCTCCGCGAGCGGGATCAGCTCGGCGCCCGAGAGGCGGCCGTAGCCGTCGAAGCGCGGGCGGGCGCCGAGGAGGTGCAGCGCCTGGGCGATCGGCCCGCCCTCGGACTTGAGGTTGTCCGCGCCCCACAGGACGAGCGCGACGGAGCGGGGCAGCGCGCCGGAGTCCGCGACGTGGCGGTCGAGGAGCTTGCGAGCCTGCCTGGCGCCGTCCTGCATGGCGAAGACCGAGGGCATGCGGAACGGATCGAACGCGTGCAGGTTGCGGCCCGTCGGCAGGATCTCGGGCGTGCGCACCACGTCGCCGCCGGGCGCCGGGTGGATCCAGCGGCCGTCGAGCGCGGCGAGGAGGGCCGGGGTCTCGGTGTCGGCGGCGAGGTGGTGCGCGGCTGTCACCAGGCGCTCGGGCAGCGCCTCGCCGGCGTAGGTCTCGGGCCGCTCGCCCGCGAGCGCGGCGGCGGCGAGGGCTTCGAGCGCGGCGGGGCGCGCCTCGGTCCCCTGCCCCTCGGCCATCACGCCGAGCAGCTCGGCGAGCCGGCCGGCATCGCGCTTCGCGCCGACGACGTGGAAGCCGTCGGGGATCCACGCCTCCTCGGCCTCGGCGAGCTGGGCCATCAGCTTGAGCGCGGCGGCGTCGACGTCGTCCCAGGCGGGCTCGGCCGCGCAGAGGTCGAGCGCGGCGGCCTGCGCCTGGAGCAGCTCCGCGAGGTCGTCGCGCTCCGGCGCGCCGGGAAGCAGCGCGCGGAACCGGTCGAGCGTGCCCTTGAGCTCCACGAGGCCCTTGTAGAGGCCGGCATGGGCCAGCGGCGGCGTCATGTAGGTGACGATCGTCGCCGCGCCGCGGCGCTTGGCCAGGGCGCCCTCCGAGGGGTTGTTCGCGGCGTAGAGATAGACGTTCGGCAGGTCCGCGATCAGCCGGTCCGGCCAGCAGGACCAGCCGAGGCCCGACTGCTTGCCCGGCATGAACTCGAGCGCGCCGTGCATGCCGTAGTGGAGCACGGCGTGGGCGTCGAACTCCTCGCGCAGGTAGCGGTAGAAGGCGTTGAAGGCGTGGGTCGGCGCGAAGCCCTTCTCGAAGAGGAGGCGCATCGGGTCGCCCTCGTAGCCGAAGGTCGGCTGGACCCCGACGAAGACGTTGCCGAGATGGGCGCCGAGCACGAAGACGCCGCGCCCGTCGGCCTGCACCTTGCCCGGCGCGGGACCCCAGGCGGCCTCGATCTCCTTCAGGTGCGGCTCGCCGCTCACCAGCCAGTCGGCGGGCATGTGCGCGGCGACGTTGGCGTCCTGGCCGTAATGCGCCGCGTTGCCGCCGAGGATCGCGGCGCGCAGGGCCTCGACGCTCTCGGGCACGTCGACGTCGTAGCCGGCGGCCTTCATGGCGCGGAGGGTGTTCAGCAGGCTCTCGAACACCGCGAGATAGGCGGCGGTGCCGACGGCGCCGGCGTTCGGCGGGAAGCCGTAGAGCACCACCGCGACGCGGCGGTCCGCGGGGCGCGCGAGGCGCAGGCGCACCAGCTTGGCGGTGCGGTCGGCGAGGCGCTCGATCCGCTCGGGGCACGGGGCCATCGCGCGGGCCTTCTCGCCCGCCCGGCAGCCGCGCTCGCAGCCGGCGCAGGCGCCCTCCTCGCCGAGGCGGCCGGCGAAGACCATCGGGTTGGTGGCGCCGTCGATCTCCGGCAGGGCCACCATCATGGTGTTCTCGATCGGGCTGAGGCCGCGGTCGGAGCCCTGCCACTGGTCGAGGCGCTGGAACTCCAGCGCATGCGCGGCGATGTAGGGGACGTCGAGCTTCGCCAGCGTGTCCTCGGCGGCGGCGCTGTCGTTGTAGGCGGGGCCGCCGACGAGGGAGAAGCCGGTCAGCGAGATCAGGGCGTCGATCTTCGTGCGCTCGCCGTCGTGGAAGAAACCCTCGCAGACCGGGCGGCCGTCGAGCCCGGCGGCGAAGCCGGGGATCACGCGCAGGCCCCTTGCCTCCAGCGCCTCGATCACCGCGTCGTAATGGGCGGTGTCGCCGGCGAGGACGTAGGAGCGCATCAGGAGCAGGCCGACCGTGCCCTTCGGGGTGGACGGCGGATCGGGCAGCAGCGCGGGATCGTCGCCGATGCGCCCCGGCATGCGCGGGTGATAGACGCCGTTGTCGGGCACGTGGGCCGGCGGCGGCGGCGCGGCGCGGCCGCGATAGACGGCGCGCGGGCCGGCGGCGTAGCGGTCCACGAGGAAGTGCAGCATGGACTCGACGTTCTCGGCGGTGCCGGAGAGCCAGTACTGCATGAGCAGGAAATAGGCGCGCAGGTCCTGCGCCTTGCCGGGGATGTAGCGCAGGATCTTCGGCAGCCGGCGCAGCGTGCGCATCTGGCTTTCGCCCGAGGCGGTCTGGCCCGGCTTCTTGGAGGGCTTCAGCCGCTTCAGGAACTGCATCACCGTCGAATCGGGCGCCGCCATGTCGAGCGAGCCCATGTGGGTCAGCCGCGTGATCTCGGGCGCCGAGATCACGCCGGCGAAGGCGTCGAGCCGGTCGCGTGCGGCCTCCAGCGCGGGGCGGATCGCCTGGATCTGGTCGTCGAGGAAGATCAGGCCGCAGACGACGATGTGCGCCTCCGCGAGAGCGGCCTTGGTCTCCTCCAGCTTCTCGGGGCATTCGGCCCAGTCGGCGGCGGCGTGGACCGAGAGCGAGAGGCCCGGATAATGACGGCGCAACGTCCGCTCGGCCGCCTTCGCAGGTTCCGCGAGCAGCGAATCGAGCGTGACGACGACGACGCGCAGCTCGGGCGCGCCGGGGCGGTCAGCGTGCGAAATGGGCCTTGGCGTCATAAAGCGTCTCGACTGTGATTTCGGTGATGCCGCGCTCGGCGGCGTAGGTCTCGGTGTTGCGGCGGGCCTTGCCCCGCACGAAGAACGGGATCTTCTTGAGTTCCTTCTCGCCGGCGGCGGTCCAGACCGGGGCTTCGAGGACGGCCGCGTCGGCCCCGGCCGCCGCCGCGGGGGCCGCGCGACGCTCCGCCGCGCGGGCGGCGGGCGCCGGGCCTTCGTCGGCCTCGCGGCGGGCGGGGTCTTCGGCCGGCGCCGTCCGGCCCGCCGCCGGAGCGTGGCCGCCGAGGTGGCTGGGACCGGCTTCGTCGCTGAATTCGAAATCCTCGCGGAACATGGCGAGGAGGTGCTCCTCGAGGCCCATGACCAGCGGATGCACCAGCGTGTCGAAGAGGACGTTCGCCCCCTCCCAGCCCATGACGGGCGAGTAGCGCGCCGGGTGGTCCTGGACGTGGAAGGGGGCGGAGATCACGGCGCAGGGGATGCCGAGGCGCTTGCCGATGTGCCGCTCCATCTGCGTGCCGAGGATCATCTCGGGCGCGGCCTCGGCGATGGCGGCCTCGACCTCGAGGTAGTCGTCGGTGATCAGCGGCTCGACGCCGTAGGCCTTCGCGGCCTCGCGGATCGGGCGCGCGAACTCGCGGTTGTAGGCGCCGAGGCCGACGACCTCGAAGCCCATCTCGTCGCGCGCGACGCGGGCCATGGCGAGGGCGTGGGTGGCGTCGCCGTAGACGAAGACGCGCTTGCCGGTGAGGTAGGTCGAGTCGACCGAGCGCGACCACCAGGGGAAGCGCAGGTCCGTCGCCTCCGGCGGGACCGGCAGGCCGGTCAGCGCCGCGACCTCCTCGACGAAGTCGCGCGTGGCGTGGACGCCGATCGGGACCGTCCTGGTCCAGGGCTGGCCGTGGGTCTTCTCGAGCCAGCGGGCGGCGCCCTCCGCGATCTCCGGGTAGAGGACGACGTTGAAGTCGGCGGCGGCGAGGCGGGTCAGCGCCTTCGGGGTCGCGCCCATCGGGGCGGTCACGTTGACGCGCACGCCCATGCCTTCGAGCAGGCGCCGGATCTCGGCCGCGTCGTCGCGGTGGCGAAAGCCGAGGGCCGTCGGGCCGAGGATGTTGGCGACGGGGCCGTCGCCGTCGGCGCTGAGCTTCTCGGCCGGATGCGCGAGGGCGCGGACGAGCTGGTAGAAGGTCTCCGACGCGCCCCAGTTCTCCTTGCGCTGGTAGCTCGGCAGCTCCAGCGGGACGACGGGAACGGGCAGGTCCAGCGCCTTGGCGAGGCCGCCCGGATCGTCCTGGATCAGCTCGGCCGTGCAGGAGGCGCCGACGATCATCGCCTGCGGCTTGAAGCGCTCGTAGGCCTCCTTCGCGGCGCTCTTGAAGATGTCGGCGGTGTCGGAGCCGAGGTCGCGCGCCTGGAAGGTGGTGTAGGTGACGGGCGGACGGTGGTCGCGCCGCTCGATCATGGTGAAGAGGAGGTCGGCGTAGGTGTCGCCCTGCGGCGCGTGAAGGACGTAGTGCAGGCCCTTCATGCCGGTGGCGACGCGCATGGCGCCGACATGCGGCGGCCCCTCGTAGGTCCAGACCGTGAGCTTCATCGGGCGGCCTCCAGTCCGGCGAGCTTCGCCTTGCGGGCGAGCGGGCGGGCGAAGAGGCCGGCGAGGTCGGCGGCCTGCTCGTAGCCGTGGACGGGGGTGAAGACGAGTTCGATGGCCCACTTCGTGGTCATGCCCTCCGCCTCGAGCGGGTTGGCGAGACCGAGGCCGCAGACGGTGATGTCGGGGCGGGCCTCGCGGCAGCGGTCGAGCTGGAGGTCGACGTCCTGCCCCTCCGAGATCGTCGGGCCTTCCGGGATCAGTCGGAGCTCGGGCTCCATGATGCCGCGATGCAGGAACGGGGTGCCGATCTCGACCGGGACCATGCCGCATTCGCGGGCGAGGAACCGCGCGAGCGGGATCTCGAGCTGGCTGTCGGGGAAGAGGAACAGCGACTTGCCGGAGAGGGATTCGGCGACGCGGGCCACGGCCTTGCGCGCGCGGGCGCGAGGGGCGGCGGTGACGCGGTCGAAGATCTCTTCAGGGACGCCGAATTCGGCGGCGGCGGCGCGCAGCCAGGCGGTCGTGCCCTCCTCGCCGAAGGGGAAGGGCGCGGGAAGGCGGGTGGCGCCGCGGCGCTCCAGCGCGCCGGCGGTGTCGCCGAGGAAGGGCTGGGCCAGGAGAACCCTGGTGTCGGGGCCGACGCCCGGCGTCTCGTCCCGCCGGCGGGCCGGGAGCAGCGTGACGGGCACGCCCATCTCGCGCAGCATGCCGACGAGCTGGTCCTCGACCACGTCCGGCAGGGCGCCGACGACCATGAGCTCCTTCGCGTCGGTCTCCGGCAGGATCGGGACCATCGCGGCGAGGCAGGCGTCCTCGCCCTGGGTGAAGGTCGTCTCGATGCCGCTGCCCGAGTAGTTCAGGACGCGGACATGCGGAGCGTGCTGCCGGCTGAGGCGTTCGGCGGCGCGCGAGAGGTCGAGCTTGATGACCTCCGAGGGGCAGGAGCCGACGAGGAAGAGCTGGCGGATGTCCGGCCGGCGGGCGAGCAGGCGGGCGACCTCGCGGTCGAGCTCCTCGTTCGCGTCGGCGAGGCCGGCGAGGTCCTTCTCCTCCATCACCGCGGTGCCGAAGCGGGGCTCGGCGAAGATCATCACGCCGGCGGCGGACTGGAGAAGGTGGGCGCAGGTGCGGCTGCCGACGACGAGGAAGAAGGCGTCCTGCATCTTGCGGTGCAGCCAGACGATGCCGGTGAGGCCGCAGAAGACCTCGTGCTGGCCGCGCTGCTTGAGGACGGGCGCGTCGGCGCAGCCGCGGGCGGGGGCGGCGGCCGGCGCGTTCATGCCGGGACCCCCGCCGGTTCGGCCGCTGCACGGTCGGCGGCCTCCTGCAGGCGGGCGGCGCGGAGCTTGAGGATGAACTGGATCGCGTTCACCGCGTAGGCGGCGTAGGCGACGAGCGCGATGGCGGCCTGGGTGGTCGGCGCCCAGCCTGCGACAAGCGCGAGGACGTAGACGAGGTGAAGCGCGATGACGCCGAAGCTCACCACGTCCTCCCAGAAGAAGGCGTCGGCGAAGAGCCACTCGTCGAAGACCACCTTCTCCCAGATCGAGCCGGTGACCATGATCAGGAGCAGGATCGCCGTCTTGACGATGACGGAGACGGTGGCGGCCAGGAGCCCCTCGCCCGTCAGCAGGAAGTTCAGCAGCAGCGCGGACGACACGAGCATCACGAGGAACTGGACCGGCGCGAGGACGCCCTGGACCGTGGTCCAGACAGTGGCGTCGCGGCGGGCGCGCTGCTCGGGAGTGTAGAGCGGCGGGCGGCTTCGGTGCGGTGCGCCGAGCGTCGCCGGTCGGGCTCGTGTCATGTCGCCTCCCCGGAGGTGTCGTCCTTGTTGATCGGAAGGTAGGGGTCGGCGCGCGCGAGTGTCAATCTGAATTTACGTTCGGCGAAAGTGACAGCTCGGGCGCCGCGCCATCCCGCGGATTCGGGCGGGCATGCTCCTAAAGTCGGAGTTTCCTTTGTTTGACAGAGGGTTCGGAAACTCGGACGAGGCCGGTCGCGCGACTGCATGCGATTGGATTCTCTCGCAGAATTCGCGATCTGTCAGTTTTCATTGACGCTTGTGGCGCGAGTATGCTGTTCTTCTTGCTGTTCCCGCCCGGGATCCGCCGCTTCGGACGCCTCGGGCCGCCGCCGCGCAGACAGCGTCAGCGCGGCCTGACGCGAAAGGCCGGACACTTGTCACCCACTCAGCTCAGCCCGACGCGCGACCTGCCCCGAGCCGAGACCGGCGGGGCCGCGCGTCTCGTGCGGGAGATGGTCGAGCGCGTCTCCGTCGACCTGCGTCGCCGCTCGGACTGGCCGCAGGTTCCGGAGGGCGCGATCGACGCGTTCTGCGAATCGCTGATCGCGGCCGATCCCGACGCGGCGGCGCGTCACCTCTCGGCGCTGCAGGCGCGGGGCCTCTCGCCCGACGCGCTCTATGCCGGATGGCTGGCGGCCGCGGCGCGGGAGCTCGGCCGGCGCTGGGACGAGGACGAACTGGGCTTCGCGGACGTCACGCTGGCCATGACGCGGCTGCAGCGGCTGCTTCGCGAACTCGGGCCGGCCTTCGTCGGCCCCGGCCGGGGCGGGGCGGCGAACGCCCCGCTCGCCTTCGTGACGGCGGCGCCAGGCGAGCGGCACATCTTCGGACCGGTGATGTTCGCCGACCAATTGCGGCGAATCGGCTGGCAGGTGCGCCTCGACGTCTCCGGCGATCCGGCGGCGAGCCTGGCGACGGCGCGCGAGGTCGCGCCCGACGCGATCGGCGTCTCCGCGGGCAGCCGTGTCGTGATGTCGCGGCTGGCGTCGCTGGTGACGCGGCTTCGCGGCGCCGTGCCGGGGGCGCGGATCGTGCTCGGCGGGGCGCTTGTGACCGAGGATCCGGAGGCCGCGCGGCGCTGCGGCGTCGACGAGACCGCCGCCTCGGCCCAGGAATTCGAGGCCGCGACGGCGTCGCAAGCGTGTCACGCCGAGCTGCGGACCGCGACGTGATGGGCCGCGGGACTTGACCCGGCGCCTCGATCGCGAGTTTACGGGAGCTTCGGAGTGTAAGCGACGTGAAACGGTCAGGAGCGCCGGGCGTCCCGATGTCCTCTAACCGCAAACCGGGCGACGCGGCGCCGCTGGCGGATGGCAAGACCGTCCGCAGCCTGCTCGCGGGTGCGAGCGACCTTGCGCTCGCGGTCGACGCCGAAGGCGTCGTCGTACACGTCGAGACGGGCGGCGAGGACTTTTCGGGCGCGCGTCCGGAAGAGTGGATCGGCCGGCGGCTCGCCGACTGCGTCACGCCCGAAAGCCGCACCAAGCTCGAATCCCTGCTGAACGAGGCGCGGAGCGGAGACCGTCCGCGCCGGCGCGAGCTGAACCACCCCACGGCCGAGGGCGAGGATCTGCCGATCCGCTACGCCGCGGCCTACGCGCCGGACGAGGATCTGGTGCTGCTGATGGGGCGCGACCAGCGCGCGATCGCCTCGCTGCAGTCGCGCCTCGTCGCGGCGCAGCAGGCGATGGAGCAGGAGTACGAGCGCCTCCGGCAGATGGAGACGCGCTACCGGATCCTGTTCCAGACCGCGACGGAGGCCTTCCTGATCGTCGACGCGGCGAGCAACCGCGTCTCCGAGGCGAACCCGGCCGCGGCGAAGCTCCTCGGCGTCGAGGCGACGGAGCTCACCGGCCGGCCGCTGCAGGACCGCATCGCGCCGGAGGCGCGCCAGGCGCTCACGGCGGCGCTCGCGTCCGCGGTCGCGTCGGGCCGCTCCGAAAGCGTCGAGATCTCCGACCCGGGCGAGACGCGGCGCATCGACCTGCGCGCGACGCTGTTCCGCGCCGCCGCGGACACCCTGCTGCTCTGCGTCCTGCGCCCCCGCGGCGAGACGGGGGGGGAGGATCAGGAACTCGAGGCGCAGGTCATGCGGCTCCTTCGCCGGTCCACCGACGGGGTGGTGCTGAGCGACACCGAGGGACGCATCCTCTGGGCCAACGACGCCTTTCTCGGCCTCGCCGAGGTGGCGCTGGAGGATCAGTTGCGGGGCGAGAGCCTCGACCGCTTCCTCGGCCGGCCCGGCGTCGATCTGAACGTGATGCTCCAGAACGCGCAGGAGCACGGGCGTCTGCGCCACTTCTCCACCACGCTCCGCGGCGCCTACGGCTCCACCGCGCAGGTCGAGATCTCCACCGCCCATCTGCCCGCCGAGGTCCGGCCGGGCTTCGGCTTCATCATCCGCGACGTCACGCGCAGCACCTCCGCGCAGCGGCGCGGCAGCGGCCCGGTCTCCGACCCGCAGTCGGTCGATCACATGGTGGAACTGGTCGGTTCGGTCCCGCTGCGCGAACTGGTGCGGGCGACGACCGACGAGATCGAGCGCATGTGCATCCAGACCGCGCTGCGCCTGACCGGGGGCAACCGCGCCTCCGCCGCCGAGATGCTGGGCCTGTCGCGACAGAGCCTCTACGTGAAGCTGCGGCGCTTCGGTCTCGTCGATTCCGACGCCGACGACTGAGCCTGCGGCGCAGGAGGCCGCCCGGCCGTCCGTCCCGTTTCCGAACCGCGGCGCCCTCAGCCGACATGCGGCGGCCCCGGCGGCGGCCGGCTCGTCCTTTGGGCGGAGACGGGCGGTTTCGGGTCGCATCGGCGCGGTTTCCCTCTTCCCCTGCCGAGAGTGTCATGCAAAGTTTACGGCATGACCGTCAATGAGGATATACGGGCGACTCGCGGGGCCGGATCACCCTCCGGTACACGAAAGTATCCCGAACCCCGGGTGGTGCTGGAGCTGCTCAAGCCCGTCACCTGGTTTCCGCCGATGTGGGCGTATCTGTGCGGCGTCGTCTCCTCGGGCGTGCCGTTCACGGACCGCTGGGGGCTGGCGCTGCTCGGCATCCTGCTCGCCGGGCCGATCGTGTGCGGCATGAGCCAGGCGGCGAACGACTGGTGCGACCGGCACGTCGACGCGCTGAACGAGCCGCAGCGGCCGATCCCCTCCGGAAGGATGCCGGGGCGCTGGGGGCTCCGGATCGCGTGGATCTGGACGGGCCTCTCGCTCGCCGTCGGCGCGATGCTCGGGCCATGGGGCTTCGCCGCGACCGTGGTGGCGGTGATCTTCGCCTGGATCTACTCGGCCGAGCCGATCCGACTGAAGCGGAACGGCTGGTACGGCAACGCGGCCGTCGGCCTCTGCTACGAGGGACTGCCCTGGTTCACGGGCGCCGCGGTGATGCTCGGCGCCCTGCCCTCCACCGAGATCGTGATCGTCGCGCTGCTCTATGCGGCGGGCGCGCACGGGATCATGACGCTCAACGACTTCAAGGCGGTGGAGGGCGATCTGAAGATGGGCGTCGGCTCCCTGCCCGCGCGCCTCGGACCGGAGCGCGCGGCGCGGCTGGCCTGCTGGGTTATGGCGGTGCCGCAGGTGCTGGTGATGCTGCTGCTCAGGATGTGGGGCGCCACGGTCGCGCCGTTGATCATCCTCGGGCTGATCCTGGCTCAGCTCGTCGCGATGCGGGTGATGCTGCGCGATCCGCGGGCCAAGGCGCCCTGGTACAACGGGACGGGCGTGGTGCTCTACGTCTCCGGCATGATGGCCGCGGCCGTCGCGCTTTCGGGCATGGAGTGACGGGGATGGGCGGGCTCTCCTGGCTCTCGATCTTCCGGCTCGGGCTGGTGCAGACGGCGCTCGGCGCGATCGTGGTGCTGGCGACCTCGACGCTGAACCGGGTGATGGTGGTGGAGCTGGCCTTGCCGGCGATGCTGCCGGGCGCGCTGGTCGGCTTCCATTACGCGGTGCAGATGCTGCGCCCGCGCTGGGGCTTCGGCTCGGACGCGGGCGGGCGGCGCACGCCCTGGATCCTCGGCGGCATGGCGGTGCTGGCGCTGGGCGGGTTCCTCGGCGCACTCGGCACGGTGTGGATGGGGACGAGCTTCTGGCCCGGACTGGCGCTGTCGCTCGCGGCCTTCGCGCTGATCGGCGTCGGCGTGGGCGCCTCCGGCACCAGCCTGCTGGCGCTGCTGGCGACGACGGTCGCGCCGCGGCGGCGCGCGGCCTCGGCCACCATCGTCTGGCTGATGATGATCGCGGGGTTCGTCGTGACCGCGACCTCCGCGGGCGCGCTGCTCGATCCCTTCTCGCACGAGAGGCTGCTGGCGGTGGTCGGCGGAATCGCCGTGGTCGCGGTCCTGCTCTCGTTCGTCGCGGTCTGGGGGATCGAGGCGAGGTCGCCGCGGATCGTCGGCGCGGCGCCGGCCGGGCCGGCGGGGAAGCCCGACTTCATCGCGGTGCTGCGCGAGGTCTGGGCGGAGGACAAGGCGCGGCGCTTCACGGTGTTCGTGTTCGTCTCGATGCTGGCCTATTCCTGGCAGGACCTGATCCTCGAGCCCTATGCCGGGCACGTCTTCGGCATGACGCCGGGGCAATCGACCGCGCTCGCCGGGATGCAGCATTCGGGGACCTTCCTCGGCATGCTGCTGGTCGGCGTCGGCGCCTCGGGCCTGCGCATCGGCTCGATGAAGTTCTGGACGGTGACGGGCTGCCTCGGCTCGGCCGCCTCGCTCGGCTGGATCACGCTGGCGGGTCTGAAGGGCCTCGCGATCGAGCCGGCGGTGTTCGCGCTCGGCTTCGCCAACGGGACCTTCGCGGTCGCCGCCATCGCCTCGATGATGGGCCTCGCCTCCGAAGGGACGGCGCGGCGCGAGGGGACGCGCATGGGCCTCTGGGGCGCGGCGCAGGCGATCGCCTTCGGGCTCGGCGGGTTCGCCGGCGCGATGGGCGCCGACGTCGCGCGCGCGCTGATCGCCGAGCCGGCGGCGGCCTACGGGATCGTGTTCCTGGCCGAAGCCGCCCTCTTCCTCGTCTCCGCGGCGCTGGCGCTGCGGATCGCCTTGCCGGCTCCGGTCCGGCCTGCCCTCGTTCCGGGAGAATGACGATGGTTCAGACGTTCGATGTCGTGGTGGTCGGCGGAGGGCCGGCGGGCGCGACCGCCGCCGAGGATCTGGCGAAGGCCGGGCGGAGGGTGATGCTCCTCGACCGGGCGGGGCGCATCAAGCCCTGCGGCGGCGCGATCCCGCCCCGGCTGATCAAGGACTTCGACATTCCGGACGAGCAGCTGGTGGCGAAGATCAACACCGCGCGGATGGTCTCGCCCACCGACAACCGGGTCGACATCCACATCGAGAACGGCTTCGTCGGGATGGTGGACCGCGAGGATTTCGACGAGTTCCTGCGCGTGCGGGCCGCCAAGGCCGGCGCGCTGCGAGAGACGGGGACCTTCTTGCGCATCGAGCGCGACGGCGACGCGACGACCGTGGTCTGGCGCCCGAAGGAGAAGGGCGCCGGCGAGCGGCGGACGCCGACGACGCTGGTGATCGGCGCCGACGGCGCGCGCTCGGACGTGGCGCGGGCCGACGTGCCCGGGGGCGAGAGCATCCCCTACGTCATCGCCTACCATGAGATCGTGAAGGCGCCCGAGGGCGCCGAGGCGGCCCGCGCGGGCTACGACGGGACGCGCTGCGACGTGGTCTATGACGGCCGCATATCGCCCGACTTCTACGGCTGGGTGTTCCCGCACGGGAAATGCGCCTCGATCGGCATGGGCACCGGCGTGAAGGGTTTCGACCTGAAGAAGGCGACGCGGGACCTGCGCGAGAAGTCGGGGCTGGCCGAAGCCGAGACCATCCGGACCGAGGGCGCGCCGATTCCGCTCGAGCCCCTGAAGAAGTGGGACAACGGGCGGGACGTGGTGCTGGCCGGCGACGCGGCCGGGGTGGTGGCGCCGAGCTCGGGCGAAGGCATCTACTACGCCATGCTCGGCGGTCGCGTCGCCGCCGCGGCCTGCGAGAAGGTGCTGGCCACCGGCAGGCGCCGGCATCTGGCCCATGCGCGGCGCGCCTTCCTCAAGGACCACAAGACGGTGTTCAAGGTGCTGCGCTCCATGCAGGACACGTGGTATCGCAGCGACGACCGTCGCGAGCGCTTCGTCTCGATCTGCCGGGACGTGGACGTGCAGCGCCTGACCTTCGAGGCCTACATGCACAAGAAGCTGGTCTTCGCGAAGCCCTTGGCGCATCTCAGGATCTTCGCCAAGAACTGTCTGCATCTCGCCCGGCTGATCCCCGCGCGCGACCCGGGGCGTGCGGCGCGCGTTCCGCGGCCGGAGGCGGTGGCGGCGGAATGAGCGAGCCGGTCCTGATCCCGGCCTGGGGGCCGGACGGGGTGCTGCGCCCCGTGGAGAAGCTCGAGGCGCATCGTCGCGGGCTGCGGCACCCGGCGATCAGCGTCTTCGTGTTCGACGAGCGCGGGCGCACGCTGATCCAGAAGCGCGCGGCGGGGAAGTATCACACGCCAGGCCTCTGGGCGAACGCCTGCTGCACGCATCCGCACTGGGGCGAGGACATGCTGCACTGCGCGGAGCGCCGCGTCGCGGAGGAGCTCGGTCTCGAGCTGGCGCTCCAGCCGCGGGGGGAGATCGAGTACTGGGCCGACGTCGGCGGCGGCCTGTTCGAGCACGAGGTCGTGCGGCTGTACGTGCATGACGGACGCGCGACGGATCTCGTGCCGCGGCCCGACCCCGACGAGGTGGCCGAGACGCGCTGGGTCACCCTCGACCGGCTGCGCCGCGAGATCGCGGAGACGCCGGACGCGTTCACGCCTTGGCTCCGGATCTACCTGGCCGAGCACGCCGACAAGGTTCTGCCGGAGCATGCCTGAGGGGCCGGCGGAATGCGTGACGCTCACCTGCTTCCGGTTCGAAGGCGCGTTGGAGCGCGTGCGGCAGTTCGGTCGCATGGGCTTGGATCGTCGCGCGCTGGCGCGCACGCCCGACATCGGCTTTCACCGCATGATGGGGACGGGAACCGGCCTCGGCTTCCGTCCCAGACCCGATTTCGGTGTGTGGACGCTGCTCGCCTGCTGGCCTTCCGTCGCGGTCGCGCGGGAGCGGATCGAGGCCGCGCCGGTCTGGCGGCGCTGGCGCGCCCGGGCGGCCGAGGACGCCACGATCTTCATGGAGACGCTGGGCCGACGCGGCGATTGGGGGTTCGAGACGCCCTTCGCCCGGCGCGAACCCGCGCCGGCGCTGCGGCAGGGCGAAAAGCTCGCCGTCCTGACGCGGGCGACCGTGAAGGTCCGACGAACGGCCGCCTTCTGGGCCCGCGTGCCCGCGATCGAGGATGCCTTGGCCGAGGCGCGTGACGTGCGCTTCCATGTCGGCATGGGCGAGGTGCCGTGGCTCCACCAGGTGACGTTCAGCGTCTGGGATGACGAGCAAGCCATGCGCGCCTTTGCGCATGAGGCCGGCCCGCACCGGCAGGCGGCGCACGACGCCCGGGAACGCGGCTGGTTCACCGAAAGCCTCTTCGCGCGTTTCGCCGTGACCGGAACGACCGGCCGATGGGGCGGCGCGGCGCTCACTTTCTGATCGCTCGGCCGATCCGACCTCTCGGCCGGTTTCGGCGGCGCCGTCTCGGTGAACGGGATCGAACGACGCGGGGCAAGTCGGGGCGGCTTCGGTCTTGAGGCTGAGGACGGGATCGACCTGCCCGGTGTGGAACTTCGAGAAGGCCCCGGCCTGCATGCAGCGTCGCGGGGTCGCCCGTCGCCGTTCCGCTCGAAGGGTATGGCGCCGATGGGCGAGGCATGGGGACCTCGTCCGGGACGGCTGCGACCAAGTCGGCGCGACGCTTCGTACATCCCATGCATGACGCGGTCGCCGCTCCGCCTCGAGAGCCGGGAGGGTCTCTCCGGGCCGTTTCGAGGGGAGAGCGGCGATGGAAGTCTACGCCGGGCTGGATGTGAGCCTCAAGCGCACCGAG
>Ga0102943_1000506_pt1 | contig 26153 bp, 25 predicted proteins | sample SalPonC_black_MG_FD_78174 | JGI IMG/M metagenome (GOLD analysis project Ga0102943, IMG submission 78174) | Salt pond soil microbial communities from South San Francisco under conditions of wetland restoration - Salt Pond MetaG... | ecosystem: Environmental > Aquatic > Marine > Intertidal zone >...
GTAATAAGCATATCTCCGCGTCCAATAAGTTGGTTTGCTCCGGGTGTATCAAGGATTGTTCGCGAATCAACCATGGATGAAACCCTGAACGCCATACGAGCAGGGAAATTGGCTTTAATAACTCCGGTAATAATATTGGTTGACGGTCGCTGGGTTGCAATAATTAAATGAATACCAATAGCTCGTGCAAGTTGGGCTAACCTTGCTATAGGGCCTTCAATTTCTTTACCGGCAGTCATTATTAAGTCGGCAAATTCATCTACAACCACTACAATATAAGGTAGGTATTTGTGTCCTTTGTCTGGATTTAGTTTGCGGGCAATAAACTTTGCATTATATTCTTTAATATTTCTTACATGAGCAGCTTTTAAAAGATCGTAGCGGTGGTCCATCTCAATGCAAAGTGAATTGAGGGTATTTACAACCTTTTGTGTTTCAGTAATAATAGGCTCTTCCGAATCGGGAAGCTTGGCTAAAAAATGTTTTTCAATTTTTGTATAAAGGGTCAGTTCTACCTTTTTGGGGTCAATCATTACAAATTTTAATTGAGCCGGATGCTTTTTATATAGTAAAGATGCAATAATCGCATTTAATCCAACCGATTTACCTTGTCCCGTAGCTCCGGCAACCAATAAATGTGGCATTTTTGTTAAATCTACTACGTAGGTATCGTTCGATATGGTTTTTCCCAGTCCGATAGCCAGTTCATATTTTGATTCGCTAAATGCTTTGGATGAGATGATGGAACGCATAGAAACAATTTCAGGATTTTGGTTGGGTACCTCAATCCCTATAGTTCCCCTTCCGGGGATAGGAGCAATAATACGTATACCTAGTGCCGCTAAGCTTAAGGCTATGTCATCTTCTAAATTTTTAATTTTTGAAATACGTACCCCGGGGGCAGGAATAATTTCGTATAAAGTAACGGTGGGCCCTACTGTTGCTTTTATTTTGTCGATTTTAATTTTGTAGTTTGCCAGTGTTTCTACAATCCGGTTTTTATTGGTAATAATTTCTTCTTTGTCAATCTCTCCATTTGATTCATCACCATGTTTTTCCAATAAACTTATTGGAGGAAGTCTGTAGGATGATAATTCCAGCGTTGGGTCATAATTTTCGGGTTGGTAGTTTTTTACTGAACCATTTAGTTTATCTTCAGCGTGTTTTTCTTCAATGGTTAGTTCAATATTCTCTTCTTTTTCTGATTTTTTTTCTTGATTAGTTTCGGCTTTGGCTAACTTTTCTTTTTGTATTTTTCGTGTTGTAAAACTCAATTGTTCATCAATCTCCTCTTCGGTAAGTTCAGGTTCTTCTTCAATATCATCCGTTTTTTCTTCTTCTTCTTCTTCTTCTTTATTTTCTTTTATGTTGGGTTCTGTGGATATGACATTTTTATTTACTAATTCGGCAAAAAGATTTTTACCCCAAACAATCGATTTTTTAGATGAAAAGATAAAAAAAGCTATCACTGCAAGGGTAAGAAGAAAAGCAGTACCAACTTTTCCTAAAAAAGAATTAAGCCAGAGAGCTATAAAGTATCCATGGCCTCCACCTAACCCGCTACCCAGGTAGCCGTCTAAATCTCCAAATAAATAGCCCAATAAAACAGATAAAATGATGGTTCCGAAAATGGTTAATTTAAGCGTTTTACGAATGGAAAATAATTTGATATTGAAAAACCTTAATCCAATTACAATAAGTAAAAAGGGGAATGTAAATGAAGCGATGCCAAACCATTTATTAATAAATAAGTTGGCAAAATGAGCTCCTGCTTTACCCGACCAGTTTTCTACATTAGTATCAATTCCTGAAATTACTTTTGAATATTGGAAGCTTTGGTCTACTTTCCATGTAAAGAAGTAAGAAATAAAGGCAAGCGTTAAAAATGCAGCTAAAAATAAAGTGAAAATTCCTATAATTATTTTTACTCGTTCATCATTTAACGACTTTTTTCTTTTATTATTCGTGTCGTTTTTTTTGCCGTTTTTTTTTGCCATTTATTGCTATGTACTTTTTGATTTGATAATTGCTTTTAATACCTGCAAAGTAAAATAATTTAATGCAAATATAGTTACAATTTCTATTTATTCTGAAAACAGTGTGAGGATGAAATTATTGCTTAAGTAATTCGATAATTTCTACCATTGTTTTTCGGTTAATAGCCTGATATCCTTCGGGAACTTCAAAAAAATCAGATGATATTTCGGTTTCCTGGACTTTCGTAGCAGTTAATTTCATGTTTAAATCATAAAACTTAACCTGAAATTCCATTAATACACCATCAATAGATTTATAAGGAGTTTGTGAATTAACATTGTTAATACTAATATCTTTCGTGTAATAAATATAAAATGGATTTATATTGGTATCGGGGACTGATACTTTAGCTTTTTGTGCTTTGAAACCACAAATCTCTTTCACTTCATTTTGGGGTTCTATTTTGATGCCTGGTAATTCTTCAAAAAAAATGGATGATTCGTTAATCTTTTCAATATACTTATATTTTTTATTAAGAACTTTTACCAGGGTAATGTTTTTCTTTTCTCTGTAGTTTTGAATATGGGTGAAACTTACAATTCCTGAAAATCCTTCAATTTTATTTAATGTGTTATTATCTTTAAATTTAATAACCATTTTTTTTGGCAAAAGGCCTATCATAAAACTGTCCAGTGTATCATTCAGGTATTCAATGGAATATTCAATGAAACCCTCCTTTATTCGGTCTTTTTGCTTTAATTTATCACAGGAGGAAAAAATGGTTAATCCGATTAGAATAATAAAAACCGTGAATCTATATTTCATGTATAAATATTAAGGTTATAAAAATAAGTTAACTAATATAAATAAACAATCAGCAAAAAACAAAAAGAATTGATTATCGGTTAAAATTATTTGATAAATAAAATAAAATTCAGCTAGAATTTGTAGGAGTGTTGGTATGTATTTTCTCTACATCAGCAGCATTATTTATGAAATTTATGAATGAATGCAGGTTAGATGAATTTTACATGAATTTGAAATTTTTGACTTTAACAAATAACCCCAAGATCATAAAAACATGGTACTATAAAGCAAGTAATAATAGAAATATACTAAGCTTTTAAACCTTTTTATTAAATTGATTTATTACCAATTATGTTTTATAAGAGTTTTAGATATGATTTTTTTTTATAGATTTGTAGCTTAAATTATTTAATAATATATAAATTTTTGATTATGAATAAATTAGCTGTAGTTGCATTAGGAGGTAATGCTCTTTTGCGCGGTAATCAGATAGGAACCATAGATGAGCAGGAGCAAAACACTTTTGACACCCTCGAAAATCTGGTGTATTTAATTAAAGAGGGTTATGATGTAGTTATTGGTCATGGAAATGGCCCTCAGGTGGGTAACATTTTAATGCGTAACGATGCCGGTGAACATATGTACGACATTCCACAAATGCCGTTGGATGTTTGTGTTGCTGATTCGCAGGGAGGTATTGGATATATGATTGAGCGAATGTTACGTAATGTGCTTAAAAAGCATAATATCCAAAAAGAAGTTGTTACCCTGGTAACCTGTGTTCAGGTTGATAAAGATGATCCTGCATTTCAGGATCCTCAAAAACGTGTAGGTAAAATTTATACCAAGGAAGAAGCTGATAAATTAGCAGCAGACAAAGGTTGGGAATTTAAAGAAGAGGTGAAAGCCCATGGCGGTTGGAGAAGAGTAGTTCCTTCACCAAAGCCTATTAGTATAATGAATGAAAATGTGGTTGAAGCATTAGCACGACAGGGAAATATAGTTATTGCCGCTGGTGGAGGCGGAGTTCCCGTTTATTTTGACGAAAAAGGAGATGTAAGACCTTCTGAAGCAGTTATTGATAAGGATTTTGCCTCATCATTATTAGCTGCTCGTATTAAAGCCGATGAATTCTATATTTTGACCGATGTACCGTATGTTTATATTAATTATAAAAAACCTGATGAGAAAAAAATAGAGTTCCTGAGTAAAGCTGATGCTGACAAATATATGGAAGCAGGGCAGTTTGCTAAAGGAAGTATGGCTCCTAAAATTGGTGCTTGTTTACAGTTTATCGAAAAAGGTGGTAAAAAGAGTGTAATTACCGAAGCAACCAAATTGGAAGACCGTTCTTTTGGTACTAAAATTACTATGGAATACGAGGACTAAATAATTGAGCATTAATGAATAGTAAATAATAATTAATAAATTTTTATTGTTATGGCATTTAATTTAAGAAATAGAAGCTTTTTAAAGCTATTGGATTTTACTCCAAAGGAAATTAATTTTTTGTTAGAACTTTCTGCTGACCTAAAAAAGGCAAAATATAGCGGAACAGAACAGCAAAAATTAAAAGGTAAGAATATTGCTCTTATATTTGAAAAATCATCTACCCGAACAAGATGTGCTTTCGAAGTAGCTGCTTTAGACCAGGGTGCACATGTAACTTATCTGGGACCTTCCGGTTCTCAAATAGGAGGAAAAGAATCGATGGCTGATACTGCCAGAGTATTAGGAAGAATGTACGATGGTATCGAATACCGTGGTTTCGGACAAAATGTTGTTGAAGAATTGGGTAAATATGCCGGTGTTCCTGTTTGGAATGGTTTAACTAACGAATTTCACCCAACGCAAATCCTGGCCGACTTTTTAACCATGATGGAACATTCAGATAAACCTTTACACCAGGTTACTTTTGCTTATGTTGGTGATGCAAGAAACAACATGGGTAATTCTTTATTGATTGGTGCAGCTAAAATGGGAATGAAATTCCGTTCTGTAGCTCCTAAAAGTGTACAACCTACCGACGAATTGGTAAATCAGGCTAAAGAAATTGCTAAAGAAACAGGGGCTGAAATTATTGTTACCGATAATGTGGAAGAAGGAGTAAAAGGTTGTGATTTTATTTATACCGATGTTTGGGTATCTATGGGAGAACCAGACGAAGTATGGAAGGAAAGAATAGAATTATTAAAACCATACCAGGTTAATAAAGCGATGATGGATGCAACAGGAAATCCAAAGTGTAAATTCATGCATTGTTTACCAGCATTCCATAACAGAGAAACTAAGGTAGGCGAAGAGATATTCCGGAAATTTGGTTTAAATGGAATGGAAGTAACCGAGGAAGTATTTGAATCTCCTGCATCAATAGTATTTGATGAAGCAGAAAACAGAATGCATACTATTAAAGCAGTAATGGTTGCTACATTAGGAGCATAATAATTACAGGATTTATGTAATATATAAAATCAGGGTGCTTTTTGAGCACCCTTTTTTATTCTTGGTTAAAAATCCCCAGGGGATCAACAAATTTATTAACAACTGATTGTTTTTCAGATTTTACAGCCTGAGAAGTGATTGTCATTACCGGGGGGGTTGAATAATTAATAATTCGGTGAGCAAAAGCTCCGATATAATTATCAAATGAATAGCGTTCCTTATGGGTCATGATAATCACAAGATCTGCATTAATTTTATCTGAATACTCAATAATATCCTGATATGCATACGTCCTTTTTTTTCTTAAAAGTTTGAATGTATAATTTGCCTCATGTTTTTTAAGCTTTTTTTCAATATTTTTAACCTTTTTCCGTGTACGTATATTGCGGTTTCCAATTCCTTCAAAAAGCACCGAAACAAAATGTAATTTTGCTTTGGCATATTGATTAAAAGCCAAAGCTGCTTTCACTTTTCTATCGGTATCCTCTGCTAAATCAATAGGAACAACAATATTTTTAATATCAGTGTCAATCTTGTTTTTGATGGTAATAACCGGGCATTTGGATTCGGTAATAACATGAGTTACAATTGATCCTAAAATTTTATTTTCTTTCTCTTCTCTATGTTTATCACACAGAACAATGAGTTCAGCATTAATGGTTTCTGCATATTCAAGAATTTCTTCATGCACTTTCCCAAAAAGCACCTTTATTTCAAAATCTGTTTCGGGATGTAAAGCAGCTGTCTTCTTTAAATTTTCAAGTGATAGTTGATATAATTTTTCTTTAGTATCTTTAGTTATAATCATATTATTCCACCAATCGCCTAATGAAACAATATTGATTAAATGGATTTTACTATTTAAAAGTTTAGATAAAAAAATTGCTTCTTCAAGCGAGTTTTCAGATTCGTTTGTAAAATTAATAGGTACTACAATATCTTTCATAAATATGAGTTTTGTTATTTTTTAAAATATACCTTTTGCAAAGTGCCAGGTAATATAGAATGAAGCAGCAAGTTTAAGACCAACACCGGTTAAAAAACCTATAAAAGCTCCTAGTCCGGCTCTGAACGCATCCTGGTTATTGGCTCCTTTTAATGATTCGCCGATGATTGCTCCTGCTAAAGGGCCTAATATTAATCCCAGAGGACCTAAAAAAATCATTCCAATAACCATTCCTATTCCTGCTCCCCACATACCGGCTTTTGTTCCGCCAAATCTTTTGGTTCCCCAGATAGGCACTACATAGTCAAGAACAGTTGCTAAAATAGCGATAAAAGCAGCTATGATTAAAAAATTTGTTGTATAATCGGCGAAATCAGTAAAATGGACAACTAATAATCCTAAAAAACTCAGTGGTGGCCCGGGAATTACCGGTAAAATACAGCCCAGCAAGCCTGAAATAATCAACAGAACAGCTATAACTAATAGAAACCAATCCATGGGGTAACTTTTTAATGAAATATAAATATAATAATATAATTTAATTCAGCAGGATAAAATTACTGATTTAATCTGTTTTATTTTGGATTAAAAATTTTATGTGCGATATATCCGGATTTAGGTCACAACCCGAGCAATTACAACCTGATTTTGAATTATTTTTGAAAAATAGATAAGATTGGAATGCTATATATAGCACTGAAAAAATAATAATTATATAAACGATTATTTCCTGAATCATAAATTTAAAGATTTGAGATTAAAGTTCCTGTTTGATAAACGATAAATGAAATAATCCATGCTATAGAGGTAGTGTAGAAAATTGAGAAAAGACCCCATTTCCAGTGCCCTGCTTCTTTATTAATTGCAATTATTGATGCAATACATGGAAAATATAAAAGGATAAACAACAAGAATGTGTAAGCTATTAGAGGAGTAAAAACTTTGTTGCCGTTTTCGTCTTTTTCGTTTTGTAATCTTTGAACTAAATTTTCGTGAACATCAGCCCCGTTTTCTTCTGCCTGATAAAGTACTCCCATTGTACTAACCACAATTTCCTTACCGGGTACCCCGGATAATATACTTACACTCATTTTCCAGTCAAAACCCAGGGGACGCATCACGGGCTCGACAAATTTTCCAATTTGGCCGATATAAGATTTTTCTTGCCGCTCGGCATCTTTTTTGTTTTCAAGAGTTTGAATCTTTTGCTGAGCCTCAGGGTTAGTCTGGGCTATTTGCTCAATTTTTTGGTTATAATCTATAGAATAATCAATATCTCTTGGATAATAACCTAAAGCCCAAATTATTATAGATGCTACTAAAATTACACCTCCCATTTTTTTTAAATATTGCGAACCCTTAGACCACATGTGTCTTATAGTATTTCGTGCTGTGGGAATTCTATATGGAGGCAGCTCCATAACAAAAGGCACTTCTTTTGATTTAAATATAGTTTTCTTAAAAATAATGGCAATTAAAGCTGCAACGATTATTCCGATCATATATATGGAAAATAAAACCGTACCCGGATAGGTGGGAAAAAATGCAGAAATGATTAAAACATATACAGGAAGTCGGGCACTGCATGACATAAAAGGATTTATCAGAATCGTTAAAAGCCTGTTTTGTGGATTTTCTATGGTTCTTGCCGACATAATTGCCGGGACGTTGCATCCAAAACCCATAATCAGCGGAATGAAAGATCTTCCGTGCAACCCAATCTGATGCATTATTTTATCCATAATAAATGCTGCCCGGGCCATATATCCGGTATCTTCCATTATGGAGATAAAAAAGAAAAGTATCAGAATATTGGGTAGAAAAATAATTACTCCGCCAACACCCCCAATTATTCCATCAATAATTAAATCTTTAAGTGGCCCCGGAGACATGAAGTCATTAATACCATTTCCAATAAACCCGATGAAAGTATCAATCCATTCCATAGGATATTGCCCGAGTTTAAAAGTAGAAAAAAACATGAGCCAAAGAAAGAAGATGAAAATGGGAAACCCAAAATATTTGTGCGTTAAGAATTTATCTATTTTTTCTGTATTTTTTCGACGTGTTTCAATATTTCCTTTATAGGTTTCTTTAAGAGCTCCGGTTACAAAACCATATTTAGCATCAGTAATAATTGTTTCAGTATCATCATTTAACAATAGTTCCAGTTGTTGGATTTCTTTTTCTGTTTTTTGTTTAATTAGATCATAATTATCCCATTTGGAAAGGGAAAAATTAGCAGCTTCGTCTTTTTCAAGTAATTTAATGGCGTAAAATCTTGAGGAGACAATGTCGGTTAATCGTTTATTTTCCCAAATTTCATCCTGGATATTTCGAATTGAACTTTCTACATCTTTACCATAATTTATATGAATATGCCTTACGGATGGATCTTTATCTTCATAGACTTCAATTACTTTATCAAATAATTCTTTTATTCCATATCCTTTTGAGCCTATGGTTGGTATTATGGGTATTCCTATCATTTTGCCCAGTGATGTAAAATTAAACTCATCACCTTTTTTCTTCAATTCATCGTACATGTTAAGGGCTATTACCACCTTAATATCCATATCGATTAACTGAGTGGTAAGGTAAAGGTTGCGTTCAAGATTCGAAGCATCAACAACATTGATAACAACATCGGGCAGTTCGCCCAAAATAAATTTTCGAACAAAAAGTTCTTCCGGAGTGTATGCTGATAGTGAATAGGTTCCGGGCAAGTCAGTGATATTAAGCACATAATCATCCACTTTGCAGAGTGCTGTTTTTGAGTCAACAGTAACACCACTGTAGTTGCCTACATGTTCTCTTGATCGGGAAGCAAAATTGAATAAAGAGGTTTTACCTGAGTTTGGATTTCCTACCAAAGCTACCTGAATTTCTTTGCCTTTTTTACGTGCCGATGTTTTAAGGACCTCTTCGGAAATAACACCCTCAAATGATTTGTGTGTAAGTTCTTTTGCCTCCTCTTCAGTAATTACTTCAATTAATGAAGCTTCGCTCCGACGCAAAGAAACCTCGTATCCCATCAAACTGTATTGAATGGGATCTTTTAGCGGAGCATTTTTAATTACTCTAACCACTTGTCCTCGAACAAATCCCATCTCGGTAATTCGTCTTCGGAAAGCTCCCCGCCCTCTGACTTTGGTAATTATACCCTGGTCGTTATTATTTAGTTGTGATAATCGCATTCAATTCTATAGTATACCTAATTTTATTAGAGGTCTCAAAAATATAGTTATTCATTTAAACAAACAATACCATAATGGTGGTATTTTTTTAACAATTTCAATAGCACTTTGTTGATATAACTACTTTTTAAATCTGATTAATTTTATCCTAAATGATAAAAAAAGCTTATGTTTGTTACAAAAGATTTAATATGACAGGTGATAATATATATCAAAAGCTGAAGGATATTTTGATTGAGATGGGGGGTGATTTCAGTATTCTGGAAGAGCAGGTGGATGTTAATCTACAGGTTGAATTTTTCGAGCTGGTTAATCAATTATCTGAAAATAAAAGAGAGAATAAACTAATAATAGAAGAAAAAGATAAATTGTTTGACACAGAAACCGGAATTGAGGAGAAGAAAAAGTTGTTAGCTGAACTTTCTACCATGGATAAACCAGAAGCTTATCGTATCATAGAGAAAGTGGTTAATCAAAAGGATGATGATCTTTATTCCTGGTCGGTGCTTGCTCTCCAACATTGTCGAATTGGTTTGGAAACCAGCTTGCTTGATGAAAATCAGGTTTTCATTTCTACAGGCTTAGGCGGGAAAGGTGAAAAATTGCGCTATTTTATTGCATGTAAATTAAAAGATGAAGATTTTTTTTCAGATACTCAAAAGAAAATTGTGCAAACAGAATTTGCTGATATTTTTGAAAAGAGTAATTGCAAAATAGAAAAAGTTACTTTTGTTGAAAATTATTTATCGGTTATTGCACTTATTCCTATTGAGGTTTCTATTGGAAATGTAATAAAAAATGCAATTGCAGAATCTAATCACTATGGTGATTTTTTATATCATGAATATCTGATTACCAATGTTAAACTTTTAGATTATACCGAGATAAAAAAATTTTTTAAAGATAAAGGATTGTAAAACTTAAAAATTATAAATACAATGAATCATCAGGTTAATATTGCAATACAGGTATTGCCCAAATCAAAATCAAAAGATACTTATGCTTTAGTAGACGATGCCATCAAGGTTATTAGTGATTCGGGGTTGAGATACCGTGTTTGTCCGTTTGAAACAGTAATTGAAGGGCCTTACCAGGAGATTATGGATGTAGTGGAAAAAATACAAACAACTTGTTTTGAAAAAGGGGGTGATGAATTACTGGTATATCTGAAAATTCAAAACCGAAAAGATGGTAAAGTAACCATCGAAAATAAGATGGAAAAATATGATTAAGCTATCTTTTGAGTTATCTTAAAGTTTTTAAATAAAAAAGGCCGGCATTTCATTGCCAGCCTTTTTTTTTATTCTTTAGTTTCACCCAGGTCATCGAAATCAATGTCTGAAGTGTAATTTTCATTTTTAGTTTTATCTACTTCAGCATTTACTTCTGCAGGTTCAAATGATTCATTTTCTTGATTCTGATTCTGAACCGCAGTTTTTATAAAGTCTATAACTTCTTGCAGGTTCTCGGTAAATTTGTCAAAATCTTCTTTGTATAAGAAAACTTTGTGCTTTTCGAAATAATGTTTTCCGTCCCGATTAAACCTTTTTTTACTTTCTGTGATGGTAAGATAATAATCATTTTTTCGGGTTGTTTTTACATCAAGAAAGTAAGTTCTTTTTCCGGCTCTTACAACTTTAGAGAAAATCTCATCACGTCCTTTGTTGTTCGTTTCGTTGTTGTTTCCATTTTTCTCTAATTCTTCATTTTTGTCGTATCCATCCATCTTTTAATAATTTAGTTGGTTTAAATTAATCAACACCCAAAAGTAAAAAAATTATTATTAAAACATCAAAAAATAGATTTTTTTTGAAATCCTGTTATTAACACTTTTGTTTATAACTCACATATATCATAAACTTTAATTTATTTTTTTTGTTATTATAGTTTGTAATGCCAGTTATTAAAACATGTTAAATAATAATCGAAAAATTCTGCTATCAATTTTAAAAAAATCGTTTACTTTGCACTTTCAATACTAAATCTAATATAAGGAGTTCTTTACCAATGATTAGCCGAAGATTATTACGCATTAAAATTCTTCAGATTTGTTACGCTTATTTAAAGTCTCAGGGACAATCTTTAAACCAGGCAGAAAAAGAGTTGTTTTTTAGCATTCAAAAGTCCTACGATTTATATCATTATTTGTTGTTGTTAATTATTGATATTGTAAAATATGGCAGGTCAAGAATTGATTTGGCAACTCAGAAACATGTACCTACGTTTGAAGATTTAAATCCAAATACAAAGTTTGTTGATAATCAATTGGTACAGCAGCTCGAGGAAAATTTACAGTTAAATAACTATTTAAACGCTAAAAAATTAAGTTGGGTAAACTACCCCGAGTTGATTAAAAATCTTTATCTGGAAATAAAGGAGTCTGATATCTTTCAGAAATATATGAATGCCGAACAACGTACTTACAAAGATGATAAGAAATTAATTATTGATTTATTTTCAAAAATCATTATTATTCATGAACCTTTGCATCAGAATTTAGAAGAACAAAGCATTTACTGGAATGATGATCTGGAGTTTGTTACAGGTATGATTATTAAAACCCTGAAAGGTTTTAAAGCTTCAAGTGATGAAACAGAGCAACTTATGCCTTTGTTTAAGAATGAGGAAGATAAAGATTTTGCAAAACAATTGTTTAGAAAAACAATTTTGAAACATAGCGAGTATCAGCAATTAGTAGCCGATTATATTAAAAACTGGGATATCGAGCGGGTTGCATTTACTGATATTGTAGTGATGGTACTTGCAATTTCTGAATTAGTTGAATTTAAAGAAATTCCTGTAAAAGTTACGTTGGATGAATATATTGAAATTGCAAAATTTTATAGTACACAAAAAAGTAATAAATTTATAAATGGAGTATTAGATAAAGTTGTAGCGGATTTGAAAACAGAAGGAAAGATTAAGAAAATCGGCAGAGGATTGATAGGTGAAATTTAACCTTATTAATTCATTCGGTTTATGAATACAACGATTAATATTTCTTGATGGTTTCCAAAAATAATTATTACTTTGTATCTCAAACCTACAGGAACATGATAAGTAAAATGTATAAAAATATTTTTTGGCTTACTTTGTTTTTTCTGGCAGCATGTTCTTTGAAAAATGGAAATGATAAGCATAGGAATATAGAGCAGCATGTTAATGAACAAACTACCGTAAAATTTGATACCTTGTATCATAATTTTGGAAACATAAATCAAGGCGAACAGGTTGTATATTCTTTTAAATATATGAATATCGGAACATCCGACCTGGTGATTAAAGATGTTTACTCAACATGTGGTTGTACAGTTGCTAATTATACCAAAAAAGCATTATCCCCCAATGAATCAGGATATGTGGAAATTGTTTTTGATAGTTCTGGAAGAAGGGGTGTGCAATATAAAAATATAATTGTAGAAATGAATACCATACAGGGAAACCATACCCTGTCAATACGAGCAAATGTTATAAAAAAATAATTATAAATCTTAATTAAAATTTAAAATGATGAACAGTTTATTGTATGTATTATTAATGGGTCAACCGACTGAAGGACAAAGTCCTTTAACTTCCTTTTTACCTTTATTATTAATTATCGTTATTTTTTATTTCTTTATGATTCGCCCACAAATGAAGCGACAGAAAGAATTGAAGAAATACAGAGAAGCATTGCAAAAAGGTGATAAAGTAGTTACTACAGGCGGTATTTACGGAAAAGTAGATGGTATTAAAGACAACTACGTAATTGTTGAAATTGATAATGATGTTAAAATAAAGATTGACAAAAGTGCTATCTTAAAAGATGCTACTGACATTAGTTCAGCAAAATAATTTTGTAATTTAATAAGCGTTTAAGCGGTTTGTTCTTAAACGCTTTTTTTTACTTTTAAAATGGTGGTAACAAAGAATATCGAAGATAATATTAAGAATTTTTTTTCCAAACGGATTTTTAAATATGATAAAAGGCTGTTTGTATTTTTGATATTTGTAATAATTGCTACCATCTTTTGGTTTCTTAATCAGTTGGAACAGGAATATGAAACAAATGTAACCCTGCCGGTACGGTACACAAATTTTCCCGAAGATAAAATATTGGTAAACGATTTAGATAAATACTTTGATATCAGGGTTAAAGGTTTTGGGTACAAACTTCTTGAATATAAGATAAGTAATAAATTTCTCCCTTTTGTTATTGATGTAAATTCAATTACTATGCGTATGTATTCGCGAAAGGATTATGTAAAGTTTTATGCATTAACTAGAAATTTATCAGATAAAATTGAGCAACAATTAAGCTCCGAGTTACAGATTATTACTATAGAACCCGACACCTTGTTTTTTGATTTTGCTGATCGGATCCATAAAAAAGTGCCGGTAGTATCAAGAGTAAAACCCCTTCCTGCATCACAATATATGATAAAAGATCAAATTTTAATTAACCCCGACAGTATAACAATTTCGGGAGCAAATCCAATTATTGATACGATAAACCAGGTTTATACCAAAAAAGTTGAAATTAATGATTTAACTCAGAACTTTCAGGAATTTGTTGCAATTCAAAGGTATGATAACGTAGATTATTCAGAAGAAAAGGTTAAGATTTCTATAATGATTGAAAAATTTACCGAAGGAAATTTGAAAGTGCCGTTAAAGGTTAAAAATGTCCCCGATTCATTAATTTTAAGAACATTCCCTGATGAAATTTCTGTTTCATATTTTGTTGCTTTAAGTGATTATGATAAAGTATTACCTCAGTTTTTTGATGCAGAAGTTGATTACAATAACATCAATATTAATAATAACAAAGTAAAGGTTAACGTCACCAATTGGCCTGATTATATAAGGTCTTTAAGATTTTATCCTCAAGCTGTTGAATATTTAATTGAACGGAAAAATGATTAAAGTAGGTGTAACCGGCGGAATAGGCAGTGGGAAAACTCTTATTTGTGAGATTTTTGAACGTTTGGGAATTCCTGTTTTTAATGCCGATGTTGAGGCAAAAGAGATATATAACACCGATAAAAAAGTTATTGAACAGGTTCAGCAATTATTCGGGCATGATATATACCATCAAGGAAAGCTGAAAAGAGATATCCTGGCTAAAATTATTTTTAACGACAGCAAAGCACTGGATAAGGTAAATGCTATTGTCCATCCAAAAGTACGCGAGTATTTTATAGACTGGACAGAGAAACAAACAAGTGAATATGTTATTGAAGAAGCCGCTATACTTTTTGAAAGTAATGCTTATCTTGATTTGGATTATATAATAAATGTACATGCCCGCCAGGAAAACAGGATAGAGCGAGTAATGAATCGCGATAATATTAGCAAGGAACAGGTACTAAGCCGGATGAAAAATCAACTGTGTGATGAAAAAAGAATGAAATTAGCTGATTTTACAATATATAATGATGGTGACAGAATGTTATTGCCACAGGTTATTGAAATACATCAAAAAATAATTAACAGAATTTAGTTGCTATGGGAAAATTTGGGAAATGGATAGCCGGAGGTTTAGGTTGGGCTATATTTGGCCCCCTTGGAGGTATCCTGGGATTTGCTATAGGTTCTTTAATGGAAAATGTAGATGTTCAGCAGAAGTCAGGTTATTCCATGACAACCACCGGTAGTTTTGCCGCTAGTCTGTTGGTACTTATTGCAGCTGTGATGAAAGCCGATGGAAAGGTGATGAAATCCGAATTAGATTATATTAAAAAATATTTTGTTCAATCTTTTGGTAATGAGTCTGCTGCTGAGGCAATACGTATGCTTCGTGATATTTTGAAACAAAATATTCCGGTTCAATCAGTATGCATTCAGATTAAACAAAATTTAGATTATTCATCACGCCTGGAATTAATCCATTTAATGCTGGGTGTAGCAAAAGCCGATGGACAGGTTGATGCCGGAGAGCTAAATACAATAGCACTTATTGCAAGATATTTGGGAATCAGCAGTAAAGATTTCGATTCTATAAAATCGATGTTTGTGGAGGATGTGAATTCTGCTTATAAGATTTTAGAGATTGAACCAACAGCATCTGATGAGGAGGTAAAAAAAGCATATCGTAAAATGGCGGTTAAATATCATCCTGATAAGGTGAGCCATTTGGGCGAAGATTTTCAGCAAAAAGCAAAAGAAAAATTTCAGCGGGTTAACGAAGCTTACGAAAAGATTAAAAAAGAGCGTGGATTGAATTAAATTAGAAATTATTGCTCATTATTGAAATGAATATTATTTTTGCATCTCATTAAAAATTAAAAATAGAATCTATGTTAAAAGATATTTTATCAATTTCGGGTCATAGCGGACTGTTTAAATTTATTTCACAGGGAAGACATGGCATTATTGTTGAATCCCTGCAAGACAAAAAGCGGATGAACGCCTCTGCAACTGCAAAAATCAGCGCACTGGAAGATATCGCCATTTTTACGGATACCGAGGATATTGCTTTAAAAGATGTTTTTAAGGCTATTTATGAAAAAGAGGATGGAGGCAAAGCGATATCGCATAAGTCATCTGCTGATGAATTGAAAAGCTACTTTGAAGAAATTTTACCCGACTATGACCGGGATAGGGTTTATGTTTCTGATATCAAGAAAGTTATTCAATGGTATAATCAGTTGCATAAATTAGAGATGCTTAATTTTGAAGAAGAGGAAGAAGAAGCAAAAGAAGAAGATAAAAAAACGGACGAAAAAGAGCAAAAGGAAGAAGAAACTGAAGCAAAAGAGAATAAGGAAGAAGAGAAAAAATAATAATAGAATTTATTTAAAACAAAAAATCCGCTTCGTACAGCGGATTTTTTGTTTTTGTTCGTTTATTACTCATCAAACTGTTTTGCTTTTTCCCATACTTTATTCATATCGTCGAGTGACATATTTTTTAAAGAAACCCCTTTCTTTAGCGTTTGTTCTTCGAGATAGTTAAATCGTTTAATAAATTTTTTATTGGTCCGCTCCAGTGCTGTTTCAGGGTCAATATCGTATAAACGGGCAGCATTGATTAAAGAAAAAAACAAGTCGCCAAATTCGGCTTCAACCTTATCGAAATCTTCAGTTTCCACTTCGTGTTCTAACTCGTTAAGTTCTTCTTTGACTTTATCCCATATTTGTGTTCTTTTATCCCAGTCAAACCCAACACCACGTACTTTTTGCTGAATCCGGTTTGCTTTTACCAATGCCGGAAGTGAATCGGGAACCCCGGATAAAACAGTTTTTTTTCGGTCTTTTTCTTTCAATTTAATGGATTCCCAGTTTTCTTCTACTTCTTTGCTGTTTTGAACATTTACATCGCCAAATACATGCGGATGACGATGAATAAGTTTTTTATTAATCCCGTCAATTACATCTGTTAAGTCAAAAGCATTTTTTTCATGGCCAATTTTAGCATAAAAAACAATATGAAGCAGTAGATCTCCCAGCTCTTTTTTTAGTTCCTGCATATCATTTTTTATTATGGCATCAGCTAACTCATAAGTTTCTTCAATGGTAAGCGTTCGGAGCGACTCCATGGTTTGTTTTTTGTCCCATGGGCATTTCTCGCGTAATTCGTTCATAATCTCTATTAATCGCTCAAAAGCTTTTAATTCTTTTTGCATTTTGATTAAAATTTTATGCGTATCGACGAGTTAATGGTTAAATTTAATAATTCGGCTGCATTACCTCCATTTATGGCAATTTCCAAAAGATTTAATGAGTTGAAAAGAGCTAAGATTTCTCCTGCCGAGGTTTCGTGATACGACTGGTTTATTTTTGATATCATATAGTGGTTACTCTGTACGTATATTTTAAAGGGTTTACCTTTTATTACCCGCTCAAATAAATCTTTAGAAACATTGGTAATTGCATTCTGGAATGAATCAATATATACGATACTACCGGAGATTACATTATCTTCAATGGTAGCACGAAGAGGCACACGTCGATTGATTTTTTCTGTTTTGGTTCCTAATGATTCTATGGGTTCATTTTGAGATATTTTACAGACAACTTTTGAGAAAACATCTAATGCAGGGAAGCTTGAAGGAATCTGATTATTTAAAATATAAAATTCAGGTTTTTCTTCGTCTTTAAAAAGCAAACTAAATATTCCGTTATCAGTTCCTATAAAAAATTGTCCGTTACATTTTGCTACAATAAAGGGTTGATCAGGAATTGACTCGGTTTTAACACCAATGATATGGATGCTTCCCTGTGGGTAAAACCGATAACAATTTTTTAAAATAAATGCTGCCTGAAATATATTAAAAGGTCTTATTTGGTGAGTAATATCAACAATATTTACATCATTACACTCACTGTAAATCGAACCTTTGACAGCGCCAATATAAAAATCTTCGTTATTCCAATCGGTTGTTAATGTAATAATGGGCATAAATTGCTAACTAAAAAACTTTTTCAGTAACCTTTACAAAAAATTATAATAAATATAAACTAATTGTTATTTCTTTGTGAAAAGATTTATTCATTAATTTTATGAAAAAATCAGGTTAAACTATTTTTGCTTATTTTCGATGTTTCAAAAGTTATATGTATTACCTTTGTTTATTGATTTATAATTAAATATAAAATTTGAAAGTGTAAGCAAAAAGATTACCAAATGTAAGCAATATTTGTTGAAAATTTATGATTGAAAAGGTTATATATTTAGAGGGAATTGAACCGGTAAATCTTTACGGAGTAAAAAATGCCCGGTTGGAAAAAATTAAAGAGTTTTATCCTAAACTTAAAATTATTGCCCGCGGTGATGAGATTAAAGTCAAAGGAGAGGAGCAATTAATAGCTGAGTTTGAAGAAAGATTACAGTTAATTATCGAATATTTTTTAAAGTTTAAAAAATTAACTGATGCTGAATTTGAAGCATTATTAAAAGGAGAAGGAGAAACGCTCCTAAAAAGAAAAGAAAAGTCTGATGATGCATTGATTTATAGTAATACAGCTCATCCTATAAAAGCCCGCACTGTAAATCAACAAAAACTGGTTGATGAGTATGATACCAATGATTTACTTTTTGCCATTGGCCCGGCTGGTTCAGGAAAGACATATACGGCTATAGCGTTGGCTGTCCGAGCTTTTAAGAATAAAGAGGTAAAACGTATTATTTTAACACGTCCGGCAGTTGAAGCAGGAGAAAATTTGGGATTTTTGCCTGGCGATTTAAAAGAAAAATTAGATCCCTACTTACGTCCTTTGTATGATGCTCTGATGGATATGATTCATCCCCGTAAGCTGGCCGATTTACTCGAGGATGGTATTATTGAAATTGCTCCCCTGGCCTATATGCGAGGCAGAACATTAGATAATGCTTTTGTGATTTTAGACGAAGCTCAAAATACTACCGTAAATCAGCTCAAAATGTTTTTAACCCGGATGGGTAAAAATGCTAAATTTATTGTTACCGGAGATGTGACCCAAATTGATTTACGCCCAAAAAATAAGTCAGGATTAGTTCAGGCGTTAAAAATTTTGCAAAACATTAAAGGTATTTCTATTGTTACTTTTGATAAAAGAGATATTATTCGTCATCACCTGGTGAAATATATTGTAGATGCATATCAAAATAATTTTAAGGATGAAGAAGAGGGGGATTAAATAGTAGCACAGTTAAATAACACTAAATAATTATAACATTTTACAAGTTTACTAATTTAATAATTTACTAATTAACCAATCATCTAACTTATGGCACAAGCAGTAGTTAAAACAGATTTTAAATTTCCAAAACAAAAAAGTGTTTATAACGGGAAAGTTCGTGATGTTTATAATATCAACGATGAGTACCTGGTTATGGTTGTAACAGATCGTATTTCTGCATTTGATGTGGTATTACCTAAAGGGATACCTTATAAAGGGCAGGTATTGAACCAAATAGCAGAAAAATTTTTAGATGCAACCGCCGACATCGTTCCCAATTGGAAAATTGATGTACCCGATCCAATGGTTACTATTGGGCATTATGTTGATACTTTTCCTGTAGAAATGATTGTTCGCGGATACCTGACCGGCAGTTCATGGCGCTTATATAAAAAAGGAGGCCGGGATATTTGTGGTGTCCCTTTACCTGAGGGTTTAGTTGAGCATCAGCGTTTTCCCGAACCCATACTTACCCCTACAACAAAAGCCGAAGTAGGACACGATGAAAATATTTCCAGAGAAGAGATTATTAAACAAGGGCTTGTTAGCAAAGAAGATTATGAGTTATTGGAAAAGTATTCGTTAGAGTTGTTTAAACGCGGAAGTGAAATTGCTAAAGAAATGGGCTTAATTCTGGTTGATACAAAATATGAGTTTGGGAAAAAAGATGGCCAAATTTATTTAATTGATGAAATCCATACACCCGATTCTTCACGATATTTTTATTTAGACGGATATGATGAACGACAACAAAAGGGAGAGAATCAAAAACAGTTATCGAAAGAGTTTGTGCGTGAATGGTTAATGGAACAAGGTTTTCAGGGGGAGGAAGAACAAAACGTTCCAGAAATGCCTGAAGAGTTTGTAAATGAAGTATCTGAAAGATATATTGAGTTGTATGAGAAAATAACCGGCGATAAGTTTGTTAAAGCAGATGCTACTCAGATAAATGACAGAATTGAAAAAAATGTAACGCAGAAATTAAACAAGTTATTATAAATTAAATAATAATTTCTAAAAAGGCACTAAATGAAAAAAGATGTTTATTTAGTGCCTTTTTTTGCTTATAATATAAAATTAACTCCCAGGTAATATGTTCGTTTAGAATACAATTTGTTATGGCTTGTACTATAATCGAAACTATAATTTTTGTTCATTATATTACTGATATTAAGTATGTTATTGACATTTGCGAATAATATAACCGCCAGGTTTTGGTTTATCACCCAATATTTTGAAACCGATAAATCTATTTTATGATAATCGGGGAGTCTTGTTGCATTCTCCCTGGTTGGATATTGTGGGATATAGGTATCTGTTGTAATATCGTATATGCTGCTTTCTACCGGAAGATAATAAGTACCTTGCCTGAAAACATAAATGGCACTGATTTCGGCTATACGTTTTATTTTATATTTTACAATAGAGCGTATAAAATAATCTAAATCGTACTTCGAAGGATATGTTTCTTCCTTATTTGTAATCTTTGCATCGATAGATGTTATTGAAAACCGAAGCTCTAATGGCTTTATATTTATTCTTGTGTAAAGTTCAGCTCCGGTAATGTAATCCGTAAAGGATGAATGGTTTATTTCTTTACTAAATATGGATATTTGTATTTCATTTTCTAAATAATTAAGGCGATAATCTAACGATAACTGTTTACTTTTAAAATGAGTTATACTGTATTGTTCGGCATTAGGCATTGATATGCGGTTATAATGACCTGCTGCAAGATTAAACTGATGTTTTTTTTGTAATTTGTAATGTAGATTTAGTTGATAACTCCAATAATCAGGAATATTATTTGTCACTAAATTTTTTCTTACACCTGAACCTATGATAAATTTTTCCGTCAGGTTATATTTTGTATAGATAAATAGCGAAGGTAGAGTATATTCTTTGCTAGCTGAAAATGAAATAGCAGGATGGAAAATGTTTTGTGCATAATAATACATTGGTTTGGTACCCTTTGACTGGTTTATTCGGTATTCTACTGCACCTCCTCCTTTTATGCTCCATTTTTCAAAGAAATGCTGATAAGCTGATGAAAAATATAAATCCTGTTTTTTAATATATATATCCGTAAGGCTGAATTTATATTCTTCGTTGCTTATATTAAACCCCGAATTTATGGTTACTTCAGCATTTTTTTGTTGCGCTATATAGTTGGCAATGGTAAAGTTCCTCTTTTTGTTCATATTAAAAACACCAGTATAACTAGGTGTTTTGCTTTTGTACCGATAACCTTCTATTATGCTGTAATTAAAAATTTTAAATCGTTGTTTTGGCTTTATGTGATGTACTGCATGAATACCTAAATTATACGCCGCAAAGTCTTTTAAATTTTGTAGTGCTGCCTTATTGATACCGGTAAAAATTTCTGAAGGCTGATAATTTCCAACTAATGAGACGTTTGTTTTCTTTTTTATTTTTTTTGAAAATTCTACTCCTAAGCCAGCCAGCGAGAGAAGAATAGAATTTGGTTTTGGTTCGGTTGTATTTTTTGATTGCATAGTAACTATCCCCGAGGCGGAATTACCATATTCAATGGGAGGATTCCCTGCAAAAATATGCATACGTTCAATTATTGACGTGTTAAATATGCTAAAAGTGCCGATACCATTTAGTTGAGCAAATTGTACAGCATCATATACAGGCACATCATTAAAAAATATTCCTGTTTCATCAGGCCGGCTTCCCCGCAAGCTGATAGTTGCTGATTCATCCAGAGTGGTAGAAACTGGTAATGTGTTAATGGTTAAAAGAGGATCCGCTTTCCCTCCGGGATTAAGATATACGTCCATTTGTTTCATCTGTTTTACTGTGAATTCTTCAGCTATTAACCGCCTTGCAGTAATTACTGAAGCGTCCATTGTATGTGTATTGGGCTGCAAAAAAATGGTTGCCTCCTTTTTACCCAATAATGTAGTGGTTAATTTAACTTCCCTATACCCGATATAACTAATAATTAGTGTATCAGAACGAAGATTGTTGCTTAAGGTAATACAAAAATTTCCATTTTTATCCGATGATGTGCCTGTACTCCAATTGCTGTGTAAAAATATATTAGCCCCCGGTAGGGGTTGTTTGGTATGGATATCTAAAATCCTGCCACAGATTGTTTGCTGTGCTTCTGTAATTTTAAATAATAGAATTGTTAAGGATAAGAACATCAGTTTTATCTTCATTACATGTCCGGATTTAATAATTCATTAAATCAGGCAATAATTTATCTCTAACCCAACTATAATCAGGAGCTATCTGTAATACTTTTTCGAACATCTCTTTTGCTTTTACTTTATCTCCTGTTTTTTGATAGGCAATACCGAGCCAAGTTATTGTATCTAAGTAGGTCCAATCATTGGTTTGATTATTTTTTTCGTATAATAGCAGGGCTAATTCATATGATTTAATAGCCTTGTGGATGTTTCCACCCCACTTTTTTGGGGTAAAATATTTGTTGCTGGCATATTGCCGCCAGGCTAATGCGTTGAGAGAATCCAGCTCAATTGCTTTTGCTGTTTGCTGGCTGCTAAGTGACCCTAAATAGATGCCTTTCATAGGACTAAAGCCCATTTCTACACTCATTATAGCCGAAGAAAGAGTCAATAAACCGGATGAATTTGGATATTTATCCATTAATTCTTCCAGCTGTTGTTTTATATTATCAATGTGGCTCTCGTAGGTTGTTTTATCTTTATTTGCTAAGCAAGTATAAAGCAGTCCGTATTTTATTTTTATAGCGCATAAATCAGTCTCTTTCGATACATATTTAGTGTTAAGTATTTTATCCGCTTGATCAGCTAATTGCTCCCACATAAGAATGCTGGATTTTACGTAAGCCTTTACAGCATTATTCTGGAGTTGCTTTATTGTTGGTTGTTGTGCGTAATTAGTTGTAAATACTAAAATTAGTACTGTGGTAATTATAAAATTTTTCATAGTTGTGTGTTTTTTATAAACTTGTTTATATTATAAACTAAATAAGTAAAAAAATTACAGATTCAAATAATCTTTTAAATCTTCGACATATTTCTCAAAAGCTTCTATCCCTTTTTTGGTGATGAGGCATGTTGTTTGTGGCATTTTGCCCTTAAACCCTTTTTCAATTTTTAGGTATCCGGCTTCTTCAAGCTTAGTAAGTTGAACACTTAGATTACCTGCAGTTGCTTCTGTCTTTTCTTTAATATAGGTAAATTCAGCTTTTTGGAGTGATACTAAAAGCGACATGATAGCGAGACGCAATTCCGAATGTAATAATGGGTCTAATTTCTTAAGCATTTTTTTTGTTATAAGATTTTAATAAATAACCAGGAATTAAATACCCAAAGATAATTACTACCGGCGAAACAAACTCAAAATAGTTCGCAGGTAATAAAAAATAAGCAAAAACACCAGCTAAAAATATAAAGCCACCCCAAATTAACGGTTTAAATTTTATAACAACCCCTGTAAGAAATGTTGCATAACCAGCTAGTAGAAAGATGACAGGAACCACTTGATAGTTTATCTCTTTCATGAATATCAGGATGGTAAAATAACAAACAAGAAAAGCCATCCAGATGAGGAAATTTAGCCTGTCGAGGTGAGTTTCTACTTTTGCTTTTCTTCCGTGTTGTGCACCGTATACAGCACTGGCTATTACACCCGGAATTATTAACAGCCAAACTAAATAAGGTTTATCGTATGCAAGATAATTTAATACGATTTGTCCGATATTTGCAATTAATATAATCCATCCCCATAACAGAAAGTAGAAACTGCTATCGTGTAAATTACCTTTTGTTTTTTGAATCATTTGCTCAATAATTCTAAGGCTTTCTTCAGCTTTTAGATTTTTTTCTTCCATAGTTTAAAATTTAAATTAATATTTTACAAATATAAAGTAGTTTATATTATAAACCAAAATAATTTAAGAAATAATTTTAAAATTATTGATTTTAAAATTATAATAGCATGATAGTAAGCACTTAAGGTTTGTTGATTTTTTGGTTAACTCAGCAGCATTATTCATGAATTTCATGAATAGTGAAGGTTAGAATCAAAAGAAATTAATTACATTAATTCATTCTTAATATTAGCCGGGCATTTCAAATAATCTTAGTATTTTTGCAATCAATAAAGAATTAAATAATAATATAATGGACAAAGTATTAGGAATAGGAAATGCACTGGTTGATATTATGAGAATGCTTCCGGATGATTCAACCTTAGAGAAATTTTCATTGAAAAAGGGGAGTATGCAACTATCAGAAAGAGATTTTGCTGATTTAGTAGATAAAGAAACCTTTCATTTTAAAAAATCTCAATCCTCTGGTGGTTCTGCTGCAAATACAATACATGGATTAGCAAGTTTAGGTGCCCCTACCGGATATATTGGTAAAGTGGGGAATGATTCATTTGGCGAATTTTTCAGTAACGATATGAAAGCAAACGGGATTGTGCCCTTTATGCTAAAAACCCTAACTGAAACAGGTCGGGCTATGGCTTTAATTTCGCCCGATTCAGAACGAACTTTTGCCACCTATTTAGGTGCTGCCGTAGAACTTTCCGATATTGACCTGTTGGAAGAACAGTTTAGAGATTATAAATATTTACATATCGAAGGGTATTTAGTATTAAATCATAAATTAATGCTTAAAGCAGCTAAATTGTCTAAAGACAATAACATGAAAATTTCTTTAGATTTGGCGAGTTTTAATGTTGTTGAGGATAATCTTGATTTTCTTAAAGATTATATCCATAACTATGTTGACATTATTTTTGCGAACGAAGAAGAAGCAAAAGCATACACCGGAAAAGAGCCTGAGGAGGCTTTAAACGAACTGGCAAAACAGAGTGAAATTGCTGTAGTAAAGGTGGGGAAAAATGGTTCATTCGTTAAAAGCAATGATAAAATATACAAGATTGCTCCTTTTGATGCAAACCTGATTGATACAACCGGAGCAGGAGACTTATATGCATCGGGATTTTTGTATGGTTTAGTAAATAAAATGCCTTTAGATAAATGTGGCGAAATTGGGTCATTATGTGCTAGCAAGGTTATTGAGGTTGTAGGCTCTAAAATGAGTACTGAAACATGGAATGAAATAAAACAAAAGATTTAAAAAATCATATTCTTTTCTTAAGGGCAGCTATTCTGGTTGCCCTTTTTTTTCATCATTTTTTTATTGTTCGTCAAATATTTGTTTTTAAATTAATTATAGGGTTTTGTAAAATCGTAAAACATTGCTTAAATTTATATATGAATAATAATTAAAATTTATTTTATAACATGCTACCTGTCAAATAATTTTGGATCAGGTTTATTTTAACTAAAAAAATAATTGAATGGGGGAGCCTACAAGTCAAAATAAAGAAGATGATACTAACATTAATAGTAAACTCCCGGGTTTTTTAAAATTTTATAAGAAGAGTAGCTTTAGTTCACAGCTGAAAGCTCGTATTTTTTATAAAATTTGTATAGCTGCTATATTTGCTCTTGTTATTCTTATCGCTTCATCATCCTATGTGCAATTATATGGTTTGGAGAATAAACTTAATTATCAAATTTTAATTCCTACCATTGTTTTACTTCTCGTTTTTATTACTTCTTTTTTTTTATTAATTAAAGGAAAATTTAATATTGCTTCACATTTATTTTTAATATCAGCCAATATATGCCTTTGGTATATTATGTTTTTCAGTAAAACCGGGCATATTCTTATAAAATTTGATACCATAGTGATAGTGTTAGCAATTATTAACACTATCCCATTATTTATTCATAAATACAAATCAACGATCATAATTTATGTAGTAGGTAATTTAGCCTTACTGTTTCTTTTTGTTCAGCTTTTTAAAAACGATTATGGGTTAACTAATTCAATCATTGTTGATTATTTAGTTGATGTATCCATAGCGATACTATTTTCGGGGGTGGCAGCTTATCAAATTGTTCGAATTAATAATAAGGCATTAAATAAGGTCGAGGCTGATTATCGTAAGAGAATTTATGCAGAAAAAGCATTAAAGGAAAGCGAACTAAGATATCGTACCATTTTTGAAGATACTCAGGTTGGAATTTACCAATCCACACCCGATGGAGAAGTTTTAAAAGCAAATCCAGCCTTACTAAAAATGTTAGGTTATAGTGATTTA
>Ga0102943_1000507_pt1 | contig 26109 bp, 19 predicted proteins | sample SalPonC_black_MG_FD_78174 | JGI IMG/M metagenome (GOLD analysis project Ga0102943, IMG submission 78174) | Salt pond soil microbial communities from South San Francisco under conditions of wetland restoration - Salt Pond MetaG... | ecosystem: Environmental > Aquatic > Marine > Intertidal zone >...
AAGAACTCACGCAAGTCCGCATGGGCAAGATCATTAAAGACAAGTATCCGGAACTCGACGAAGAGGATCGGGAGTCCGTCCGCCAGCACGCAGTTGCGGCGCTCAACCTGATTCAGAAGGCGAAGGAACACATCGTGGACGATGGCGAAGGCGCCTCAACCGTGAATACCGCATTCATTGATGGTGTCCGCAGATATGCGATGGATGTGAAAATACTCGACATTGATTTGATCGACCGAATCAATCCCTTTGGCGAAGCTTATGCGATCCTTGCCAGGACCATGAGCGAAGAAAGACTCAAGCGCATCAAAGAAGTTATTGAATCGAAGAAAGTCAGCATGAGCCTTGAAGAAGCCCGTGAACTCGCAAAGCGGGCGTTGAAATTCAAACAGGAAAAGGGCCGGTTGCCGTCGTTGATCGCAGCCGACCCATGGGAAAAGCGCATGGCTGAGGGGGTGGCCTTCCTGCAACGAAAAGCAAAGGAGGATCAAGCCGATGCCTGAGAAGGTCAGTAAAGAAGATCTGGAGCTTCTTGATGAGTTGGGCGTCGATACTGCGCCCAGGGAGCAGTCTGCGCGCACTCCGCGCGAGCAGCGCATCATTGCTGGCTACGAAGAGATTGTACGTTTTGTCGAGCAGCATGGCAGGCTACCGGAACACGGCGAGTATCAGGACAATGGCGAAGTCAGAAAAGGTGACTTCTTTATCGTCGAGGGGCAGAAAGCATATATTGCTGACTGGGGCGAGCCATTCATCAGCAGCTATAACAAACCGGACCGCCGCTTGCGCGTGATCTACGACAATGGGACTAAGAGCGACCTGCTTCTACGCTCCATGCAACGTGCACTGAACCGCGACGCAGCAAGCCGCCGAGTGACCGATCCGACACTCGGCCCATTGTTCTCCAATCAGGAAGAGGACGATGATCAGGCCGTGGGGGGTGTGTATGTTTTGCGAAGCAAATCGGATAATCCGTTCATCACCGAAAATCGCAAGGTAATCCACAAAATCGGAATCACCAAAGGCTCCGTGAAGCAGCGCGTAGCGAACGCTGCCAAAGACCCGACCTATCTGCTTGCCGATGTTGAGATTGTCGAAACCTACAAAATCTCGAATCTGGATCTCAATCGACTGGAGAAGCTCCTGCACAGGTTCTTCGATCCGGCACGGCTCGACCTGCAATTGAAGGATCGCTTCGGCTTCGACGTTGAGCCACGCGAATGGTTTCTCGTGCCATTGCCGATCATCGAAGAAGCCATCCGGAAGCTGATCGACGGAACTTTACCGAAATACCGCTACGAGCCGAAGGAAGGGCGTATAGTTGCGGACAAATAGATTTTTTAACTTAATTGGATAATAAACCTAAAACGGTACCGGGCTTACCAAGGGTGCCATTTCCCCTCCTGCACATACATCACCGGGCTGCAAAATAAACCCTTGTAAAAATTGCTGGGCGGGCAGCATTTTGCCGCCGGGGCGTTGCAATTGCTCAATTTTTAAGATGCCTTTGCCGGTTGCAAGATACACGCCCGTTTTGTCCGCTCGAACCACTGTGCCCGGTGCGTGCACGCTGGCTTGATCCATCGCTCGTGCACATTTCAGCTTCAGTTGCGTGTTCCCAACAATGCAATAGCATCCAGGCCATGGAAACAGGCCATTTATGTGGTTGGCCAGCACCTTTGCCCCAACGGTAAAATCTAATTGACCATCGGTTTTTTTCAGTTTGCGGCAATACGTTGCCAACTGCGGCTCCTGTTCAACAAACGGAGCATTTCCCGCCAACAAACACGCAATATTGCGTTTAAACAAGGGCACGGTCGCATCGGCCAGTGCCGTCCGCACATCGGCTCCACTGTCGACGGGGCCAATGGACACTTTTTCGACATCCAATACGGGCCCGGTGTCCATGGCCAACTCCATGCGCATCAAAGATACGCCCGTTTCAGTTTCACCCGATGCGACGGCGGTTTCGATCGGAGATGCCCCTCTGTATTGAGGCAAAATGGAAGCGTGCATATTGACAAATCCCAATGGTGGGGTTGCCAGTAGCTGCCGATTGATAATGTGCCCATATGCCATCACCACCCCCATGTCTACCTTTTCAGCTTCCATCCAAAGACGTTCCGCCTTGCCCGGCTGCTCTGGTTTGAAGGTTAACAGACCTTGTTGTTGCGCAAATTCAGCAATCGCATTTGGCCGACAGTGCCTGCCCCTTCCCTTCGGTCTATCGGGCTGGGAAACCACCGCGACTAATTCAAACAAATCACTGCCAAATGCATGCAAATAGTGCAGCAATGGCAGCGCAATTGGATCGGATCCCATGAAAACAATTTTACGAAGCATATCACTGAGAGTATGCGACAACTTCTGCACCCGGTGCAATTTATAAACGTGCTTTTGCGCTCAGCACCGCCCCTCACGTTCACTGAATTCGGGGGTTAGGGCCGCAGAAAAAATTTATTCATCATGCATGGACAGAATGCTCAAAATAGTCATTTGCTCGAAATCCAAATCTACAACATTTACCAATTTGCCAGACCTCTAAAGCACCTCTTTTCTTTTTTCATGGTGCCTATCCAAACTGAGCCTTGGGTAAATCGCTTCGAGCCTGATTGCATGGACGCATGTTGACCTCGCAGCCGTCGCGGCGTATTCGGGCAATCAGTGAATCCTTATTTTCCACCGAATGGGTTTGAAAAGCTTCAGCCTCCAAGGGCTTGCGAATCGAATCTGAAATAAACAGTGTGGGGAATGCTTGCTCCATTTGGGCCTCCTGATATATGTGTGCTCGCCAGGGTTTAAATGAGTGGTTGTCTCTATACAGTATCGACGCGAACCATTGGAAATCAATGGACTCAGTAATCATCTTAGCAGATATACACATGATTACGCAGGGGAATTGGAGCTTGTTTCAAAGCGGATCATTCGATGCATGCGAACAGTTGATTGAGCCGTTTCTCAGAGACCTTGCAAGCAGTGCCGAGTTCCTGGGCAAACGTCGCGACCCGAAATTCCTCCAACATCCAGAATAATTGAATCACCTCCCTGCGCTGTCGAGCGACCTTATCCGCATCCTGCAATATCGCATTCAACCGTTTCTCCATAGGTTGGACCTTGGCGACTCTCGCAACATCTTTTTGCGGTACTTCCTGCAAGCGACGCGCACGTATCTGCATGGCTTTTAAATATCGCGGCAAGTGCACCAATTGTTCAAAAGGTGTGCGGAACATAAAATCTGCAGGAACGAGACGCCCCAAGTCTTTGCCCATTCCGGGATAGGTTTGCTTGGCGACTAAAATTGCTTGCCGCTGCTCAATAATTGCGCCGACCCAGTCGATCATTTTTGGCACCAGCCCTTTGAGATCGAGCGATGCCTGATGGACGATTTTTTCAAACCCAGATCGGGTCAATGGCCACTGAATATCGCGGCAAAATAAGTAATTACAGATGTTCACATACGCTTGCGCTTGCAGCTCTGCAACTGGACACAAGGTGGCCACATCCGGACCCAGTTTACGCAGAGCCTTGAGGTCTTTCTGCAACCACGCCATCTCCCGCCCTAAAGCGTGTTCGCACAACCGCCGATAACCTCCCCGGGTCAAGCGCTGTGCGTCTTCCTGATCGGCAAATAATCGTACAGCAACCGTGCCGTCAAGCACTTCAAGACCTGGATAACCATACACGGTCACACCGGAAATTTCGCCTATTGTGACGCGTTCGGGCAAGTCTCCAAAGGACCATGTTGTTACGGAAGGTGCCTCCCATTTGTCCTGGGCCACCTTCCACATGTGGGTGCTCTGCATACCCGCACCTTGTTCGCTGCACTGCCTGACGTGTTGTTGAAACTGTGAGCGCACGCATTCCCAGTCCCTGCCAGCGACCAAAGTATCCTGCTCCTTACTGACGATCTCAATGCGGGGCTTCAAGTGCAGGGGTACGGCATCCTCCTGCCATGCTTCGGGAGCTATGCACACTTTGTATTTTTCTGCAATGAGCCGCGATAAAACCTTGGTTAACGGTTCGTGTGTCGGTGTCAACGCAGCCATGATTTCCTGGGTTTTATCCGCAATGGGAAACAGTTGCTTACGGATTTTTTTTGGCAACGCTCGCAGTAAATGATCGACGCGTTCCTCGACATAGCCAGGCACCATCCAATCCAACACACCGGCCTGCAATGCATCAAATTGGTGTAAATCCAATTTGACGGTGACGCCATCCACCTCTTCTCCGGGCCGGTACGTGTATTCGAGTGGAATTTCGGCATCATCGATTTGAATCATGTCCGGAAAGGCGCTTGTGTCGCAATGGCTGCTGTCCCCACCCACCAAATCACTTTCCTGCATCACTAACCAATTGCCAGCTTCACCCCCGTACGCATTCACATACTTGCGCAGCTCGGCGGTCGACGATATGCGCTGCACTCTGTGTGCATAGAAACGGTAGATGCGTTCATCCAAACTGTAACTCGAAGGTGTTCGCATGCGCGTTTGCAAGCTTTCAATGCGCTCGCGCAGGGCGATATTTTTGGTCAAGAATGTGAAGTGTTCCTGAATATCCCCCGGTATCAGTGCTTCGCGAATGAATATCTCCGTCGCATCTTCCGGTTGGATACGTCCATACCCCACTCGACGGTTGGCGACTTCCAAGCCGTATAGAAAGCTGCGCTCCCGCACCAAAACGCGCCCAGCCTTGGGCACCCAGGCGGGCTCAGTATAATTCACTTTGAGTAAATGAGCTCCGAATTCCACTACCCAACGCACATCTATCTGCGCGACCATTCGCGCGAATAAGCGACTGGTTTCCATCCATTCCCCACATACAATCCAGGCCGGAGTCGAACTTTTGTCGCGCACATCGACTTTTTCTCCCGCGCGCTTTTTTGCCTGTTGCTGCTGAGCTACTTTGGTCGCCTTTTGATCGAATACGCCCGATCCCGGAAATAACATCACTTTGCGACTGTGCGTTGCCCGGTAATGGTTGCCGTTATCTTTGATCGCGATATTCCCCAGCAAGCCTGTCAAAATAGAGCGATGAATCGCGTCGTAATCCCCTTCATCAGCTTCCGCATGTTCGCCCAGCTGCAGCGTGTTTACCACTGACAACAATTGTTGATGAATATCCCGCCATTCACGCATTCGAGTATACGCAACAAAGTGCTGCTTGCAAAACTTCCTTAGCTTGCTCTGACTCAGCGCAGCACTCTCATTGTGATAGGCATTCCACAAGTTTAGCAATGTGATAAAATCTGATTTTTTATCAACAAAGCGCTGATGCATCCGGTCCGCAGCCTCCTGTTGGTCCAAAGGGCGTTCGCGTGGATCCTGGATACTCAGACCTGCGGCGATGATCAGCACGTGCTTCAATACACGTTCCTGATGCGCTTGTAACAACATTCGCCCGACCGTCGGGTCGACTGGAAACTGCGCTAATTGTTTGCCGAGCGGCGTCAATCGACGCGATGCATCTAGTGCTCCCAAATCAAACAGCAGCTGATAGCCAGCTCGAATAGCGCGCGGATCGGGTGGGTCCAGAAAAGGAAAGGTTGCAATATCGCCTAAACGAAACGCGACCATCCGCAATATAACTGCGGCGAGATTGGAGCGCAAAATTTCGGGTGTGCTGAATGCATCGCGTGCCAAAAAATTTGCTTCGTCATAAATGCGATAACACACGCCATCGGCAACGCGACCACAGCGGCCTTTACGTTGATTTGCACTGCTTTGAGAAATCTCTTCAATCGGCAGGCGTTGCGTGCGTGTGTGCGGACTGTAACGGCTTATTCGCGCCAGGCCGGTGTCAATTACATAGCGAATGCCCGGTACGGTAATCGACGTCTCAGCAATGTTGGTGGCGACAATGATTTTTCGCAAGGGTGAGCGGTTGAAAATTTTTTGCTGTTCATGGTTGGCGAGACGACCGAACAATGGGATGATTTCACACTTTGGATAACGGGCTCCTGCGAGCATTTCGCGCATTTCATGAATATCGCGTTCACCCGGCAAAAATATTAAAATATCTCCGTTTGAATGATGATTGACAATCTCCTCGACGATTGCACCGGCGGCATCCAAATAGGTAAAATCTCCTGCTTCTTCCTGCTGCACGTCCAAAGGACGATACACCACTTCGACTGGGAACATGCGGCCAGACACTTCGATAATCGGCGCATTCCCAAATGCTGCAGAAAAGGACTGCGTATCAATTGTCGCCGAAGTGATGATAATTTTGAGGTCGGGGCGGCGCTGATGCAACAAGCGCAGATAACCGATGATAAAATCAATATTGAGACTGCGTTCATGCGCTTCATCGACAATGATCGCTTCATACTCAGAAAGCAGGGGATCCCGCTGAATCTCGTTGAGCAGGATACCATCGGTCATTAATTTTATCCAAGTCTGGTCCGAGGTTTTATCCGAAAATCGGATCTGACAGCCGACCCCCTCGCCCCACTCGGTAGCCAATTCGTAGGCAATGCGTTTGGAAACGGATAACGCGGCGACTCTTCGTGGTTGAGTGCACCCTATCTTGCCAGTTATGCCGAAGCCGGCATCCAGGCACATTTTGGGCAATTGTGTGGTTTTGCCCGATCCTGTTTCACCGGCAATGATCAACACCGGGTGCTCACGAATGGCCGCGATGATAGTATCCTTATGTTCTGCGACCGGAAGCTCTCGGGGATAGCTTATATTGGGTATGCCTTGCTTACGCATTCACTGCAGGATGAGTTAGCTGACTCGGAAAGACTAAGCCGGGAACTTGGGAGAAACTGCCCGCCGTTGCCCTGGCTCCAGCACAATGCCCCCCCCCTCAGCGGCAATTTCGTCATTTTTATAAATATAACAGGTTATGGTTTCCTCCGCATGCGGTGCGGTCCATTGCCACTTGCCGATGCCCAGAAATTCCATAGGCACTCCCTTGTCCTGCGAAAGACCGGGTCCCTCTCCGCGCACATACGGCTTATTGCCAATGCCAATCAACACTTGGGCGATCAACGTCGAGACCTTGTTGCCGGACCGTTTTGCTTTGGGTTGCTGTTCAGGCACATCTACCAACAACTCTTCCTGTTCGACCGGAGCCGCTTCCCGGGTATCTGCGGCAGCCTCCTCTGCCCCGCTCATATCCGGCGCTTGAGGAATTGAACCGGCTTCGTTCACTTGAGGTTTTTTGGCAATGGGTTGCGCGATGCCTACGCCTTCCACTCCCCGGATTGCTTCATGGGGCGCTGATCGGCCCGCATCAGCGGGCTGTTCTGTGGGTGCGGCTGCTGCCTGCGAGCTCGCTGGCGCTGGCCCATCAGCTACTGTCGAAACCGATGTCGACGCCGATTTGGCGGCTGCATCATGCCAAATTTGCTCAGCACTCTCGCGGCGCTGTTGTAGCTCATTTTGCAGTTTGTCCAACTCATCTTTTAAATGATCGATCTCCACATCCTGGGTGCCTTGCAGGTGCTGGGTGCCTGCATCTTTAGACAGCGTTGCCACTGACTCAGTAGCGACTCTTTCCAACCCGGCAACTGCGGATTCAAGTCGACACATTCGTTGCTCCCCTGCTTGCATATTTTTAGCGATGTCGGCTATATGCTGCTGGAGCACCGAATCGGATGGCGGATCCGGTGGCGTTGCCCGATCCACTTTCTTTACAGCTGCTCGTAGCGCTGAGTGCCCTTCTTCTAGCAAACGCAGTCGAGATTCTATCGCACTCAGTTTATCATATGCCTTTGCGTCCATGGCAGTTGCCGTAGGACTGTCGTGGTCCGAAAGTTGCTCGATGTGGTCCCGTAAAGCCATCATTGCAGATTCCAGTTGTTGATGCCGCTGCTCAAAGTCCTGACCCTGACTGAACTCTCGTAAACGAATAGCCGCCTTAAACTCAGCGTAGAAAGGAAATATCGCAATCCATCCCCCTATCACAGCACTGGCCACACATAAAAAAGCGATCCAACCTTCGGGTCGTCCTTCTCCGCTAAAAGACAGTATACATGCGACCACGACCAACACGCCATCCGCAGCGATAAACGGAGCTTTGGAAAGACCAGGTTTTGGAAGATCACTCATGAGGCCGGAAAATTGAATCAACGAAGAGGTTACAAACCCTCAAACGAAAGTCAAGGGATGATGGCGACACCCATAAAAACTATCCATAAAAAAACTTAATTAATAATAAAAAATAAAAACACAAAAAACTTGTATTGGATTTTTAGCGAGGACGTTCAACGAAACCCGCTTTCCTGTAAACTTTACTCAAGGTTTTGTAGGCACGTTTTTGTGCGGCTTCGTAGCCTGCCTTAAAGACACTGTTTAAATAAGCTTTGTCGCCGGCAATAGCGGCGTACTTCGCCTGAACAGGCTCCAACATTTTGACAACTGCGTCCGCAACGGCTGCCTTAAACTCAGCGTAATTGCGTCCGACGAATTCCGCCTCCAACTCAGCTATCTGCTTGCCGGTTGCGGCACTCATAATATTCAGCAAATTGGTGATACCTTTTTTATCCTCACTCGCCTTTACTTCGCTGCCCGAATCGGTGACTGCGCTCATAATTTTCTTACGCACAGCGGTTGCATCGTCTGTTATAAATATAGTGGCGCCTTGATTCGGATCTGATTTGGACATTTTTGCTGCAGGATGCTGCAGCGACATCACGCGTGCCCCGGTTTTAGGAATATCCACCGCGGGCACTTTAAACGTTTCTGAATAAGTCGAATTAAATTTTTGCGCCAAGTCTCGGGTCAATTCCAAGTGTTGTTTTTGGTCTTCACCTACCGGGACCCGATCCGCATTGTAAATCAAAATATCGGCCGCCATCAGAATCGGATAGGTCAATAAGCCTGCTCCAATAAAAGCGCCCTCCCGTTGTGATTTATCTTTAAATTGAGTCATGCGCTCCAATTGCCCCAGCGGTGTCAAACACCCCAAAACCCAGGCCAGTTCAGTGTGGCCAATAACGTGTGACTGCAGAAACAAATGGCATGTCTCCGGATCCAATCCGCAAGCAATGTATTCGGCTAAACAATTCAACGTATTTTTACGCAATTCAGCCGGGACATAGGGCACTGTGATCGCATGCAAGTCAACGATCCCGAAAAAACATTCGTAATGTTCCTGCAGAGCCACCCAGTTTTTGACAGCTCCCAAATAATTACCTAAATGCAACTTTCCGGTGGCTTGCGCGCAGCTCAATACAACAGGTTTAGCTTTGGTGTCAGTATTCATATGCAAAAGAAACTCGCTATCCAATCATGCCAGAGGGTGTAGGCAAGCTTCGTTTGCATTCACTTTTTTGCGCACAGGATTCGCAGCAATACGCAGTATAACTGTTGGGTAAAGATTGCGCAGACAATGCACCGTATCACTTAAAATTACTGACGACTGCAACGTTGTCATTCATTTGCGCATATACACAACGCGCCATTGCCTCCCTCAATCCATCAGACTCCGGGCAATCGGTTTTTTCTTTTCAGGTGGCTTTTCGTCTGCAACGACCTTCATTTTAGGCTTTTTCAATTTTTTGCCTGAAGCTGTCACCACGTGTTTTACTTTAAATCGCATACACGCATGCATGCCATAAGCCATCGCGACGATTGTCCCACCATCCAATATGTTGATCAGGAGATGCGACATCGCCCTGTTGTCCACGTATACAGAGGCCATATTCACCAGCGGATAGCCGAGCCAGCCGCAGGCGATCACGATGACAACAATTTGAAAGCCTTTAATAAAATTTTCATCTAAATTATCTGGCAATTCAGCCAAATAAGCAAAAATTGCCAGCGTCAGCGCGCCAGAACAGACAATGGCGATGGCTGAAAATGCCAGTTGCAGGCCCTGCCCTATGCCATCCATGTGAGCCGCACCGATACAGCCAAAAGTAGCTGCCGCCAGAAAAACCGGTATGAAAAGGGTTAAACGTTTATACCCTTTTATACTGTCGAGCATGGACAGCACAATAAACAGAAACGAGCCCAACACAGCCCAAACGAAAGCGCGTAACGTCAACGACACGCCTGAACCATCGTGCCAGAGACTTTTGGTAAACAGGCCATTCATGATGAAATAAAATGCTGACATCAAAATCGCAAAAGTAGCAAAACCAGCACAGGCCTTGAAGTTAACCGACTTGGTGTTGCGGGCGGCTTTAACCGCATAAATAAATCCGACACAGCCGATGATGATGGTGTTCGCCAAAAAGGAATACGATACGATGGATTCAGTACCGGTGATGGTGATTTCACTCTCCATCGACTGCGGTTGCCGGGTAGATGCAAAGGTATCATTTCCATCTGGAGCGGTTTCCGTAGACGAAGTTTCGACGGGAGGGTTTTTTGGGACCAAAGTAGTTTTTTCTGCCATAACTATAAAGGGTGCACTGAAAGTGACTTCATAACGTTAGTGTAAATAACCTATTAATGATTTGAGAAGATCGCAAGTCATTGAATGCATTTTTGAAATCTCTGCATGACAATACAAATACTCTAGAATATCAAGGACCTATACACTATTCACAGTATTTTCTCAAACCATTTTTAGGCCTCACCCCTCAATTTTTTTGTATTTTCCCAGATAATACGCATATCACATAAAGGATTACACCTAAAATAAGGGGATAAATTTGTCAGGATATTTGCAAGCCCTTCGGCAAATAGATTGTCGGCAATTCCTTTTCCCCGGCAAACCGGCTCGCCAATGATCATGTCTACGTTGGGTAACGGATGTTGACCATAATGAATACGGGTCAACACAGGAATAGCCAGTACATTCTCGACACGTTGCACAATCCTCGCAAGCCCCGGTTGAAAATCGGGCAGTGGCTCCCACTCTGGAACCAGACGTCCGTGCGGGTAAATAACCAGTGCTCTGCGCCTGGCGGGGCCTTGCTTGCGAAGCCAGTCGACCGCATATAAAACACCTTTACCGCGGTCGAGGCGACTATCGAGATCCACTCCAAATACACCTGTTTTTTGAAAAAAACGGAATCGCTTAAGATTCTTTTCTTCCATCATGATGGCGTATTCAAAACCGTAATGCCAGAGCAGGTGTACATAAAAAAATCCATCCCACCATGTTTGATGGTTACCGTAAAAAATCACTGGAGGCTGGTTCTGTTGCGTCCAGGTCTGGTCAAAGCCCGATGCTCCACGCAGCACCAATCGCTTGAATTGCTTACCAAACAAACGTTTTGTATACCACTTCAGCAGTGCACAATGAAGAGGACTGTTTTTGTGTTCCAGCATTGATTTGTCACTTTGACATTCCCCCTTAAGTCATTTGTCATAAGCATGATTGAGGCAATGGAAAGACCCACATGAAGGCAAAGGATATCAACGACGTCAAAGATTACTTAACCGGTCTGCAAAGAAAAATCGCGGATACACTGCAGCAGGAAGACAGTGACGGACAATTTATTGAAGATAGTTGGGAGCGGAGCGAAGGAGGAGGAGGTGTGTCGAAAGTTTTTACAGGCGGCTGCATATTTGAAAAAGCCGGAGTGAATTTTTCCGATGTGCAAGGAACTACGCTCCCGCCTTCTGCCACCCAGACCCGTCCGGAACTGGTCGGACGCAGCTTTCGCGCCATGGGTGTTTCCGTCGTCATCCATCCACATAATCCCTACGTTCCAACTTCACACGCGAATGTCCGTTTCTTTGTAGCAGAAAAACAAGGGTGCGAACCGGTATGGTGGTTTGGAGGTGGATTTGACCTGACACCATATTATGGTTTGGTGGAAGATGCAGTGTTTTGGCATCGCACTGCCGAGGCTGCCTGCGCACCTTTCGGGTCCGATCACTATCCCCACTACAAAGCGATGTGTGATCGCTATTTTTATCTCAAGCATCGACAGGAGCCACGGGGCATCGGCGGCTTGTTTTTCGATGACTATCAAACGGGTGGCTTTGCACGTGCATTTGAATTTATGCGCAGCGTCGGCGATCAATATATGCAGGCCTATCAACCGATTGTTGCAAAACGCAAAGGGTTGGCCTACGGTGAACGCGAAAAAAATTTCCAGTTATACCGGCGCGGGCGCTATGTAGAATTCAATCTTGTGTACGACCGCGGCACGCTATTCGGCCTGCAGTCCGGTGGACGAGCTGAATCTATTTTAATGTCTTTACCACCCTTAGTTCGATTTGATTATAATTATCAACCACCGCTGGATTCATCTGAGGCACAACTGTACACCGTATTCTTGCAACCGCGCGATTGGGCATCTCTAAGTGAGCAATCGATTAATGAATTAAAAGCATCCATTCCATACGAATCATGAATAGCCGCGAACGTATCCTTGCAGCTGCAAATAATCAACCCACTGATAGAACCCCAATTTGGGTGATGCGCCAGGCCGGTCGCTATCTTCCCGAGTATCGCAAATTAAAGGAGCGCTATAGTTTTATTGAAATGGTCCAAACGCCGGATCTCGCTACAGAAGTGACGCTGCAACCGCTGCAACGCTTTCAACTGGATGCGGCGATTTTGTTTTCAGATATTCTGGTGATCCCAGAAGCAATGGGACAGCCCTATCACTTTCGCGAACAAGGTGGCATTGGCATGGACTACGCATTGAATTCTGCTGCTCAGATCGATGCCTTGAACCATCAGGATATTCCGCAGCGCCTCGAATATGTCGAGCAAGCGATTCGGCAAACGCGGCAAGCACTTGGCGATAAGACCGCCCTTCTCGGTTTTGGAGGTTCGCCGTTAACCCTTGCCGCCTATATGATCGAAGGCGGTTCTGCCAAAGAGTTTGAGCGCACAAAAGCCCTCATTTACGAAGACCACGCTGTATTCGAACAATTGATGCAAAAACTTGTGTTTGCGATTATCGATTATTTTCAGATGAAAATTGCTGCCGGTGTCGATGCGATTCAAATTTTTGACAGTTGGGGTGCGATTATTCAAGGAATCGATTATTGGGACCTCTCCTTGCAATACATTCAGCAAATCATCCATGCACTGCCCAAACACATTCCCGTCATCGTCTATGCTAAAGGAATGGGGACGCACATGCATTCCATTTTGGATACAGGTGCCAAAGTCGTGAGCGTGGATTGGACCGTTGACCTGGCTCAGTCTAAAATGAATACCGATCGCGACTTTGCCATTCAGGGCAATCTCGATCCCGTCATTCTCAACACCCAACCCGCCATCGTCGCAACCGCAGCCCGCAACATTTTACAATCCATGCAGCCCCACTCTGGCCATATTTTTAATCTGGGCCACGGCATTTTACCCACAGCTAAAATCGAGAATATGGAAGCACTCGTTCACACCGTTACGCACTTCAAATGAAAACAACAGCAATTGTAATTGGAGCCGGTATTTCCGGACTCTCCGCAGCTTATGGCCTGCAAAAAAAAGGCTTTGACGTCAGCGTCCTCGAACCTGATCAGGACGTAGGAGGTGCCCTGAAAACGGTGCAACGCGATGGCTATTTGGCAGAGAGGGGGCCGAATTCGATGCAGATAACCAGCCCGGAAATGGCTTACCTGCTGGGGGAATTGGGCTTGCGTACACACATCGTCACTCCCCAACCCGGAGCCACCAAACGCTTTCTTGTCAAGCACAGCCAATTGCTCGCCGCTCCCATGGGGCCGATCGACTTTTTGAAAACACCGCTATTGTCACCCAGGGCAAAATTCAAGTTGATGTGTGAACCTTGGATCAAAAAGACGCGAGACGCAGATGACGCAAGCTTGGCACACTTCACAGCCCGCCGACTGGGACATGAAGTGCTGGATTATGCCGTCAACCCGATGATTTCCGGTATCTATGCGGGCAAGCCCGAAGCGCTGTCGACCAAGCATGCCTTGCCAAAACTGTGGGACATGGAGCAGCAGCATGGTTCTTTGCTGAAAGGTGCATTGGCCATCCGCAAACAAAAACGCCAACAAGGCCAGGTGCCATTTAAACCGTTCCTAGCTTCATTCAAGCACGGTATGCACACACTTGCCCACGCCTTCCAGCAAAAATTGGGCGATGCGGTACAACTAAACGCTGCGGTCACCCAAATTGCATTTGACGCACATGCGGACCAGCCCTGGATCGTTCACTGGCATGAGAATGACACAGAGCACAAGGCGACCAGTGCGTATCTGATTCTGGCTCTGCCTGCACATGCCATCCCTGCCCTGCCCCTGCCCGCCTCAATTCGAGACACCCTCTACGATTTGCCAGAGATCCCCTATCCCGCGCTTGCGAGTCTTGTCCTGGGCTTCAAACGAGACCATATTCAGCATCCGCTGAATGGGTTCGGTATGCTCATTCCAGAAAAAGAACATAAAAACATCCTTGGAGTCCTTTTCTCATCGTCTTTATTCGGCGGCCGTGCACCAGAGGGACACCATACACTGACTGTGTTTATGGGCGGGGCTCGGCAGGAAACACTCGCAGGCCTTCCTCAGGCTGAATTACTGGACCTTGCGCTCAAGGATCTCAACCGACTGCTGGGCCTGAGCGGCAAGCCGACTTTTATAGAGCATACATTCTGGAAGCATGCGATACCGCAATATAACCTGGGATATGGACGCTTTGTCGAAATGATGGAACGTGCTGAATCCCGTTTCAGTGGCCTAAAAATAATCGGCAATCATCGCGGCGGTATCAGTGTGGGGAACTGCCTGATGAATGGCCTTGCGCTGGCTGACGCACTTACGGACGAGGAACACGTCAGTGCTGGATAGCCCCCCGTCAAAATCAGAGATCGGACTTCACTCGTTCTTGAAATCAACTGCAAAACGGGCGAATATTTTATCATGAATACGGTCTACAGCAACCGTCATCTGGCTGGCTGTATTGGTTTCCAACTGAGTGTTGGGCATGGACTCAGCAGCCACCCAATTGATCAAGTCGGTAGACAGCATAAGTGCCACCTGCAAATCGTCTGCCTCTGTTTGTTTATTGAGGGTCAGTCTCATCTTTCCGTCTGATGAGCGGATAAAATTCGGCAATTTAAATGCATCCGCTGTAGTCGGATTCATGCCAACCACCAGCGACTCTAGAATGTTGGCAATACCATCCTGATCGTCATCCCCTTCCGGACCTTCGCGCAAATCGTAATCGGCGGCCCATTGAAAGTAGCGAGAGCGCATTGTTGGATTGTGATCGAGTTTAACATTCTGCCCGTTACCTATAGTGACTTGTGTACTGAATTCTTCGAACAAATCACCCGTGAAAGTGACGGTATACACGCCATCACCGTTTACCGGGATCGCGTATGCGCCGCTAGCCGTACTCACTGTATAAACCGCTGAGCCATCGACATCAACACGCACGCCACCGATGCCCTCGTGATGCTGGTCATCAATGGCCGAATACTGCCCATCATTGTCCAGGTCTTCGTAGATCACGCCGGTGACGTAAGATGAATTGGAAGTGCCGAAAACCTGCGTCACAACCTGTGGTCCAACATCACCATTGGAGTCATTGATCACACCCATACCGACCTCGTTATAGCTGGCAGTATGAATGTTGATACGATGCCCGGAAGGGTTTTGCATTCCTTGCCCGACAAAATCAGGATTGTAGCAGGAAGAAGATACATTCGTCGTCGTTCCCCAGTCCACGTTAAACCCAGCATGCCCGAATTCGACAGATTCTGAGTAGGCATAGACATTTTCACCTGCGGCGCCGCTGTACCCCACGTGGTCAAGACGGTCTCCCAGCGAGTCACCCGGTTGAAACGGTGCTGGTGGATTAGAGGAGCTATAATGTCCTTGAAACTCGTTAATGAACATATCCAGGGTGTGTATATCAGCCGCTTCATTGAGTTCCGCCCGAAATGCCAATGGCTGCGCATAGCGGTCCATACAGTTGTTAACATACCATGCAAACTGTGAAATAATATTTGCGGTTTCGACGTTGAAATATTCATAAACTCCAAGCAAAGTCTCATCTGTAGTGGCCGCCAGCCTGTTGGCCTCAACTAATGCATCTGCACGTGCCCGGTTCATCATCTCAAGGTATAGCACTTCTGTAGCTGAGGGATCGCCAATGGTGTAGAGTGCCTTTTGGAATTCGGAACCGATTTGAATGTCGTCAATTAGCCAGCCAACATAAAAAACTGAATCTGTGTAGGCATAGTCACCCAAAAATTCGTAATAAAATCGAATACGAATTTGCTGTCCAGCATAGCGACTTCCCAAATCGACCTCGCGAAGCGTAAAACCGGTTTCTCCCGCGTCGTCTGTGCCTGCCTGACTGTAAACGGTAGCAGACCAGGAAATGCCCGCATCCGTCGACACCTGAACCTGGGCTACTTGCGTAGGCGTGGCATATTGCAGACGCGACTGAAAGAAAAGTTTTGTATTCGGTTGAACATCAATGTCTACATTTAACTCAAACCCGTTACTCGCAAAACCTGGATGCGCAAGATGGAATGCGTTCGAACCTGCGGCAACTCTCTCAGACTGGATGAGTTGGTAGCCATCACTGGTTCCATCGATCACGTGAAGGTATCCATCTTCAGCCCCCTCGTTCCAAACCGATTCACCACTGCCGAAAGCATTTAAGGCGATTGCACCCATTTCAACCGCCTTCAGCCTCTGACTATCGCGGGGCGTCTGGGTTGTGGTTTTGTAGTTTATTTTTGGTTCGGGCAAGGCCGTATCGCCAACCCTCACAGGGGGTGGCGGAGCAAGCATCTGAGTTTCTTCAGCAACGACTGAACCCGTGAAAGTGAATAGCATCATCAGTAATGTGATGACGCGACCAGAGCAAAAATGATCAAGCATTTGGAGAGTATTGAGTTCTAAATTATTTAATTAAATAAAACATAGAAAACTAAACATTTAGCAAATTACAACTAAAAATTGCCACTCTACTCATCGCATCCGTAATTTAATGTTGAGCCGGCAGCATCGACAATTTCTCAAAAAACAGACCACCGGCTTACAAAAACCGGTGGTCATTAAGCTACCACTACTGCTACTACTATTTGTAGATTTCATCTACAAAGTTAAATTTCCAAACAAAACCCATGGTTTGATTAGAACTGAAAAACTAAAACAAATCTTAAAACTAATGGATAAATAATTGCATTTGTCACGCTGTTTCAAGAAAATAAAATCTATTGAGCTAAAATTCAATGCGTTTCTAAAAACGCTAGATTTGGCGTAACATTAAATAGATTATGCTAATATTTCGAATTAAATTTACCCACACCCACTATCTCACTAGGAGCTGACTTCCCCGCGCGCTTTTTCCGCCAATGGTGTGGATAGATAGCGTTCACCTGAACTCGCAGCGATGACAACAATCTTTTTGCCGGCCATTTCTGGACGTTCGGCTACTTTCAAAGCGGCTCTGATGGTGGCTCCGGAAGAAATCCCGACAGACAGACCCTCGACCAGAGACACTTCACGCGCAGTCGAAAAAGCCTCTTCGTTACCGATTTGAACGACTTCATCCACAATGTCAGTGTTGAGATTTTTCGGTATAAAACCCGCACCGATTCCCTGAATTTTGTGCGGTCCAGGTTGACCACCGGAAATCACCGGGCTCGCCTCTGGCTCCACCGCTATCGTGTGTAACGATTTGCGGGATTTTATCACCTCTGAAACACCGGTGATGGTACCGCCGGTACCCACCCCGGTAATGAATACGTCGATATCTCCGCCCGTAGCTTCCCAGATTTCTTCAGCGGTTGTTTGCCGGTGAACCTCTGGATTGGCTGGATTTTCAAATTGCTGAGGCATATAAGCGCCCGCATTTTCTTCCAATAACTGTTGCGCCCGGCCAATTGCACCCGGCATTCCGTTCGGACCTGGAGTCAACACAATTTCAGCCCCCAGCAAACGCAGCAGCACACGCCGCTCCATCGACATGGTTTCGGGCATGGTCAAAATACAGCGATACCCTTTTGCAGCGCAGACGAACGCCAGCGCAATACCCGTGTTGCCTGAAGTCGGCTCAATGACCAACCCACCGGGCTTGAGAATTCCATCTTTTTCAGCTGCTTCGATCATAGCCCGACCAATGCGGTCTTTGATACTCGACATCGGGTTGAAAAATTCACATTTCACATAGATCTCGCCGGGCAAATCCTTAGCCATGCGATTCAGTTTCACTAAAGGCGTCTTGCCGATTGTATCAATGATGCTGGAAGCTATGTTCATAATTTTGTGCAGGATTTTGAAGGTTACTGGTAAGGATGTTCAGAAAGTCGGGCTCAGTTCCGCCTTCGCGGACCAAAGCTGCGGATCGGTGCATTGCGGTTTACGTGTGCATTGCGCAAACGATAGGTGATGCGTGCCTTGTTCAAATCGTATGGGCTCATTTCCATTTTAACCATGTCCCCGACCGTAATTTTAATGAAGTGTTTTCTCAATTTACCCGAAATGTGTGCTAACACTACATGTTTATTGGGTAACTCAACCCTGAACATAGTTCCGGGTAAAACCGCAACAATTTTGCCTTCTACTTCAATTACATCGTCTGCCATACAATTCTTTTTTGGTTTATATTCTGGTGTTTGATCCTAGACGTTCATTCACCGGATGCTTTAAAAGAAGGGTCGAAAATTCGGCCAAAGCCCCTATTAGTCAAGATTTTTTGCACCAAAATACACTATGCACCAAGATTCGGATAAATCGATAGCACCTTGCCCGTTTGAAAAATTATTCCCATCTCAACTGGAAAGAAACGACGTTTTTTTTATGAAACTTGCCTATAATCAGGCAATTGACGCATGGGCGCGCAATGAAGTGCCCATCGGTGCGGTTATCGAACACAGAGGCGAAGTGATTGCTGCTGCTCACAACGAAGTCGAAAGCACCTGCGATCCGACCGCGCATGCCGAGATCCTCGCCATCACCCAGGCTTCTCGTCGGCTTGCAGACTGGCGCTTGAATGAAGCACGCCTGTTCGTTACGAAAGAACCCTGCCCGATGTGCTCGGGAGCCGCGATTATGGCTCGGCTGTCGCAGGTCATTTATGCCGTGCCGGACACAAAAATGGGATGTCTGGGCGGGGCCACTCAGCTGCATCAATTACCGGATCTCAATCACCGTTTAAATGTAACGCATGGTGTTCTCGAGTCTGAGTGTTTGGCCCTTTTGCAGGCATTTTTCCAGTGTAAGCGGCAAAAAAATAAGACTGAGTGTTGACCCTTAGTCGCAGATCATCAATTCTGTCAGGTCTAGTTTGAAACTCCGGAACAATAACGATCAAATCTATCATCAATATGGCATATACACTTCCAGAACTTACCTACGCTTACGATGCGCTCGAACCGCATTTCGATGCGCAAACGATGGAAATTCATCACACCAAGCATCACAACACTTACATTTCTAAACTCAACGATGCCCTTCAGGGCGCCGGTATCGAAGGCCCTGACTGCCCTTCTGAACTCGTGGCGAAACTTGCGAATTTCCCGGAAAACATTCGGACGGCTGTGCGCAATAACGGTGGCGGACACGCCAACCATAGTTTTTTCTGGACCATCATTGGTCCCAGCGGCGGCGGTCAACCTTCCGGTGACCTCGCGAAAGCCATCGAGGCAGATTTCGGTAGCTTCGATGCCTTCAAGGAAACATTTGCCAACGCAGGGGCCACACGCTTCGGCAGTGGGTGGGCATGGCTGTGCGTAAACTCCAACAAGAAGCTCGAAGTCTGCTCGACTGCCAACCAGGACAGCCCATGGATGGGTGAAGGCTGTGCGGGCCAACCCATTTTGGGCATCGACGTGTGGGAACATGCTTACTATCTAAAGTATCAAAACCGTCGGCCTGACTACATCGCAGCTTTCTGGAATGTGGTCAACTGGGATAAAGTCGCCGAATATTACGCGAAGGCCATTGCCTGAGGCGTTGAGTGTCGTGCGACGATGTTATCTGCAATATAGATAAATTTCACAGCCCTACTCGATTGAGTGGGGCTGTTTTATTCTCATACCGGTTCATAAAAACTCGCCTGAAAACTGTCTTGACCATTGTCACCATTGTAATCCTGGTCGAGATGAATTTCCGATAGCAAAAAGTTCCGCTCCAATGACACACCATTAAAAATATACCCCGCACGTTTAATCTCAACCTTGCGCATTGCCCGTTAAACTTAAGCTGGTAATCAGATAAAAATTTTTCAATGCTGTCGAACTATGCCTTTAAATGAAACACGCTTAACACAGGTCGCCAAAGAAGCACGAGGCCTGTCAATTGATGCCGTTGCAGCCGCTAAATCGGGTCACTTAGGCCTGCCATTAGGTGCGACAGAACTTGGAGCTGTGCTCTTTGGCCATGCGCTCAATTACGATCCAGCGCACCCCAAATGGCTCAACCGCGACCGTTTCATCCTATCGGCAGGCCATGGCAGCATGTTTTTATACAGCTGGTTGCACCTTGCGGGTTTTGATCTCCCCCTGAGTGAAATTCAAAATTTTCGACAACTCCACAGTAAGACACCGGGCCACCCTGAATTCGGTGAAACCGATGGCGTTGAATCGACGACAGGCCCCTTGGGCCAGGGGGTTGGCAATGCAGTCGGTTATGCTGTTTCCGCCAAAATGGCCGCGGCCCGATTTAACACCGCGGAACACACGATCTTTGACCAACATATTATCTGCTTGGCCGGTGATGGTTGCTTACAGGAAGGCATCGCGGCGGAGGCCAGTTCTTTTGCGGGATGTCAGCAATTAGACAATCTGATTCTCTTTTTCGACAGCAATGACGTCACACTCGATGCAATGGCGATAAAAACCCAGACGGAAGACACGGCGGCGCGCTATCGAGCTTACGGGTTTGACGTCACAGTACTCGCCGACGGGCATGACATGCAGGCAATACTGGAAGCATTCGAACAGGCCAAGGCCAATGACAATGGCAAACCCAAATTTATCGTCTTGAAAACTGAAATAGGCCGCGGCATTCCAGAGGTTGCAGGTACGGAAAAAGCGCATGGCGAAGGGGGCGCTGAGTTTGCGGCCAAAGCGCGCAAAGGGCTCGGTCTTCCTGATGAAACGTTTTATGTTTCACCTGAAACACGCGCCTATTTCCAGGAGCATGCTGCCGAACAGGCAAAGAAATTTGCCGCCTGGACAACCACCTTTGAGGCCTGGCAGGCTGCTCATCCAGAAAAGGCGCATTTACTCCAGAATGGCTTAGACGGTGGCAATGGCTCGGCGATTGAACTCCTTGAAAACGTGCCGACATTTGCAGCTGACAAGGCGATGGCGACCCGCGCAGCAGGCGGCGGCGTGTTACAGCCGCTGGCTAAAGCCTGTCCACTGCTTGTTTCAGGTTCGGCCGATCTGCATGGCTCTACCAAAAACTATATCAAAGATGCAGGCGACTTTTCACCCGAACAGCGGGACGGACGCAATTTTTATTTTGGTATTCGCGAGCACGCCATGGGGGCGATTCTGAATGGCATTGCTTATGATGGTATTTTCAAAGCATCTGGCGCGACGTTTTTAACCTTTGCGGATTATATGCGTCCAGCAGTCCGCTTAGCTGCGCTGGCCAAACTGCCTGTATTTTATATTTGGACCCACGATTCAGTCGGCGTCGGTGAAGACGGTCCCACTCACCAACCGGTCGAATTGACCTGCGCACTGCGTGCGATTCCAAATTTGGATGTGTTTCGTCCTGCTGACCCGGAAGAAACCGCTGCCGCCTTTGCCAGTGCGATTGAACGCAAAGACGGGCCCACCGGGCTGGTCCTGTCTCGGCAGGGAGTGCCGAATTTGTCATTTGCAGACGCAGAACTGCGCCGCAAAGGGACCCTCAAGGGTGGCTACATTCTGCAACGGGAAGCGAGCGAACTGGAAAAGATCCTGATTGCCAGTGGTAGCGAGGTACAGCTGGTTGTGGAAGCAGCCCAACAACTGGGCAAGGGTGTGCGCGTCGTATCCATGCCATGTATGGAGTTGTTTGATCGTCAACCACAAGATTATCAGGAAAGTGTACTGCCGACCAGTTGTAGACAGCGCCTCGCCGTCGAAGCCGGTGTCGGCCAGGCTTGGCATAAATACGTTGGACTCGATGGAAGCATCTTGAGTATCGAGCGGTTTGGAATCAGCGCCCCCGGTGCGACTGTAATGCAGGAACTGGGTATGACGACAGAAGAGGTCGTCGTAGCTGCCAACTCACTTTAACGTAAACAGCGTATCAAATGTAACTGCAGTCATGCTCGTTTAAAACAACTCTTGTCGATTATTCCGGCAACTGGTTGTGCAGTAACTTATTCTGGCCTGGATGGCACCTGTGTCATTTTTTCCCGTACAAATGGTTCCAGACGCGTCAGCCCCCAGGCTCTGCCCTTGGAAATTGCAGTATCTACGCTCTGGCCGTCAATGTAATGGGCGCGCAACGCAATCAAACTACCCACGCGATTACTGCTGGAGCAGTGCAATAACAAAGGCTCTCCTTCCAGTTGGTCCAACAGGGCGTCGAGGGCTCGAGCGTTTGCGACAGTGACACCAGGCTTGCCCGCAACGGCAATGGAGTGATATTCCATCCCCAGTGACTTCACCACGCTTTGTTCATCCCAATCCAGCTCGGACGCCGGTCGCAAATTGATGACATGCTTAACACCGGCTTCGGCCAATGCCTCCAGCTGCTCTTGGGTGGGCTGACCAGCAACCACAGAAGTCGCAGAGATCACCTGTAGGTTTTCAACCCCCAATTGCTGCAGATCGCTCTTGGTAAAATCCACAGTATCCGACTGAGAACAGGCCGCCAGAACCAGCCAAGTGGTGATGATGATAGTCGCGCGAATCAAATGCTTCATAATACTTTAGGTCTTCAACAGTAATACCGGTAAACAAACACATGAGACTGCAACACACAAAAATAATTGGTGTCAAATATACTTTCAAATAATTGATAGCTCATCGATGAGTTCGAATCGACGGCGAAACAACTTCCCGCATATTCACCGGTGAAGCCGCTAATGTATCATAGACAATCTCACCATTGGTATCATAGCGCCCAAAATTGAGCACTCCTGTCGGACACGATTGCACACAGGCAGAACAACGCACACACTGCGGGTCTTCCATCGGCAGGCCTTTGTTGGCAAAATTCATGATGTCGATGCCTTGATGGCACACGGCAGTGCACACATTACAGGAGATACACTTTTTCTTTTCCGCAAAAATGCGAAAGCGCGAAAAACGCGTATAAATGTGCATCAGTGCCGCCAGCGGACAGGCAAAACGACACCACACCCTACCCGAAAAATGAAAATAGAACGCCACACCTAAAATGCCTGCGAAAATTAAATCCACCATGTAATGGTAATTCAACACCGGCAGGCCGTTCTCTTTTAGCGGAAACCCATAAGCCAAGAAGGCATAGATATGCGTGAATACATTTGTACCGCCTTGCTCAGGCGCCGGCAATATCCAACCCAGAATCCTAAATACCATCACGATTACGGCCAACAACAGGAATACCTGGCCGATCATATTTAACCGATTAACCTTCGGACCATGGGGCATTTTGTGGCGATGATTATCCCCCATGGTTTCAGCCAGGGCTCCACAGGAACATATCCACCCACAATAAGCACCTTTTCCCCAGCGTCGAATCAACCACGGAATGATAATAAATGTTTGCACCACGCCGAGTATCAACCAGCCCCATATCGGTTGGTCGGTGAACCAATTAAAAACAGCCAAAGGCCAGGCAAGGATAAAGCCGTATGCACGCCAATAACTTTCTCCCGGGAAAAAGTGCTGACCGACCCATGCGCCGATGCCCTCTGCAAACACACCATTGCGGCCCATCCAGGGTAACAGTAATTCGGGAAGAATAAATAAGGGTAGCCACTGAATGAGTGCCAAGGTGATTGTTTGCAGCACAACATACGGTGTTCGTCGGCGCTGCATACGTCGGATACCAAACACAGTTACACACAGACAATACACTAAACTATAATAAAACGAACGTCCACTCGCTGAACTTTTAAGGGTGTAAAAGAAACTACTTTCATCGGCAGCCGCATCCTTTAAGCCAGAACTGAGCCCGGCGATCCAATTCCACAGTCCAGCCGGATTCCAGCCGGGCATAAGGTATTTTTTCCAATGAAACAACCAAATACAAAAAATCAGCGATCCCACAATCGTCAGCCACCATTTTGCCCCGCGTTCACCCAAAATACGGATGCCAGATTTCCTAAAAAAGTCGAGGGGCGCTTCACGTCCAATCATGGCAAACACCGCATCATTTTTAATCTCCCGCTCACGGTTTTCCTGATCGGATTTTAAAAATACTGAATAGTCGGTGATGCGTGTTGGCACGGTTGCCAGTGCCAACTGCAGATGTCCTGCCTTACCTGCCCGATTATCTGGATGAGTGGCAGTGGCCACCCGTGCGGAAGTGGGTGCCTTAATAACCACCTTAGCGTGGGGATTGTCTGCCAACTGTCGGATCTTTTCGATGTTCTCGGGCTTGGGCCGGTTTAATTCTGCTTTGCGATAACTCAGGGTCACCCGCGCACCGCATGCAGCGAGTGCAACCGCCGCCTCTGCTGCGCTGTCGCCCCCGCCCACCACGAGCACGTCTTTACCACTGTAGTCCTTAGGATCGTGTAAGCGGTTGGACACCTTATCCAGATCTTCACCCGGAATATTGAGTTTGCGAAAATTTCCAGAACGCCCAATAGCGACAACAACACGCAATGCCTGCCAGGTTTCCGCTTGTTTTGCATCTGGATTCTTCAGTAAAAACAGGCCGCCTTTTTTTTCAATCATCGCGACACGCCCGGCAGTGATGTTGACGCCAGCAGCATTTGCCTGATTACGCATGTCTGTAAGCAGTGATTCTTTTACTCCAGATTGTGCTCCATATTGAATGCCCCCCGACGGTTGCATGTCGGTTGGATAGGTGAAAATAGGTTTTCCTTTAGGAAAATTAGCGACCGTACTGAACATTTGGCTCGCTTCAATTAATACATATCGCAACCCCGCCTGCCGGGCTTCCAGCGCCGCCGAGACTCCTGAAACACCGGCACCAATAATAGCGACATCGTACACTCCCTCCGCCTTTTTGTTGCGTTCACCGGCAAAACTGCTTTCGCTTAAAATGCCGCGTATCGCTAGCGTTCCCGTTTCTGATGAAAACTTTAACAGAGGAACACCAGACAAATCCCCCACCACTCGAATACCCGCCACATTCGTCAGCCCATCTTCACCCACCACTGGTAATTTTTCGACTGTGCCTGCTGGCCACTTCCCATGCAGCCAATTGTAATACTTTTTTATAATTTTAAACATAGAACGTTTTGTTGGATCTAGCCCGAAACTCTCATCAGAGTCGCAGCAGAATGGTTCAGTTCTAGAAAATAGCAGTGCCCAACGCAGCCATGCGGATGCAGTTGGGTAGACATCCTGCAAATTCGCATGGCAAGTTGCGTGCTGCTATTTTCGGTCATGGGCTGATTATGCTCGATGAGTGGTGAGCGATTCGGGCTGGATGCGCTTTAACTCGCTACAAAGGTATTCTGGATAATTCAGTGAAGTTATCACCTGCGATTATTGGGCTCTGTTTAAAGACCAGTCATAAGGCATCCACGCTGTCGTATAGTTTCGAGGCAAGGGTGTGCTACGATATGAATTTAAATAAGCGGCTGGGCCGGCACTGCCAAAGTCGTCTGTATACCACTGGAACAATTGTGAGAATTCAAGTATCTGGTGTTCGTCATCGATAACAACGGCCCTGTCCGAACGCGCAAAAGCACGCGTCTGTGCCTCCAATTGCTCCTCTAGATGGGCGGCCCGAAACGGTTGTGTAGCCAATGGCGGACAGCTGCGACTGGCACAGTTGACCGCAAAATGAATCCGCGCGTCCGGAAATCGTTGCAGCAACCACCTTTTCTCTATATTATCCAAGCTCACTTTTGTATCCCCCATGTTCAATAGCTTCTGTTTAAAAACACCCAAGTCCGGCAAAATGTCGGCTACAGATTCGATGGGGTAATGTTGCAAGACGGTTTGTAACATCAATGCGTTGTAGAGGTTGATGTAAAACGCTTTCTGTTCAGCTGCATTTAAATCAGCTGGTTCTACGCTGGAAAATGCGTGCACGATCTTGTCCAGCTCTGCAATTGCCCTTTTATCCGCATGCCACTTTGCATAATCGACGCCTGTCTCGTTGACATAAGTGTCTAATAAATGGG
>Ga0102943_1000509_pt1 | contig 25978 bp, 22 predicted proteins | sample SalPonC_black_MG_FD_78174 | JGI IMG/M metagenome (GOLD analysis project Ga0102943, IMG submission 78174) | Salt pond soil microbial communities from South San Francisco under conditions of wetland restoration - Salt Pond MetaG... | ecosystem: Environmental > Aquatic > Marine > Intertidal zone >...
CAACAAGGCGTGACGAACGATGCATAGCCGTAGCTACGTATCGTTTGTCACAACGCAGTTGACGCGTCAAAGGACAAGCAAGATGCGACAGTTTATGGGTTACAGGGTACTAGGTGCCTATGTTAAAATTCGCAATTCCGGTTTTCAGGAGATGCTGGCAACTCTCTGAACCAGCCCGGAGATTCCTCTTATAGAAACGGAGCTTTTCTGCATGATAGGAACAGTGCTCAAAAAAATCGTCGGCAGCAAAAACGAGCGGGACCTCAAGCGCAGGCAGCCCATCGTCGATGAGATCAATGCTCTCGAAACGGAGATGCAGGCGCTTTCCGACGCCGACCTGCAGGGCAAGACGCCGGCCTTCCGGACCAGGCTCGATCAGGGAGAGAGTCTCGAGGATCTGCTGCCGGAGGCCTTTGCCGTGGTGCGCGAAGCCGCACAGCGGGTGCTCCACATGCGGCATTTCGACGTTCAGCTGATCGGCGGCATGGTTCTGCATGAAGGCAACATTGCTGAAATGAAGACCGGCGAAGGCAAAACGCTGGTGGCAACTCTGCCCTGCTATCTCAATGCCCTGACCGGCAAGAGCGTGCACGTGGTGACGGTCAACGAATACCTGGCCCGCCGCGACGCCGAATGGATGGGCGCCGTCTACCGGTTCCTGGGTTTGACCGTGGGCTGCGTTGTGCACGGCATGACCGATGCCCAGCGCAAGGAAGCTTATGGGGCGAATATTACCTACGGGACCAACAATGAATTCGGTTTCGACTACCTGCGCGACAACATGAAGTTCGCTCTCGAAGACTACGTGCAGCGCGCCCTGCATTTCGCGATCGTCGACGAGGTCGATTCGATCCTGATTGATGAAGCGCGCACGCCCCTGATCATTTCCGGGCCGAGCAGTACCACCGGCGAATTCTACCAGACGGCGGACCGGATTATCCCCAAACTGAAAAAGGGCGAACTGATCGAAGAGCGGGACAGCAATATCGGCCGGACGGTGAAAACCTATACCGGCGACTACACGGTGGACGAAAAAGCCAAAGCGGCGACACTGACTGAAGAAGGGGTGGCCAAGGTCGAGAAGCTGCTCGGTGTGGACAACCTCTACGAGCCGAACAACATGACCCTGCTGCATCACGTCAATCAGGCGCTCAAGGCGCATGCCCTGTTCAAACGGGATGTGGATTACGTGGTCAAGGACGGCCAGGTGGTGATCGTCGACGAGTTCACCGGTCGGCTGATGCCCGGTCGGCGCTGGAGCGACGGCCAGCACCAGGCGGTGGAAGCGAAGGAGGGGCTCAAAATCGAGCGGGAAAACCAGACCCTGGCGACCATTACCTTCCAGAACTACTTCCGCATGTACGACAAGCTGGCCGGGATGACCGGAACCGCCGATACCGAGGCCGCTGAATTCAAGGAAATCTACAACCTTGAGGTCGCGGTCATCCCCACCAACAAGCCGATGATCCGGATCGATCAACCCGACCTGATCTACAAAACCGTGCAGGAAAAGCACAACGCGGTGATCGCCGATATCGTCGAGAGCCGGGAAACGGGCCAGCCGATCCTGGTCGGCACCATTACCATCGATCACTCCGAACTGCTCTCGAAGCTGCTCAAGAAGCAGGGCGTGCCGCATAATGTGCTGAACGCCAAGCACCATGAACAGGAAGCCGAGATCGTTTCCCAGGCCGGCCGCAAGGGCGCCGTAACCATCGCCACCAACATGGCGGGGCGCGGCACCGACATCGTTCTCGGCGGCAATCCGGAAATGCTGGCCCGGCGTGAAGCGGCCGGCGCCGAAGATGCGGAGGAGGCCTATAACCGGGCCCTGGTCAAATACCAGGCCATGTGCCGGGAAGAGAAAGAGGAGGTGCTGGCCGCGGGTGGGCTGTACATTCTCGGTACGGAGCGCCATGAATCCCGCCGGATCGACAACCAGCTGCGCGGCCGCTCGGGCCGGCAGGGCGACCCCGGGGAAAGCCGCTTCTACCTCAGCCTGGAAGACGACCTGCTGCGGATTTTCGGCTCGCAGCGGGTCTCCTACGTGATGGAAAAGCTCAAAGTGCCGGAAAACGAGCCGATCGAGCACGGTATGATTTCCAAGGCAATCGAAGGGGCCCAGCGCAAAGTCGAGGCCCATAACTTCGAAATCCGCAAGCACCTGATCGAGTACGACGACGTCATGAACCGCCAGCGGGAAGTGATCTACAATCAACGCAAGGAGGTTCTGGCCGGAGAGAGCATTCCGGAGACCATCGACGCAATTCTCGACGAGACCATCGAAGATATCGTGGCGACTTTCTGTCCCGAGAAAACGCCGGCCGCTGAATGGAACTGGGAGAGCCTCGCCAATGATTTCTACAACCAGTTCAACTTCATGCCGGACCTGCCGGAAGCCGATACGGCCGGCCTCAAACCCGAAGACCTGAGCGCCAGCCTCAAGGAACAGACCCGCCGGCTGCTGGCCGCCAAGACGGAAGAATTTACCCCGCAGGTTATGGAGCATCTCATGAAGGTGCTGCTGCTGCAGACCATCGATACCCAGTGGAAAGACCACCTGCTGTCGATCGATCACCTCAAAGAGGGGATCGGCATGCGGGCCTACGCCCAGAAAAACCCTAAACAGGAATACAAGCGCGAGGCGTTCAACCTGTTCATGGAAATGATGAGCCGGATTCGCCAGGAGGTGCTGAACAAACTGTTCCGGGTCCAACTGGCGCGGGAAGAGGAAGTTTCCCGGATGGAGGAAGAGCAGCGCCGCCAGCGCCTGGCCCTGGCCCGGCAGGGAGGGCCCGCCGCCGGCAGGGCGCCCGCTCCTGCCAAGCGCGATGCCGACAAGGTCGGACGCAACGACCCTTGCCCCTGCGGCAGCGGCAAGAAGTACAAGAAATGCTGTGGGTCCTGAGGCCGAGGCCGGGCGGCCGCCGCTCCGGAAGAGAGCAAGAGAATGAATGACGGATTATTGATCCCGCAAGGTTTCAAATTTGCCTGTCGGGCAGCTGGTTTGAAAAAATCGGGGAAACCGGACCTGGGTTTGATCGTCTCGGCCGTTCCCGCCCGCTGCGCCGGCGTGTTCACCCGCAACCAGGTGGTGGCTGCGCCGTTGCAGGTGACGGCCCCCAAGATTCGCAGCGGCCAGTGTCAGGCGGTGCTGATGAACAGCGGCAATGCCAATGCCTGCACCGGGCAACGCGGCCTGCAGGATGCGCAAACCTGCGCGCGGATGATTGCCGAAGCTCTGACCGTCCCGGATGAACTGGTGGCGGTCGCCTCGACCGGAGTCATCGGTGTTCCCCTGCCGATGGAGAAGCTTGCCGCCCAGCTGCCCCGGTTGGTCGAAGGCGCCGGAGCGACCGGAGTGGACGAGTTGGCCCGCGCCATCATGACCACTGATGCCTTCCCCAAGACCAGTGGCCGGACCATCTCCGTTGGCGGTCGGGAATGCCGCTTGCTCGGTTTGGCCAAAGGGGCAGGCATGATCCACCCCGATATGGCCACCATGCTGGCCTTCGTCGTCACCGACGCCCTGGTCGCGCCCGCTTTTCTCGACCAGGCCCTGCGCGCGGCGGTCGATCGGTCTTTCAACCGGATTACCGTCGACCGGGACACCTCCACCAATGATATGGCCCTGCTTTTGGCCAACGGCATGGCCGAAAATGAAGAGATCAAAGCCGATACGGCAGCTAGCGACCAATTCAGCGAGGCTCTCGCGGCAATCCTGATGGATCTTGCGAAAATGATCGTCAGGGACGGCGAGGGCGCGACCAAGCTGGTCCGCATCCAGGTCGATGGGGCCGTCGATAACGAGCAGGCCCTGGCAGCGGCCCGCAGCGTGGCGACGTCCGCCCTGGTCAAAACGGCCTTTTTCGGCGAAGATGCCAACTGGGGACGGATCATCGCCGCGGTCGGCTACTCCGGGGCTGTTGTGGACCCCGACCGTGTGAACATCAGCTTTGATGGCATCCGCATGGTCGAGTCAGGCCTGGGGATGGGGGCCGAGCAGGAAAGACAGGCAAGCGAGGTTCTGAAGCGGGCCGAATTTACGGTCACCGTCGAACTGGGGCTCGGCAGCGGCTCTGCCTACTATTTTACCTCTGACTTGAGTTACGACTATGTCCGGATCAATGCCGACTATCGGACCTGATCGGTTTGGCTTTGCCGATGGTCTATCGATCCTCTGACAAAATGGCCGTGGATACCAATCCTGCAGCTTTTATCGACCATACGCAGCTGCGGCCGGATGCCACAGCGAACGAGGTCGCCGAACTTTGTGAGGGAGCGGTCGAATGGGGCTTCGCCTCCGTCTGCGTGCCGCCGCGGTTCGTCATGCAGGCCGCGAAAATTCTATACGGATCCGCCGTGAAGACGGGGACCGTGGTCGGTTTTCCACTGGGTTACGACACGGCATGGGTCAAGGCCCGGCAAGCCGACCAGGCAGTGCAGTCCGGCGCCGAGGAAATCGACATGGTGATACCCCTGGGCGCGGCCCGTTCCGGGGCTTATGACGAGGTGGCCGCGGATGTCCGGGCGGTGGTCGACCGGACCGGCGGGCGGATTGTCAAGGTCATCCTGGAGTGCTACCTGTTCGACGCCCTGGCTCTGCAGCGGCTGGTTGATGCCGCTGTCGCCGGCGGAGCCCATTTCGTCAAGACCTCGACCGGCTTTGGCCGGCGCGGTGCAAGTCGGGAAGATGTCCGCTTGTTGAAGGATGCTGCTGCCGGCAGGGTCATGGTCAAAGCTGCCGGCGGCATTCGCGACTGGCGGGACTGCCGGGCGCTGATCGAAGCCGGTGCCGACCGCATCGGCACCAGTGCCGGGGTGACCATCATGCAGCAGTGGTCTGAACATGCCGATTGATGGCGGGCGCGCTGTCTGGATCGTTTTGGACGGCGTCGGCATCGGCGCTCTTCCTGATGCCGGCCGGTACGGTGATTTCGGTGCCGCCACCCTGCAGCACGCCGCTTCCGCCTGCGGCGGCCTGCGCCTGCCCGCCCTCGAAGCTCTGGGCCTGGGGCATCTGGCTGATATTCAAGGCGTATCCCGGGTCAGCAGACCAATGGGAGCATTCGGCCGCATGCAGGAAGCTGCCGAGGGCAAGGACAGCACCACGGGGCACTGGGAACTGGCCGGGCTGGTGCTGGATCCGCCGTTCGCTTGTTACCCGGCCGGCTTTCCCGAAGACCTGATCGAGGCATTTTCCAAGCTGGCCGGCCAGATGCCGCTCGGCAATGTTGCCGCCAGCGGGACCGGGATTATCGAACGGTTCGGTGCCGACCATGTTCGCTCCGGGCGCCCTATCGTCTATACCAGTGTGGACTCAGTCTTCCAGATCGCAGCTCACGAAGAGGTCCTGCCGGTCGCAGACCTTTATGCGTTATGCCTGGCGGTCCGCAAGCTGGCCGACGCCTATCGCATCGGCAGAGTCATCGCCCGACCTTTTGTGGGGGATGACCGGAACGGCTTTCGCCGCACCCCTCGGCGGCGGGATTTCTCCATGCCTCCGCCCGGGCCGACCGTGCTCGATCGTCTCTCGGCAGCCGGTCATACGATTTGCGGCGTGGGTAAGATCAGCGATCTGTTCTGTGGACGCGGTATCACCCGCTCTCTGCCAAGCCGCAACAATGCCGATGGTATGGCCAAGATTCTCAGCGGTTTCGATGAACTGCCTGCGGGCGGGCTGCTGGCAGCCAACCTGATCGATTTTGATATGGAATTCGGTCATCGGCGGGATGCTGCCGGTTTCTGCGCGGCGCTGAAGGTTTTTGACGCCTGGCTGCCGCAGCTGCAGCGACGCTTGTCGGCGAAGGACCTGCTTTTGATCACCGCCGATCACGGCTGTGATCCCACGATGCATGGCAGCGACCATACCCGCGAATACGTGCCGATCCTGGCCTGGCAGGCCGGGTGGAGCCACGGCACTGACCTGGGAATCCGAAACAGTTTCAGTGACCTTGGTGCAACCCTGGAAGACTTCTTTGGCCACAGGATTTCCGGACCCGGATGCAGCATTCTGCCGGAGATTTCCAGGTAGGGCGATTTTGCCGGGATTGCGGCTCAGCGTTTGAGTTGACGGGCGCAGAAATCGCCGACGCCAGCCTGGCAGGTGGAGACTTCGTTGAGAAAGCGCTCTTCGATGAAGGTTTTGAGGTTGGCTTTTTCCGCATCGGAGAGCGAATCGAAAACGACCCCGAAACCCTGCAGGTAATTGTTGCGGTTGCCGGGCTGGACCGTATAAAGAACCGTGGCCCGGACCTCGAGTTCCTTGCAGTGTCCGAGCAGGGGGAAAACGACGGATAATGTGTCGCCCTTTTCAAGTTTGGCCGCAGCCTTAAAGAACAGGCCGCGTATACTCAGACTGTAAACGTCCGCCAGGATGTAATCGTTTTCACCGGTTTTGTACATGCCGGGGATGCGGACCCGGAGCCGCAGATTCTGGCGCGGATGTTTTTCGACATAATGCTGGATAAACGCAAACAGGGAAAGGATGTCAAGCGGGACGCTGAGGGTTTCGAGAGAGGTAAACGCCGGTTCCGTTGCTCCTTCCTGCTCCAGGGCCAGCAGCGGGAGATTTCCAGATTTCAGTTCGGCAATCATCTCTGGCGGTGGATTTAGCTGAGGACTGCCAAGGATATCGGCGCCGATGATTAAAAGACAAGGGTAGCTCTGGCGGAGAAAATCATTAACCTGCCGGGCATTGGTGGCCGCCAGCACTCGATAGCCCCAATGCTTGAGGATCGGCTCCAGGGTCGCCAGCAGTTCGGCACGATTGTCAGCAAGCAAAAAACATTTCATGCGCTGTTTTCGAAGGAAAGTTCAGGATTTCAGTTATAAAAGTTTAGCTTAGAGACAAGAAATCTAAAAGGGGAAAAAGTATCATGAAAAGATTTATCCTGGCGGCCATGATATTCTTGTTTTTCTGCCCTACGGTCTGGGGCCTTGAGGTTGTCGACAGCACCATGACCACTGCCGTCGAGGACCGGACCCCCGTGGATCACGTCGAGGTGTTCCCCGCAGTTGATGGCCAGCTTTATTGTTTCACGCGGCTGGTGGGGGCTGAAGAACCCACGGAAATCGAGCATCTATGGTATCGTGACAACCAGCTGATGTCCAGAGTCATTCTACCGGTCAGATCGCCGGATTGGCGCACCTGGTCGACCAAGAAGTTCCTTCCCGAATGGGCGGGTAAATGGCGGGTGGAAATCCGGGGCGCAAGCGGCAGCCTGCTGGAGACTCTCGAATTTACTTTGATCTGAAGTGAGTGAAGAGGCGGCGACCGGAACAGCCGCCGCCTTTTGCCGCCGTGGAAACTATTTCTTTTTGGCCCGGGCCGAACGCGCCTTGGCCAGTTTTTCACCGAGCCCCCGATCTATGGCCATTTGTCGGCGGGTTTCCGAGTAATTCCTGGCGGCCAGCGATTGAGACCGCGGGATATCGAATTGTTTGCGATAGTCCCCTGGAGTCATTGCATGGGCAGTTTTCAGGTGTCTGGCCAGGGTTTTCATCCCTTTGCCACAAATCATGCAGTAAATTTTATCTCTGCCAAACGCTTTCTTTCTTGAAATGGCAGGCTCGTTTTCTACTGTTTCTGTCGAAGCGGCCTCAACCTCTCCTTTTTCCAGAGAACTCAAAGCGGCATAAACATCATTCAACTCACTGACAAGCTCCTCTTTTGTCATGTTGGATGTCGATGCGTGTGCAGAAACAATTTCCGCGGTCATTTCCAAAATTGATGTCATTCCATCCTCCCTTTCTCTGATAATTCGTTTTGATGATTTTCACTATGACTGGAGATATTAATATAGTTTAAAAATAAATCAAGATGGAATCGTAAATTGCTTATACAATATTTAAGTATCTCATTGTAAACAATTTTTTGAAGTGGCTTTAAAGGACCCGTCCCTTTAAGTTTAAAATGCTTTTCTGAGCAGGAATTTTAAAGAATGAATTCAAGGGGACTGGGTTTGGAGAGGGGGATTGCTTTTTCAAGTGTCCTCTACTATATGTAGGAACACAATGTTAGGGTTGACTCCCCGCCTTTCCCATTTACCGGACAGCACAAATGAATTTTCGGGTCGTGAGTGAAGACAATGAAAAGTTAATTCTCGGGCACGGAGCCGCCCTGAGCAGCGCGACGCGCGGCCGACGGCGGAGTGAGCCATCCTGCCCGATCAGGACCGCTTTTCAGGTCGATCGGGACCGGATCCTGCACAGCAAAGCTTTCCGGCGTTTGAAGCACAAGACCCAGGTTTTCCTGGCGCCTGAAGGCGATCATTATCGGACCCGCCTGACCCATACCCTGGAAGTCTCCCAGATCGCGCGCACCTTGGCGCGGGCTCTGCGATTGAATGAAGATTTGACCGAAGCCATTGCTCTCGGCCACGATCTGGGCCACACGCCTTTCGGCCATGCCGGTGAAAAGGTTCTGGATGAACTTCTGCCTGACGGGTTCCATCATGTCCGGCAGAGTTTGCGGGTGGTTGATCTGCTGGAGAAAGAAGGGCGCGGCCTGAACCTCACCTGGGAGGTGAGGGATGGCATTCTCGGGCATTCCAAAGGTCGAGGGCCTCTGGCAGGGGCCGCCGCCGACGATCTCCCGGCGACCCAGGAAGGACGTCTGGTCAGATTTGCCGACGTGATTGCTTATGTCAATCATGATCTTGATGATGCCATTCGCAGCGGACTCATTGAAGTCGCTGATGTCCCTGAAAACCTGCGGGACCAGTTTGGTGAGAGCTCCTCGCAGCGAATCGATGTCATGGTCAATGACATCCTTGCCGCTTCGGAAGCAGAAGGTCAAACGGACGTTCGCTTGTCGCCGGAAGTATTGACGGGAATGACCGGTCTGCGGGAATGGCTGTACCGACATGTCTACCGCGCGGCATCGGTCGAAAAGGAATTTGCCAAGGCCAGTCGGGTCCTTGGAGAACTCTTCCGGTTCTTTGCAAGCCATCCGGAAGAACTCGTCTGCTATGGAGGAGATCCGAAAACGGAGGAACGGCTGGAGGTTGCAGTTGTCGATTTTCTGGCAGGCATGACCGATCGGTTCGCCTTGAATCTTTATCAGCGGCTGTTCCTGCCGCAACCCTGGAAGGCTCTTTGAACAGGCTTTGATCGAGCGGTCCCGGCAATGTGTGCCGACAGGTCGGATTCTGCCGCCCATGGGGACCATCCGCTACATCAACACTCACGGGATGCTTGACACTCTGAAAGGCCATATGGTAGTTTTTCAGCGCGTTTACAGCAATTTAAATACATGTGAAAAGCCATTGACCAGGTTTTTCCATCAGCCGGTTCGTCGGTCTTTTCCCAGGCCGGTCTTCGCTTCTCGAGGACATATCCGCCTGGATTTTTGAGGAGGTTGGCATGAGCAAAAAACTGCTGTTGGCAGACGACAGCGTGACCATTCAAAAGGTGATCCAGATCACCTTTGCCCATGAAGATTTCGACCTTACGGTGACCGACAATGGTGATCAGGCTTTTGAGAAAGCTCGCGAAATCAAGCCTGACCTGGTGCTGGCTGATGTCTACATGCCTGGCAAGAACGGTTATGAACTCTGCGCGGCCCTGAAACAGGACCCGGCCTGCAAAGGGACGCCGGTCCTGCTGTTGACGGGTTCTTTCGAGCCCTTCGACGAGGACAAGGCCCGGGAAGTAAAGGCCGATGCCTGGCTTGAAAAGCCTTTTGAATCTCAGACTCTGCTCGACAAGGTCGGGGAACTTCTGGCCTTGGCCGAGACGCAGGCCGCCGCTGAAACTCCGGCTGATGGAGCCGCCGAACCTTTGGTTGACCAGGACCAATTCGAAGAATTCACCTTTGACGAAGAGCCTGGCGACAAGGATGCGGCCGTCGCCGCCACCAGTGCCGACGACTGGAGCGATTTGGGCGATTTCGTTGAGAGTGCTGCAGACGAGCCTTTCACCAGCGAAGAAATGTCGGCCATGCCGGATACCGGCGCGCCTGCTGCCGGCGAAGAGACGACGTCTGAAGCTGAATCATCCACGACCGAGGAGGATTTCGAAGATGACGACATGTTCATCTTCGAGGATGAGCCGCTCGAGGAGGAATTAAACCCGGTCGCCGCAAGCGAACCCGATGCTTTCGATGCGGATGACGACATCATGGCGCTTGACGATGATGATATTCTCGGCGCCGAAGATCTCGAGCCGATGGAAGAAGAGCCGACCCTGGCTGCCTGGTCCCGCGAGGATTTGGCCGCCGACGAAACCACTCCGGAAGATTTTGAAACTCCTGTCGAGGAGGCCGGTGCGGCCGGGACGACCGCCGCCGAAGCAGAGACTGCTGGGGGGGCCTTCGAGTCGCCGGAAGTAGACGTGGAAGAGGAGTCGAGCCAACTCCAGGAGCCTGCTTTTGCCGAAGATTCTGCCTTTCCGGAACCGGAGACTTCTCCTGTTTTTGAGGATGAGCCGGAGCATGAAGATTTCGAAGACACGGCATCTGCAGCGGAGGCAGCCGCCAAGCCGCCTGCTGACGTCGAGAGCCACTCGGCTGCGGCGTCGGCAATAACGCCGGACTTGCGCCATGCCGACCAGGTCGAAGCCAGAATGGCTGCTTTGAGTGAGGCGGAAATCGAGGCAATCGTAGAGAAGGTCGCCGGGCGGTTGATTGAGAAACTGGCCGGGACCATCCTCGAAAGGGTGGCCTGGGAAGTGGTCCCGGACCTGGCTGAAAGCCTGATCCGGGAGGAAATCAGTAAAATCAAGGATAGCGCCGCCTGAGACCTAGCCGGCCTGGCTCTCTGTCGGCGGTCTGCAGTGATTGACGTTGCGAATGGGGATTGCTGAAATCCCCATTCTTTTTTTGAACCCAGGTGGCCTCGACGACCATTCAACAATTGTAAATCGGAAATTCCCCTGCGCCCTCCACAGAAGACCGCTTTGGCCGATTATAGGACAAACCGGCTGAGACTATTTCTGCAAAGGGTCGGAAATTGAGGAACAGGCAAGGTTTGCCTTTGCCTGCCATGGACTGCCCCGGGGGGCAGGCGCTGCCCGGAATAGCCTCGCAGTATCTTCAGATTTGAAGGGATTGAAATTCATGGAGCCGAAACTGACCAAAGTCTACGAACCACAGAGCGTCGAAAGACGCTGGTATCGGACCTGGGAAAAAGAAAACTATTTTCATGCGGACCAGAATTCATCACGTCCGCATTATTCGATTGTAATTCCGCCGCCGAACGTGACCGGCGTACTGCACATGGGGCATGCTCTTAATAACACCCTGCAGGATATCCTGGTTCGCTGGAAGCGAATGAGCGGTTGCGAGGCACTCTGGATGCCCGGCACCGACCATGCCGGCATTGCCACACAGAACGTGGTTGAGAAGCAGTTGGACCAGCAGGGCCAGGACCGGCATGCCATCGGCCGGGCGGCATTTGTCGACCGGGTCTGGGAATGGCGGGAGCAGTCCGGCGGTAAAATCATTGAACAGCTCAAGCGATTGGGGGCTTCCTGCGACTGGGAGCGCGAACGGTTTACCATGGATGAGGGCCTGTCAAGGGCTGTGCGGGAGGTCTTCGTCCGCCTCTACGAAGACGGTCTGATCTATCGTGCCAACCGGTTGATCAACTGGTGTCCCCGCTGCCATACGGCTCTTTCCGATCTCGAAGTTGAGCATGACGACAAACGCGGCCATATCTGGCACCTGCGTTATCCGGTGGCCGGCAGCGATCGCAGCCTGGTCGTCGCCACGACCCGTCCGGAAACAATGCTCGGCGATACCGCAGTGGCTGTGCATCCGGACGATGAGCGCTACCAGGGTGTGATCGGCCGTAAGGTCATCCTGCCCCTTGTCAACCGGGAGATTCCGATTGTTGCCGACGAATACGTCGACCGGGAATTCGGCAGCGGAGCCGTAAAGATTACCCCCGGTCACGATTTCAATGATTTCGACCTTGGCCGTCGCCATGATCTCGAGGTCATCAACATTTTCGACGAATCCGGCAGGGTTAATGAAAACGGCGGCGGCTATTGCGGTCAGGATCGGTACGAAGCGCGCGCCAACGTGGTCGCCGACCTGGAAAACCAGGCTCTGCTGGAGAAAATCGAAGACTACCAGACTGCCGTCGGCGAGTGTTATCGCTGCAAAACCGTGATCGAACCCTACCTCTCCCTGCAGTGGTACGTCGATGTCAAGCCCTTGGCGGAACCGGCGATTGCCGCGGTGCGTACCGGGCGGACCAAAATCGTGCCGCAGCAGTGGGAAAAGACTTATTTCGAGTGGATGCTGAACATTCAGGACTGGTGCATCAGCCGCCAGATCTGGTGGGGGCACCGCATCCCGGCCTGGTATTGCGGAGACTGCAAAGAAATCACGGTCAGTCGCGAAGATGCCGAATCCTGCGCCCACTGCGGCAGTCGGGACCTGCACCAGGAGACCGATGTCCTCGACACCTGGTTTTCTTCGGCCCTGTGGCCCTTTTCAACCATGGGTTGGCCGGATGAAACCGAAACCCTGAAGAAGTTCTACCCGACCTCCTGCCTGGTGACCGGTTTTGACATCCTGTTCTTCTGGGTCGCGCGGATGATGATGATGGGACTGAAATTCATGGAGGACGTCCCTTTTCGCGAGGTCTATATTCATGCCCTGGTCAGGGATGCCCAGGGGCAGAAGATGAGCAAGAGCAGGGGCAACGTGATCGATCCCCTCCTGGTGATCGAGGAATACGGCGCGGACGCTTTCCGTTTTACCCTGGCGTCCTTTGCCGCCATGGGGCGTGACGTCAAACTGTCCACCGACCGGATTGCCGGCTACCGCAACTTCTGCAACAAAATCTGGAATGCAAGCCGCTTTGCCTTGATGAATCTCGAAGACTTCGAACCAGCGGCCGGTGACCTGAGTTCGGTCGCGCTTGTCGATGCGGACCGCTGGGTCCTGACGCGCCTTGGCGAAACCGTCGATCAGGTCGAGTCCTCCCTGGCAGAATATAAATTCAACGAGGCGGCCGGCAGCCTGTACGCTTTCATCTGGCATAATTTCTGCGACTGGTATATCGAGTTGGTCAAGGACGACCTCTATGGAGACGACCCTGAGGCCAGGCGGCGGGCCCAGACCGTCCTCTACCAGGTCCTGGAACGTCTGCTGCGCCTTTTGCACCCCTTTATGCCCTTTATCTCCGAAGAGATCTGGCAGGCGCTGCCGGGGCGTCGACCTTGTGCTTCGATCATGCGGGCGGAATTCCCCTCCGGCAAAGACCTGCCGCGGGATCCGGCCGGCGCGGAGCGGATGGAATTGGTGATGGACGTCATTCGGGCGATCCGCAATGTGCGCGGGGAGATGAATGTCCCGCCGAGCCGGCAGGTTGCCGTGCTGCTGGAGTGCAAATCCGGCGAGTCTTTGAAGGTTCTTCGTGACGGCGAACCGGCGATTCGCGCTTTGGGACGGGTCGGCGAACTGACTATTGAGCGGGAAATCGAAAGACCCGGGCAGACAGCTACCCAGGTGGTTGGAGATGTGGAAATATTGCTGCCCCTGGCGGGTCTGGTCGATATCGCCGAAGAAGTCAAGCGTCTTGAAAAAGAGATTGCCAAGGTGCGCAAGGACGTAGATTTTTTCACCAAAAAACTCAGCAATGAGAAATTCGTGGCCAATGCACCGCCTCAAGTCCTTGAAAAGGACCGGGACAAACTGGCGGACGCCGAGGGTAAACTGGTTATTCTTCGGGAAAGTTTGCGCAAGATCCAGGCTCTTAAAGCCTGAGAGCGGCAAGGATCGAAAACCTGAAATTCCGGGAATCGGTCTGCCCGCCTGCTTTGTGGGGGAAAGCCGTTCAGGCGGCCGATTCGCTCGCCGCGAGAACTCCTTGAAGATGATCACGGATCTGGGAACTGGTGTCCATCTGCGCGACATCCTCCAGACAGCGGGCTGCGTTCTTCATGTTGACGCCGCGTAGAAATGCCTTGATGCGGGGAATGAACGGAGCAGGCATTGAAAATTCACGCAAGCCCATGCCGAGCAGCGGCAGCAGGGTGAGTGGGTCCGTGGCCATTTCCCCGCAGAGGCAGAGGTCGCGGTCGGCGGCGCGGGCAGCCCGGCAGACATCGCCGATGGCATCGAGGGCGGCAGGATGCAGGGGATCGTAATGTCTGCTGACCAGGGGGTTGTTGCGGTCGGCGGCGAGCAGGTACTGAACCAGGTCGTTGGTGCCGAGCGCGAAGAAATCCACCTCCCTGGCCAGACGGGGGACCAGGTGCACGGCGGCCGGGACCTCGATCATGACCCCAAGCGGCAGGTCCTCGGCAAAATCAATTCCTTCATCAGTCAGAGACTGTTTCGCTTCGATAATGACTTCCTTGCAGGCCCGGATCTCTTCCATGGCAGAGATCATGGGGAATAACAGCCTGATCCGGCCATGCTGTCCGGCCATCAAAATCGCCTCGATCTGGGTCCGGAAGATCTCCCGGTTGTCCAGCGAGACCCGGACCGACCGCCACCCCATGAAGGGGTTGTCTTCCCGGGGCGGATGGAAGTAGGGCAAGGTCTTGTCGCCGCCGATATCCAGAGTCCTGATGGTCACCGGTTCATCGGGAAAGCCCTCCGCAACACGCCGGTAAAGGTCGTATTGCTCCGCTCTGCCGGGGAATTCCCGGCGAGCCATGTAGGGAAATTCAGTCCGGTACAGGCCGACACCTTTGGCCCCGTAGCGCTGGGCCGTACTGATGTCGCTGAGCAGACCGATATTCGCCCGCAGCGTCACATTGACTCCATCGGCAGTGCGGGCATCAAGATGCCGATATTCATCCAGAAGAGAGATCTGCCGGGTCTGTTCATGCAGCAGACGCTGATACTCCTTGCGGATGGTTTCATCCGGCCGAATGTAAACTTTCCCGGAGTTGGCGTCGAGAATCAGCTCGTCCTCGGGGGCAATGTGCTTGAGGGCTCCGCGGACGCCAACCAGGGCGGGGATACCCATCGCCTTGGCCATGATCACGGCGTGGGAATTCTGCCCGCTGACCTCGGTAATGATGCCGAGGATCTGACCGGGGTCGAAACTGGCCATGTCGGATGGCAGCAGCTGACGGGCGACCAGGATGCCGGGGTGTTTCAAGTGCAGGCTGCGGTCGGCCATGTCCCCGACCAGGTTGCCGAGCAGTCTTCTGCCGATGTCTTCCATATCGGTCGCCCGTTCACGCAGGTAGGGATCTTCCATCTGCTTGAAGGCTTCGATATAGTCGGCCACCACTTTTTCCAAGGCATAGGCGGCGCAGTGTCCGCGCCGTATTTCCGCTTTGATCTTCTCGATGAGGCTGCGGTCCTCCAGGATCATCAAGTGGGAATGGAAGATGGAGGCATCATGCTCCGTCAAACGCTTGGCAACCTGTTTTTCCAGAAACAGGGTCTGGATCCGGGTCTGTTCGAGCGCTCCTTCCAAACCCTGCAACTCGAAGTCGACATCGACATCCTCCTCGTGCAGGATGTCGGTGAAGCCAAGCCGTTCCTCGAGAATGGCCGCTGGCCCGGCGGCCACCCCGGGACAAGCGACCGAACCATCCAGGCTGTGCTGAATATCGGGGAGACCCTCTTCCTCCCGGTCCGCGAGGCTTTTTCGGGCTGCCGCCAGCTCCGCCGTGACCTGCAGCGCTTCCTTTTCCTTCTGGTGGATGGAGTCCAGCAACCGCGCATTGACCACGATCGATGAGATCTGGAAGGCGATGGTTGCCAGGGCGCTGATCTCCTCCTTGCTGAACTGGCGAACCTCCCGTGTCTGCAGGACGATGACCCCCAGAGGATGTTCGCGGTCGAAAAGGGGGATGCCAAGGAAGGAGTGGAAGCGTTCCTCGCCGGTCTCCTTGAAGTATCGATAGCTGGGATGGTCCTGGGGTTCCTCGATGGCAACCGGGTGGCGATTCTGGGCCGCCATGCCGGTCAAACCTTCACCGATGCGCATGGTTACCTTGTTGACGGCTCGCCGGGAAAGCCCTCTGGTCGCGCGCAGCCGCAGGGTTTCACTATCCCCGTCGTCAAGCAGGTAAATGGAACAGACATCCGTCCGCATACGTCTTGCCACCAGATTGACGACATTGCGGAGCGTCTCGTCAAGGTCATGGGACTGCAGGATGAGGGCGCTGATGTCCTCAAGGGTGGTGACGCCAATTTTGGAAGTGCTGGTTCTTGGCATGTTTATGCAGGCAGAGTGCTGGTGGAGGCTAAAGATATCCACTACGCATCATAGCGAATCCACACCACTTTTGCGAGATAAAAAAGCAGTACCTTCGCTGCCTCTGGTGAAGAAGCCAAACGTCACTTGGATCATCCTCTGGCATGCTATGGAGAATTTGCACCGCGCCTGGTCGCCTGGGCGGAAACGGATATTCCGAAGGGACTCAGAGCTTTTCAGTCTCCGCTGATTGTTGGCGGCGGATATGAATCAGTAATTATCCGAAACGCACTAACCAGTTCGTTTCCGTCCGGAAACGGTTCTTTTCCGCCATGGCGGCGTCAATCTGCGGACTTGCTTGTGCGGCGTACCGATGTACGCCTCCGCGCAAGCCCTTGATTTCCTTGCCATGACAAAAAAAACTCCTCGTTTCCAGATCGAAAACTTCATTGTGTCCATCCGGAGTTTCCGGATGGACACCAGTTTATTCGACAGGGAGCCATGTCTCCCGCGATTTTCCTCAATGCAAGATTTCTGCTTGAGTCTTGTCAGCGCTGTACTGATGGAAATTTATGAGGAATGGGAAACCGGTCGAGGCAACTTGATTTTTTTCACTGTCCCCTAGGGGGTTGTAAATTTTACAGAACAGATGTTGCTTTATTTTTTTGTTTAGCATTTTACTGTTGATTGAATGTTTCCCATGCGTTAATATTGAAGCTCAGGTAACGATAAAGCTTGGAAAAATGTTAAGTTTTTGTTGTTTTTTCCGTGTGTCTCTTTGAGTTCTTATGTTGTTCGGAAAAAACTTTGAAGAGCACGGGGGTTTGGTTAGGTGTCATTCAAGATTTGTCGAGCTTATAAGGTGTGGTTTTTTGTTAGGTTATCCATACAGAGCCGGTTTTGTAGCGGCCTGCGTAAAAGATTGATTTTCTGGGTTTTCGTGGGGGGCGATATTATGTCTCCAAAATCGAGAACAATGGGGGAGGTTTGCAAATGCCGATTGAAAACGGAAGCAGTATCTGGCCTAAGGTTTTAACCTGCAGTGTCTGCGAGAAACCGGTAGAGAGGGGTTCGTCCAAGGAGTTCAAGGTTGGTGCGCGTTTTTATTCCTGTCCCACTTGTGAGGAATCTGTGCCATCTGCAAAAACTCGCTGGGTCAAGAGGTCGCATCTGAATGAAAGTGTTTTTCCAGGGGATGGCAAAACAATGGCAACAGAGGGCTGATCTTTTTTGCATTTCTTCCCACACAAATGATCCGCCTCCGATGCGCCCAATAAATCTGTCCCCTGCCGATCGGCAGCCCTGTTCCGACCATGATGCTGCAGACACTTGCCGCCGAACCCTTATGATTTGAATAGCAGGTTGAAAATCAGGCCAACCATCCTGATTTATTTGCGCGGCGGCTGGTAACCCTGTTGCAATCTCCGGTTGGGAGAACTGGTCCGCATTGAAGCACATCTGCTCGACCTCGGGTTCCGGATTGTCGCCATTAGAGCAGACAGTCCCGAAACCACCCAGCAAAGTCACATTTCAATTCGCTTCATTGCCGGAAGTTGCTATAGAGATGAAAGATGAAAAAGTCATTTTGCAGACGGATAGTGTCAAAGTGCGGATCATGGAACTGGATCGGGGAGAAACGGCTCCACTGCATCGTCATTCGCACATCTCGGATCATATGTTCGGCTTGAGCGGGGAGATTCTAGTCAGGATGAGAAATCCTGACCAGGATTGCCTGCTTACAGCAGGCGCCCACTGTACCGTCGAGGCCGGCAGGGCACATCAGGTTTTGAATAAACGAAAAGACCAGACCGCGAAATACCTGCTGGTCCAGGGTGTCGGCCCCTATGATTTCCTTCCTGATATATAATTGGTTTCCGTCCGGAAACGGTTCTTTTCCGCCTTAGCTACCTCAATCTGCGGACCTGCTTGTGCGGCTTACCGATGTACGCCTTCCCGCAAGCTCTTGATTTCCTTGGCATGACGATAAACTCCTCGTTTCCAGATCGAAAACTGAACTGTGTCCATCCGGAGTTTCCGGATGAACACGAATTGAGATCCCGGCAGAAAAGGGGTTATCTCTGACGGTTGACAACCTGTCGCCTGCCAGACTCTCGCTGATCCTCGCCTCCTGATTTTTGATCCGTTCTTCAGGTTCTTCAGGAGAACGGAAAAAAAATGACCGTTGGCTTTAAAAATTCATCAGAAGTGATAAAGTAGACGAAATAAGTCAACAAAAGACCTCAAGGAGATTGAACATGAAAACGCTGCTTGGGTATTTATTCCTGCTGCTGTTGCCAACCCTTGCTTGTGCTTCGGTGACCGGCACTTCGATCGGCTACCTGGTTGGGAACGAAGAGCATGAAGGGTATTACATCACTCCGGCCGAAGATGCGCCTTTGGTGTTGCTGGTCCACGACTGGGACGGTCTGACCGACTATGAAATCAGGCGGGCGCGGATGCTTGCCGAGCAGGGTTACGCCGTTTTCGCTCTGGATATGTTCGGCAAAGAAGTTCGACCCACGACCATCGATGAAAAAAAACAGTTGACCGGGGCCCTCTATGCCGACCGGGAAAAGATGCGGCGGTTGTTGAACGTCGCCTACGAAATTGCCAGGAGCCAGGGCGCCAATGTCGACAAGGCCGTTGCCATAGGCTACTGTTTCGGCGGGACGGTCGTCCTCGAGTATGCCAGGGCGGGCGCCGATCTGAAGGGTTTTGTAAGTTTCCACGGCGGATTGACGACACCGGACGGGCAGGATTATTCGCAGACCCGGGGCGAGGTGCTGGTTCTGCATGGGACGGCCGACAAGGCGGTGACCATGGATCACTTTGCCCAGCTGGCCCGGGAGTTGGAACAGGACGACGTGAAGCATGAGATGATCACCTACAGCGGCGCTCCGCACGCATTTACCGTATTCGGTTCGGAGCGGTACCGCGAAGAGGCCGACCGTAAATCCTGGAACAGATTCCTCGAGGTCCTGAATACCTGGCTGAAGTAGCTTGGGGCCTGGGGGGATGAGCGATGCGTCTGGCGGAAGGCAGAGATCGCAACGGACTCATTCACCATTTGGTTTCCATCTCGAAATCTGCACTGTGTCCATTCGGAGTTTCCGGATGGACACCATTCAAGACTGGAAAATGCCGATCCTTGACATTTTCTGACCGCAATGATAAAAGCGCGTGTTTCGATACGGACACATCAAGCTCTGGAGGAGAATTCATGGAACGCACGTTTGCCATCATCAAGCCAGATGCCTTTGCGGCGGGGAATGCCGGCAGAATTCTGGCGCGGATTGAAGCTGAAGATTTCAAGGTTGTCGGCCTGAAAAAACTCTACCTCAGCAAGGTCGAGGCGGAAGGTTTTTATCATGTCCATAAAGAACGCCCCTTTTTCGGGGAATTGACCGATTTCATGAGCAGCGGGCCATGTATCGTCATGGTTTTGGAGGCGGAAAACGCCATTAAAAAGTGGCGCGACCTCATGGGCGCGACCAACCCTGCCGAAGCTGCCGAAGGAACCCTGCGCAAGGAGTTCGGGTCGAATATCGGCGAGAATGCGACCCACGGGTCTGATGCAGCCGAAACCGCAGCTTTCGAGATCCCCTATTTTTTCTCTGGACTGGAACTCCTTTAAAAATCGAAGCGACCGGCAACGGTCAGCAGGCAATTTTCCCGCCAGGAAACCCGGGCTTCGCCCCGGGTTTCCTGTTTTGTAGCCTCGACCGGTCTTCAGCGAGCTGCAGAACGCGGATGATTCTTCTGGATATTCCAGTGTCGCAGCTTGTTTCCCGGACCTCACTCCGCTAAACTCCATGCTTACCATAAAGATTCACGTCTGAACGGCAAGGTGACAATGCATAAGCCGCTATCGGCTAAAACCGACCTCAAAAATCTGAATCGCGGCGAAATCGGTGATTTTCTGGAATCGCTCGGTCAAAAACGTTTCCATGCGTCCCAGATTCTGCGCTGGATCTATCAGCGTGGTGTCGTGGATTTTGCGGCCATGACCGATCTCTCCAAAGACCTGCGGGGCAAACTGGAAAATATCGTGTTCGTCTCTGAACTGCAGCGTGAGGCTGTCGAGGTCAGCCGGGATGGAACGCGTAAATTCCTTTTTCGGCTCGCCGACGGGGAGCGCATCGAAACCGTCCTGATTCCCATGGAGAAAGGCCGCAATACTCTTTGCGTTTCCACCCAGGCGGGTTGTGCCATGCAATGCGCCTTCTGCCTGACCGGAAGCTTCGGCCTGGTGCGGAATTTGTCCGCGGCTGAAATTGTCAATCAGGTCAGTGCCGTACGCCGCGATGACGAGGTCGACAATATCGTTCTGATGGGCATGGGCGAACCGCTGCATAATCTGGACAATGTCGTCAAGGCCCTGGATATTTTATACGACGATAAGGGCTTTTGCTACGGAAGCCGCAAGGTGACCCTGTCGACCTGCGGGCTGGTCCCGGCAATGGTTGAACTCGGCGTCCGCAGCAAGGTGGGTCTGGCGGTTTCGCTTAATGCCACCACCGACGAAATCAGAAGCCGGTTGATGCCGGTCAACCGCCGTTACCCGCTGGCCGAACTGATGGCGGCCTGTCGGGCTTATCCTCTGCAGCCGCGGCAGCGCATTACTTTTGAATACATCCTGATATCCGGCGTGAACGACAGCCAGGCCGATGCCAAACGATTGGTGCGATTGCTGCACGGCATCCCGGCCAAGGTCAATCTTATTGCCTATAATGAACATTCAGGATCGCCCTTCAAAACGCCCCCGGAGGAGGCAATCGCCGCCTTCCAGTCGCATCTGCTCAGCCGGAATCTGGTTGCAGTCCGCAGGGCGAGCAAAGGCCGGGATATCTCTGCCGCCTGCGGGCAGTTGAAGGGAAAAAGCGCCGATCTTTGAGCGAGCAAGCCACAGGCGGTTTTCGTTTTTCCGGAAGATCATGCGCAGGTCCCAAAAACGTTAAAGGAGAAGGTTTTATGAAACAGCCAGCAATCGGGGTGATCGGCGGCAGCGGCCTTTACGAAATCGAGGGTTTGACCGACATCCAGGAGAGAGAGGTGGAAACTCCCTTCGGCAAACCCAGCGACCGCTTTGTCACAGGCGAACTGGAAGGCGTAAAGATGGTTTTTCTGCCCCGTCACGGCCGGGGGCATCGGCTGCTGCCTTCCGAAGTGCCTTACCGGGCCAACATCTACGCCATGAAAAAATTGGGTGTCGAAAGGATTATCTCCGTGTCGGCAGTTGGCAGCATGAAGGAGGAAATCGTTCCGGGTCATATTGTCATCCCCGATCAATTCTGCGACCGGACCCAGGGAAAACGGGCTTCAACCTTCTTCGGCGAGGGGGTCGTCGGCCATGTCCAGTTTGCAGACCCGGTCTGCGGTCAGCTTTCGCGTGTGCTGGGCGATGCCGCTGAAGCTGCCGATGCCACTGTTCATCGTGGTGGGACCTATATCTGCATCGAGGGGCCCAACTTTTCGACGCGAGCTGAATCCCAGCTCTATCGGAACTGGGGAGTCGATGTCATCGGTATGACCAACCTGCCGGAAGCGCGTCTGGCCAGAGAGGCTGAGATCTGCTACGGGACAATCGCTCTGGCGACCGATTACGACTGTTGGCACGACGACCACGATTCGGTTTCTGTTGATGCCGTGCTGGCGGTGATCCGACAGAATGTTGCCATGGCCAAAAATATCATCAAACAAGCGGTCGGGACACTCCCGGGCAAGCGTGGCTGCAGCTGCGGCAGTGCCCTGCAATTTGCCATAATGACCCCGAAAGAACTGATTCCCGAGCAGACCCGGAACAATTTGGACCTGCTGATTGGTCGTCATCTTGCATAAAGAAATGATATCTGGTTAAATACCAGAACCTGCAGACCGCTTTGTGATTTCCGCATGTTGCCGGGCATCGAGGTTTTGCAGCCAACGGTGCAGACTTTGGATTCCCGCTTTTCACCTGGGGTCCCCGGCCGTGGCCCGACTCCCCTCAGGAAAGATTTCATGGATATACTCGTCATTGGCTCTGTCGCTTTCGATTCCGTGGAAACGCCCTTCGGTTGCCGGGAGAATGTCTTGGGTGGTTCAGCGACCTATTTTGCGACAACAGCCAGCTATTTCACGTCGGTCAAGATGGTCGCAGTGGTGGGAGAAGACTTTCCCGAGCAGCATCGCTCCTTTCTGGATGCACGGAACATCGACCTGGCTGGCCTGCAAACCAGGCCTGGCGCAACATTTCGCTGGAAAGGCCGCTATGGGTACGACCTCAACGAGGCCCAGACTCTCGAAACCCATTTGAATGTCTTTGAGACGTTTCATCCCCAGATTCCGGTAAGCTACCGGGATACGCCTTTTGTTTTCCTCGCCAACATCGATCCGGAACTGCAACTCGAGGTTCTCCAGCAGGTGGCCAGGCCGCGTCTGGTCGCCTGCGATACCATGAATTTCTGGATTGAGGGCAAGCGCGATGCACTGGTTAAGACTCTCGCCCATGTCGATATCCTGGTTGTCAACGAAGGGGAGGTCAGGCAGCTTGCCGACGAGCCCAACCTGGTTAAGGCTGCCCGGCTGATTCTCGGCCTGGGTCCGAAAACCCTGGTTGTCAAGCGCGGCGAATATGGAGTTCTGGTTTTCGGCGAGCACGCAATATTTTCCGCGCCCGCTTATCCTCTCGAAGAAGTCTTCGACCCCACCGGCGCCGGAGATACCTTCGCCGGCGGTTTTGTCGGCTACTTGGCGGCAACCGGCAATTTCTCCGATGCCGCAGTCCGCAAGGCCACGGTTTTCGGAAGTGTTATGGCATCCTTTACCGTGGAAGATTTTAGCCTTAATCGCCTGCACGACCTGTCGTGGTCGGATATCGAAGACCGGTTTCGCAAATTTCAAGCATTGACGGAATTCGAGGGTCTGGACTCGTCCGGATAGCGTGTATGTTCAAGCTGGATGATTCACTCGAGAAGGTTGACCTGCCTGCTGACCGGGTTCTCAAGTTGTTTCGGTCGATGCGGGATGTGCAACTGGCGCTTCCCGGCCAGCCATCTCAGGAGGCCAGTGCCTATGTGTGCCAATATCGAACCGATAAGGCGGTCGCGACACTCGCCGCTTTTTACCTGGAGCGCAGTCGCAAACTGACTTTTTATCACAGCGAGCCTCGGGAAGTTGCCGCCCAGAAGGCGTCAGCCATACTGGAGCGGGGCCTGGATTTCGTCGAATCGATGGGGTTCTTGTTGACCGACATGGACATTGACCTGATGGCGGATGCCGATCGGGAAATGCTCTGGACCTCATTGCCGCTTTATAAAGGTTCAGCTGGTCAGACCGGGGAATCCCCGACCCCGGAAAAGCAAAGCAACAGCGTTTCGGATAACGCCCTCCCGGCATTCACCGAGGACGAAAAAAGCACCCTTGCGAGCGAAGAGGCGAGAGCAGCAGGGGAACAGGAGCCGCCAGACCTCGATACGCCGGAAGCGCAGAGACAAAACGAGAGCAACACACCCGATGGAGACGAGCAGGCTGTCGACGAACTGCTGGCCGCTGTCGAAAATCTGCGCGCCGGACGGGCAGGGTTGAATCGCAGCATCAGAAAACAGGCTTCTCCCGAGGAAATCACGCAGAGAAGTCTCCGACTCAAAGAGAATCTCGGCAGGATTCTCGCCTCTCTCTAGGAGGCTGTCTGAACTTTACGGACTAAAGCGAAAATATGAGCCGAAGAATCGGATTTGCAGCCAGTTCATGGATAGTCCGACAGCCTCCTAGTCCGGATACGAAAGCGAGCCGCTCATGAACAGGTTTTACCTGCTGTCCTTCTGTCTGCTGGTCGTTCTTTCTGCCTGTGCGACGGAAAATAGAAACGGAGCCTCCTCGCTTAATGAGGCGGATTACCATTACCTGATGGGGTCATCCTATCTTGAGGAAGGCAAGGTCACCCTTGCACTTCAGGAATTTCTGCTGGCGGAAAAGCTCGACGACAAAAGGACGGATATCTATGCTGGCCTTGCCAGGGCTTATATGCTCAAAGGCGCCTTCGAACTGGCGGAAAAAAATTATCTGAAGGCTTTCGAATTGAGTGGGGGCGAACCGAAATACCAAAACAACCTCGGTGCCCTTTATCTGTCCATGGAACGCTACCAGGAGGCGGCCGAGGCCTTTCGAAAAGCTGCCGAGAACCTGCTGTTTTCCAACCCTGAAATTGCCTGGACCGGTTTGGGCGTGGCACACTTTCAAATGGATAATTATGCCAACGCCGAACAATACTACCAGCAAGCCATTAAGGAGAATGCGGCTTATCTCCAGCCATACTATCGGCTCGGCATGTTGTACTTTGTGCAAAACCGACCGGTGGAGGCCGCCGAAGCTTTTCGAAAGGTCGTCAATCTGGCCCCTGGCTTCGTCGACGGGCATTACCGTCTGGGTCTGGCTGAAATCCAGGCGCGCAATTCGGATCGGGCCAGAGAGGCCTTTGCTGAAGTTGTCCGATTGGCTCCGGAAAGCGAGCAAGCCAGACTGGCAACCGGTTACCTTAATATTCTGAAGTAGTGTCCACCCGGAAATTCCGGATGGACACAGTGCAGTTTTCGAACTGGAAACGAAGTCGATGTGATGACTGAATCCGAAACTTTAAATATCGGCAATAAATTGCGTCACCGCCGGCAGGAACTGAACCTGTCGCTCGATGAGGTGGCACGCCAGACCAAGATCCGCAAGACTTATATCCTGGCCATTGAGGAAGAGCGTTTCGAGGAGCTGCCCGGCAAGGTGTATATTGTCGGTTTCCTGCAAAACTATGCCCGGACCCTGGGTATTCCAGCCAAACCATTGGTCGAGGCCTTCAATCAAATGCCGGAGCCGGCACCAAACTCGGCCTACCCCCGACCGGAACTGCGGGACAGCACGCTGACCGCCCGGGGAAGATCGTCATTCAGACGGATACTGCTGGTCCTCCTGGTCCTCATGCTCGCGGCGGTTGTTCTTTTCTACTCTCCGCAAATTCTCGAAATGTTCAGGCCGCCGGCCGGAACCGGCAATCCGCCAGCCCACCAAGAAAGTCCCGCGGTCTCTGCCGAAGAGCCGTTAGTCCCTTCTGCGCCGGCAGCAATCCCTGACGCGCCGCACTCTTACGAAGAATCCGAGGCGCAGGCTGGAACTGTAAAATCCCCCCCGGTTATTCCCGAAGGCGGGGGTACGCTCAAAATCATCAGCCAGGGAGAAGGAGAATTTCGGATTGCCATCGACGGGGATCCGGCCAGAAAATATGCGGCTCAGCCTGGACTGACCCTGAGTTGGGAGGTTCGTCAACAAGCTGATCTGGACCTTGATGTCGATGGGCCCGTCCGCCTGATGATCGGCAACCAGGAATATACCGCGCCCGGCCGGGGACAAGTGCTGCTGAGCACACCTTCTGTTCAGGAGGAATGAAAGTTTATGATCATTGTCTGCCCCGAGTGTGCTTCCCGCTATAAAATTGACCCTTCAGGGACCAACAAAAAGGTCGTCAGGATTAAATGCCCTGGCTGCGCCCACCGCTTTGATGTGGATCTTTTGTCGGAACCGGGCGACATTGAAGCGGGCATGCCGGTACCTGCCCCGGATCAACCAAGTATCCTGGTCGTTGATGATGCCCGGTTTTTCCGGGAAATGATCAAGGATATCCTGGGCGATCTTCCCGTTCGCATCATGACGGCAGCGGATGCGGAGGAAGCCTGGCGCCTGTTGCAGGCCCAACCCCCCCGGCTGCTGCTCCTCGACCTGAATATTCCGGGCCGGAGCGGCTATGACCTGCTGGGCGATATTCAGCAGGCTGCCGATCTCGCGGAAATGAAAATCCTGGTGATGAGTGGTGTTCAGAGAGGCGATGAAGTCTCCGCCCG
>Ga0102943_1000510_pt1 | contig 25961 bp, 22 predicted proteins | sample SalPonC_black_MG_FD_78174 | JGI IMG/M metagenome (GOLD analysis project Ga0102943, IMG submission 78174) | Salt pond soil microbial communities from South San Francisco under conditions of wetland restoration - Salt Pond MetaG... | ecosystem: Environmental > Aquatic > Marine > Intertidal zone >...
GAATACACCCAGGCATACAGATGCAGCCCGGACAGTTCGGCAATAATGGTGGGCATGGCCGCCGACATGATCAGGGCATCCAGGGCCCCCAGGAACAGGGCCAGCAGCACCGCACTGATCAGCCATGTCTGTTTGGGTTTCACCCTGCCTCCTGCACTGCTGTACAAACCCCTGCAGCAGGAAAGATATATAGGTATATCATGTCCATATTCAGTTGGTTTTCAGCTCTGAGAGTTCCATGGTGAGCCGGTATTCTGCTGACTCCGGATCCCGGGCCACAAAAAATCCGATTTTCTGCCCCATGGCCAGCATGGCGGCATTGTTTGTCATGACCAGTCCGGTGACAACGGACAATCCGTATTTTTTCGCACTGGTCAACGCCTGTTTCAGCAGCGCTGCGCCAATGCCTTTGCCGTGCCACGCATCAGCCACCACCACGGCGAACTCACCGGTTTTTCCGTCCGGCAGGAAAATGATTCTGGCCACACCGATAAGCCTGCGGCCGTCACCTTCTCCGGCAAAGGCGCACAAAGCGATTTCCCGGTCATAATCGATCTGGCTCAGCTTCACCAGCATGGACCGGGAAATCCGCTTCAACGGAGAAAAAAACCGCATGAAAATGGTTTCCGGGGACAGGTCGTAAAACAGGTCGATCATCTGCTGGGCATCGCCGGGCCGCACAGGGCGCATAAAGATCCGTTCCCGGTCCCGGGTGATAAATTCCGATTCCTGCCACCAGGGATAGGGGCTGATGATCAAATGGGCCGGGGCACACACTGCAGGAGGTGCTGTTTTCACCGTGATCTGTGAAAAATACACCCGGCCGCTGCTCACCTGGATGGGGTTGAGGGCCAGGTCAAGCACTGCCGGAAAATCTGTCACCATACGGCTCACCAGAATCATGGTCTCCTCCAGCAGCCCCAGATCCACCCCGGGCACCCTGTTCCGGCCGTCCAGCAGCCGGAAAATTTTTGTTGCGGTTATGGTGCGCCTGGCCAGAAGCCGGTTCAAAGGCGGCAGGGCCACAGCCATGTCAGGCAACACCTCGGTCATGATCCCCCCGATGCCGAACCGGATCACCGGCCCGAACAACCCGGTATTTCTGGCAGACAGATCCAGATCATAGGCCGTGGCAGCGCCTGGCGGCGGTGATTTTATTTGGATACCATAAGCAGCTGCCAGGGCTTTTGCATTTCTGGAAGACAACTCAGTTTCTTCTGCATCCAGGGCATCATCGATGATCCGGGCAGCAGCATCACGGTCGATATCAAGCCGCCTGTCTGTTGTATAGGGAATCTCCTGGAGCAGCTCCATGTTCCGGCCGTACTGGTATAAATGAACAAAGGCCCGCACCGCGCGTTCCGGAGAATCATAGGTGATGATGCCGTTTTGGTTGAAAATCTCCCGGGAGGCATCGATGGTCATGCCTCCCAGCCATGCGGTGAACACCGGGAAAGGCGTGGTTTTCAACAGATCCACCAGAGGCTTTGCAATGGCAGTGCAGTCATAGGTTCCCACAGGAGAACTGAGCAGAAGCAGGCCGTCTATTTCCGGCGCCTGTACACAGGTTTTCACCACCTGGACATACTGGTGCGGGGTGGCGGCATGGATCAGCGCAATGGGATTGGTGCGGCTCCAGCTGTCTGAAAGCAGGGCATCCAGTTTTTTGACGGTGGCCGGGTCCAGTGCTGCCGGGGCCAGGCTGTGGCCGGCCAGGGCATCCTTTGCCATGTCCCCGATCCCTCTGGCATTGGACACAATGGCCAGCCGGGGTCCTCTGGGCCGCTGCTGCTTGGCCAGGAACTCGGCACAGTCAAACAGGGTTTCAAATTCATTGACCCGCAGAATACCAGCCCGTTTGAAAGCAGCATCATATATGGCATCCTGGTCAAGTTCGCCGGGGTCAGCACTTTTTCCGGACCGGCCGGATTTGAGGGCAATGATGGGCTTGACCCGGGACACGGCCCGGGCCGCGCTCATGAATCTGCGCATCCGGGTCAGGGACTCCACATACATGATAATGGAGTCCACCTCAGGAAGCGATCCCAGATAATCCAGCATGTCGGAAAAATCCACATCCAGCTTGGATCCCAGGCTCACAAAATGGCTGAACCCCACGTTTTCCCGGACCGCCAGATCCAGCACCGAGGTGCACACGGCCCCGCTCTGGGACAAAAACGCCATGCGCCCGGGCAAAGGTGTCTGGTGCATGAAGCTGGCGTTCAGACCGGTGCCGGTGTGGATGATCCCCACGGAATCCGGCCCCACCACCCGCATCCCGGTGTTGCGGGCTATGGATCTGATGCGCTGGTATATCGTGTTTTCTCCGGCAGCCGGCCCCATTTTTCCGGCAGAAACCACCACAGCCCCGCCCACATTTTTACGGGCACAGGTTTCCAGAACATCCGGCACCTTTTTGATGGGCACGGCCACCACAGCCAGATCCACGTTCTGCGGCAGGTCTGCAGCATCTGCACAGGCCCTGATGCCCATCACTGATGCATGTCCGGGATTTACCGGATGAATATCCCCGGTAAATCCCCTGGACAGCAGATTCTGCATCACTGCGGCCCCTACGCTGCCGGACCGGTCACTGGCGCCGATCACGGCCACAGAGCCGGGTGCAAAAATCCGGTCTAAATTTTCAATGGTCATGGGTTTTTTTGTTATTTTCTGCCGGTATCAGGTGTCCTGAATTTCCAGCAGTTCCACCTCAAAAATCAGGGTCGACCCCGGTTCAATGACATTGCCGGCACCCTGATCACCATATGCCAGGTCAGCAGGTACATACAGCATCCATTTGGCGCCCTCCTTCATCAGCTGCAGCGCCTCTGTCCAGCCTTTGATCACACCGTTGACCGGAAATACTGCCGGTTCGTTACGCTGGTAGGAGGAATCAAATTCCCTGCCGTTGAGCAGGGATCCCCGGTAATGGCATTTCACCTTGTCGGTGAGATCCGGAGACTCCCCTGTACCCGGTGTGATCACCTTGTACTGAAGTCCTGAGGCAAGGGTTTTCACCCCTTCTTTGGTTTTGTTTTCCTCCAGAAAGGCTTCGCCGGCAGCCTTGTTTGCCGCAGCTTTTTTGCTTTGTGCTTCCATCTGCTTCTGCTGGGCCATGGCCTGGAATTCCGCCAGGGTTTCCTGCATTTTCTCGGGTGTCATGGAAAGTTCCCCTGCCAGATTGTCTTTCATCCCCTTCAGGAAAAGGTCCGGGTTGATAGTAAAACCACCCTTTAAGCGGTCAGTGAGATCGTATCCGATGGCGTAGCTGATTCTGTCATCCACACCGGCTTTATGCAGTTCCGGTTCTGCTTTGTCGTCATCTGCCCATACAGCTGCCGGCAATGCCGTAATGGCTGCCGCCAGGATCATTGCCAAAAGATTTTTTTTCAATGTCATTCACATGTTCCTTATTTTACAAGGTTAAAAGTTAATATATTAATAACAGAAGTTGCAATAAATAACAATCCTTGGCACCTGATCCAGGGCAGTTGCTGGTATCCGATCCTGTGGATTCATCTGCAGTCGTGGGGGCCTTTCATTCCAGAAGCCAGGATTCATGGGCATAGATACCCAGCAGGGCAGGATGAAGCAGGGTATTGACCTGGCGGCTCTCCGTATGCAGGGCGTTTTTCCCGAAAACCAGCTCGCTTTTAAAGACCTCAGGGGTGATGAATCTTGTGGGAACGTCGATGTCCAGTGATGCGATCCCTTGAAATATTTTCTCTTTTTTCAGGTTGGGATGCCAGGCCAGAAACCACCCCCAGTCACCGAAACTGGGTACATTCTCATGAAAGGGCAGAATGGAAAACCCTGCACTTTTGATGGTTCTGCCGATGCACAGAAAACTTTCTTTTGCCAGATAAGGAGAGGTGGCCTGGGCCACCATGATACCGTGAACAGACAGGTGCTGCTTCACTTTTTTATAAAAAGAGGTGGCATACAGTTTGGTCAGTTCCGGTGTGGACGGATCAGGCAGATCAATGATGATGACATCCCAGAAACCCTTTACCCGGCTTAAAAATATATCTGCATCCACATTCATCACCTTTACATCCGCCAGTTTCCGGGCGGCAGACGGTGCATCCGGCCGCTGGGTCTCTTTTTCCGCCATATACAGCTGTCTGTCTGTTCCCGGTGTGATGCCGGTGCCGGAAATGGTCACAAGCCGGGCATCTGCAAACGCATCCTGATTGATCCGGGTCAGCAGGGGATGGGTCGCGGCCAGGCGGGTCATACCGGGATCCAGGTCCACCAGCATCACCTCCTTTACATCAGGGTATTTCAACACCTCCCGCAGGGCACAGCCGTCACCGCCCCCCAGGATCAGCACCCGGGACCTGACCGGTACAAGGTTCATGACCGGATGCACCATGGGTTCATGGTACCGGGCTTCATCTGTGCTGCAGAACTGCAGGTTCCCGTTTAAAAACAGCCGGACCTCATCAAAGGGTTTGTAATGGGTGATGACAATGTGCTGGTACTGGGTGGTCCGGCTCAGCACCACAGGATCATCATACAGGGGCTGCTCAATTTTCAGATTCCATTCCCTGTTGTTCGCGTATCCAAACCCCACTGCACAGCAGGTGATAAACATGGCCACCGGCAGGAACACCCCTTTTTTTATCAGATTTTTCCGGGTGAAATAAATAAAGGTGATCAAAGCCAGACCAAAATTGACACCGGCGGTCATAAAGGCGGCTTCGGTGATGGGCAGAAACCGTAAAATAAAAAACACATATACAAATGACCCTGCCAGGCTGCCCAGGTAATCCGCACTCAGGATATTTCCCAGATTGGTGGACAGCTCTTTGCTGAAATCATTGTTGATCCTTATGATCACAGGAATCTCAAGGCCGATCATGATGCCGATGAAACTGACGAAAAAATAGAGAACCAGGCTGTAATGGGCGGTATAGCCGTATGCTATATAGGTCAGGGTAGGAGAAAATCCCCCGACCAGGGCCAGGCCGATCTCAATACCGATAAAAGCGGTTATCAGATTTTTTTTGGGCACCTGGGCCTGAATCAGGCTGCCGATACCCATCCAGAAGAGCATGAGTCCGATGACCATGGCCCATTGCTCAAAGGAATTGCCAAGGATCATGGAGGCAAGGCTTGCCTGGATATACTCAAGGATAATGCCGCAGGCCCCGGAAGCAAACATGCAGGCGCATAACAAAATCGAAGCAGGGTTGGGCCGGGAGTACCTCATACCGCATCACATGGAAAAAGCAATGATCACAGCCACGGCATTTAACGCACTTTGTGCAACGATAAGGGCCGCTGTATTCCGGTCCTCGGTAATTTCCGCGGCAAGATTGGTGGTGGGCAGCAGGAGTCGTTCAATGACCAGCCTGAAGATCAGCAGCATGGCAATGCCGTAAACCGCGTATATGCCGAAACTGATCAAATCCGTGCCCCAGCCGGTAAAAGGTCCTGCAATGCTTGCCATGAGAATGATGCCCAGAGCGATGAGAATACCGCCAAGTCCGATGCCGGCGGCCAGATTATTGCGTTTTATCTCATTTCGCACATTAAACGGGGTCAGCATCTCATACAGCAGGCCAAAAACCAGCAGGGCCAGCTGGCCCAGCACAAAAAAGACAATGGCGGAAACAATACCCTGTAAAAAAGTGCCGCCAGACCCGGAGATGGACCCGTTGAGGATGAATCCCGTGGCAATGTACATGCCTGCCTCCACCATGCCCACGGCGGTGTTGCCGGTAATTTTCCGGCCATCAGGCAGAGTAAAAACCTTTATGCATTCTTCATCATTGCTGATATTGCCAAGCATGATGAAATCATTGATAAACCGTGTTGAAAACAGCAGTCCCGTAATGACCAGCCCGTCGATCAGCAGCTGAATCACATCCAGGAAAAATCCTCTGGAAACCCCGGTCATGGCACCGGAAAGGGCAATGGCAATCCCCAGATAGAGCCCGGTCCGGCGCAGGCCAACCGCCAGGTTGCCGTCATCTATGTGCACATCATCATCAAACTCTTTTGTCCGCCAGTCATCCAGGCGTTTGGCAAGCCAGATAAACAATATCCCCACCATAACATATATGATTCCCTGCCCCAGACCGGTGAGCGTGACAACTGCATTCATTGCTTCCTCCTTGAAACTGTTATTTGCCTTTGCTTTTGGGTCCGCCGCCGCGCAAACCACTGCCCGCGCCCCTGACTGAAGCGGTCTGGGATTTGAAACCGCCGCTTTTTGCAAAGTTGGTGTTCTGAAATGTGGGTGATTTTTTCACAACCGTGCCGGACGTCCCGTATTTCTGGAACCCGTCAGACGTTTTGCCGAAATAGGGCTGTCTGTTACGGTAACTGCTGTTCCAGCCATGCCAGGAATTGTAGGAATAATAGGATGGCGGAAAAAAGAAAAGAGAAGAGAAAAAAGCATACTTTCCATACCAGGACCAGAAACGGTCACCGCTGCTGTCTTCCTGCCATTTTCCATACCTGGGATTGCCCACATACGCCATTCCCGGCGGGGCTGCCTCGGTGATCCGGTCTTTTTCAAATACCCCGTAGGGTTTGGATAAAATGGCCATGCCCAGATACTCCAGGTTGGCAAAATACACATTTTCATCCACCTGTTCCCAGTCTGTTTCCTTTGTTTCCCCGTTTGTTTCCAGAATATATTTGTGATGATAGACCTCTTTTGCATCTTCCACCCAGAAGGAAGCGGCATTGTGGCCCCTGCCCGGCCACTGTGCCGTGGGGTTGACGGCCAGTTCCTTCCATATGCTGTCACTGATACTGGTGGACAGCCGTGACCCGGTGAATCCCGGGGTTATGGCGGCAATGGTATCAAGATCCTCCGCGGTCAGCATACCATAGGTCTCAGGGCTTACCTGGCGTTCAAAAACCGCGTGCCGGGGATCATAGTAATCGGAATTTTCATTCCAGGACTCCCGTTTGACGGTCACAAAATAGGTTTCTTTCATATCCTTGAGGATTTTTGTGTAGCTGGTGTACAGCTCCCGGGTTTCCTTTTTAAATGCTGTTTCAAGGGTTTTGGCCCTGTCATGGTCTGCAGCCAGGGCTGCGACACTGTCTGCAAAAGCGGCATAGTCGGCCCCGGAACCGGCTGTATGGCGTTCATATTCTCCGGCAGCGGTGTTCAAGTGCACTGCGGACTGCTGTGCCAGCGCTGCCACCGGGGCAAACCGGGCGTTGATATCAGGGGCAAGGTCTGGAAAATCAGCCAGGGTTTTGGCCAGGGTATCTGTCTGCAGGCGGTCCTTTATGCGGCTGACTGCTTTTGCATCGGCTGCGGCCTGCTGCGCAAGGGTGTGCGCATTTTCCATGCTTTCTTTGATCAGAGAATACCGCTGCACAGGCAATGCCGACAGCTTTTGTGCATCCGCAAGGATCATTTGGATACGGTCCATCTGCTGTCTGACCTTAGGGGCACCTTCCGGCCGGTTCTGTTTGACCAGCGGGGCAAGCTCTTTGTCAAACAGGGTTTTTGCCCTGGCCAGGGCCGCTTCGGCCTGTGTGAAATACCCTGGCCAGTCTTCCCGGGATGCATAGATTTCAAAGGCTTTGAATTGCTGTGATCCGGCAAGCGCCTTATACCTTTCTTTGTTTTTCTCCACCCGGGTCCCATAGGTTTCAATGGTATCAGGAACTGCTTTGGCCTTATTTTTCAGGTCTTTGGGAAGCCCCGGCCCACAGCCTGACACCAGAATGATGATTCCCAGAAAAACCAGTGCGGCAGCAGGATGGCGCCAAAACCGGTTTGTGTGACAGACCGCCGTCATTCAGCTCTCTCCTCTGGCAATGATCTGTATCTGATCCGGTTCCACCGGACATGAGGTGTATATCCGGTATTCTTCCCGGCCGGAACCAGACCATTCCTCAATGGTGATGAACCGGGTATGGTCTTCATTTTCAAATTCATACATATATACCTTTTCCGCCTTTTCTCCCCGGTAATAGAGTGCGGCCCAGTCGTCTTCATACCAGAATTTTTCATTGTTGAGCAGGATCGCATCACTGTCATCGGCAATCTGGTCCAGGTCATCGCCGTCCACGGGTGCACCGGCATCATCTGTCAGATCTCGAAACGACAGGCGGTCAAGGGTCATGGCAACTTCCAGCGCATCATCATATTCCCACTCAAAATTGACGGTTCTGCCTGTGTCAAGATTGAGACAGGTGAGTTCGTAAATGCTGTCCCCGGTCTTGTTTTTGAAATCGTCGGATGTTTCTTCATACCGGGCCAGGTCTTTGACAAAAAACGTGCTGCCCATATAGTCAAAAAACCAGTGAGGTCCCGCATCCCTGATGGAAAGGGCCAGGGCATCCTTTGGGGGAACAAGACAGGATTTTTTTAAGGTCCGTATGGTGGCAAATCTTTCCTGGAATGATTTGTGTGCGGCCGCATCAAGCATACACTGCCTCCGATAAGGTTGTGCCAGGCATTAGTTGTCCTGCCGTCTGGCGGTTAATGCATCGGTTCTGGACCGGAACCGGTCATTCATCTGACCAAGCGCGGTGGAACTCTGGGATGCAATATTGATGGTTTCCTGTGAAATCAGGGCATAGGTTTCAAACGCTTTTTCATAGGTCTGGCAGGCCTCTTCAAGGGCCTCGATATTGACGGTCATGCCCTGGCTCATCTGTGCACCCTTGACAGCGGCATTGCCGATGACCCGGGCGGTGTCCTTCATGGTTTCCGCAGCAGCCTTCTGCACCATGTCCAGATGCTGGAGGGTTTCCATCTGCTGCTCTGCCGCCACCCGGACAGCCAGGGCATTTTTAACGGCTGTGGACAAAATCATGTCTGTCCGCTGGACCAGACGCTTTACCAGGTGGGAGTTTCTCACCATCATCTCTCCGCCGAACCGGGTCTGCAGGTTTGAATTGTCAATGGTCTGCAGATCCACCACTGCCATGGCAAGGTCACTGGTCAGGGTGGTCAAAGCCTCTTTGACTCTTGCATCTGTCACCGTCTTGATATGGTCCATGAGTTTCTGCCAGATGAGCTGCCCCAGAAAGATCTGTTCCTGAAGTTTGGGCTGGATTTCCTTTAATGCATCACAGATGGTGGCCAGTTCTGCTGCATCATATGCCACCTGGTCGGCTTCATTGCGCAGATGATCCCGGATACCGTCTATGGTGGAATTAACGGTTTCCCGTCTTTCAGCAATAATCTTGAGGACTTCATCTCCTTTTGGCAGCCGGTTCACTGTTTTGGTGAACAGCCCCATCATTTTTTTCTGAAAAGAAATTTCTGTATTTGCCACCACTGTAGGATTGACCTTGTCCAGTTCCATTTTAATGGCCAAAATATTTTTCCCCACAGGAGAGGAATCATCTGCAGCCACATTGGAAAGCACTTTGCCCATTTTCCGGTCATACAGGCTGACCTGGGCCTGGGTCTGGTCCATGATCTCCTGGCCCAGGCTGAACACAAAATTGCCCAGCTGCCAGTCGGACGGTTCCGCCTTTACCCTTTCCACAAAGGCTGCGGCTTGTGCTTTGATGGCCTGGATATCTTCGGCAGTCAGGTGCCGGGGCTGCACCGCTACCAGATCAGCCGGGGCCTGCACCGGGGTCAGGGCACCCTGGCCCGAAACTTCAGTCACCTGGGACAGTACCGGGGCCTTTGCCTGATCGGCAACACGGTGAAGGTCCTGCGCCATATCATTCATGTGATCCTCCTTAAAAGGCGTTATCTTATTACGGCTGCATGGCGGTTCTAAGCAAATTTGCCTGCCAGAAAATTGGCCATGGTCTTGAATTCAGCGGTTTCATTTTTTTCCACAATATCCCGGGACCGGTCAGATACCTGGTGCAGGCTCTGTATGGTTTTTTTGAACATGTCATACTGGTGTTCCCGGCTTTCCTCTGACAGGTCAAGATACTCCTTGACCGTCCGGTACAGGTGCTGACGCCCGATTTTTTTAATTTCATAGGTCAGGGTCTCGGATGGGTACCGCTCCATCATGGAAGGGGTAACGACCATGAGATCATCAATGATGGCTTCAATTTCCGTCACCATCGCATCTTTCATTGCAGGATCTTTTCTCATCAGAATATTGAGAGCAAGCAGCCTGTCCACTATGGCTTTGTATTCGGCTTCAGGAGAGGTTTCAGGCTGCGGCGGCGGCTTGGGTGCCGTGTCTGTGTCTGTTGTGCGTTTCTTTTTTTTCATCACCATGAAAATACCGATCCCGGCGGTGATACAGACCGCTGCAATGATCAGGGCCATTGTTTTATCTCCTTGACACGTAAAAAACATATTTGCTATGGGTGCAAAGAATAATACACAGAACCGCATTTGCAAAATAATTTTTTTGTTTAATGCAGAAGGTACTTTATACGGCAATTGCCAGGAAACGCAAGGATAGAAAAAAATGGATGCCCACCTGGACATCCTGATATATGCCAAAAACCATTTCTGGAAACATCCAAGATCTTTTCACGCTGCCGCGGCAATAAAAATTGGGCTTTCAAATTTTACGGTGCAATGATAAAGATATATCTTTTTGAAAGATGAACGCTGTTTTTTGCTGGATTGTATCCCATGAAATCAGACACCCTGAAATCAGATCTTGTTTTACTGCTGACAGCCTCCATCTGGGGACTGGCTTTTGTGGCCCAGCGGGTGGGAATGGAGCATGTGGGCCCGTTTACTTTCAACGGGCTGCGGTTTGTTCTGGGCAGCCTGTCTCTGATACCGTTTGTGTGGATATCCAGAAAAAACACCTATACCGGCAGTGACGGGGATCTGATTAAATCCGGCATGGTGTCGGGCGTTTTTCTGTTTGCCGGCATCTCTTTTCAGCAGGTGGGCCTTGTGTACACAACGGCCGGCAAAGCCGGATTCATCACCGGGCTCTATGTGGTGATGGTGCCGATTATCGGCCTTTTTCTGCGGCATACCAGGACCGGGGCCGGCACCTGGGCAGGGGCTTTTCTGGCCAGCATCGGCATGTACCTGCTCAGCGTCAACCGGGACATGAATATCAATTTCGGGGACATGCTGGTGTTTTTTTCCGCCATCTGTTTTGCCTTTCACCTTATCATCATTGAACGGTTCTGCAACCGGTTCAGCACGGCTGCCCTGTCTCTGGTCCAGTGTGTGGTCTGCTCGGTTCTCAGCCTTGGTGTGGCTGCGGTGTTTGAAACCTTTGTGCTGGCTGATATACTAAAGATCACCATCCCATTGGTCTATGGCGGGGTGTTTTCCGTGGGGGTGGCCTATTCGCTGCAGATCTACGGCCAGAAAAACAGCCCGGCCTCCCATGCCGCCATTATCCTGTGCCTGGAATCGGTGGTGGCAGCCATCGGCGGCTGGATCATATTACATGAGATCCTGTCGGGACGGGCCATTTTCGGATGTGTATTGATGCTGGCCGGGATGCTCGTCTCCCAGCTGTATGCCGTCAAAAAAGCTTCCAGCATAAACGCATAAATCCGGTCCTGACATCCCTGTTGACAAAATCCGGCCGGCTGTATATACATAATCAATATAACCGTGCAGATTGCGGTGGCGGACTGGGGGAGCCGGGAGCCGGCTGAGAGGAAACAACATCACTGTTTCGACCCCTGGAACCTGATCCAGGTCATACTGGCGAAGGAAAGTCGATACCTATCTTTCTTTTCCTGCGGGTTCATCTGCCCGACCAATACCAGGCCCGGCCAATTTTAAACCATTTTAATCCTGTCACAGGATTATAGAGGCTTATGAGATGCTCCAGGTAACCGACCTGGCAAAATATTATAACGGACAGCCCGTGTTTTCAAACTTCGACCTGCATCTGCCTGCCAACCGGTTTCAGGTGCTGCTGGGGCCTTCGGGATGCGGAAAAACCACGCTGTTCAACACCCTCACCGGTGTGACCCCAAAAGATGCGGGGGCCATCACCTGGCAGGGTGAAACTGTGCCCCACCTGGGGAATCTGTGCGCCTACATGCACCAGAAAGACCTGCTTCTGCCCTGGTTCTCCCTGATGGACAATGCCCTGCTGCCAATCAGAACCAGGTCCGGTGACATGACAGCGGCACAGGAACGGGCAGGGCAATTGTTTTTGCGCCTGGGACTCGGGGGATATGCATCCCACCGGCCGGATCAGGTATCTGGAGGCATGCGCCAGCGGTGCGCCCTGGTCAGAACCCTGATGTTCGACCGGGACCTGATCCTGCTGGATGAACCGTTGTCCGCCCTGGACGCCATCACCCGTCAGCGGCACCAGCATCTGCTTTTGCTGCTCCAGACCGAATTTACCAAAACCATTCTCATGATCACCCATGATGTGGACGAGGCCCTGCTGCTGGCAGATGACATTTTTCTGCTCAGTCCCATGCCCATGGCCGTTTTCCGGCGGTTTTCCCTGGAACTGCCCAAACCACGGGCGTTTGATGACCCAGAACTGCTGCACACCAAAACGCAGATCCTGCATCATCTGGAAAAAGGCGGGGTGTCATGAACCGGTCCGGTTTGTCTGCTGCTGCACTGATATGCCTGCTGCTGGGGGTCTGGGAAGGGGTCGTGCAGATAGGACACATCCCTGTGTTTATCCTGCCCCCGCCCTCCCTGATTCTGCAGACTGCCGTACTTCAGGCAAAGCTGATTCTGCCCCATGCAGCAGTCACCGGTGCGGAGATATGCCTGGGCATTTTTCTGGCAATGGCCACGGCAGTGCCCCTGGCCGTTGCCATGTTTGCAAAACCGGTACTGGAAAAGACACTGGCCCCGTTTCTGGTGGCATCCCAGGCCATCCCCGTGTTTGCCCTGGCCCCGCTGCTGGTGATCTGGCTGGGATACGGCATTGCCTCCAAGGTGTTCATGGCCTGGATCATCATCTTTTTTCCCATCACTGTGAGCCTGCTCCAGGGATTGAAATCCTGTGATCCGGAATACCGGATCCTGTTCACCCTCATGGGCAGCCCGTTTTTAAAGACACTGGCCCTGCTGTACTGGCCCTGGGCATTGCCCCAGTTTTTTGCCGGGCTCCGGGTAGGGGTGTCCGTGGCAACCATCGGGGCTGTGATCGGCGAATGGGTGGGGGCCCAGCAGGGCCTGGGATTTCTCATGATCCAGTCCAATGCAAGGCTTCAGACCCCGCTGGTGTTTGCCGCCATTCTCTGGCTCACGGCCATGGGGCTGTTTTTGTGGACCCTGGTGGGCATACTTGAAAAAAAAACAATCACCTGGAAATCTTAAAAAAAGGAAAACATCTTTATGAAACATTTTATTATCAGCCTCGCCTGCCTGTTTTTTTCTGTGGTTGCGGTTGTTCATACCCCGGCTGATCAGGCCGCTGCCGCAGCAGCGCCGGCCGCGCAAAACCTGCGTCTGATGCTGGACTGGTTTCCCAATGTGGACCACCTGCCCATTTATGTGGCACAGGAAAAAGGCTATTTTGCTGAACACAACATCCAGGTTGCGATCATTTCTCCTTCTGAAACCGCAGACGGCCTGAAGCTGGCTGCCACGGGCAATGTGGATCTGGCCGTATCCTACCAGCCCCAGACCATTATTGCCGCAGACAAAGGCCTGGCACTGAAGGTGGTGGCCCCCCTGGTGAGACATCCTTTGACCACCCTGCTGTTTCTGGCAGACAAAGGCTTTGATCATCCACAAGACCTGTCCGGTAAAAAGATCGGATATACCGTGCCCGGGCTCATGGATGTGCTGCTGTACGCTTTTGCATCCATCAACCGGATTGAGGACTACACCCCGGTGAATGTGGGGTTCACCATTCTGCCGGCCCTGGTGTCCGGCAGGGTGGATGCGGTCATGGGACCGTTCAAGACCTATGAAACCGTGGGCATGGCCCAGCATGGGTATAAAGCGGCTTTTTTTGAACTGGAAAAATGGGGAATTCCGGATTACGAGGAACTGATCTTTGTGTGCAGCCCGGCTGTGCTGGACAAAAAACAGGCTGCAGTCAAAGGGTTTGTTCTGGCCATGGAAAAGGCATTTGTTCATGTGGCGGCGCATCCTAAAAAATCTCTGGCCCTGTACCTGGGAGCCGTGCCCCAGGCAGACAAGCAGATAGAAACCGACGCCTTTGCTCTGACCCGTCCCTATTTTGCCAAAACCCTGGGCCATGATCCGGATAAATGGCAGGCGTTTGCCGATTTTGCCCTGACCCACGGCCTTATCTCCACCCGGGTGGATGCAGCAGCACTGATTCACACCTGGCAATAACGTATACGGCGGTGACCCCGCCCGCAGTAACCTATGAAGGAGGACGCATGACAATCACCCCGGAAACCATTTTTACAGATGTACAGACCATTCGTAACACCTCTCCCCTGGTGCACAACATCACCAATTACGTGGTCATGAACAACACAGCCAATGCCCTGCTGGCCCTGGGAGCCTCCCCGGTGATGGCCCATGCCCAAGCAGAAGTGGCGGACATGGCCGGTATTGCCGGGGCCCTGGTGATCAACATCGGCACCCTGAGCGATCCCTGGATCGCCGCCATGTTCACGGCAGCAAAAGCAGCACAGGCCAAAGGCATTCCCATGGTACTGGATCCTGTGGGTGCCGGTGCCACAGCCTACCGCACAGATACGGCCAGAAAAATCATGCACCAGTTTCATCCCGCTGTCATCCGGGGCAATGGCTCTGAAATCATGGCCCTGGAAAGTCAGGATGCCGTCACCAAAGGCGTGGACAGTGCAAGTGCCGCGGATACGGCCATTGATACAGCCAGAGCCCTGAGCCGGAAATACGGCAGTGTGGTGTGCATCACCGGAGAAATTGATTATATTGTGCAGGCAGATGCAGTGATCCGGATCAAAAACGGCCATGCCATGATGCCCAGGGTAACAGGCCTGGGCTGCACGGCCTCGGCCCTGTGCGGCGCGTTTGCCGCTGTCAACCCGGACCCTGCAGCTGCTGCCGCCCATGCCATGGCAGTCATGGGCATGGCCGGAGAGATGGCCGGCCGCAGCGCCAAAGGGCCGGGCAGTTTTCAGATGCATTTTCTGGATGCCCTGTACGGTATATCGCAACCGGATATCCAGTATTTGTTCAGGAAATAAGGCCATGCAGGGTATCTATCTTGTCACCGACCAGGACCTGTGCCTGGGCAGATCCCTGGCAGCTGTTGTGGAAGCTGCGGCCGGGGCCGGCATTGCCTGTGTCCAGCTGCGGGAAAAAACGTTGCCCACCCGGTTTTTCCTCAACCAGGCCCTGACCTTAAAACCCATTCTCGCAGCAGCCGGCATCCCCCTGCTCATCAATGACCGGGTGGACATCGCCCTGGCTGCCGGGGCGGACGGGGTCCACCTGGGCCAGAGCGACATGCCCTGTGAGGCGGCCCGGCGCCTGCTGGGCCCTGATGCAGTCATCGGACTGTCCGTGGAAACCTGGGAAGATGTGACCGCTGCCCAGGACCTGGACGTGAATTATCTGGGGGTAAGCCCCATATTTGCCACCCCCACCAAAATCGATACCAAAACACCCTGGGGTCTGGAGGGCCTGGCCAGAATCCGGGCCTATTCCCGGCATCCCCTGGTGGCCATCGGCGGCCTGAACTTTGCCAATGCGCCGGACATCATCACAGCAGGGGCGGATGCAGTTGCTGTGGTATCTGCCATCTGCTCGGCCAAAGATCCCCATGCAGCGGCCCGGGACCTGGTCAGATGTTTTGATGCACAACCATAAGGAGACCTTTTCATGAAAAAATATTATCGGGCTTTGACCATTGCCGGGTCGGACAGCGGCGGCGGCGCCGGCATCCAGGCGGACCTGAAAACCTTTTGCGCCCTGGAATGTTACGGCATGTCCGTGATCACGGCCCTCACCGCCCAGAACACAAAAGAGGTGACCGGCATCTTTGCCGTGCCCCCGCAATTTATCGGACAGCAGATGGATGCGGTGCTGACAGATATCGGCACGGATGCCGTCAAAATCGGGATGCTGCATTCCCCGGAGGTGATCTTCACCGTGGCCCGGCACCTGGAAAAATGGCAGTGTCCCAATATTGTGCTGGATCCGGTCATGGTGGCCAAGAGCGGGGACAAGCTGCTGCAGGATGATGCAGTGGCAGCCTTGAAACAGGCCCTGATTCCCATGGCAGACATCATCACCCCGAACCTGCCCGAAGCCTCGGTGCTCCTGGGCAGAGACATTACCACCCGGGCGGACATGCCCGATGCTGCCAGGGAGCTTTCCGATTTGGGATGCCCCCATGTCCTGCTCAAGGGCGGGCACCTGGATGATACGGACAGCAGTGACCTGCTGTTTTCCGCAGACACGGGGCAGCTGCTTGCGCTGGCCGGGGACCGGGTACAGACCCCCAATTCCCACGGCACCGGATGCACCCTGTCTTCAGCTGTCTGCGCCGGGCTGGCCAGGGGCATGGACATACCAGACGCGGTGAAAGCCGCCAAAATCTATATCACCGGGGCCCTGGCTGCCGGAGCGGATTTTTCCATCGGTCAGGGCCATGGCCCGGTCCACCATTTTTTCACTCTCTGGCCCGGCACCAAAAATACGAACTCACCGGGGAATGATTCATGAAGCCGCTTATCGCTGTTGTCGGTCACACCGACCTGAACAAATTCAACATGCCGGCCACGTCCATTCCGACAGCCTATACCCATGCCGTTGAAAAAGCCGGCGGCGTTCCCATTATCCTGCCCTTTACCCCGGATCCGGACATTCTGCCGGCCATGGCCGCATCGGTCCGGGGATTTTTGTTCACCGGCGGCAAAGACATGGACCCTGCCTTTTTTCACCAGGCCCCGGTACCGGAAATCGGAGAGATGGACACCGCCCTGGACCGGTTCCAGATGGGGGTGCTGGATCTGGCCATGGCCGGAAAACTGCCGGTGCTGGCCATCTGCCGGGGGCTCCAGGTGGTGAATGTGGCTTTAGGAGGCACCCTGTTCCAGGATATTTACACCCAGGTATCCGGACCGGTAGGCAGGCACACCCAGGACGTGATCTCCTTTGACACCGATCATGAGATTGACATTGTGCCCGGATCGCGGCTGCATGGGATGTTCGGTGACCGGATTCCTGTCAACTCCCGGCACCACCAGGCCATCGACAGGCTCGGAAAGGGCCTGGCCATCACGGCCCGCTCCCCGGACGGCATCATCGAAGCTGCCGAGCACCAGACCCTGCCCATGGACCTGGTGCAGTGGCACCCGGAACTGATGCTCCAGAAAAATGATGCCATGCTGCCGCTGTTCAAATCCTTTGTTGACAGGTGTTAAAAAACCCAGCCCTGAAACATACTGTCATGGCATATGAAAAATACATGCATTTACCTATTTTTTATCGGATTGATCCCGCATAAAATAGCAGTCAATTAAATAAAACCACCCCGTATGCGAGGAGGTTAAAATGGTAAAAAAAATTACATTGCTTGTATCCCTTTTGTTTGGATTCGCCCTCCTGACGGGCATTGATCAGTATGAACAAGATTTGTACGAGGAAGATTTATACGAAGAATACCTGCAGCTTCAGCGCAATGAAAACAGAATCCTGGCATTTTCCGGCAGAAAACCGTCGGTCGCGGTTGATCTGGAAATAGGAGAAAAAGTCCGGCTGAGTGAAGAAAAAGGCCATGTGGGGGCCGTACTGACAAACAAGCGGTTTCTGGCCATTTCATCCATGTCCGGCAAATGGGTATCAGAACCCCTGATTTCCGGGGAAGTGAATACGGCCGGTTTAACAGTGGGAGAAAAAGTCGCAATGGTGGTCACAGACAGGCGAATCATTGGTTTTACCCCTATGAAAGAGGGATTCATTGCATATGATTTGCCCATTGGCACTGAAGTCAGGGCCAGGGATGCCGGGGAAAATTTTGCAATTGTGGCGATGTCGGAGCGGGCTGTAGGGTTATCATCTGAAACCGGGAATTTCAAGGATATTGAATTTGATATCGGTGAATCCTTTACATTCCTGGAAATGGCGACAACGCTGGCGCTGGTTCATACAGAAGACAATATCTATGCCTACCGCGGTGCCAGCGGAACCTGGTCAATCCGGCCGAAACCTGCCATAAAATAACCTGGAAAGATTATTCCGGCATATCGCAGCTTCTGGGTCATACATCCCGGATCCGGTCCCTCTGCCGTTAAAATCCTTTGTTGACAGGTGTTAAAACCTGGCATAAAAGAAACGCTGGCGCATGCAATATTTTTTTGAAGGATCAGATATGACAGCATATTTCAACGGCCGGTTCATGGAAAAAGATGAGATCCGCATCTCACCGGATGACCGGGGATTTTTATTCAGTGACAGCCTGTATGAAGTTATCCGGTATTACCCGGGCCTGCTTTTCCGGCCCGAAGCCCATATCCGCCGCCTGAACCACGGGGCTGACCATCTCAGGCTTGCCTGCAGGGATTTTTCCCGCCTGGTCCCCGCCGCCCGGGATCTGATCCGCCAGAACAATCTTACAGACCAGGATGCGCTGGTGTATATCCAGGTGACCCGGGGCGCAGCCCCGCGCAACCATCCCTTTCCCGACCCGGTCCCGGAACCTACGGTGTATATGTGTGTTTCCGGCTTTGACCCGGCTGTCAAAGACCGCCAGAGAAAAACCGGCATCCACGCCATCACCGTGCCTGACATCCGGTGGGCCAGGTGTGACATGAAAACCACGGGATTGACCGCCAATATCCTGGCCAGCCAGCAGGCTGCAGAAAAACAAGCAGGGGAAGCCATTTTTGTCCGGGACGGGGTGCTGATGGAAGGCACCCATTCCAATTTCATGGCCGTGTTTGACAACACCGTAACCACAGCGCCACTGTCCAATTATATCCTGGGGGGCATCACCAGAGGAACCGTGCTGGACCTGTGCCGGGAACTGAACATCCGGACTTCCCGGGAACCGGTGTATGACAACCGGATCCATCTGGCTTCCGAACTGATGATCACCGGCACCACCACAGAAATCACCCCCATCGTAACCCTCAACACAACACCCGTGGGAAACGGCACCCCCGGCCCGGTTGCACAAGCCCTCCAGGCAGCTTTTTCCACAAAAATACAGCAGATGCAAAAACAGGCCCCCTGGTTTTCCCCCGTAAAAAAGGGCGGAAACGCCTGAAATCTTCCGAAAATGCCCGATCTTTTTCCAGGCACTGCTGAATCTTTCACCTGACCCGGGCTGAAAGAGCCGTTTACCTGTGGTCATCTACATTGTAGAAAACAAACTGGTTTAAAGGACAATAGACTTGCAGATATCCCAGAATATCATTGAGTTTTTGCTCAAGTCATGGTAGATGCAAGATGGTTAGGTTTTGGAAAGGTGCATATTACTGCAGGGTGCGCTCAAGTGAACTCAAAAGCTATATTCTTAGCCAGAAATATGTGGAACACCAAAAAATGCCTCTTTCGAACATTTAAAAAAGGCTTTATATGACAGCAAAACCTTCCTATGAAGAATTGGAAAGACGGGTTCAGGAACTGGAAAAAATAGAATCCGAGCAAAAATATTCCAAAGAAGCATTACGAAAAACTGAAACCCTGTTCCAGCTGCTTTACGAAAAAGCCCCTCTTGGTTATCAATCACTGGATGAAAATGGCCATTTTATAATTGTCAACAAAACCTGGCTTGATGCACTCGGATATGCAAAAGAAGATGTCATTGGTAAATCCTTTGCTGATTTTCTGCATCCTGACTGGCGGGATCATTTTTTAGAAAACTTTCCCCGGTTTAAGTCCATCGGAGAAATTCTGGGGGTTGAGTTTGAAATGGTCAAGAAAAACGGCGAACTCATTCTGGTTTCTTTTACCGGGAAGATTAGCAGGGATCAAAAAGGCAATTTTCAACAGACCCACTGTATATTTCATGATATCACCGAGCGCAAACGGGCCGAGGAATTGTCACATGAAAGTGAGCAACGCTTCCGCGTCATGGCGGACGGAACGCCGGTTATGATCTGGGTACACGATGCAAAGGGCAATATCGAATTTATCAATACGGCTTACAGCGTTTTTTTTGGTGTAAATTTAGAGCAGGTTCTCGGCCAAAATTGGCAGCCGCTGGTACATCCGGACAACCGCAAAAGTTATGTTGATGCTTTTATGCAGGCTTTGAAAGACCAAAAACCATTTCATGCTGAGGCGCGCGTCAGGGACGCAAACGGAGAATGGCGCTGGATAGAATCATTCGGCTCACCTCGTTTTTCAACAGACGGCAAATTTTGTGGCATAGTCGGCAGCAGTCCTGACATTACCGATCGTAAGCAGGCTGAGGAGAATCTACAGAAACTGAATAGAAAGCTTGAACAGAAAGTGGCTGAACGTACCCAATTGGCTCAGGATCGGGCAAATAAACTGCAGGCCCTGGTGGGGGAATTGGCGCTTGCCGAGCAAAAAGAACGGCAGCGCATTGCCAGACTTCTCCACGATCACCTTCAGCAAATGTTAATCGGCGCTCGGATCAATAGTGAAATCCTCAGCCGGAACGTTGGCGGAAAACATAAGAAGATTGCCAGAAATGTTTTTGACCTCATCAACCAAACTATAAAAACGTCCCGTTCGTTAACAACCGAGCTTTATCCTCCGGTTTTGCAGCAGGGGCTTTCAGCTGCCATGAAATGGACGGTGCGATGGATGAATGAGAATTACGGGCTTACAATTGATTTGCATACAGATGCCGATATTGATCCAGAACAAGAGGATATCACCGCGTTCCTCTATCAGAGCATACGGGAACTGCTGTTAAATGTGATCAAACATTCGGGGGCAAAATCGGCACGCCTTGAAATGACCCGGGATGAGGGAGAAAACCGGCTTCGGGTGACGGTAAGCGATAAAGGATCAGGATTCGATCCGGGCGTTGTCCTGAAGAACGAGGGGGGCGGGTTTGGCCTTTTCAGTATTCACGAGCGGCTTCAGCTGATGGGTGGCAGCATTCAAATTGAAAGTTCACCGGGTAATGGTACGTCTTTGTCACTGATTGTACCGCTTGAGACAAAGCAGGAAAAAGAGGATGAGGTCATCCGGGAAATCAAGACTGAAAATACAATTACCAAAACAGGTAAAGATAAAATCAGGACCCTTATTGTGGACGACCATACGGTTGTCCGCCAGGGAATTTCCGCCCTGCTGAGCTTTCATCCCGATATTGAACTGGTAGGAGAGGCAGGCGACGGCCAGGAGGCGGTTGAGAAGGCCCGGCAACTTCTTCCAGACGTAATCTTAATGGATATCAACATGCCGGGGATGGACGGTATTCAGGCTACCCGGATTATTCGTTCCGAGTTTCCATATGTTCGCATCATCGGTCTCTCCATGCATGACAAGGAAGATCAGGCAGATCAGATGATACAAGCCGGGGCTTCTGCTTACTGTACTAAAGACGGTTCTACTGATGAGCTTCTTTCTGCAATTTACAGATCGGATTGACATTGTGGCGGTGATCAACGGAACAAGGGATGTCTTTTTTGTGCGTCTGGAAGCCCGACTGCAGCCATGAACCATTAAAAATGTTTTCAGGAGGCCTTTTCAGACCTCCCGGGTGATCTTATATCTGTAAAGATACCTATTTTGTTTCCAATGCTTTTATGCAGTCTGTAACGCTCAATAGGGGTTCCAGTGTCCACGCAGCACCTTCTATCTGGGTGAACGGCAGCATTGTCCTGGATATTTCCACCAGTGCTTCGTCCGCCTTTCCTTTTTCCGTGAAAATAATGTTGTAACCCTTGTATTCGAATTCATCAGAACACATAAATGTCTGCCATTTTTTTATTCCTTCAACAGGTGGATTCTCTTTTATACCTGCAAAGCAGTTCATCCATTCATCCTTTTTGTTGCTTGGCATCGTGAAAGTTCCCATGAATATCATTTTACATATCTCCTTATGCATCAATACTGTTCAATGTTGTCCATATCTGAACCGGCAGGCCTCCAGAGGACATGACTCTGGAGGCTTCATATCAGCAATTTCAATCTTCCTGTTTTCAGCAAAAGCTTCATAATATTATCGAATTGTTGCAGTACTGATCTCTGGTTTCCTCAATGGGCAAGCGTTAATCATTTGGTATGAGCAGTTTACACCGGAACCGGCAGCCTTTTTTCCTGCTGGGTTACTTTACCATCCCCATGACCTTTTCACCATTTAAAAAGAATACCGTGACCTTTACCAGTATGAGAGGATCGATACACCCCGGGTGCCGCTGACCGTTCATGCCCTGGACGGCTTTCCCACCGCAGGGTAAACTTCATCCTCTTTCTCTCTTTTGGGATCAAGGGAATTTTTGACAAAGTTGAAAAAAGCAGTTATGAGTAGGAAGCGAATTTTTTTGGTGCTCCGGCTGGTGCCATCTGTAACCGTTGACATGAAAACAAGAGAGTCTTCGGATGTGGTGACTGAAAGATCCCTGTCACCAAAACGGATGAAAAATATTTCTGATCGTTGCAAGACGGCTGCGCTCTGATCAACTTCAGGATTGGTATGATTGAAATTACCAGGACGGGGTTAAATTTTTACATTACAAACAAATCCGGACATTAAATAGGTATGCCTAAACCCACCTATGAAGAATTGGAAAGACGGATTCAGGAATTGGAGAAAGCAGAATCTTCGCTGATTCTTGCAGAAGATCGCCTGAAAAAGATCTTCAACAATTCACAAGATGCTATCTTTATACATGATCAGAAGGGGAAAATTCTTGATGTCAACGACAAGATGTGCCGGATGTATCGCTTGACAAAAGAAGAAGCACTTAAAGTCAATATTGAAGATGTTTCCAGCTCCAGAATGTCAATGGAAATCCTATTGGAAAAATGGCAAAAAGTTTTAAATGGTGAAAAATTACTGTTCGAATGGGAAGCCCTCAGACCAAAAGATAAAAGCATATTTAATGTTGAAGTTTCGATCCAGAAAATCAGCTTTCCTGAAGATGGAATCGGTAGGCCGTCTGGCCGGCGGTGTGGCCCATGACTTCAACAACATGCTGGGGGTGATCCTGGGACACACAGAACTGGCATTGCTGCAGGCAGATGAAAGCCACGATTTGCATTCCAACCTGAAAGAAATTCAAACCGCAGCCCAACGTTCGGCTGATATCACCAAGCAGCTGCTGGCTTTTGCCAGAAAACAGACCATTTCCCCTAAACAACTGGAACTGAATGATACCGTGGAAAGCATGCTGAATATGCTCCGTCGGCTCATCGGAGAAGACATCGACCTTGTCTGGCAGCCAGCTGCCCACCTGTGGCCGGTTAAAATGGACCCATCCCAGATCGACCAGATCCTTGCCAATCTATGCATCAATGCCCGTGATGCCATTTTTGGTGTGGGCAAACTCACCATAAAAACCGGAAGAAGATCATTTGATAAGAAATACTGCAGCAATCACCCGGGGTTTATCCCCGGTGATTTTGTAATGCTGGTAGTCAGTGACAATGGCTGCGGCATGGACAAAGACACTTTGAAGAATCTTTTCGAACCGTTTTTTACCACCAAAGATGTGGGAAAAGGCACCGGCTTAGGGCTTGCAACAATCTTTGGTATTGTCAAGCAGAACAACGGTTTTATCACTGTGTACAGTGAACCCGGTCAGGGTTCCACTTTCAAAATTTACCTGCCCCGGTTAGTTACAGATGAAGACACTGACAAGGCCGTACCTGAGAAAAAAGCAGCCGCAGGGGGAGCCGAAACAATCCTGTTGGTGGAAGATGAATCGTCTATTCTCAGAATGGCCCGGATGATGCTGGAAAGTAAAGGGTATACCGTATTGACAGCAGGTACCCCGACAGAGGCCGTGGAAAAAGCAGAGAAACATTCCGGCGCCATTGATATGCTCATGACAGACGTGATCATGCCGGAGATGAACGGTCGTGACCTGGCCGGAAAAATCACCGCACTTTATCCCGACATCAACCTGCTGTTCATGTCAGGCTATACCGCTGATGCCATTGCCCATCAGGGGATCCTGGATGACAGGGTGGCATTCCTCCAGAAGCCTTTTTCAATGGGGGACATGACAGAAAAAGTGAGGGCGGTTCTGGATAGTGCAAGACATGATAATGTGATGCAAATCGACTGAAACATTCCGAAAATCCTTGACTTTTTTCCGGCACTCCTGAATTTTATATATTTGAGTCCGCTTAAGGTCCTGTATGCCGGCGGCCGGGCAAACATAATTTTTGGAGAGCCATGACCCTTGCACTGATACCCCTGCTCCCTTTGGTGGGGGCATTCATACCCTGTCTGTTTCGCAACCGCAATCTCAACGCCGCATCTGCCGGTGTGATTGCCGGATTTTCCCTGGTGCTGCTGCTGCTTCAGACACCGGCCGTGTTCACAGGCGATATGCCCCTTTACAGCCGGGACTGGATTCCTGCCCTGGGCCTTACCTTTGCCTTCCGGGTCAGCGGGTTCGGGTTTTTGTTCGCCCTGCTGGTACTGGGTATCGGCCTGCTCATTGTTCTGTACGCCCGCTATTACATTGCCAGAGAAGACCCCATGGGACGGTTTTACACCTACCTGCTTTTTTTCATGGGCTCCATGCTGGGCATTGTGCTGTCGGAAAACCTGCTCCTGCTCATGGTGTTCTGGGAACTGACCAGCATCAGCTCCTTTCTGCTCATCGGTTTCTGGCGCCACCGGGCCGATGCCCGCCAGGGTGCGTTTATGGCCCTGGTGATCACCGGCGGGGGCGGATTTGCCATGCTGGCCGGATTTCTTCTGCTGGGCCATATCACCGGCAGCTTCGAGCTGACCGCTGTTCTGGCAGCCAAAGAGGCCGTCCATGCCCACCCTTTGTATCCCGTCACCCTGATCCTTATTCTTGTGGGGGCGTTTACCAAATCCGCCCAGTTTCCCTTCCAGTTCTGGCTGCCCCATGCCATGGCAGCCCCCACACCGGTGAGTGCCTTTCTGCACTCCGCCACCATGGTCAAGGCCGGCGTGTTCCTGCTGGCCCTGATGGTCCCGGTTCTGGGGGGCAGTGCACTGTGGTTCTCCATAGTCACGACCACCGGCCTGATCACCCTGGCGTTTGCCGCTTACATGGCCATGTTCAAGGATGATCTCAAGGGACTGCTGGCCTATTCCACGGTGAGCCACCTGGGACTTATCACCCTGCTGCTGGGCCTTGGCACCCCGCTGGCGGTATTTGCCGCCGTGTTCCACATTTTCAACCACGCCGCCTTCAAGGCCGGGCTGTTCATGCTGGCCGGCATCATTGACCATGAAACCGGGACCCGGGATATTCAGCGGTTGTCCGGATTGAAAAAGGCCATGCCTGTGACGGCTGTTCTGACCCTCATCGGGTGTGGTGCCATGGCAGGGGTTCCCCTGTTCAACGGTTTTTTGAGCAAGGAGATGTTTCTGGCTGAAACCCTTGCACCAGGCCTGACAGGGGCCTGGTCCTGGATTTTGCCTGTGGGTGCCGTCCTGGCGGCCGTATTTGCGGTGGCCTATTCCATCCGCATGCTGCTTGGCGTGTTCTGGGGAAAACCTGCAGAAGACCTGCCCGGATCACCCCATGAACCGCCCCTGGGCATGACGTTGTCACCGGCGTTTCTCATGGCTGTGTGTGTCCTGGTGGGCATTTTCCCGGCCTTTTTTGCCGGTCCTCTGATCAATGCCGGGGCCGGGGCCATCCTGGGACCGGACATGCCTGCCTACCACCTGGCTGTCTGGCATGGGTTCAACATGGCCCTTGTCTTGAGCATTATCGCCCTTGCAGGGGGGGTGGTATTTTACCGGCAGCGGCACAGGCTGTTTGACATCCATGTGTGGTGTTCGCAGTATCTGGACGGCAAAACCCTGTTTGAGTCCCTGGTATCCCGGCTGATGCAGGCAGGGGACCGGGCTGTCAGGCTTTTACAGAACGGGTCATTGCAGCGCTACCTGTTTTTGCTCATCAGTGCCACCCTGGTCCTGGGGGGTGTACCTTTTGCTGTTTCCAGAATCCCGGTTCTGGGACCGGTTGCTGCATCCCCACTGGACCCGGTCACCCTGGTCATGGGGCTGATTCTGATCATCGGTGCTGTA
>Ga0102943_1000513_pt1 | contig 25902 bp, 24 predicted proteins | sample SalPonC_black_MG_FD_78174 | JGI IMG/M metagenome (GOLD analysis project Ga0102943, IMG submission 78174) | Salt pond soil microbial communities from South San Francisco under conditions of wetland restoration - Salt Pond MetaG... | ecosystem: Environmental > Aquatic > Marine > Intertidal zone >...
TCCGCGCCCCCGACGCCTTCGGGCGCCGGACGGGATGTGGTGAATTTAATATGAACTCAGGCGATCGCGGACAAGCGGAGACGGCGTTAACGCGGCGTCCCAAAGCGGATCGCAGCTGGCGGAGAGAAAGAGCCGGCACGATCCGGATGACGCTGCCGCCGGCGGCAGCGCCGCCGAGGACGCGACGAGAGCCTTGCGCGACGCGAGGGCCGAAACCGGCTGCGCGGCCGTCATGCGTCCGACGTCCGCGACCTCAGGTTCAGGACGTCCGGGCGGGGCGCGGACCCTCGCGGCGTGCGCCCCGAAATGCGAGACGCCCCGCCGCGGGTCCGCGGCGGGGCGTCCGGCATCGCACCTTGCGAGGGGATGTCCCCCGCGCAGCGCGTCTCAGTCGGCCGTCAGCAGCGGCGGCTTGCCGCCCGCGAGCCGCGGATTGTCCGGCGGAGTGATCTGGAGCTCCAGCTCGCCGTCCTTGACCGCGACCTTCACGAGACCGCCCTTGGCCAGCTTGCCGAAGAGCAGTTCCTCGGCGAGCGGTTTCTTGATGTGCTCCTGGATCACGCGGCCGAGCGGGCGGGCGCCCATGCGGTCATCGTACCCCTTCTCGGCCAGCCACTCGGCCGCGGGCTTGGTCAGCTCGATGCTGACGCCGCGGTCCATGAGCTGGGCCTCGAGCTGGAGCACGAACTTCTCGACCACCTGCAGGATGACCTCCTTCGGCAGCGCGCCGAAGCTGATCACCGCGTCGAGCCGGTTGCGGAACTCGGGGCTGAACGTCCGCTCGATCGCGGCCTGATCCTCGCCCTCGCGCTTGTCCCGGCCGAAGCCGATGGCGGTCTTGGCGAGTTCCTGCGCGCCGGCGTTCGAGGTCATGATCAGCACCACGTTCCGGAAGTCGACCGTCTTGCCGTTGTGGTCGGTCAGCTTGCCGTGATCCATCACCTGCAGGAGGATGTTGAAGACGTCGGGATGAGCCTTCTCGATCTCGTCGAGCAGCAGGACGCAGTGCGGATGCTGATCGATCGCGTCGGTCAGCAGGCCGCCCTGGTCGAAGCCGACGTAACCCGGAGGCGCGCCGATCAGGCGGCTGACCGAGTGCTTCTCCATGTACTCGGACATGTCGAAGCGCTTGAGCTCGACGCCCATGATCTGCGCCAGCTGGTTCGCGACCTCCGTCTTGCCGACGCCGGTGGGGCCGGCGAAGAGGTAGTTGCCGATCGGCTTCTCGGGCTCGCGCAGGCCCGCGCGGGACAGCTTGATCGCCGAGGACAAGGCCTCGATCGCGGCGTTCTGGCCGAAGACCACCCGCTTGAGCGACGCTTCGAGGTCGCGCAGCGTCTCCGCGTCGTCCTTGGAGACGGTCTTGGGGGGGATCCGCGCAATCTTGGCGACGACCTCCTCTATCTCCTTCGGCGTGATCATCTTGCGGCGCTTGGAGTCCGGCAGCAGGTGCTGGGCGGCGCCCGCCTCGTCGATCACGTCGATGGCCTTGTCCGGCAGCTTGCGGTCGTTGATGTAGCGCGCCGAGAGCTCGACCGCGGTCTTGATCGCCTCCGCGGTATAGCGGATCTCGTGGTGCTGCTCGAAGTAGGGCTTGAGACCCTTCAGGATCTTCACGGTGTCGTCGACCGTCGGCTCGTAGACGTCGATCTTCTGGAACCGGCGGGAGAGCGCGCGGTCCTTCTCGAAGTGCTGACGGAACTCCTTGTAAGTGGTGGAGCCCATGCAGCGCAGACCGCCCGACTGGAGCGCCGGCTTCAGCAGGTTGGACGCGTCCATCGCGCCGCCGGACGTGGCGCCGGCGCCGATCACGGTGTGGATCTCGTCGATGAAGAGGACCGCGTCGGGATGCTCCTCAAGTTCCTTGATGACGGCCTTCAGCCGCTCCTCGAAGTCGCCGCGGTAGCGGGTGCCGGCGAGGAGGGCGCCCATGTCGAGGCTGAAGATGGTGGCCTTCGACAGCACGGGGGGCGTCTGCCCTTCCACGATCTTCTTGGCGAGGCCTTCGGCGATGGCGGTCTTGCCGACGCCGGGATCGCCGACCAGCAGAGGATTGTTCTTGCGCCGGCGGCACAGCACCTGGATGCAGCGCTCGACCTCGCTCTCGCGACCGATCAACGGGTCGACGTCGCCCTTGCGCGCCTTCTTGTTCAGATCGACGCAATATTTTCCGAGGGCCGTCTCGTCCTTCTCGGCCTTCTCCTCGCCCTTTCGGGAGGCGGAGGCCTGCTCCTCCTCCTCCTCGGCGCCGCGGACCGGCCGCGATTCGCCGTAGGCGGGGTTCTTGGCGACGCCGTGCGAGATGTAGTTGACCGCGTCGTAACGGGTCATGTCCTGCTCCTGCAGGAAGAACGCCGCGTGACTCTCCCGCTCCGCGAAGATCGCGACGAGGACGTTCGCGCCGGTGACCTCGGTCCGTCCGGAGGACTGGACGTGGATCGCCGCGCGCTGGATGACGCGCTGGAAGCCCGTCGTCGGGGCGGCCTCGGAGCCGTCGACGTCGGAGACCAGAGCCTCCAGTTCGTTGTCCACGAAGCGGGTGAGGGATTCGCGCAGGGCGTCGAGGTCGACGCCGCAGGCCTTCATCACCCGGGCGGCGTCGGGTTCGTCGATCAGCGCGAGCAGAAGATGCTCGAGGGTCGCCAGCTCGTGCTTGCGCTCGTTGGCGAGCGACAGAGCGAAATGGATGGCTTCCTCGAGAGTCTTGGAGAACGAGGGCATGCGCGTCTCACCTTTCCGCCTGGCGCCGCGCGGGATGGCGCGGCGGCCGGTCGATCCGTCCTCCCCGGACGGGAGGGGGCGCGTCCGACGTCCCTAGATTTCGCGTATCTCGGCGGGGGATCAAGGGGCGCGGAGCGCGCGGGCCGCGAATTTCGCGGAAGCGCCTCCGGCGTCAGTCCTTTTCCATGGTGCACTGAAGCGGGTGCTGGTGCTGCTGGGCGTATTCCATGACCTGGGTGACCTTGGTCTCCGCCACCTCGAAGGAAAACACGCCGACGACGGCGACGCCCCTGCGGTGAACCACCAGCATGATCTCGACCGCGCGGTCATGGCGCAGGCCGAAGAAGCGCTCGAGGACGTGAACCACGAACTCCATGGGCGTGTAGTCGTCGTTCAGCAGCAGCACCTTGTACATCGAAGGCCGCTTGGAGCGCGACTTCGGCTTCACCGCGAGATCGCCGTCCGGCGTACGAGGGCCCTGCCCGTCGCCGTCGCCACCATCGTCGCCTTCGCCCGGACCGGGGCCGAGCACGATCGGCGGACGCGCGAACGGCGATGCCGACCCCGGAAACGGGGTCGCGACGGTCGCATCGGCGGGTGGGGCGAGCGGTTCAGGCATGAGCGACCCGTCCTCGGAACTGAATGGGCCTTGGAGCATGCGCGAAGAGTATATGACTCGCATCGCCGGAAAAAAGGGGGGCCGACGCGTTCCGTCTGCAAACGACGACGGCCGGCCGCAGGCGAGCGGCCGGCCGTCGGATCGCGATCATGCCCCTTCGGACGGAAATCAGGAGGCGTAGGTCTTCACGATGTCCGAGGCGGCGCTCGCGCGCGCCGTCATAGGACGCACCACCTCCTTGGAGGCGGCGAGCGTCAGTTCGTTCATGCGGGACATCTGGGTGAACATGCCGTCGAGGGCGGACTTGGCGAAGTCGGTCTGTTTGCCGACGAGGTCGACCACCGACTTCGAGGCGGCCATCTCCTTGGCGGCCGCGACGCCCTCCTCCATCGAGCGCTTGAACCAGCTGACGATCTCGGCGTTCATGTCCTCGACCGTCTGCATGGCGACTTCGGCGGTTTTCGACATCGCCTCCATGTTCTGCCGATTGAAGGCGGCCACGTGCTCGACGGACTTGGACATCGTCTCCATCCCGTGGGTCACGGACTTCTGCGCCTCGGCGGCGGCGGTCTCGATCCCGGGGGCGCTGGTGGTGCTGGCGGCGTCGGTCATGGCGATGAGGTTCCGCGAATGGTCGGGTTCGGCGCGGCGAGCGGCCGCGTGCCCCCAGGGGTTCGTCCGGAGCGGACGTCGCCGAAGGCGCGCCAAGGTCGGATAACGCGAATGCTGCAGTGCGTCAATGAAATGGCGCGCTGCGACATCGAGCTCCTGGCATCTTAACCGGGTCTTAAGAGTGAATCCGACATTTTCAGACTGCGGGCAACGTGTTATGAAGCGACTTGAGGATGCCGCCTGAAACGGCCCCCGGAAGGGTCGACGGCGGTGAGCGAAACGGCCGGGCGCTGGCGGCGCCTCGGCGCGGCAGGCGGGCGGGACCGGGCATGGAACGGATTCTCCGACAGGCGACGGACGTGCGGGCGCGGCGGATCGGTGCGATGGCGGCGCTGCTGGTGATGCTGGCGGCGGCCGTGGCCGCCCCCGGCCCCGCGGTCGCCGCGCCCTACGCGGCGCTGGTGATGGACGCGCGGGACGGAACGGTGCTGCATTCGCGCGATGCGGATCGGCGACTGCACCCGGCCTCGCTCACCAAGATGATGACGCTCTATCTCGCGATCGAGGCGATCAAGGAAGGACGGCTGGAACTGGACCAGGCGGTCACCGTCTCGGCTCGCGCGGCGCGCCAGCCGCCCTCCAAGATCGGGCTGCGACAGGGTCAGCGGGTGACGATCCGCCACTTGCTGCGCGCTTCGGCGGTCAAGTCGGCCAACGACGCGGCGGTCGTGCTGGCCGAGGCGACGGCGGGTTCGGTCGAGGCGTGGTCGCGACTGGCGACGCGGCGGGCGCGGGACTTCGGGATGATGAACACGACGCTGCTGAACCCGCACGGGCTGACGCAGAGGGGTCATCTCTCGACCGCGCGCGACATGGCGCTGCTGGGGCGGCGTCTCTTCTTCGACCATCCGGAATACTACAACCTGTTCTCGCGGAAGCGCACCACAGCCATGGGACGCACCATCCACGCCACCAATCGACGTCTGCTCTCGGGCTATCGCGGGGCGGACGGCATCAAGACCGGCTACACCCGGGCCGCGGGGTTCAACCTCGTGGCCTCCGCGCAGCGCGGCGACGAGCACGTGATCGTGTCGGTGTTCGGCGGACGCTCCGTGGCGCAGAGGACCCGGAAGGTGATGGAGCTCCTCGATCTCGGCTTCGCGCGGTCTCCGACGCGGGTGGCGACGGTCCCGCCGCCGCCGATCGGTTCGATCGCGGCGGCGCCGGTGCCGGAGATGCGTCCGGCGGCGCCCCAGGGGCTTCTGGCGCGGGCCGCGTCGGCGCTGGCGCCGGCGGCTCATGCGGCGACGCGCTCCGAGAGCCGCTCGCGCCTCGCGCCGCGCAGGATCGAGATGCCGGCGGCGCGGCCGGGCGGCGCTTCGATCGGCGTCGCGATGCGGGCGGATCCGCCGCCGGTGCGACCGAACTGAGCGGCCCGCGCCTTCCTTCCCGACACTTGCTTCCGGCGACGGACTCGGGGCGAGACGCGTCGATCGCCGGTCCCGGCCCCGGTCCGATCGCGGTTCCGCGCGGCCGCGCCGCGCGGCGGATGATCGGCGGCGCCCGACCTCAGTTCTGCGCCGGGCCCGCAGGCGCGCGGCCGACGGAGACGTAGCGAAGTCCGGCGGCGGCGGCCTCGGCCGGCTCATAGACGTTGCGCAGATCCGCAAAACCGTCGCCGCGCATCGACTGCCGCAGCCGCGCGAGGTCGAGGGCGCGGAACTCGTTCCATTCGGTGAGCAGCGCCACGGCGTCCGCCTCGGCGGCGGCTTCGTAGGCGTCCTCGCACCAGAGGACGCCCGGCAGCAGCGCCTCGCCCTCGCGCCGGCCCTGCGGATCGGCGACGCGGACCTCGGCGCCGCCGCCGATCAGGGCGGGGACGATGGTCAGCGCGGGGCTTTCGCGCATGTCGTCGGTGTTGGGCTTGAAGGTGACGCCCAGCACGGCGATGCGGCGGCCGTTGAAGGAGCCGCCGCAGACGTCCTCGATCTTCTCCACCATGCGGCGTTTTCGCCTTTCGTTCACGTCGATCGTGGTCTCGACCAGGCGCAGGGGAACGGCGTGGTCCTGCCCGGTGCGGGCGAAGGCCATGGTGTCCTTGGGGAAGCAGGAGCCGCCGTAGCCGGGCCCGGCGTGCAGGAACTTCGGCCCGATCCGGCCGTCCATGCCGATGCCCTTGGCGACCGCCTTGACGTCGCCGCCGACCTTCTCGCAGAGGTCCGCCACCTCGTTGATGAACGTGATCTTGGCGGCGAGGAAGGCGTTGGCGGCGTATTTGATGATCTCGGCGCTCTCGAGACTGGTGAACATCACCGGCGCCTCGCGCAGCGAGAGGGGGCGGTAGACGTCGCGCATCACGCGCTCGGCCCGCTCCGATTCGACGCCGACGACGACGCGGTCGGGGCGCATGAAGTCCTCGATCGCGGCGCCCTCGCGCAGGAATTCGGGGTTCGAGGCGATCTCGTAGGCGATCGTGCGGCCGGTCTCCTCGAGCCGGGCGGCGATGGTGCGCCCAAGTTCGCGGTTCGTTCCGACCGGGACGGTGGACTTGGTGACGACGACCGTGCCGTCGTCGATCGCGTCCGCGAGGTCGCGCGCGGCGGCGTGGACGAAGGAGAGGTCGGCGTGGCCGTCGCCGCGGCGGGTGGGGGTGCCGACGGCGATGAACACCGCCTCGGCGCCCTCGACCCCCTCGGCGAGGTCGGTCGTGAAGGAGAGGCGGCCGGCCTCCACGTTGCGCTTCATCATCTCCTCGAGCCCCGGCTCGTAGATCGGAGCCTGGCCCGCGCGCAGGCCGGCGATCTTGTCGGCGTCGGTGTCGACGCAGACGACGTCGTGGCCGAAGTCGGAGAAGCAGACGCCGGAGACGAGGCCGACATAGCCGGTCCCGATCATGGTCACGCGCATCGGGGAACCTCCGCGAAGGGAATGGGCCGCGCCCCCTCGGGCGGCCGTCGGGGCGTTCTAGGCCGCTTCCTCCACGCCGGGCAAGTTCAGCGCCTTGACGAGGTCGCGGATCTCCTGCCGGGCGGCGACGTGGGAGAGCGAGAAGGTGAAGCCCTGCTCGCGCAGGTCGAGCAGCGTGAGGCCGTTGAGGAACATCTCGCGGAAGATCACCCGCTCGGAGAAGCCGGGCGCCACGCGGTAGCCGATGCGACGGGAGAGCTTCTCCACCGCGTCGCCGACCTTGCGCTTGTTGCGGGCGTTGAGAGTGGAGACGCGGTTCCGGATCACGATCCAGTCGACGGGCTTCAGCCCGGCCTGGGAGCGAAGCTGGCGGGCCTTCCAGACCATCTCGGAGTAGATCGAGGGTCCGAGGACCTTGCCGCTTTCCGGATCGACGCGGGCCAGCAGGTCGAAGTCGACGAGGCTGTCGTTGATCGGGGTGACGAGGGTGTCCGCCGCCGCGTGCGCCATCTGGCTGTAATAGGAATCGCTGCCGGGGCAGTCGATCACGACGAATTCGCAGCTGCGGTCGAGCTCCGCCAGAGCGTCGGAGAACCAACGCTCCTCCTCCGCCTCGGCGGCGACGCGGTCGCGGAGGTCGGAGGGGCGCAGACGGATCATGCGGGGCATGACGAGGGCCTGGCCGGTGCGCCGCGAGAACGCCTCGCGGTTCTCGAGGTAGCGGAAGAGGGTGGTCTGGCGGAGGTCGAGGTCGAGCGCGCCGACGCCGTGCCCGGCCCGGGCGATGGCGACCACCAGATGCATCGCGGTGGTGGACTTGCCGGAGCCCCCCTTTTCGTTGCCGGTGACGATGACGTGGGCCATGCGGGGTCGGGTCTCCGGGGCGGCGGGCCTCCTCGGCGGCGGGGCGCGCGGAGGAGGCGGCCGAAGCGCGGGCCGGCGGCGGCCCGTCGGCGAGACGCGGCGCGCCCGCCGCAGGGGCGGGCGCGAGATGCGGCCTTCAGAAGGCGGAGCGCGGGGCGGAGCCTCGCGGGCGTCAGAACTCGAGGCCGCCGAACTTCTTGTTGAAGCGCGAGACGCGGCCGCCCGTGTCCATCAGGCGGGTGCCGCCGCCCGTCCAGGCGGGATGGACGGAGGGGTCGACGTCGAGGGTGATGCCGTCGCCCTCGGACCCGTAGGTGGACTTCATCGTGACGGTCGACCCGTCGACGAGCTTCACCTCGACGAAGTGATAGTCGGGATGGATGTCCTTCTTCATGGCTCGATCCTGTGCTCGGGTCCCGTCGGGGCCTGCCGCCGGGGCGGCGAGATGAAAACGTCGTGCCGCCGCCGGCGGAACCGGGGCGGGCGAGCCGCGCGGATAGCGCGAATCGCCGGCGGCGGCAAGCGCCGGCCCACGGGACGCCCCGCATCGGGACGGTGGCCTTGGAGGGACCTTCGGCACGGCCCCCTCGCGGCTTGCGCCGGATCGGCCCCGCGACGAACTCTTCCCTCCCCGGTCGTCGGGCAGGCGCGGTCGCGCCGGCTTGCTACGCGCGGATCGGGCGGCGACGATCCCTCCGACGCCGTTGCGGGGAAGGCCGCGCCCGACACCATGTCCTCCGACGCCGCCTCGCCCGTTCCCGCGTCCGCCCGGCCCGCCGCCGCGGGCTTCATCGTCGTCACGGTCGCCATCGACGCCATGGGGATCGGGCTGATCCTGCCGGTGATGCCCGAGCTCCTGAAGGCGGTCGGGGGGTTGAACGTCTCGGAGGCGGCGCTCTGGGGCGGGGTGCTCGCCTTCTCCTACGCCTTCATGCAGTTCCTGTGCTCGCCGCTGCTGGGGGCGCTGTCGGACCGGCACGGGCGGCGACCGGTGCTGCTGCTCTCGCTCGGCGCGCTCTGCCTCGACTACCTGGTGCTGAGCGTGGCGCCGGCGCTCTGGATGCTGGTGCTGGCGCGGATCGTCGCGGGGGCGGCGGGGGCGAGCTTCGCGACCGCGAACGCCTATCTCGCCGACGTCTCGCCGCCGGAGCGGCGGGCGGCGAATTTCGGGCTGGTGGGGGCGGGCTTCGGCGTCGGCTTCGTGCTGGGGCCGGCGCTGGGCGGGCTTCTGGGCGAACTCGGCCCGCGCGCGCCCTTCGTGGCGGCGGCGGCGCTGACCGGGGTGAACATGCTGTTCGGCTGGCTGGTGCTGCCCGAATCGCTGCCGCCGGAGCGGCGTCGGCCGGTGGACTGGCGCAAGGCGGATCCCTTCTCGGCGCTGCGCGAGGTGGCGCGGCTGCCGGCGCTGGGGCCGCTGCTCCGGGGCCTCGGGACCTATGCGCTGGCGCACTCGGTCTATCCGGCGGTCTGGAGCTTCTACGCCGCCGCCGCCTATGGCTGGAGTCCGGCGATGATCGGCGTCTCGCTCGCGGCCTTCGGGGTGGCGATGGCGGTCGGGCAGGGGCTTCTGATCCGCGTGCTGCCGCGGGCATTGGGGGCGCGCGGGGCGATCGGGCTCGGGCTGCTGACCAACATCGTGGTGATGCTGGCGCTGGCCTGGGCGCCCGGAGGCTGGGTGGTCTACGCCGGGCTGCCGCTGCTCGCCTTCGGGATCATCACCGGGCCGGCCATCAACGGCGAGATGTCCAAGCGCGTGGGCGAGGAGGCGCAGGGGCGGCTGCAGGGGGTCGTCGCCTCGATCAACGGGATCACGGCGATCCTGGCGCCGCTGCTGTTCACGGGGATCTTCAGGGCGGCGACGGCGGAGGGGGCGCCCGTCTGGATGCCGGGGGCCCCCTTCCTCGTCTCGGCGCTGCTGGTGGCGCTGGCGGCGCTGCCATTGGCGCGGGGGCTTCAGTCGAAGCGGTAGAACGCCTCGTAGATCGGCTGCAGCGTCTCTTCCCGGAAAAGGGAGCTCACCGAGGTGTCGTTGGCGACGTTCAGGATCGCCTGGGCGAGCATCGGCGCCACCGAGACGACGCGGATGTTGTCCGCCGCCTTGGCGCCGTCCTCGAGCGGGATCGAGTCGGTCACCACGAGGCTCTCGAGCGCGGAGCCCTTCACGCGGCTGACGGCGGGGTCGGAAAGGACGCCGTGCGAGATGTAGGCGTGGACGGCCTTGGCGCCGCGGTCCTTCAGGTGCTCGGCCGCCTTCACCAGGGTGCCGGCGGTGTCGCAGATGTCGTCGATGATGATGCAGACCTTGCCCTCGACGTCGCCGATCAGGGTCATCTCCTCGACCTCCCCGGGGCGGCCGCGGCGCTTGTCGACGATGGCGAGCGGCAGGTCGAGCCGCTTGGCGAGCTCGCGCGCGCGGGCGACCCCGCCGACGTCGGGCGAGACGACCATGAGGTCCTCCATCCGCTCCCGGAAATGGTGGCGGATGTCCATCGCGAACACCGGCGAGGCGTAGAGGTTGTCGACCGGCGAGTCGAAGAAGCCCTGGATCTGGCCCGAATGCAGATCCATCGTCAGAACACGGTCGACCCCGGCCTGGGTCATCAGGTTCGCCACCAGCTTGGCGCTGATCGGGGTGCGCGCGGCGGTGCGGCGGTCCTGCCGGGCGTAGCCGAAATAGGGCGTCACCGCGGTGACGCGCGCCGCCGAGGAGCGGCGGAGGGCGTCCGCGATGACCAGCAGCTCCATCAGGTTGTCGTTGGCCGGCTTGCAGGTGGACTGGATGATGAAGACGTCCTCGCCCCGGACGTTGTCGAAGATCTCGACGAAGATCTCCTTGTCGTTGAAGCGCTCCACCCGGGCGTCCGCGAGGCCCACCGGCAGGCCGCGAAAGACGCTCATCCGCCGCGCGATGGCCTCGGCCAGCGGCAGGTTGGAGTTGCCCGAGATGAGCTTGAGGTTGATGTCCGCCTTCATGGGCCCCTCCGCAGGTCCTCGCCGCGACGCGGGCTCCCCATAGACGCGCGCGGGCGGGGCGCCAAGGGGGACGCGCCGGCGCGGCGGGGCTTGCCTTCGGCGCAGGGGGCGCCACGGTGCCGCCCCGGACGCCGCGCCGCCGCAGGAGGATCCCCATGCGCATCCGCCATTACTTCACCGTCATGTCCCCCTTCACCTATCTCGCCGGCGATCGGTTGGAGCGGATCGCCGCGGCGCGCGGGGCCGAGATCGACCACCGGCCCGTCGATTTCGCCGCGATCTTCGCCGAGGTCGGGGGCCTGCCGGTGCACAAGCGCCACCGGTTCCGCCAGGAGTACCGCCTGCAGGAGCTGGAGCGACTGTCGCTGGCGACGGAATTGCCGCTGACCCTGCATCCCGCCCACTGGCCGGGGGATCCGACGCCCGCGGCGCTGGCGATCCTGCGCGCGAAATACGCGGGGGCCGACGTCGGCCCGCTCTCGCGCCGCATGATGCGGGGGGTCTGGGCGGAGGAGCGGGACCTGTCGGACGCCGGCGTGGTCAAGGAGATGCTGGAGGCGGAGGGGATCGATCCGATGCTGGCCGAGGGCGATCCGCCGGGCTTCGAGGCCGCCGCGGAGTACGCCAAGCTGACGGAGGAGGCGCTGGCCGACGGCGTGTTCGGCGCGCCCTTCTACGTCACCGAGGACGGTCAGCGGTTCTGGGGTCAGGACCGGCTCGCCCTGCTCGACGCCCATCTGGTCCGCGCGGGGGGCTGAGCCGTGCCCGAGATGGAGGTGAACGGACGGCGCGTGACCTGGCGCGAGCCCGAGACGGCCGGTCCCGGCGTGCCGGTCATGTTCGCTCATTGTTCCATGGCGCATTCGGGGCTTTGGAAGCCGATGCTGGCGGAGCTGGGGCCGGAGCGGCGGGCGGTCTCGGTCGACATGCCGGCGCATGGGGGATCGGAGCCGCCGCCCGAGGGGATGGGGCTGCAGAGGCACGCGCTCGACGCCTGCGAGGCGCTGGCGGAGCGGATGGTCGCGGCGCATGGCGGGCCGATCCATCTGGTCGGGCTGTCGCTCGGCGGGGCGGTGCTGGGGCGGCTGGCGCTGGCGCGGCCCGAGCTCGCGCGCTCGCTGACGCAGATCGAGCCGGTCTGGTTCTTCCTGCTCGGCGCCCAGGGCGAGACGGGCGCGGCGGCGGCGGAGACCGAGTTCAGCCGGACGCTTCTCGCCAAGGTCGAGGCCGGCGATCCGGACGGCGCCGCGGAGTTCTTCGTGGACAGCTGGGGCGCGCCCGGCGGCTACGAGTCGCTCGGGCCGGAAGGGCGGGCCTATGCGGCGCGCTGCGTCGAGCATCTCGCCAAGGACATGGACATGGTGCACGGCCAGCCGCCCGGCCAGCTGACGATCGAGGAGATCGCGCGGATGCGCCCGCCGCTGACGCTGATCGGCGGGGCCGAATCGCCGGCGTCGGCCGGCAAGGTGCTGGACGTGATCGAGGGCGCCGTTGCCGGCGCGCGGCGGGTGACGATCCCCGGGGCGGGGCATCTCTCGCCCGTCACGCACTGGCCGGAGGTGTTGGCGGTGCTGCGCGAGAGCTTCGAGGCCGCCGAGACCGGGGCCTGAGCGGCGTCGCGGGGGGGGGCGGCCCCTCGCGGCTGCGCCGCGTCGGCCCCGCCCTGATCCCCCCGCGCCGCCTTTTCCGGAGGTCCCTCGCCATGCCGCTGCCCGACGGTTTCCTGGACCGACCCTTCGCCCATCGCGGGCTGCACGACGCCGCGGCGGGCGTGCCGGAGAATTCGCTCGCCGCGCTGCGCGCGGCGATCGCGGAGGGCCATGGGGTCGAACTGGACCTGCAGCCTTCGGTCGAGGGCGAGGCGATGGTGTTCCATGACGACGACCTGGAGCGGCTGACGGGAGAGGCGGGGCCGGTCTCCGCCCGCCGGGCGGCGGATCTCGGGCGGCTCGGCCTGCTGGGCACGGCAGAGACGATCCCGACGCTGGAGGCGTTCCTCGCGGAGGTCGCGGGGCGCGTGCCGCTGCTGATCGAGCTGAAGTCGCAGCGCGATCCGGGGCCGCTGGCGGCCCGCGTCGCGGCGCTGCTGGCGGAGTATGACGGCCCGGCCGCGGTGATGAGCTTCGATCCGGCGATGCTGCATCCGCTGGCGCAGGCGCTGCCGGGCGTGCCGCGGGGGCTGGTCTCGATGGCCGACCGGGACGATATCGAGGGTCTGACGCCGGAGCGGCGGGCGGCGCTCGCGCGGCTGGAGGATCTGGAGGCGGTGGGCGGGAGCTTCGTCTCCTGTCGCTGGTCGGACCTGCCGGCGCCGGAGACCGAGGCGCTGCGGGCGCGGGGCGTGCCGGTGCTGTGCTGGACCGTCCGCTCGGCCGAGGACGCCGCCGCGGCCGCGCCCCATTCGGACCAGATCACCTTCGAGGGATTCCGGCCCGGAGGATGACCCCCGCCGGCCGGGCGGTTTGACGCGCGGCCCATCGCACCCATCTCGTGCGGGGACCTTGGAGCGGAGCGGAGAGCGGCCATGGACGGCGGCGACGCCCTGGAGATCTCGGTCATCGCCTCGCTCGACGAGGTCTCGGCGGAGGAGTGGGACCGCTGCGCCGATCCCGGCGCCGCGCCGGGCGCGCGGCCGCGCGATCCCTTCACGACGCATCGCTTCCTGAAGGCGCTCGAGGACTCGCGTTCGGTCGGGCGCGGCACGGGCTGGCAGCCGCGGCATCTCGTCGCCCGCCTCGGCGGGCGGGTGGTGGCGGCGATGCCGCTCTACGCCAAGGGACACAGCCAGGGGGAATACGTCTTCGATCACGCCTGGGCGCACGCCTACGAGCGCGCCGGCGGCGACTACTACCCGAAGCTGCAGGGCGCGGTGCCGTTCACCCCGGCGACCGGGCGGCGCTTCCTCGTCGGCCCCGACCTGCCGCGCGAGACCGGAATCGCGGCGCTGACGCAGGGCGCGGTGCAGGTCGCCGACCAGGCGGGCGTCAGTTCGCTGCACGTCACCTTCTGCGAGGACGAGGAGTGGGAGGCGGGCGGCGAGATGGGCCTGCTGCAGCGGACCGGCCAGCAGTTCCACTGGGTGAATCGCGGTTACGCGGATTTCGACGCCTTCCTCGCCTCGCTCTCGTCGCGCAAGCGCAAGACGATGCGCAGGGAGCGGGCCGAGGCGCAGGAGAACGTCGAGATCCGCGCGCTGACGGGCGGCGCGATCGAGCCGGAGCATTGGGAGTGGTTCTGGCGCTTCTACCAGGACACCGGCGCGCGGAAGTGGGGGCGGCCCTATCTGACGCGCGAGTTCTTCGACCGCGCGCACGAGGCGCTGCGCGACGACGCGCTGCTGGTGCTGGCGTATCGCGCCGGGCGGCCGGTGGCCGGGGCGCTGAACTTCATCGGGCGGGAGACGCTCTACGGGCGCTACTGGGGCTGCACGGAGCATCATCCCTGCCTGCATTTCGAGCTGTGCTACTACCAGGCCATCGAGTTCGCCATCGACGAGGGGCTGGCGCGGGTCGAGGCCGGCGCGCAGGGCGAGCACAAGCTCGCCCGCGGCTATCTGCCGGTGGAGACCCGATCGCTGCACTGGATCGCCGACGGGGGCTTCCGCCGAGCCGTGGAGGATTATCTGGAGGCGGAGCGGCGCATGGTGCGGGAGGAGAACGCGCTGCTGTCCGAGCACTCCCCCTTCCGCAAGGCCGACCTGACCGAGACACCGGAGGAGCACGACTGAATGGCGGAGAGACTGACCCCCGACGCCCGCGCCGCGGCGCTGGCCGAGCTCGACGGCTGGAGCCTGGCCGAAGGCCGCGAGGCGATCGTCAAGCGTTTCAAGTTCGACGACTTCGCCGCGGCCTTCGGCTTCATGGCCGGGGCCGCGCTGGCGGCGGAGAAGATGGACCACCACCCGGAATGGTCGAACGTCTACGACACGGTGGAGGTGACGCTGACCACGCATGACGCGGGCGGGGTGACGCCGCTCGACGTCGCGCTCGCGAAGCGGATGAACGCGCTCGCCGGCTGAGGCGGTCCGGGGCGCGGGGTTTCGCGCCCGGCCTCCGGCGCCGCGCCGGCCTCGCCGGGCGGCGCCTCGGCCGTTTGCGTCGCGGCGCGACGGCGCCGCGGCGGGCGGAGGGGGGGTCGATCCCCCCCTCCGCCCGCGCCCCCCTCAGAGGGCTTCGAGCATCGCGTCGCCGGTCGAGACCTTGGCTTCGCCGGGGCTCTCCTCGACGTTGAGGGCGGTCACCTTGCCGTCCTCGACCAGCATCGAATAGCGCTTGGAGCGGCCGATCAGGCCGACCGGCGGAGCGGAGAAGTCCATGCCGACGGCCTGGGTGAAGGCGCCCTCGGGGTCGGCGAGCATGTGGATGCCGGCCTCCATCGCGCCGGAGCTCTCGCCCCAGGCCTTCATCACGAAGGGATCGTTGACCGAGACGCAGGCGATGGCGTCGACGCCCTTGGCCTTGAGCGCCTCGGCGTTCTTCACGAAGCTCGGCAGATGGTTGAGCGAGCAGGTCGGGGTGTAGGCGCCGGGCACCGCGAAGAGCGCGACCTTGCGGCCGGAGAAGAGGTCCGTGGTGGACTTCGGTTCGGGGCCGTCGGGGCCGAGCACGATGAAGGTCGCGTCGGGCAGCGTCTGTCCCACCTCGATGGTCATGGTCTGGTCTCCCTCCTGAGGACGAGCGCGGGGGCTCCGGCCCGGACATAGCGCGGCGCGGGGCACGGCGCATCCCTCCGCCGCCGAATTCGAGGCGTCAGGGGAGGCGGAGCAGGCGCACCGCGGTCGCGCCCCAGCGGCGTTCGTCGAGCAGCTCCGCCCCGTCCGGCGGGACGACGGGGGCGCCGGCGTCCTCCTCCCAGACGACGAGCGCGCCGGAAGCGAGCCAGCCGCCCTCCCGCGCCGAGGCGAGCGCGGCTTCGCCGAGGCCGCGTCCGTATGGCGGATCGAGGAACACGAGGTCGTAGGCGTCGCCCCGGCAGGGGCCGAGCCTGGTCGCGTCCCGGCGGTACAGCTTCGCCTGGCCGGTCGCGCCGAGGCGCTCGACGTTCTCGCGGATCAGGGCGCGGGCGGCGGCGAGGTCGTCGACGAACTGGACGCGGGCGGCGCCGCGCGAGAGCGCCTCGAGCCCGAGGGCGCCGGAGCCGGCGAAGAGGTCGAGGACGCGGCGGCCCTCGGGCGGAGGCGGGTCGCCGAAGGGGCCGTGGGCGAGGAGGTTGAAGATCGCCTCGCGCACGCGGTCGGATGTCGGGCGGAGCGCGGCGGCGCCCCCGCCCTTGTCGCCGGGCGCGGCGAGGGGGCGGCCGCGCCAGCGTCCTCCGACGATCCTCATGCGGTGGCGTTCTGCCCCCGGCTCACGCTTGAGCGGGGGGGCAGGTCTTTGAAGTTCATGCAGTGTTCTGCTGTCCTGACGTGCGAGGGGCGCGCGCCGCGGTCTATGGGCCGCGGCCCGGCCCCGCAAACGGCCGCTCGCGCGGCCGCGGCGCGGCGGCGGCGGCCTCGAGGGCGCATCGCCGCCTCAGCCGACGTCGAAGATCCCCTCGACCTCGACGGCGACGCCGAAGGGGAGCCCGCCCATGCCGACCGCGCTGCGGGCGTGGGCGCCGATCGTCTCGCCGAACACCTCGACCATCAGGTCCGAGCAGCCGTTCACCACCTTGGGCTGGTCGCCGAAGTCGGGGGCGGAGTTGACGAAGCCGGTGAGCTTCACGACGCGGCGCACCCGCTCGAGGTCGCCGTCGCAGGCGGCCTTGACCTGCGCGATCAGGGCGAGCCCGCAGAGGCGCGCGGCCGCCACGCCGGCCTCGACCTCCATGTCGCGGCCGAGCTTGCCGACGACGAGGCCGTCGGGGCCGATCGGCACCTGGCCGGAGACGTAGAGAAGGCCGCCGGCGCGGACCGCGGGCACGTAGCTCGCGGCCGGCTTCGGGGGCGTCGGCAACGTCACGCCGAGTTCTGCGAGACGGGCCTCGATGCGTCCGGTCATGGGGGATCCTCCCTGTCTGTCGTCGGGGGCCGGCGTGCGCCTCACTCCTCCCGCATCGAGCGGGAGAAGTAGTCGGACAACGGCTTCACGAGGTAGTTGAGCGGCGTGCGCTCGTCGGTGCGGATGTAGGCCTCGACCGGCATGCCGGGCACGAGGGTCAGGCCCTCGAGCTTGCTCTCCTCGCCCGGCGCCAGCGCGATCTCGGCCTGATAGTAGGAGTAGCCGCGCTGTTCGTCGGTCAGCGCGTCGGCCGAGACCTTGACGACGATGCCGTCGATCTCCGGCGTGTTGCGCGCCGAGAAGGCGGAGAAGCGCAGCGTGGCGGGCTGGCCGATGTAGACCTGGTCGATGTTGATCGGCTCGACCTGCGCGGTGATCACGAATTCCGTGTCGGTCGGCACGATGTAGAGGATCGGCTCGCCCGGCTGGACCACCGACTGGCGGGCGAAGACGGTGCTGCCGAACACGGTCCCGGCGATGGGGGCGCGCACCTCCATGCGGTCGAGCCGCTCGCGCACCTGCACCAGCTGCTCGCGCACCTGGTTCTCCTGGTACTGGATGTCGCGCAGTTCCGAGATCGCCTGTTCCTGGCGCTGGGTGCGCGCCTGCAGGATCTGGATCTCGATCTCCGCCAGGCGGCCGCGGGCCTCGGCGATCGAGGCGACCAGTTCGCCGACGCGCCCGTCGAGCCGGGCGCGCTCGCGCTCCAGCGAGAGCACGCGGTTGAGCTGGGTGAGGCCCTGTTCGAGCAGGCGGCGCTGGCCTTCGAGCTCCCGGTCGATCAGGTCGATCTGGCGGTCGAGCGCGGAGATCTGCGCCTCGGCCCCCTCGATCTGCCGCTCGATCTGGCGCTGGCGTTCGCGGAGCTGGTCGACCTGCTCGACCGAGGCGCGGCTGCGGGTGTCGAACAGCGCCTCCTGCCCGCGGCGCATCAGATCGACGTCCGGATCCTCGGCCGCGCGGGCGAGCAGAGCCTCGTCCCAGCGGATCTCCTCGGCGCGGAACTGCTCCGCTTCTAGGCGGTTCCGGCGGGACACGAGCTCCCAGTACTGATCGTAGAGGATGGTCTCCTCCGAGCGCAGCAGCGTGTCGTCGAGGCGGAGCAGGACCTGGCCTGCATCGACGACGTCGCCGTCGCGGGCCAGGATGTCTCCCACGACGCCGCCGTCGGGATGCTCGACCACCTGCTGGCGGGTCTCGACCTCCACCCGGCCGGAGGCGATCACGGCGCCGGCGATGTTGGCGAAGGCGCCCCAGCCGACGAGGCCGCCGAGCAGGACCGCGACGCCGAGGAACCCGAGAAGCAGCGCCCGCGAGGCGGCGAAGCGCGCCTCCGGTTCGGGCGGGGGCGGCGGCGCGGAGCGCGCGGGCGGTGACGCGGGCGGCGCCGGCGGGCGTGCGTCGCCGGGCGCCGCGGGCGGCGGTGCGTCGGAGGTCCGGGCGGGCAAGGCGTCGGCCGGAGCGGCGCGGAGGGCCGGTCGGATCGCGCCGAGCGGGGAGGCGGCCGGCTCGGCCTCGGCCGTCGGAGCCGGGCCTCCGGAGGATCGGGGGGCGGTCGTCGCGGCGGGGCCGGGGGCGGCTTCGCGGCGGTGCGGCGGCGCCGGCGGGGCGGCGTCGGCGCGCGCGGCTCCGGTTCGAGGCGTGACCGGGCGCGCATCGGCCCCCGAGGGCGAGCCGGCATCGGCCGCGGGGGCCCCGGGTGCGGCCTCTGCGTCGACTGGCGCCGGGTCGGCGCGGGGAGCGGCGGGCTCCGGCGCCGGTCGGGCCGTCGCGGCGTCCGTCTCGGCGCGAGCCTGCGCCGCGGCCTCGGCGGCGGCGCGGCGGGCGGCCTCCTTCGCGGCGGCGGCGCGGGGCCGCGCCGGCGGGGCGTCGCCCGAAGCGGTGACGCCTGCGCTCGTCGTCTCCGCGGCGCGGGCGGAGACGGCGGGCGGCGCGACGAAGGCGCCGCGGCCGGGAGCGTCCTCCGCCGCGGACGGGGCGGAGGACGCGGCGGCGCTTCGGGCGCGGAGGCGCCGGCGCAGGGCCGCGATGGCCGGCGGGGGCGGCGCCTCGGCCGCCTCCGGCGCGGGGGCGAAGATGTTGTCGATCTCGGGCTCGCGCCGCGCGGCGTCGTCGCTCATCCGCCGTTCCTCACTCGCCGGCCGGCTGCGCGACCACCTGGGGGTAGTTGCGCAGGTGCTGGCGGAGGATCTCCTCCTTCGGGCCGAAGGCCTTCCGGACGCCGTCCTCCATCATCAGGATCATGTCGCACTGGGCGATGGCCGCGGGGCGGTGGGCCATGATCATCACCGCCTTGCCGCGGTCCTTCAGGTCCGCGATCGCGGCGTTGAGCGCGTCCGAGCCCGCCGCGTCGAGATTCGAGTTCGGCTCGTCCAGTATCACCAGCGCCGGATCGCCGTAGAGCGCGCGCGCCAGGCCGATGCGCTGGCGCTGGCCGCCCGAGAGCTTGCCGCCGCCGGCCGCCACGTCGAAGTCGTAGCCCCCCGGCAGGCCGAGGATCATCTCGTGCGCGCCGGCGCGCTGAGCGGCGAGGACCACGCCCTCGTCGTCGGGCTCGGGGTCCATGCGGGCGATGTTCTCGGCCACGGTTCCGTCGAAGAGGCCGATGTCCTGCGGCAGGTAGCCGACATGCCGGCCGAGCGCCTCGTCCGAGAACTGGTCGAGCGCGGCGCCGTCGAGGCGCACGGTGCCGGAGGCGGCGGGCCAGATGCCGGCGACGGCCTTGGCCAGGGTGGACTTGCCGGAGGCCGAAGGGCCGATCACGCCGAGGGCCTGCCCCGGTTCGAGCCGGAACGAGACCATGCGGATCGCCGGGGTCCGGTCGCCCGGCGCGACCACGGTGACCTGCTCGGCCTCCAGCAGCGAGCGGGGGGCGGGCAGGGCCGTCCGCGGCGCCTCCGGCGGGGTCTTGTCGAGGAGTTCGATCAGGCTCTTCCAGCCCTGCTGGGCGCGCTGCACGAGGGACCACTGGCCGATCGCCTGCTCGATCGGCGCCAGCGCGCGGCCCATCAGGATCGAGCCGGCGATCATCACGCCGGGCGTCACCTCGCCCCGGATGGCGAGCCAGGCGCCGAGGCCGAGCATCATCGACTGCAGGAAGAAGCGCAGGGTCTTGGAGGCGGTGGAGAAGATGCCGGTGCGGTCGGAGGCGGCGATGGTCTTCTCGAGGCTGCGTCCGCGCAGGCGGTTCCAGCGGCTCAGCACCGAGCGGCGCATGCCGAGGCCCTGCACCGTCTCGCCCTCGCGCCGGATCGCCTCGGTGAAGCCTTCGGACTGGGAGGAGGCCACGTTGGCGTCGAGCTGGAGATCCTTGGAGAGGCGCTGGTTGAGCCAGGTCAGGACGATCAGCAGCAGGCCGCCGGCGAGGGCGAGCACGCCGAGCATCCAGTGGAAGCTGAAGATCGCCAGCAGGAAGATCGGGGTCCAGGGCGCGTCGAAGAAGGCGAAGGGCGCGGGGCCCGAGAGCAGGCGCTGGATCGATTCGAGGTCGCGGAGGCCGGTGGCGGGCCGCGCCCGCTCGATCGGGGAGACGGAGCGGCGCAGGATCGCCTCGAACACGCGGTCGTCCAGGCGGGCCTGGAAGCGGGCGCCGGCGCGCGCCAGCACGCGGCCGCGGGCGTAGTCGAGGATGCCCATCATCAGGAAAAGGAAGGTGACGATGGCGACGAGGGCGACCAGCGTGGCCTCCGACCGGCTGGAGAGGACGCGGTCGTAGACCTGGAGCATGAAGATGGGCCCGGTGAGCATCAGGAGGTTCACGAAGAAGCTGAACACGCCCACGGACAGGAACAGGCGCCGCCCCTCCCGGAGCACGCCCCTAAGCTCCTCGCGTCCGGTCTCCGCCTTGCCACGCACGCCCGCGAACACTCCCCGGCCTCGGGGGGCTCGGCGAGCGCCCCTGCATCCGTGCCGCCTCATACGACAATCGCCCCCCGGCGCGCCAGTGCGCGCGCACGCTCCGCCGCCATCGTCTCCCCTGCGCCACAGGAGGGACGGACGGCGGGACGCAGGAGCCGCGCTCCGGGCGGGACGATTGCCGACTCGCCGCCGGGGGCCTATGTGCCGGGCGATCAATGGGGTCCTTCGTCCGGGGGTGTCGTTCATGCCGAAGCCGTTCCGCGGTCTCATCGCGTCGCTTCTGGTCGCGGCCCTCGCCGGTTGCGCCGCGCCGCCGGAGAGCGCGGGTTTCGCCTGGGATCCCTACGAAGAGACCAACCGCGAGATCCACGAGTTCAACAAGGGCTGGGACACGGTGCTGATCCGCCCGGCCTCGCAGTTCTATCAGGAGGTGACGCCCGGCGTGGTGCGGCTGCTCGTGGGCAACGGCCTCGACATGCTCGACCTTCCGGCGATCTTCGTGAACAACCTGCTGCAGGGCGAGCCGCTGGCGGCGCTCCGCACGGCGGGGCGGTTCTCGCTCAACGTCGTGCTCGGCGCGGGGCTGCTGGACCCGGCGACGGAGTTCGGGCTGCCGAAGGAGTCGACGGACCTGGGCGTCACCTTCTCGAAATGGGGTTTCGAGGAAGGGCCTTACGTGTCGCTGCCGCTGCTGGGGCCCGCGACGGCGCGCGACGGCGTCGGACGGGTGCTCGAGATCGCGCTCGACCCGTTCAACTTCCTCACCGGCGTGCCGGAGATCGAGCTGCTGGGGCCGGGAACGGCCTTCGTCGGCATCGTCGAACTGCGCGCCGAGAACGAAGACGTGATCGACCGGGCCTTCTACGAGACCGAGGACAGCTACGTCACCACCCGCAGCGGGTATCTTCAGTTCCGTCGCCGGCGGGTCGCGGGCGGCGTGACCGAGGAGCAGATCCCGGACGTGTTCGCCGAGTGACCCGCGCCGGCGAGCCGGCCCCCATCGGATACGGAGCTTCGCCATGACGATCGATCGACGCCGCATGCTTTCGCTGATCGTGGCCGCCGGGGCCGCGCTGACCGCCGCGGCACGTCCGGCGACGGCGGTCGAGCCGAAGGAGGCGGAGCGCTTCGTCGCGAACATCGCGGACGAGCTGACCCAGCTGGTGCGGTCGGATCTGGGCCCGCGGGAGCAGGCCGAGCGGTTCCGGGAGATCTTCGTGCGCGACGCGGCGCTCGAGCAGATCGAGCGCTTCGTGATGGGCGTGGCGTGGCGGGACATGTCGGAGGCGCAGAAGACGCGGTTCCGGGACGCCTTCCTGGACTACGTCGCCAACACCTACACCGACCTTCTGCTGGACTACGAGGGCCAGACGCTGGACGTGCGGGACAGCCGCGACTTCGGCGACAAGGGCGTTCTGGTCTTCGCCAAGGTCAGCGGCGACGGGCCGGTGAGCGAATGGCTGGTCTCCGACCGCGGCGGCGACGGGCCGAAGCTGGTCGACATCACCGCCGAGGGCGTTTCGCTGCTTCGCACCCAGCGTCAGGAGTTCGCGGCGATGCTGGAGAAGCGCAACGGCGACATCGACGATTTCATCAGCGATCTGGCCGAGGCCTCCGGCGCGCCGAAGGCCTCGAGCTCGGGCTGAGGCGCGGCCTCTTTCACCGCCTCCGGCGGGCGGCTAGGCTCCGGCCGGCGACGCCCGACGAGGAGCTGCGATGAAGGCCGTCTACGATCCGCGCCAGAGCGCGCACGACCCGCGGTTCTTCCTCGTGGCCGGGGCCGCGCGGCCGAGCCCGGAGCAGCCGGAGAGGGCCGAGCGCCTGCGCGCCGGGGCGGAGGCCGCGGGCTGCGAGGTGATCCTGCCGGCCGATTACGGGCGCGGGCCGCTCGCCGCGGTGCACACGGCGGAATATCTCGAGTTCCTGGAGACGATCCACGCCCGCTGGAGCGCGGTGGAGGGCGCGGGGCCGGAGGTGGTGCCGAACGTGCATCCCGACCGGCGCGCGGCGTCGTATCCGAGCTCGCCCACCGGCCTCGCCGGCTGGCATCAGGCGGACACCGCCTGCCCGATCGGGCCGCGCACCTGGGAGAGCGCCTACTGGGCGGCGCAGACGGCGCTGAGCGGGGCGGAGCTGATCCTCGAGGGCGAGCGGGAGGCCTATGCCCTCTGCCGACCGCCGGGGCATCACGCGCTGGCGGACATGGCGGGGGGATTCTGCTTTCTCAACAGCACCGCCGCGGCGGCGGCGCGGCTGGCCGCGGCGGGGCGGCGGCCGGCGATCCTCGACGTCGACGTGCATCACGGCAACGGCACGCAGGGGATCTTCTACGCCCGCGGCGACGTGCTGACGGTCTCGATCCACGCCGATCCGGCGGCGTTCTACCCGTTCTTCTGGGGCCACGCGCAGGAGCGCGGCGTCGGCGCGGGGGAGGGGGCGAACCTGAACCTGCCGCTGCCGCGCGGCACCGGCGACGCGGGCTGGATGGAGGCGCTTGCGCCGGCGCTGACGCGGATCCGGGCCTGGGGCGCGGACGTGCTGGTGGTGGCGCTGGGCCTCGACGCCTTCGAGGGCGATCCGCTGAAGTTCCTCGCGGTGACGACGGAGGGGTTCGGGCGCATCGGCGCGGAGATCGCGGGCCTCGGCCTGCCGACGCTGCTGGTGCAGGAGGGGGGGTATCTCTCGGACGAGCTGGGCGGGAACCTCACGCGCTTCCTGACCGGCTTCGAGGGCGCCCGCTGACGGAGGCTTGATCCAGCGCAAGGACGGCGGCGCGGCGGCGGGTCAGCCTCCGGGCCGAAACGAGGGGCGACCGCCGGGGCGGCGGCGCCGAGGACAGGGGAGGATGACCCGCATGGCCATCAAGACCATCGCCGCGTTCCTGGACGGATCGGAGGCGTCGGAGGCGCGGCTCGGCCACGCCATCGCCATCGCCGAGGCGACGGGGGCGCATCTGGTCGCCGTCGCGCTGGCGCGGCAGATCGACATCGGCGTCTACGCGGTGCCGGGCGCGGAGATGGCGGTGGACCTCAGCCAGATCGACGAAAGCCGGGCGCGCGCCAAGGCGCTGGCCGAGGCGGCGGAGACGCGCATCGAGCGGGCCGGCATCTCGGGCGAGACGCGCTGGACCTCGGCCATCGCGGCGGGGATCGAGGACACGGCGGCGCGCGGGGCGCGGCACGCCGATCTCTCGATCTGCGGGCCGGCGGGGGGCGACGGGCCGGAGGAGGAGACCGCGGAGGCCGCGCTGGAGGGCGCGCTGTTCTCCGGCGGCCGCCCGGTGCTGATCATGCCGCGGGACTGGAAGGGCGAGACCTTCGCCAGGCGCATCATGGTGTGCTGGGATGCGAGCCGGGTCGCCGCGCGCGCGATCGGCGACGCGCTGCCGCTGATGGCGGCGGCGGAGAAGGTGAGCGTGACCATCGTCGACCCGACGCCCGGCGAGGGCGGCTTCGGCGAGGAGCCGGGCGCCGACATCGCCGCGATGATCGCGCGGCACGGGGCGAAGGTGACGGTGGACCGTCTGCCCTCGGCCGGCGCCTCGACCGCCGAGCGGCTGGGCCAGGCGGCCTCGGACGGCGGCTACGACATGATGGTGATGGGCGGCTACGGCCACTCGCGGCTGCGCGAGGCGATCTTCTCGGGCGTCAGCCGGCAGCTGTTCGAGGAGCCGCCGGTGCCGGTGTTCACCGCGCACTGATCGCGGGCGCTGCGGACCGCGAAGAGGCCCCGGAGGACGTCTCCGGGGCCTTTCCCATGGCGTCGGCGGGTCAGACGGCGGCGGAGTGCCGGGCCTTGCCCCGGTCGAGATAGGCGTCGAAGGCGGCGGCCGCGACGCGGGCGAGGCTGCGGGCCTTCGGGGCGAGCGTCACCCTGCCGGCCTCGACGCGCGCGAGGCCGTCCTCGACCATCGGGGCGAGACGGGCGAGGGCGTCCTCGGCCCAGTCCGCGGGCGCGCCGAAGCGGCGGGCGGCGGCGCCGAGGTCGACGGCGAAGTCGCACATCAGCCGCTCGATCACGAAGGCGCGGAGCTTGTCGTCCTCGCTCAGCACGAGGCCCTTGGCGACGGGGAGGCGGCCTTCCATCACGGCGCGGGACCAGGCGCCCGTCTCGGCGACGTTCTGCATCCAACCCTGCGGCGTGCGGCCGATGGAGGTGGCGCCGAAGGGGATCAGGGTCTCGGTCGCGTCGGTGGTGTAGCCTTGGAAGTTGCGGCGCAGGCGTCCCGCGCGCCAGGCGACGGCCATCGGGTCGTCCGGCAGGGCGAAATGGTCGAGGCCGATGGGGAGGTAGCCCATCGCGGCGAGCTCCTCGGCCGCGGCCTCGGCCTGGGCGGCGCGTTCGTCGGGACCGGGCAGCGCGTCCTCGGGGATCATGCGCTGGTTCTTCGCCATCCAGGGGACGTGGGCGTAGCCGAAGAGGGCGATGCGGCCCGGCCCCATGTCCGCGGCGAGGCGCACGGTGCGCACGAGGCTTTCGACGGTCTGGTGCGGCAGGCCGTAGATCAGGTCGAAGTTGATCTCGGAGACGCCGGCGTTGCGGAGGCGCCCGACGGCCTCGGCGACCATCTCCGGCGGCTGCACGCGGTTGATGGCGAGCTGCACGCGGGGGTCGAACTCCTGCACGCCGAAGCTGGCGCGGGTGAAGCCGAGGGCGCCGACGGTCTCGGCCATCTCCGCCGTGAGGGTGCGGGGATCCGATTCGAGGGCGAGTTCGGCGCCCGGCGCGAACTCGAAGCGTCGCGCCAGCGCCTCCATGGTGGCCACGAGGTCCTCGGGCGAGAGCGCGGTGGGCGTGCCGCCGCCCCAGTGCAGGTGCGAGACCGGCAGCCGGTCCGGCAGGGCCTGGGCGACGAGGTCGATCTCGCGCCGCAGCGTCTCGGCGTAGGCGGCGACGGGCTCGTATTTCGCGGCGAGCTTCATGTTGCAGCCGCAGTACCAGCACATCTGCCGGCAGAACGGGACGTGCAGATAGAGCGAGACCGGCGCGTCAGGGTCGAGCGCGCGCCACCAGTCGCGCACGGTCTGTTCGGAGAACTGCGTCTCGAAATGCGGCGCGGTGGGGTAGCTGGTATAGCGCGGCACGGCGCGGGCGGCGTGGCGGGCGAGGACGGGGTCGGCGGTCATGCGGACTCCTTGCCGGGGTCTCCGGCATGGGCGTGGCCGGCGGGGACGCCGGCGGGGGTGATCTCGAAGCGGCAATGCAGGGCGCCGCGCGCGCAGCAGGCGGGGTGCGCGACCTGCGTGCGGGCGTCGACGAGGGTTCGGAAGAGACGTTCGAACACGGCGACGTGCCAGGGGCAGCCGGGGGTGGCGAGCGGGTTGTCGAGGATCTCGATCCGCGCGCGGCGTCCGTCCCAGGCCGCAGCCA
>Ga0102943_1000516_pt1 | contig 25814 bp, 23 predicted proteins | sample SalPonC_black_MG_FD_78174 | JGI IMG/M metagenome (GOLD analysis project Ga0102943, IMG submission 78174) | Salt pond soil microbial communities from South San Francisco under conditions of wetland restoration - Salt Pond MetaG... | ecosystem: Environmental > Aquatic > Marine > Intertidal zone >...
ATCCGTCCCGCCCAAATAATTTAAATCGATATGCCTACATCGAAAATAATCCATTAGTCGGCACCGATCCGAGTGGACTCACTGCTGAATTCACGAATGCATTTAGATTAACCGAAGCGAACATCACCTTTGCACTCACTGAAACTGAAAGCAGTCGGGCGCTTGCTCAGAGCTTGTTTAATGAAAACCGGATTTTAGATATCACGACTGAATCTTTAGCACTTGGCACAACGTCCTATGGTTTGGACACAATCCATGAAGTGAATCAGCGCTATTTGTAATATGACGTAGATGCTATGTCACGTGCCATTCAACTTGGAGATTCCCGATACAATCAAGTCATCAGCAATTTCAAACGGGACGGTTTGACGATGCGACTGTTGAGAGAAACAGGTGGTGGGCGCTCACAACTTGAGTCCCTATCCGCCCGAGGTGCCATTAGAAAAAAGCTCGTTAGACCGCTTGACACCCACCCCGATGTATTCTAACGGGGTTCGCGGTTTTTTTTTCATCCGGCATGGTAAGGGTGATTCGCAATCAAGTCGTTTAGCAACCGGAACTAGCCCTTGACTCTATTTGCGACTGCAGCACAATGGGTACTAGTAATGGTCATCCATGGCGGCCGACTGGATAAAAACTACACACCCTCACCGACCTTGCGCACAAAAATATCGTGCAGTGAAGGATGTGCTAATTCAAAGTGCGTGACAGCGCCTCGCTCCAACAATGTTTTGAGTAACACCTGAGGGGAGTCCTGGTAGCTGACTTCGAACAAACGCCCAATTTCATTGATACTCTCAACACCAGGGATACCCTCGATCTGTTCACGCCGCCCTGAAAATCCCAAATGAATTTTATCTTGGCCATACTCTTCACGAATCGATCGAATCGAGCCATCCAAAACCTTGTGCCCCCGATCCACCATGACCACACAGTCACACAATCTTTCAGCCACCGCCATATCATGCGTTGATAAAACAATGGTCACACCCGATGCACGTAACTCGTGAATCACGCGATTGAGTAAGTCTAAGTTCACTGGATCCAGACCAGAGAACGGTTCGTCGAGAATGATTAGGCGCGGCTTAAAAATAACTGCCGAAATAAACTGGATCTTCTGAGCCATGCCTTTCGACAGTTGCTCTATCCGCATGTGCTTGCAGTCTGACAGCCCCATTCGCGCTAACCAGGCATCAATAGATGCGTCGATGGCGCTTCCCTGCATGCCTTTTAAATGGGCAAAATATTTCAGTTGAGCACCGACCTTCATTTTTCGATAGAGCCCTCGCTCTTCCGGCAAGTACCCAATCCGATCATTCGCTGCCCTCATCCCGATCTGCCCCAATGTCCAGACCTCCCCCTGGTCGGGCTGATAGATATTTAAAATCAGCCTTAAGGTTGTTGTCTTGCCCGATCCATTCGGTCCAATCAGTCCGAAAATCGCGTCTTGCGGAATTTCTAATGATAGGTTTTCTAAAGCGACGCGTTTGCCAAAGCATTTGCGCACATCTTTGATCAACACTGCAGGCTCTGCCATAAATCACAAACGTATGCGCCAAGTTTACCAACAGCAAGCGAGAAACAAGATGTGGACAGGTCCGTCTACAGGAGTGATCCGGCAATTCCCTCAGCTAAAGGTATACATAAGCACAATTTTATACGTTAACGATACGAGATAAACATTTTGACCAATCGTTCCCACATTATAAGTCTGTATAAAATCATGATGTGGTTTCGCTATAAACTTTACCAACTTTGTCTTTTTTTGAAACGCGATCACAAATATACTTTGCAGATGCGTTCAGTCGAGCATGAGCGAAGTATACAACTGCGCAACAATCTCAATTACTTGAAAAAGTAGGTCCGTGCACCAGTAGGACTTGGCGGTTTACTCATTTACTGAAGATTGAGGTTGAAAACGCGCATACCCACCCAAAACCACTTCGCTTTGCTCTAAGGGTTAAGGGTAAAGAGTAGTGGCTTTCGTTTGCAAAATTGACAACTTTTTGCTCGCTATTTTTTAAACCACTGATGAACACTGATACCAGAATCTCATTAAAGAGTGCATTCTCATTCCTGTTTTATTTATTATTTAATATGATTTTAAATTATTTTTTAATTTTTTATTTTTCCTCTGCTTATCGATTACGTTTGAACCTCTCTGTTTTTAGACAAAGGGTAACTGAGTATTTACAAAATGTATTTACTATAATTTAATCATTTACACGATTCCAGCCGTTTCAGAACCACGATATATATTTTCAACAAACTGGTCGATGTGGGTGCGCTGCGTCAATGGATTAAAAAAGACAGCCTTTTCCCCAGGAAAATATTGATAACGGCCTTTTTCGTCGTAGGTCGTGTGGGCGATGGACTCTACCCAGTTCGTGTACAGTCCGACCTTCCCTCGATTGAGAAATACTTTGCGGTGCCAGAGAGAATTACTGTTGAAGCGTTGCCGATAATCGTCGTCATCTTTCAAGTGATACTCGTATGCAAACTCGTCTTCACAATTCGTCACTGTAAATGGATAGATACGAAATACGACACTGGGCCCTTGGTTACGCGTGGTCAGCACTTTCACATTTGGCAACTGGGCCAAACGATAGCGGAAGTAGTTTGCATTCTGTAAACCTGCAGCGATTAGCGCCTGGTAACCGACCTTACCGATATACTTCAATGCGGCATAGGCACCGAACACACCTGTGCTTCCGCGCGAACATTCGATCGTAGCCTGCAAGTGAGTATGCCCTTGAGTGTCTTTTTCAAAATAGGAAAAATTTTCAGGATCGTTTTCCATGGTTAACAAATCCTCCCTGCTTTTAATCATCACCAAACTAGATGTATACGGCACAAATCCCCATTTCTGGAAATCAACCGTGAAAGAATCCGCGTATTTAAGTTCTTTGAACAAAGCAGCATTTTTTTGTAATCCTGCCAATGTAATGGCGTTGATATTGAGGGGGTTGTTCTCAAAGTCATAATCCAGAAAAAATGTCATCGGCCATCCCACTGCCGAATCGATGTGGATGTGTGGTTTAACCTTAATATCAAAATGCTCACAAAGCCGATTGCGCAGATCGTAAACTGGTTTGACACGATCCACTCCAAAGGTATCAGTGGTTCCCATCGTCAACATGATGCAAGGCACGACACACTTCAGTTGAAAACATGACCGCAACTGACTTTCCAAATCGTCCAGATCCATGTCGTTCGTGTCCGTAATTTTAATCCGAATGGTCTTTTTGCGGATATTGACGCCCAACAACGACAAATTGGTCGTATTGGAATAATGTCCCCCCTGTGAATTGATGATACGATAGTCGTGGGTGTAATCCATGCCGTAAAGACGCGCTTCGGGGAGTGCCTTGCGAATACCCATCAGATAGCCGTACAAATTACAAAATGTGCCGCCTTGCGTAAAAATTCCGGTTGCGGTTGCGGTGTCGTAACCGACTAAGGAAGCTATTTGACGGATCACACAGTTTTCCAGGTCCGTGGCCATACCGGAATATTCCTGATGCACCAGGTTCGCATTGGCGATGGCACCTAACATCGTGCCGTATATCGCGGGATCAGAAGGCAAACATACAACATTCTCAACCGAACCTGGGTTTTCCCAGTCCTTGGACAAAGCCGCGACAAAACTTAACAATTCGTCGGACTTTCCGTCTGGAGCGGTCGGTTGTTGCGGAATAGACGCACTGCTACTCAACTGTTCCAACAACCGATGTGCATCTGGGTAGTGACGCATACGCTCCTCGGGAGCCAAATTCAACCGGCGAAAATCAATCACCCGTTGGAAGCCAGGAGATGCGAATTCGGGCCATAATTCAGGATTACGAGAAAAGTAGTGAGCGATAAGTTCCGTCAGCCGCGCCGAAAATGGGGGGGGCAACTCATTGTCTTCCGCACTACCGCGATAGATTTTTCGATACCGTTGATGCATGGCGCCTTCTCCAAAGAAATTACTCCAGAAACACACTGGAGTCAAGTGTGGCAACCATGATTTGTGATGAGCTTTAGTACAACCAAATCTCCTATGCTGAGCCTAGAATGTCAACAACTCAACGAGCAGGTTAAATTGAAAATCATCTTCGCGACGGGTGCCATTGCGATGCGCTATTTGAAATTCGATATCCCACGAATTGCTGACGCGGGTCTTCCAGGCATAAATTTGCTCGGTTACTTGGCCCAAATCCGTGTCCACGTGAACTTCGCCGCGAACGGAGTTGCGTTCATTCAATCGCCGCGTGGCTCCCACCACATACTGATTGATTTCTTGGAGTAAGGCTGGCCTGTCAAAGGAATCTACGAACGGCGTCTGTTTTACGTAGTCGTTGCCCACATACAATGACCATACCTCACCATCGACCACACTCAAGCGAGTGCGCAATTCGCGCAAAGTTAAAAATTCAGGGTCGACCCGTGAAAAGCTATGGAACTTCAACCAATAAGCAGGTTGTGCAGTCACGTATGTGTAAAGATCGGAAAAGTCGTTTTGTCCTGTTCGCGCTGAAAAGCGATAATCTTGAAAGAGGTCCACCGTCAACAAATCAATCGAACCGTATTCGGGATGCCGGGTTTGCAATAAGTTTTCCAGCCCCAGTCGCACCGTACTCGATTCGTGCAAATCATCGATGTTGCGTTTGTCTCCCAAGTCGATGGGCAACAGATAACTGTCAAACCCTGCTAACCTGTCTATCTTGGGAATGATATTCGTGCCATTCTCAGCCTCTGGAATATAACGATACTGGACACTTGGTTGCAAAATATGGCGCAGCCCGTCAATGTTCCAAAAATCATTTTTGTAGTTCCAAACACCGTGTATCCTGGCCTCCAAATCCATACCGACCTGTCCCAACAAACGGGTGTAGTCGCTGCGATCGGTCAGTGGGTCCGTGTAGTGGGTGAGCTGCACTCCGGCAACTGGCACCGCAACCAGCCAGGAAGTGAGCTGGGTTGGCCGGTTGATCCCATAGTAGACATGAATACGCCCCGTATCTCGTTTGGCAAACGTGCCACTTGGGTCCCGCTCGATCAATTGTGCTGCACTCGCACTGGCTCGACCGTATATACCCGTGTCAAACCACTCGATCGGCATCCAATCCAAACGCACCTCGGGCAAACGCTGGGCAATATCTTGAAAGTCATTTGGCTGGATACGGGTGAACCCAGAAACCAAATAGCGTTCCCCGCGATAGACCGCTTCAAAGAATGAATCGGGCTGTTGATTTTGGTCGAAGAGATTTTCACGAAAATCGCGGGTAACCTCGGAATCACTCCACCAACTGAGCTTGCCGACTAAATCAATGCTGTCATGAATCTCCTGTCGATGCTGCCACTCAGTGTAGAACCGAAAACGGTCGATCTGCTTGCCCCAAATATCCCTGCCGCGCTCGCTGACGTCTCCAGTATCATGCATAAATCCTGTATCCAACGCACCCGCATAATAACTGCCCGCATCCTCGATTCTGCGATACTCCATAACCGGCCCGGCCAATACGCCGCGTTTGCTGTATACATCTACATTCAGACCGTACACATCCCCAGGGTTCCGACGATACCCCACTCGTGACCTTGCATACGCACCCAAGTTTTTCCGGTAACCCACTGCTGAACCCAACCGCAAGGGACCGCCAGACTCCACGCTTTGTGTATACGCATCGATGCTCAGCAGCGGTAACCCTGCGATACGAATCACTGCATCGTTTGCAGTCACCTCGTTACCGTTTACAATCGAGATACTCCTGGCGGTTAAACTCGGCCCCCAAATGTCTGGCTCACCATAATATAGAGTGGCATTTTCAATCAGGATTCGATTTGGCTCCCCCGCCAACTTCTCGCCCTCAATGTAAAACGGCTTATGCCCAAACCGCAAATCAGAGAGTTCATAACCCCGGTCCCGGTAATTGTAACGCATTTCTCGCCCCAACAGCAGACTGGCCTCCTTGGATATCCGCACTTCACCGGGAGCTTTGACATCAAATGTTCGTTGGTTAACCGTGAGCTGCTCCGTTTCCAAAAAAAGATCGGCGTGCGAAAGCTCTACCCGTCCCTCCGCCAAAAGTTCTTTTTTTTCAGTATCAAATTCTTGCGAATCAGAGGTTAGGGTCGGTGGAGTTACTTGGGCGTAAATTGGTAGACTGATGCACAACAGCACACCCCATTTAAGATTGGAATTCGCGTAAAACACGTCGCCAACATGAGCAGTGATGCGGTATTCGACAAGCCGAAAATACAGCCCAAACATATGCACTATCAGACATACAGCCACCTCAAATGGTAAAAAGGGATGGTTAAAATGCGAGCCGGGAACAGGCTGCGTCTCTGCCACATGTAAATTTAATTCATATTTTATAACTTTTATTAATTTATTAATGATAGTGAAATGTCCTGAAAAAAGCCTGATTCACAGATCTCAATCAATTAGATTTGCTTATTAAAATTTTCATTGATATTAATTTTATTTTTGCCTATATTCACGTTGTTGATTTGTTTTAGTCAAACTATCTGAGTTGTATTCAATTTTACTATGGACCTGAAAACCAATTACTTAGGAACCACTCTTCCCCACCCGATCATTGCTGGAGCGTCTCCCCTGGGCAGTGAAGTCGATACGGTTCGTCAACTGGAAGATGCTGGAATCGCTGCAATCGTGCTCCCCTCTTTATTCGAGGAACAAATTATCGACCATCAAATCGGTTGGGAAAAATACGTGTGTGGCTACTCAAATGGATTTGGAGGCTCGGTATCCTCAGCATCCAAGGTCGACGAAAAGCTCGTTGCCCCCGAAGACTACCTCGAACACATTCAAAGATTAAAAAGCAGCGTAAACATCCCGCTAATTGCTTCGCTCAACGGAATTCATCCGGGCGGCTGGGAAGAATATGCTGAGCAGTTCGAAGAGGCTGGCGCGGATGCGATTGAACTCAACCTTTATGTTCCGCCAAGAGATCAACACGAAAGTGCGTCACAACTCGAAAAACGGATGCTGGAAATCATTCAATCGGTGCGTGAGGCGACGACTTTGCACGTCGCGGTGAAACTTACACCTGCTTACACATCGCTCAATCACTTTGCGCAGCGGGCCCACAAAGCCGGGGCCGATGCCTTGGTGGTGTTTAACCGTTACTACCTTCCAGATTTTGATGTAAACAACCTTACCGTTGAACCCAAGCTCACCCTTTCCAATTCGCACGAATTGCTTCTGCGTCTACACACCTTGACGATGCTGCACGGACGCTTGCCGATTGAACTAGCCCTCACCGGTGGTGCCCACACTGCCAAAGATATTCTCAAGGGCATCCTGGCCGGTGCAGACTGCATTCAATTGGTTTCAGCCATCCTCAAGCATGGAGTCGGGATAATCCCGAAACTGCTGCAAGACTTGTGTGAACTCATGGAAGAACTTGATTATGAATCTATCCAACATATTAAAGGCTCGATGAGCACCCAGCATGTCGCCGACCCTGCAGCCATAGAACGTGCAAACTATATCAATATTATTCGCTCTAGTTGGAACGGGTAAGAGCGTTGTGTAAGGTTTTAGCCCGGCTGCCATCACCAGCTGAATTAAAGTCGGCCAGGGTTACGTACATTTTGGGAGTGCGGTGGCACGACGCGGCTTTGATTTAGCCGCGACAGGTGCCTGCTCTTTACCCATAAGTCATAAACATATTTGCAACGCATTACCTGCACATACAGCAGTGTTGAGTTGCTGACCGTATATCTCTCAAAAACACCAGGGGCTAAAGTTGGACGCTCTTTTATTGCCGATCCATTTGAGAGTTGCTACACAAGCCGCCTCAAAGTATATATCGCAAGCTTATGGCAGACGAAAACCAATCAAACGACTCACCCCCTAAACGCACCCTCAACCTGCAAACCATCAGCCAAAACGTGCTCAGCACCCTGCAACGGCATTACGATATTCTGGCATTCAACCTCGCGAGTAGAAGCACCAACACCCACCAGGCGTACGTTGAAAAAGTGCAACATTCCAAACTCCTCCCCTTTCCTCAAGCACACATGAATTTTGAGCAAATCGAAGCATTTAGCTACGATTTCCTACAGCACCACTTTATTAATGACATGTTGCACATTTCAGTAGCCTGCATGGATAACTGTTTTTTGTTGTGCAATTTAATCGCCCATAAAAAAGAGCTCGATGCGGATCCCACAACCACCCATCAAAATGTCCAGGCCGCACAACAATCCTTTATTCGCCTGCCATTACACGAAAAATTTTCCACTTATGAAACAGACTTTGGCTACATAACCGATTATGAAGACATGCTCATCTGCCTGGGACAGTGCCTACAATGCATCGCGCAAAAAAACGGCATTGTCGGGGAAGAGCACCTCAAAGAGGGCGTTTTCCGATTCGAACTGAAAAAACTTAAAGACGATGCCGAACAGGGTATCCCCGCCGAAAAACAACTCGAAACAATTGAAAAAGTATTCAAGTTGAACGATCGCATACGCTTTGCTGAAGAAGAACTGCAATACATTACAGTCACGCTGACGGCCTTCTTTCACGAGCTTTTTCAGTTCGTCCATAACTATGCACAAAATCAGCAAGCACCTTGAAGATTTGTCTACGCGTTTGCCAGGATAAACCAAAGTGGCAGGGGCGGCAGGACTCGAACCTGCGACCAATGGTTTAGAAAACCACTGCTCTATCCACTGAGCTACGCCCCCAAGATACATGTGGACTCTACATGTAACACAGCCTGAAAATTAGGAACGACTCAACAATTAAGCAAGCAAATACATAGAAGCCATTCAGTGCAGTCGAAACAAATGTTGACACTCGCATCTCCACAATTCGATCCATCCCATTACCACTTGCAATTCAAAAATTTCCTCCAACTGTATTCATTAAATATGAAATTCTTAAAAAAATTCTTTGATACAGCTTCTACAAACGCAAACCAACCAGTGCCCTTACAGGACCATCAACAACAGGCTTTCTTGTATATTGTCACTGACTTTGAAATGAAGCACGGCATCAATCTTGAAGAAAATGCAGCAGCATCGGCAATGCTGAAAAAAGAGATTGTCAAATTCGACCGTGAGCTTCGAGAAGGCAAAGCTGTTCACATACGCTTACCTTACATCTCTGCTACCGACAAAGGCCCGGTCGATCTGGATGTGGTCTACTCGCCAGACTTCAAAACAGGCTAAATGTTTCAGCTGCCTGCGGCAAACACCCGCCCCATAGCACGACTACTTCTTACAAAAAGATACACTCTGTGTAAACGCAGCCAGAGCCTCTAAATGCGGTGCGTGCCCTGCTCCCTCAATTATCACGTGTTCGGCAACCGGCATGCACTGCTGCATCTGCCGAGCAATCTGATTAAATTTTTCGTCCTCAGAACCAGTGACCAGTTGAGTTTTAACATCGATGGTCTTTAATGCATCCCAAAGCGGCGGCAGAACCCCGGTTCCGAGTCCGCGTAGACTGTGAGCAAGGCCCAGCGGATGGTTGCGCAATCGTCGCTCCACCATCCCTCGGCGAATACACGCCGGAATATTTTTTTGCGTCGTGATCAGCGGGCCCGCCTGCCACTTTTCGTGAAATCTGTCCACGCCCTGCTCGAGGATAAACTGTGCAAGGCGCTCATCCTGCAAACACCTTTCCCTGCGCGCTTCAGCATCCGCTAAACCTGGACTGGAACTGACCAAAATAAGCCGTTCCACACGCTCTGGATAACGGTGTGCATAATGCAGCGCAATCCGCCCGCCCATGGAATATCCAAGCAAGCATAAACGACGCCTCCCCTCCTTTGCCAACACAGTATTTACACTCTCGATACACGCATCCAAACCATAATGCGCCAAATGGTTGCCACAGTAGCTGGCTCCATGCCCCGGCAAATCTATAGCCCATCCATCTGCCACAACCTGCAGAGCCGCCATCACTGGCGCAAAATCTAAACCGCTACCCGTAAAACCGTGCAATGCGATCAAAGGCGCAGCCCCTTCGACCATTTGACCTGTGCGGTGCCAGCGGGTGATGTTGATGGGACCATGAGCCCCTTCGACGATAAAGGATATCTCATTCATAACGCGGCAAGATCACCACATCCTCAGGTACGACCCACACCTGCAGTGCATTGCCATTACTTCCTGTCAGGTAACGCGGATTGGCTTCGGAAACTTTTAATACATGCTCCCCTACACGCACTGCATAGCGGGCAAATTCGCCAAAAAACGCCACGTCTTCTATCGTCCCAGTTACTGAGTTTTCCTCTGCCGGGTATAGATCCAAATGCCAGCATTCAGGACGTATCGCCAGCATCACTGCATCGCCTTCGCCCAAGCCCAGTGCAGTGCCAACATGCCCTTTAAATGTGCCCAACGCTGTTTCGACCAGCCCCTCACTCGCACCTTCAAACAATAGTTTTCCGGGCAAAAAATTATTTTCTCCCAAAAAACCGGCAACGCGCAGCGAAGCAGGTCGCCGGTAAACCTCAGCAGGTGTACCGACCTGTTGAATGCACCCATCTATCAACACGGCAGCCCTGTCGGCCATCCCCATTCCCTCGTGCTGGTCTTGAGTGATAAATAAAACCGCCAGTCCGCGCTCTCTGCACAGCTTGCGCATCAACGCCCGCAGTTCGATCCGCTGGGCAGCATCCAAATGAGCAAACGGCTCATCCAACAACAAACACCGCGCGCCGCTGACGATCGCGCGTGCAATCGAGGCCCGCTGCTGATGCCCACTACTGAGTTCACGCGGCTTCTTCCGCGCAAATTCAGCCATCCCCACAGCCTGTAGCGCTGCCATTGCCCGGTCCTGAGTGTCTCGATGCAACCCATTTGATGGCTGTAGTCCAAGCTGCACACTCTGCAAAATTGTCATGTGCGGCCACAGCGCATCCTTTTGAAAAACAGCACCCACCCGACGCTCAGAAGGCTTCCAATGCGTCACTTCATCCTCTCCGATAAAAATGGCCCCCGCATCGGGCTTTTCGAAACCGACAATACTGCGCAGGACAAAGGTTTTTCCTGAACCACTTGGCCCCAGCAACGACAGCAGTTCTCCGGCCTCAATGTCCAGATTGACCGATTCCAGTAGATAGCGCTCCCCCGTGTGCTTTTGCAGATGACGAATCTTGAGTAAAGGCATAGGCATCACACTAGAAACAAAAGTCGTCGGCCAAAAGCTTGAAAATGGTCTTTCGCAAGAAAAGTGTCGGTTTGCAACTGGACTTAACATTGACACTGAAGATGCAATCAACCACGTTCAACATCTCAGCTATGCATCTACCGAAACGCCTTATTCCGATTATTTTACTGCTATCTATGCACGCACACAGCAGCGCATCGACTGCGTTGAGCACGCTGCCCATCACATCGCTGGAGAACATTGTTGAACACGAACCGGATAACCTCGAAGCACGCTACCAACTGGGAATTCGCTACCACCACGCTGCTCAGACCGATTGTGAGGCATCGCTGGACAAAGCTCTCGAACAGTTTAAATATGTCTATACAGCGGATGCATCTCGCCAGGAAGCCAGGGCCTTTTACGGCAGTGCCACTGTGCTCAAGGCCAAATATGTCGGCCTTTTTTCCAAGTTAAAGTATGCCCGTGAAGGGTTTGCCATTCTCGACGCAACAGCCGAACAAAATCCAGACAACTTCAAAGTCCGTCTCGTCCGCGCAGCCAACGCCGCCAATTGCCCCGGTTTTTTGGGCCGCAGCGACATCGCTGAACAGGATTTAAATTGGCTTCTCAATACCATCGACACCCATCCCCAAGGTCTCTCCCAGGAATCGATTAAGATTGCCCTGTTTTATGCCGGACACTTTGCCATGAAGAACAAAGACAAGCGTTGCTTGACCCTTTTAGAGCAATCCATCAAGATCAATTCTGTTACGACGCTCGATCCAAAAATCGAAGCAGCTTATTTACGCGCGCAAAAAAAATTCGGGAACTCTAAAACGAGGGAACGCCCTCGGCATCGCTCATTCTAATGAATCCATTGATAGAAGATCTCTCTCACATCCTGGTTACCGAAAAACAAATCGAAAGCCGCACAAAATTTTTAGGTAGAGACATTTCTGAATTTTACAGAAAGCGTAACATCGATGAGATAACCGCCATCTGCATCACCAACGGCTCCATTATATTTTCGGCAGATCTGCTGCGCAAGGTTTACCTGCATGTAAAAATGGATTGCATCCGCGTGTCCTCCTATCGCGATGAAACATCTCCGGTAACCAACCCGGAAATTATTGACCACATTCGTCTGGATATTGAAGGCCAACACGTGCTGTTGATCGATGACGTTTTGGATACCGGCAAAACCATCAACCGGATCACATCCTTGCTCCGTCGGCAAAACCCGAGCAGTTTCCACAGCTGCGTATTACTGGATAAAAAAGGTCGGCGTAAAGATCCCTACGAAGCAGATTTTGTCGGTTTCAAAATTCCCGACGAGTTTGTAGTGGGCTATGGCTTGGATTTTGCCGAACGCTATAGAAATTTGCCCTGTATCGGCGTTCTCAAACCCGAATTACAAAACCCGCCTGAGTGGCAATAACGGGTGCGCACCGCTTGCGGGATGGATCCTGGATTAAATCGCTGCCATGAGCCCCCACCTCAAATCACTCGCTCAACCACAAAAGCTCGCGTTAATCGAGCGCCTGGGAAGCGTCCGAGCTGACACGCGTTTGGCGAAAATAGAGGATGCCCTCAACCAGCGAACCCGCTATTTGACGGTTGTATTAGAGGATATTTATCAAGAGCAAAATGCTTCCGCTGTGCTGCGTTCGTGTGATTGCTTTGGACTGCAGGATATTCATGTTATTGAAAAAAAACATCGATTCTCCGTTCATCAGAATATTGCGATGGGTTCGAATCGCTGGTTAGACGTGCATTCCCATCGCCAACCTGAGGATGCCTCGAGCGATGCTACACGCGCGACCCTGCAGGCATTGCAACAGCAAGGTTACCGCATTGCAGCCAGCACTCTGCGGGATGACGCACTTCCCCTTCATGCTGTCCCCATCGACCAACCCTTAGCCATCCTGATCGGTCATGAACTCAAGGGCCTGTCACAGGCGGCTCACGAGGCAGCCGACATTTGGTTCAAACTACCGATGTATGGCTTTACGCAAAGTTATAATTTATCGGTGTTCTGTGCCCTGTGCCTCTACGATTTGACCCGTCGCTTGAGAGCATCCACAATCGCTTGGCAACTGAGCGCAGAGGAGGCAATCAACTTGCGCTTGCAATGGCTGAGTGAAGACTGCGCACAAGCTCCCGTTATCCTGAAAACGTTCTTTAACGAACTGTCTTCACAAATATAAAACAAGCTTTCCAAATATCCATTTTTGCTACATACCCATTGATCTATGATTTTAGTGCCTCCACCACACAGTATTCAAATGTTATCCGATCAATTCAACGGCGATGCCGAGACCGTTGTGAGACAAACGGACGAAGCCTTGCCCCGAGAGCACTACCGACTGGCGATTGCACCGCGCGAAATTACCATCACGAGCAATAGTGACGCAGGGTTCTTCTATGGCGAAAAAACGCTGCAGCAAATCCGCCAGCAATGCAATGACAGCCTACCTTGCTTAAAAATTGAAGACGGCCCTGATTTCGAGCGCCGTGGATTCATGCTGGATATCAGTCGTTGTCAGGTACCGACCTTGAAAAGCCTGTTTGAATTCATCGATACCCTGGCATCGCTCAAAATCAATCAATTGCAACTGTATACGGAGCATACATTCACCTATCCAGGACACGAACTCGTCTGGGGTGACGCATCGCCCCTCACTCCTCTGGACATTCAAACAATCGATGCCTATTGCAAAGAACATTTCATCGATTTGGTCGCCAACCAAAATTCCATGGGCCACATGGAGCGCTGGCTGAAATATCCCGAGTATTGTTTTCTGGCTGAGTGCCCACAAGGCTTTAAACATCCGATTACCGGTAAACACCGTCCGCCCTCGACCCTGAAACCAAACGGCGAATCCCTGGCATTCTTGAAAAAACTATACGCGGCATTGCTACCTAATTTTACCACTCAGTTTGTGCATGCGGGCATGGACGAACCCTGGGAGCTGGGCCAAGGCTGGAGCAAACCCATGGTTGAAGCCGAAGGCAAACACAAGGTCTACCTGCGCTTTCTCAACGACGTGCATGAAATCGTCCAAAGTCACGGCAAACAGATGCTCTTTTGGGCAGACATTTTAATGGAAAAACCTGAACTGGCGGACAAAATCCCCGAAAATTCGATTCCCGTTATTTGGGGGTATGCAGCGGACACACCCTTCGAACAGGAGTGTGCCGCCATTCAGCAATACGCAAATACTTTCTACGTTGCACCCGGCACCTCGACCTGGAATTCATTTTCAGGACGGCTCGACAATGCGATAACCAACCTCAAAAATGCCGCGAGTATCGGCCACCGCCACGGCGCAAAAGGATACACCATCAATCAATGGGGCGATAACGGTCATCACCAGCCCTGGTCAATTGTTTACCCTCCCCTCTTACAAGGTGCGGCAAGTGCCTGGAATTCAGGAGGTAGCGGGCATTTACAACTAGAAGAAGCGCTGGATACCATCATCTTTCGCGATGCTTCGCACAGTATCGGTAGAGCCCTGTGCACCCTGGGTCGAATTGAAAATACCTTTACCGGCAAGCTCCACAACAAAAGCTTTAATCACTGTTTTTTCTTTGGGGATGAAAAAGAGGTAGAAGCCGCGCTCAACCAAGTCAGTCCGTTGGAAATGGGCGATCAAGCCAGCCTGCTGGATGAAATCGACGAGCTTGCCGAATCTGCCCAGCTACACCCGCCACATGTCGATGTGGTGAAAGAAGAGATCCACCTTGCCACCGATATGATCCGGTGGGCCAATCACCGGGCGCTGTCAACCCTCCCCAGCTCTGAAAGCCCCTATCTGCGTGCTTCGCTCAAACAGCTCATTGGACGCTACAACGAGCGCTGGCTGCGCCGCAATCGACCAGGTGGATTGCACGAAAGCACCCAATACCTGGTCAGAATGCTGCGCTGCTGAAAACGCACCTATCTGTGAATGGATGTGAATTCTGACAGCGCGGCTTGTAATCGCCTGAAAATCAAACTTGCTGCTTGCCATTCAACTATGACCTGAACAGGAGCCACTAAATTAGACTTGCTCCTGCAAATTTCATTAGCATAAGCCTTAAGCGCTTTGTGCAATAAATATAGACCAACCTGCACGGCCAACCATCCACCCTTCCAAACCCATCGGGCATTCAGCACACATTTTAAACAAATTATCGATCTATGTCTGTTTCCGAAGCCGAATTTAAGGAATTAGAATCCGTCGTTATTCGCTTTGCCGGTGATTCCGGCGACGGCATGCAAACCATTGGTGAACAGTTCACTGACAGCAGCGCATTTGCCGGTAACGACATCAGCACACTGCCGGATTTCCCTGCTGAAATCCGCGCACCTGCCGGGACTTTGCCAGGCGTATCCGGCTTCCAAATCCAATTTGGCAGTAAGGAAATCCTCACCCCGGGGGATGCTCCCGATGCGCTGGTGGCGATGAATCCGGCCGCACTGAAAACCAACCTGGCAGATTTAACACCCGGAGGATTGCTGCTGATGAACACCGCCGCGTTCACCAAAGCCAATCTGGAAATGGCTGGCTATACAATCAATCCACTCGAAGACCAGGCGTTGGAATTGGAATACGATGTGATTAAAATAGACATTAATCAATTCACCTTGGATGCATTGGCTGAGATTGAGGAACTGAAGAGCAAAGACAAGCTGCGTTGTAAAAACTTTTTCGCCCTGGGCTTCATGTATTGGGTGTACGACCGGTCGCTCAAACCCACAGTGGATTTTCTCAACAACAAATGGGGTAAGCGGTTGCCGCACATAGCAGAAGCCAATATCAAAGTGCTCAAAGCCGGCTACTTTTTTGGTGAAACCACGGAGACTTCGCGCAATCGCTACCGTATTGAAAGAGCTGAAGTCGAGCCGGGTCAATACCGCAAGATTTCTGGCAATGAAGCAATTGTATACGGGCTGATGGTCGCAGCTGAAAAGTGCCAGCGCCGCCTGCTCTACTCAGGTTATCCCATTACACCGGCGTCTTCCATCCTGGAAACCATTTCCCGGCAAAAAAACTTTGGCGTAAAAACCGTGCAAGCCGAAGATGAGATTGCGGCAATCGGGGTTGCCATCGGTGCCAGCTTTGCCGGCAATCTCGGTGTCACCGGCACAAGCGGTCCAGGCATGTGCTTAAAATCTGAGTTTATCGGCCTGGCCGTCATTACCGAACTGCCGCTGATCATCTGCAATATCCAGCGCGGCGGTCCCAGCACCGGTCTGCCGACCAAAACAGAACAGGGCGATTTATTACAGTGTATGTTTGGCCGCAACAGCGACAGCCCGATTCCAATCATCGCTGCGAGTACGCCCTCTGACTGCTTTGACGCCGCCATCGAAGCAGCACGCATTGCGGTGCAATACAGTACGCCGGTGATTTTACTGAGCGATCTCTACCTGGCCAACGGATCCGAACCTTGGAAAATTCCAGCCGTAGCCGATATTCCCGAATTTACCGTGCCTTTCCGCACCGAAATTCCTGCAGATGGCTTCAACGTTTATGAACGCGATCCGCAGACACTCAGTCGGCGGCAGGCCATACCGGGCCAACCCGGGCTGGAGCACCGTATCGGAGGACTCGAAAAAGATCCGCGCGGCGGCGTTAGCTATGACCCCACAAATCATGAACAAATGACCCGCCTGCGTGATGCTAAAGTGCAGGGTATCGCCAACAGCTTACCACCGCTCAAGGTCAACGGTGATGCCACAGGTAAACTGCTGGTCCTGGGCTGGGGCGGCACTTACGGTTCGATCACATCGGCAGTGAATGAAATGCGCCACGAAGGCTACAGCGTGAGCAACGTCCATTTGCGCCACATCAACCCGTTGCCAAATGATTTGGGCCCGATTTTGAAAAACTTTGAGCACGTGCTCATCCCCGAGCTCAACCTTGGGCAATTGAGTCTGCTCATCCGCGCCAAGTATTTAGTCGACGCCATCGGTTTCAACAAAGTGCAGGGCAAGCCCTTTACCGTGTTGGACATTAAAAATAAAATTTCAGAAATTCTGAGCTAACCCCATTGCACATATGTCAACAGCAGAAGCAGAACCCAAACTCACCAAAAAAGACTTTGTCACCAAGAATGATGTTCGCTGGTGCCCGGGATGTGGCGACTATGCGATACTCAACGCTCTGCAGCGGACCCTGCCCGAAATTGGTGTGCCGCGGGAAAACTTTACCATTGTCAGTGGTATCGGCTGCTCCAGCCGCTTTCCCTACTACATGGAGACCTATGGGTTTCATACCATTCACGGCCGCGCTCCTGCTGTCGCCACTGGTATCAAAACGGCTAACCCCGAGCTTTCGGTCTGGATGATCACCGGTGATGGCGACGGCCTGTCCATCGGCGGCAACCACCTGCTGCACATCCTGCGCCGCAACCCCAACATCAATATTCTGCTGTTCAATAACCGCATCTACGGATTAACTAAAGGACAGTACAGCCCAACTTCTGAGATCGGCAAGGTGACCAAAAGCACACCGATGGGCTCGATTGACCAACCCGTTAACCCGATGGGCTTCGCGCTGACCGCAGGTGCCACGTTTATCGCCCGAACAGTGGACAATAATGTGAAACACATGGTCGAAACCTTTAAAGCAGCGCACGCACATCAGGGCGTATCATTTGTCGAAATTTTCCAGAATTGCGTTATTTTCAACGATAAAGCCTTCGATAATGTTTACGGCAAAGAACACCGTGATGACCAGGTTTTGTATTTAGAAGAAGGCAAACCCCTCATTTTCGGTAAAGAAAGGAACAAAGGTATTCGCTTGAATTCACTCTCTCCCGAAGTAGTGACCTTGGGCGCAGACGGTGTGGATGAAAGCGATTTACTCGTGCACGAAACCACTCGCCCACGGCCAACCTACGCGCAGTTTCTGGCCAATATGACCTATCCCTACCAACCCACTCCCATCGGCATCTTTTATCGCGCTGAAAAGCCAACCTATGAGCATTTACTCGCCGACCAGATAAAAGCCGCTCAAACCCAACAAGGCCCTGGTGATTTACAAAAACTGCTGCAAGGCACGAATTACTGGCAGGCCTGATCGGTATACACTCGGCGCAGACACTTCGGAGTGCAGTGGCATGAACGAATTCGTTACCCGTAATTCATAAAAGTATGGGCACGGTATTTTCTGCACATGAAGCAGTATTGAGTGGCTGACCGTATAATTTCCGAAAAGTCCAGGAGCGAAAGAGTGGATGATCTTTCTTTAGCTTTATGGGTCTCGCAACCGTGGGTTGCCCATTAACGGGTCACCGCAAACGAATAACCGCGTGCCCATATATACGACTGCATGTCCGCACACCAGAACACCTCGCAAATTTTCGCGCATTGGCTTTATTCCGCGGCGTTCCGCGAGCGGGAGCCCTACAAAAATACAGACTCACTTATAGATAAAAATCAGGGCACGGCGACGCCTTGTTTCAGCTGCGACGGGTCAGCCGCCCTTCTCCAAAACACAGCTGCAGATGGAACATTTATCTTGCCACGAATTTGGCATGCAAATAGCAGCATCGAAAATATGAAAAAAAATAACCCATTATTGAAGATCTGTATGCTCATATTTGTCGCCGGTAGCGCATGCTTGATAACCGGCTGCAGAAACATGGACGATCGAACCGTCCGGAACACGGGTGTCGGCACGGCAGCCGGTGCTGTTTTAGGTGGCGTCATCGGTCATCAATCGGGTGAAACAGCTGAAGGCGCTGCATTAGGAGCAGCGATTGGCGGTGCAGGTGGATACGGCTACAGTAAGGCCACTGAGGAGAAAGAATAAGCGCTATGGATGTGCAAACCTTTTATTTTACAACATCTGAAAACATTCCGAATAACCCGGATCTTCCCGTGGTGATCGACCGTCAAGCCATTAAAGCCGTTCGAGGTTCAATGGCAGATGCATTTGCTGAGCGTTTCCAGAAGCATAACTGGAGGGGCATCTGGCGCTGGAGTATTTACGACTTTCATCACTATCACAGCAACGCCCATGAAATACTCGGCGTGGCTGCGGGTGAAGCCAAGGTTGTAGTGGGAGGCCCCGACGGCAAAACGCTTAGCATTCGCAGCGGAGATACCATCCTGCTTCCAGCGGGGACGGGCCATAAAAATTTGAGATGTTCGCCTGACTTCCAGGTCGTGGGCGCCTACCCACCGGGACAGGAAGAAAAGGATCTTATGCGCAATGACCAACAGCTCGATACAGTCATCCGCCAGCGAATCAAAGATGTAGCCTTACCGACCACCGATCCTGTTTTTGGCACTGATGGGCCACTTAGGCAGGAATGGTGCTCACCAATGTAGTGCAATTCGCAAACCTGATGTTTACAAACATATAGCCAAAGTCAGTGAAGATAAAAAAAACAATTCGTTACTTAAAAACGCTTCTTCTCTGGCAATATTTTTAAGACCTCTGATTACACAGACTTATCGTAAACTGAGAAAACGGACTAAACAAAGGGTTTGCTGCTCAATAAGTTCACCGTTTTTTGTATAGCGAATCAAATCCTGATTGCTATTTCGAGGACCCACCGGAACAATGGCAACGCCACCGTTGGGACTCAATTGCGCTAACAAATTGTTCGGTATTTGCGGAAAGGCTACGGTAGCCATAATTCGGTCATAGGGAGCATGTGCTGACCACCCGTCGGCTCCATCACCTGCACGAAAATAAATATGGTGATAACCGAGTCGTTCCAGCCGTGCCTGGGCTGATTGCGAAAGCTCAGCACTGTATTCGACAGTGGCTATTGCACGCGCAAGTTCAGCCAGAATCGCTGTCTGGTAACCCGAACCGGTGCCGATCTCAAGGACACCGTGGTGCGGTTGCACCTGCAACCACTCAGTCATCTTCGCCACTAATGACGGTTGCGAAATGGTCGCTTCTTCTGCAATTGGCAACGGTCGGTCAGACCAAGCCTGATCGCGTATTGAATTGGGTATGAAATAAGCCCGGTCGACTTTGGCAAAGGCAGCTCGCACACGAGCATCTTTGACCTCGCGCAAAAGTATATCGGTCGGATGAGAAAACTTCTTCATAGGTCTTATTGAGGGTTATCTTGCTTTAAGCAGAACAGTTTGAGCACATTTTAATCGATATCCGCAAAAGGATGTTGAGACGGCATATCTGGTGTCCAATAGTTGGCCAGCGGGGTAACAGCCTGACTTTCTTCTAACCACACATATTCGTCGAATTGACCTGGCAGGTCAGCTTTAAAATAGTGGCGCGCGCGTTCCGTTTCCGGTCGATAAATAACGCCAATAGCGCGTTGATACTTTTTATTACGGCCTATTTTTGCTTCACGAGCTGCTCGAAGCGGCAGCAGGAAATTTTCATTTTCACTTCGATGACAAAGCTGTTCGTGACTGCCCTCCATCGAAGGTCGTACGATTTTAATCCTTACCGGTTCGCCCCAGTTATCAGCTGCCGCCACGGTGCCCGTGTGCGTACCAAAGCCAATTGCAAAGACTGCATCTCCATATGCTTCGCGGGCTAATTGGCCGATGGTGTGCTCTCCTCGACACCCCATCTCCGTGTAGCGAGCGTCCCCCACGTGCGCATTGTGCGCCCAGACAATCGCTTTGCCATTATGACGCTTGCGGATGTGGAGTAGATGTTGTAACGTGTCAAACATGTGCAAGTCTCGAAGATTCCAGCTCGCGTTCTTCGGCTTAAACATACTGCGATAGTACTTTTCTGCATTGGCCACAACGCGGGCATTTTGTTCGGCGTCGAAGGCGATTTCGCGTTCGCCTTGAGCAACGTGCAGACGTCGCTTAAATAAGTCATTCAATACAGCGAGAACCTCCGCTTCCTGTTGTTGTTCAAGACCAAACGCTGCCGCCTGCGCATAGGCTTGCGCCTCAGGTTGATACGCCAGTAATTTGGCATAGTACGCGCGAGCTGCTGCAAGGTTATCATAATCGCACTGGCGCTGAAAATATCGCAATACCTCGTGCATAGAACTGAACAGGCTGTACAAATCCAGACCGCAGAGCGCGACGCGCTTCGATGCATCAGCCCGGGCATGATTGTAAGCGTGCAACCAATTCACAAATTTGAGCACTTCGTAATTGCGCCACATCCAATCGGGAAAACGACAAAATGTGCCCCGATCATGCCTTGATTGTGAAGCGCGACCGCGCACATAGGTATCTATGTGCGCGGCGTCGGGCCAGTCACCCTCGATACAAATCTGCCGGAAATCTTTTTGCTGGATCAACTCCGCAGTGATGCGTTGACGCATACGGTAGAACTCTGAAGTGCCATGACTGGCTTCACCAATGAGCACAATGCGCGCATCCCCCATTCGTTCCATCAGCGGTTGCAGGTCGACGCTGTCGATGGTGTCGAAAGGTTCGGCTTGTGCAGCGATCCAATCGCCGAGGCACTGAGGCTGAGGCATTGATATATTCATAAGCGGCGGCTCCGGTGTATTTATCGGATGTTTACAAGTCGATCTCACGCTTTGTGGCCTTGGCGAAGCGAATTAAAAAACTGCCGAGTAAGATAAAATCAGCACCGATTAAAATACCAATGAACCATTCAGCAGATGTCGGCCAGGCCAACCAGACCAATACGGCAATGGTCACTGCAAAAATCCCGCTAAGGATGCTACCCGTAGTTCCAGGAAGGGTTTGCAGTTGGATGCCGTGCAGAATGCGCAGAAGTCCACTCGTTAACAACAATACGGCCAGCAGCGCCGTCAAAGCGGCCGCACTCATGAGCGGGTATGCCAAAAATACCAGCCCCAGAAGCGTGGTGAAACACCCGGCGAGCATCGGAAATGCTGCGCCTTTGTTTTTTGAAAAGCTCAGTGCGTTGAGAATCTGGACGACACCGCCAATTAAAAGCAAGCTGCCCAACAGGAATTGAAATCCAATGGTAAAAAATCCCGGAAGCACGATGGCGGCAAGGCCCAACAGCATAAAGGCGACTCCAAATCGACGGGTCCGATTGGATTGGTGGTCGAGCATCTCGGGTGTAAAACCGAGTTCAGCAGTAAACATTTGGGTTTTTTCAGACATTTTAATAAAGGGTGTTTGCAGGTTTTCGATTGTTAGTTGTGAACCCAATACAAAGTGCCAGTTTCGTACCAGTTTACCCATAAAGCTGCATTTAGCGCTTCTTTTGCGCGCGTTTTTAGACAAATTGATCGGCGATTACCAACGACTGAGCATCATCCCCATGTTATTTAGACATTCACCCTCAGCTCTGTATAACGCTTTGCAAACGGATACCGCGCATCGTTTGCAATTTGCACGCTACCTGAAATAAATATACCAACACCTTAACAGAACATGCACACATCAAGTGCTGGCGATTAAGAATTGGAGTGCGGTGACATGTCGCGGCTAAACGGCTCCACCAAAAAATCCTAAATTTAAATTAAAAGCACCATCTACCGAGCCTTCAATTTTCTCGGGGAAACTGTATATTGTAATCCTCGATAGCCGCTTCGATGACCTTACACGCCTGTTGCTTACCGTAGGGCGCTTCCAAATGCACGGGGTCTTCATGTGGAGACTCCAACTTATAGGTGGAAAAATAGTGCTGCAGCCGTTCGATCAAACCACCAGGCAAATCGCTCAAATCGCGGGCATGCCCCCAAATTTTGTCGTTTTCGAGCACTGCAATGATTTTTTCATCCACTTCGCCTTCATCGATCATCGAAAACCCGCCCAAAACCCGTGCCGTTACGATGATCTCAGCACGATTGATAGGCATCTCGGCGATCAAACAAATATCCAGCGGATCGCCATCTCCCTTTTTCCCCTCAGTGGACACCTGTACCACGCGATCGCCGGTGTATGTACGCGGAATAAAACCGTAGGCACACGGCGGCAGTGAAGACCCCGACTGCGGACGATCCACCCGCAAGTATCCCGTGCGTTTATCAATTTCATATTTCATTGAATCAAATGGCGTGATTTCCAAATACGCCGAAACCAGCTCCGGCGGTTCCGGTCCGGGCTCAAGCCCATGCCAGGGATGCGGACGCCATCGGTAGAATTCCATGCATTCAAGCCTTAGGGATTTGCCGGGCAGATCAAGATCAAACACGCTGAAAGATACTGTTAAAAATGTAAGCACCTATAACCAAAATGGCAGTAGGTATTTTGCGATTGGGGCGTTCGCGGCCAGTAGGGCTTCACGCTTGCCCGGCCAGTCTAGGCGGTAGCGCTCTTGTGGCCTTCTACAATATTGCCGGATAACTCCTGTCTTAGCTGGTCAAACTCGATGCTTCAGCGTGGTTCCCCGTCTTTTCGTCTTTGGTCTCAACGACACAGCTCGGAAAGAGCTCCGCGAGCTTTTCAATATTCGCTTCAGTGAAATCTGGTGTGTGGAGTTTTGCTTTATCCATGGAACTCATTTCGCTTTCTTTGGCTTAAATTCAGGTATCGCACGGCGCATAAATTCATCAAAAAGCGGAACCGTAAATGCGATTTCACCGTGTTGTGGGCTGTAGATCATCCCTTTATTTATCAATTTCGCTCTCCTAGGGCTAAGACTGGGCAGTTTAAGCCCCATTATATCTGCAACTGCTCCGGCTTTGTAGGGGCCAGCACCCAGTTCAGCCATTGCGCGCAAAAAGTCCTTCTCACTGTTTGTCAGGCGATCAAAGCGCACTCTGAAGAAGTTTTTATCGAGCCTTGCTGTGGTTACTTGGGATGCTTCATGGACGACATCTCTGGCTATTGGACTTTCTTTAGCTAGATTCCAGACCTGGTAGCCCCATTCCTGAAGAAAATAAGGATAACCTTGTGTGATGCGAACGATCTCAGTAACGGCCTCATTATCAATGCTTTCTCCTTCTTCCTGTATCGGTTCTGAAATAGCAATGCCTGCATCTGCTTCAGACAATGGGCCAACATCAGGAAAATCAAAAAGCCGTTCAGCGTAGGATTTTGATTCACCAGCCAAACGAGGCAAAACAGGCAAGCCCGCTCCAATTAATACAAAAGGCAAGCCTTCCTGTTGTAGCTTGTGCATGGCCATGATGAGTGAGCTTAATTCTTTTTCGGAAAAATACTGAAGCTCATCGAACAGTAATGCCAAAGAGGTTCCTTTGGACTTTGCAACTTCACCAACCAAGACAAAAAGTTGAGGTAAATCAGCTTCCAAATCACCTGAATCCGCCGTGCCCTTTTGCGGCTCAATATCTATACCAAGAGGGATGTCGCCAAATGAAACTTTTACGCTGCTGACGAAGCCTGCCAACGCAGCAAGGCCACGTCGAACGACCTCTTTGGCACCCTCCATTCGGTCAAGTTCATAGAGTAGGTTTCGCAATTGAGGGGCTAGTAATGCGGCTAAGGGTTTGTCTTCATGAGCTTCAACAATAATCGTTTGATATTCGAGTTGCGCGGCAGTTCGCTTGATTTCATTGAGCAAAACGGTTTTGCCCACACCCCTTAAGCCAGTCAGCAACATGCTTTTTCCATGTCGCCCACCCTTGACTCTTTGAAGTAGCACAGTTGCTTGACGCATAATATCTTCACGTCCTGCAAGTTCTGGTGGGGGGGTGCCTGCGCCAGGTTGGAATGGATTATTGCATTCGTTCATGATTTTTGTTTATACCAAATTATACTCAGATTCAAGTATAACTTGGTATAGATGTGTATATCTCCAAAACCAGGGATACGATTTATACAAGTTTATATCCGATTTTGGGTATAAATCGATATACATTGCTCAAGTGCTGTGAGCGTCAATTGCCTCATTGAGGCGACGCAATTCACGATTTAGTTCTACCTTGCGGTTGAATTGCTTCTCTTTGTTGATTTTGGATTCAAGCTTTTGAGCTTCTCTGTTTATACGAAGCACTTCGGCGACCCGCTCTAACTGATCCTGCAAGCTCTCTCCCTCGCGTGCAGGTAGTGACAAATGCCTTCGCAAAATCTCTTCGTAGAGCGCGTGTAGATCGATAACAGCAGGTAGCGGAGTGAGGTCGATCTCGTCGTCTGTCTGCCAGTCGGTCCAGAAATGCTATCGGGTGGCGAATCGTGCAGTCTATGGCACGCAGGAGGTCTTCGTGTAAGTCGTCGGCTTTAAGGAGTATCTCGAAGACATGAATCTCGTTTATGTTGTGCCGCGCAGTCAGGTTGGTGGTTTCTATCGCGAGCTTGTAGCGCCAGAGAATCTTATCGACCTGATCTACAAACTTACGCTGGAGGGCATTGCTGGCTTTGGCATGAGTGTAGATCTTGGTTTTAGGGAGAGCACGGTTGACCGCTGATTGTTTGGGATAAGCGAACATGGCAACTAAAACTCTTGCACACCGATGAAGGCGATCTGAGATTCCCCAAAAAGCCAAACAACAAGCCTAAATAAACAATACTGCCACTATAGCACATCACAAAAAAACGGTCCGGGGTATCATAACCCGGGCCGTTTCCGTTTAGACAATATCAAAAACCATGACCACAACGGACTACTTCTTTCTCAACAAACTCAGATTCTCGAAAAAATCTCATGATTTTAATTCGGCAATTTTGCACCGGTTTAGGCGAATAGCCCGGAGAGATTTCACCTCCAGGCCCTCCCAGTGTAAACAATCACTATTTTTTGACCCTCTAACGCTCAAATAAAATTGACCCACCTGTTCCCTCAGAGCCGGAGGTTATAATCGGGTGTTGAGGCGTATTTTAAAGGGAGCCCCCTGCTGCTGC